>Ga0265296_1004567_pt1 | contig 11974 bp, 8 predicted proteins | sample MunlanPumphouse1_FD_189073 | JGI IMG/M metagenome (GOLD analysis project Ga0265296, IMG submission 189073) | Groundwater microbial communities from a municipal landfill in Southern Ontario, Canada - Pumphouse #1 | ecosystem: Environmental > Aquatic > Deep subsurface > Groundwater | place: Canada... | reverse complement strand
GTATCTCGGCCTGTATGCCTTGCAGCACAGGGGGCAGGAAGGCGCGGGAATATGCTCTTCTGACGGAAGACATCTTCATCTTGATAAGGCAATGGGGCTTGTTGCTGACATCTTCAGCGAAAAGCGTCTGAAAAAACTCCCCGGCCATATAGCCATAGGACATAACCGTTATTCAACAGCAGGAAGCAGTATACTGAAAAATGTTCAGCCTATAATGGCAAATTTTGCCTTAGGACCGTTGGCAATCGCCCATAACGGCAATCTTGTGAATGCAATAGGACTCAGGGAAGAACTGGAAAAAGACGGCGCAATATTCCAGTCAACATCTGACAGCGAGGTAATAGTCCACCTTATAGCGCATTCAAAAGGCGGCGATTTTTATGAGAGGGTTATTCAGGCATTAAAACAGGTAAGCGGCGCATTCAGCCTCCTGATACTCAGGGAAAAAGAGCTTATTGCTGTAAGAGATCCTTATGGGGTGAGGCCTTTGAGTCTCGGCCAGGTTGACGGCGCTTATGTCGTTGCATCAGAGACCTGTGCCCTCGATCTTATTGGCGCCACATATATCCGTGACGTAGAGCCCGGTGAACTGCTGCTTATTAATGACAGCGGCCTAAAATCCATGAAGATGTTAACTTCTCCAAGGCAGGCCTCATGCATATTCGAGTTCATATACTTCTCAAGACCTGACAGCTATATCTTCGGAGGCCAGAATGTGAATGAAATGAGGAAAAAATTCGGAGCACAGCTTGCAAGAGAGGCGAATGTTGACGCCGACCTCGTTATTGCAGTGCCTGATTCAGGCGTCCCGGCAGCAATAGGCTTTGCAGAAGAAAGCAAGCTGCCCTTTGATTTCGGCCTTATAAGGAATCATTACATAGGCAGGACCTTCATAGAGCCAAAACAGAACATAAGGCACTTTGGTGTAAAGATAAAACTTAATCCGGTAAGAAAGCTCCTTGAGGGGAAAAGGATTCTGGTAATTGATGACTCAATAGTAAGAGGGACCACTAGCAAGAAGATAGTAAAGATGCTGCGTGAAGGCGGAGGCGCAAAAGAGGTCCATATACGAATAAGCTCTCCTCCTGCTGTGGGGCCGTGTTTTTACGGCATTGACACGCCTACAAGACACGAGCTTATTGCAGCTTCGCACAGCGTTGAAGAGATAAGGAAATTCATAACTGCTGACACGCTTGCCTATCTGAGCCTTGAGGGGCTGAAGAATATAGTCCCGGAATCGCATAACTTCTGCACCGCCTGTTTCGACAACAACTATCCAATAAGTTTCCCCGGCGAAGAACTGGAACAGATGGAATTGTTTTTAAAGTAAGTTATTTCTTTCCGCACCACTCCCGTGCGTTCTGAAAGAGTCTTAGCCATGGTGATGCCTTGAGTTTCTTCTTCCATTCCTCAGGCATCCAGGCCCAATGCCATTTGAGAAATGTCCTTTCGGGGTGCGGCATTATCGCAAGGTGCCTTCCGTCAGGTGAGCATAGGGCTGCTATGCCGTTGGCAGAGCCGTTAGGGTTAAATGGATATGTATTTGTTACCCTGCCGTTATCATCAACATAACGGACAGGAGCAAGGAAATCTTTCTCCACTTTTTTGAGAATATCCTTTTTTGGAAAATATGCTCTTCCTTCTCCATGAGCAACCCATATCCCGAGTGTTGAGCCTTCCATGCCCTTGAGCATAATTGAAGGGCTTGGGAATATCTTTACGGTTGAAAAGCGCGATTCGAACCTTCCTGAGACATTATGTATAAACCTCGGCTGGCATTCATCCTCAATTCCCTGCCATGGAACCCAACCGAGCAAAGCTGCAAGCTGACATCCGTTACACACACTCAGGCTGAATGTGTCAGGCCTGTTGTAAAACTTCTGGAACTGTTCGTAAATCTTTTTATTAAACCTTATGACACCTGCCCAGCCCTTTGCTGAATCAAGGACATCTGCATAGCTGAACCCGCCGACAAAAGCCATTCCTCTGAAATTATCCGGATTTACCTTGCCTTCAAGAAAATCCGTCATGGTCACATCCCAGACATCAAACCCTGCCTGATAGAAGGCAGACGACATCTCCCTGTCGCTATTGCTTCCCTCTTCACGGACAATTGCAACAGAAGGTTTTTTTGCCTTTGCCATAATTGCAGACGAGGAAACCTTAGGCGTAAATGTAAGATTGAAGTTATAACCCTTTCTGTCAAAAATAACCTTTTTCTCTTCATCTGCACAATCAGGATTCACCTGATGTTTTTCGAGCTGATAACTCGTCTCCTCCCATATACTCCTGAGAATTCGCATATCCTCATTGAGGACAGGCTTATTATTGAACTTAACTTTTATTTTCTTATTTGTGATTGTCTTCCCTATTATCCGGCAAGGCACTTTCTGCTTCTTCAGTTCAGCAAAAATCTTCTTTTCATTTTTCGGAAGGTATTCAATAACCAACCCGAGTTCTTCTGAGAACAATGAGGCAAGCGCGGTCACCTCGGGCGACTCGCTGGGGCGAGAAGTGCTGAAGCTCGGAAGTGCTGAAGTTTTTTTCTGAACTTCCCGGCTTCTCGCCTCAGGCGAGTCGCTGAGGAGACCTGACTTCCTGACTTCCTGACTATCGAGGTTCACCTCGATGCCGCAGTTTCCTGAAAATGCCATCTCAAGAATTGTAGTAATAAGCCCGCCGTCGCTCCTGTCATGGCCTGAAAGAATTAAATCATCAGCTATGAATTTTTGTATCGCATTAAATGTTATCTTCAATAATTCAGGGTCATCAACATCAGGCGATTCATTGCCAATCTGGTTATATACCTGTGCAAGACTGGTTCCACCGAGCCTGTTCCTGTCGTTACCAATATCTATAAATAGCAATTTGCTTTTGCCGGGCTGCTTGATATCAGGTGTTACAACCTTCGTGATGTCCGGACACGTGGCATATGCAGATATAACAAGTGTGCCAGGTGATTTTACAGTCTCGCTCTTATCTTTCGAGGCAACCATTGCAGCCATTGAAAGGCTGTCTTTTCCCCCGTCAATAGCAATGCCAAGCTCAAGCATTATGTCTCTCAATGCAACTGCTGCATCATAGAGCCTTGCGCCTTCACCCGGAAGTTTTGCCGCCCACATCCAGTTACCGGAGCATTTAACATCCTCAAGCCTGCTTATCTTTGCCCATACAATATTTGTTAAGGCCTCTCCGACTGAAAGCCTGGCCATTGCAGCAGGATTAATCAGTGTCTTTACCGGCTGCTCGCCAATAGAAATTGCAGCCCCCGTCAACCCAAAATGACTTTGAGCAATAACTGCCACATCAGAGACTGTAAGATGCAAAGGCCCTGCACACTGCTGTCTTGCAATAAGCCCTGTAACGCTCCTGTCAACTTTGTTTGTAAGAAATCTTTTTGAACCGACTGATACAAGCCTTAATACCCTGTCAAGCGCATCCCTTACTGTAATGCCTTCAGAAAGTATAAGCGGAGCAAGTTTTGGCTCGATGCGTTCAAGCTTGAATGTTTTCTGGGGCATGTCGCCGAGTATTTTTTCAAGGTCAAGGTTAACAGGAGCGCTCCCGTCATTTTCATCATGAAGGATAATGTAACCATCGCCGGTAATCCGGCCTATAAATGAAAATAGCACCTTTTCTCTTTTGCATAGCTCCTCAAATATATCTGCCTTATCAGGTTTGATTAGAAGCGCATTCTGCTCCTGATACTCTGCGCCCCATATCTCAAGGACAGAAAGGGTGCTGTCTCCTGTCTGTATCTTTCTTATCTCAATCTTTGCACCAGCAGGATAGATTATCTCTTTCACAACATTGCAGTTTCCTCCTGCTCCCTGGTCATGGATGCTTATTATCGGGTTATCATTTCCAAACTCAACGCAGGCCCTGATTACCCTGTTAAGTTTCTGCTCCATCTCGGCATCACCGCGCTGGACAGCATTGAAATCAAGCTCTGCAATATTTTCCCCCTGTATCATGCTCGATGCAGCTCCGCCTCCCATGCCTATCCTGTATGCCGGGCCCCCTATCTTTGTAACGAGCATTCCTTTTTCAGGCTGGCCTTTTTCAACATGCCTTGCATCCATTTGGCCTACTCCGCCCGTGAACATAATCGGCTTAAGCCATTCCCTTCTTTCACCGTCAGGAAGCCTGACTCCGAATGACCTTGTGAAGCCCTGTATTACAGGCTCACCAAATTTATTGCCGTAATCAGATGCCCCGTTGCTCGCCTCAATCTCTATCTGCAAAGGTGATGCAAGGTTATTCGGGTATTCAAATGATTTATCCTCCCACGGGAGTTCATATCCGGGTATTCTTAAATTGCCCACACAGTATGCAGCAGTGCCTGCTATTACATGGGCTCCTCTTCCGGTTGCCTGCACATCCCTTATCCTTCCGCCGGTTCCTGTCTCAGCTCCCGGGAACGGCGCGACTCCGCTCGGGAAGTTATGCGTCTCTGCAGTAAAGATGACGTGGTATCTTAATTTTTTTATTGTGAACTTCGAATGTCTTCCGATATTTTCAGGAATTATTGTCGTTATGCCATATCCCTTAATTGCGCTTGAGTTGTCCTTGAATGCAATAACGCTGTTTCCCGGGTTTGCCCTTAATGGCTGCTTTATTATCTGCATCAGGTTTTCCGGAATTTCTTTTCCGTCTACAATAAGTTTACCCCTGAAAAACCAGTGGCGTGAATGCTCGCTGTTGGACTGGCTTAAGTCAAAGCATTCTACGTTTGTGGGATTACGTTTCAGGTCTTTTACAAAGAGGTTGTAATAATATTCAATGTCCCAATCATCAAGCCCCAGCCCCATTCCCGCGTTTATCTTTTTAAGGGCAGAAGGCCCTTCTTCAATTAAGGGGACTATATAAAAAGGCTCAGGCCTAAGCCCTGTCTCGAATGTCTTCAATGTTTCAGGATATGGGCATTCCGTCATCCGGTCGTGAACGAGCGCCAGGAAGGCGCTCAGTTCGGAAGTCTGCAAGCCAGGAAGCTCGGAAGTTTTTTCTTTACTTCTGACTAACCTGTATCTCCTCGACCGCTCTATCCTTGTAATCTTCTTCAATCCGCATGCATGGCATACTGATACAGCATTTGTTGACCATGCTGTTGTAAAATTCATGCGCGGGCCGACCTCTACCACCACCCCCTCTTCGCTCCCCCCCTTACCAAGGGGGGGATGGGGGGGTAAAAAACTTTCCCCTGAAAACTTCTCAGGCTCGAATGTCTCGGCGAGAAGCCAATTAAGGATTTTTAGTTCTCCATCTGTCAAAGGCGCTGTCGTCTCGATATTAAAGCAGTATTCTGTCTCAATGTCTTTTACGCCCTGTGAGACAGACTGCCTGACAAATGAAAGAAGGTTTTTCTTTTTTGTAACAAAAAGCGCAGGTTTTCTGTAAAGATGCAATAAATCCATTTAAAATAATAACATAGATTATTATGAGCTTGCCTTAGTTTACGGAAGACAATTTAAGAATGTTTACATGCTTAGAAAAACTTTTATAACCTCAGGGGCAAATTGAATGCCCTCAAGGGAGCGGATGTATTCAAGCGCCTTTTCTTCAGAGAAAGCCGGGCGATACGACCGATTAGAGCATAGGGCATCCCACACATACATTTCATCCGAATACCCTTTTGAATATATAATCCGCGTTCTTAAGATAATATCTAAGGTCAAAAATCTTTTCAATATCTTTTGCCTTCAAATATTTTTTAACGTTCTTGTCTTTTGCTAATATTTTTTTAAACTCGATTCCGCTTTGCCAGCTTTTCATTGCATTTCTCTGGACAAGCGCATAGGCATCCTCGCGGAGCATGCCTTTTCCTGTAAGAGAAAGGAGCACACGCTGGGAATTATAAAGCCCGTAGCTTCTTTCCATATTCTTCTTCATCCTCTCAGGATAAACATGCAGGCCCTCAAGTATGCCTTTTAATCTGTCCAGCATATAATCAACAAGTATTGTGCTGTCGGGTATTATCACGCGTTCTACTGAGGAATGGGATATATCACGCTCATGCCAGAGAGCAATATTCTCTAAAGCGGCCATTGCATTTGAACGGACAATCCTTGCAAGTCCTGAGAGATTTTCGCATCCTACCGGGTTTCTCTTGTGGGGCATTGCAGAGGAGCCCTTCTGCCCTTTTGAAAAAGGTTCTTCTGCTTCCAACACTTCTGTCCTCTGAAGATGTCTTATCTCGACAGCAATTTTTTCAACAGATGCTGCAATCAGAGAAAGCGTTGTCAGGTACTCGGCATGCCTGTCTCTCTGCACTACCTGCGTTGCAACAGGCTCTGGTTTAAGCCCGAGTTTTTTGCATACCTTTTCCTCTATCTTGGGCGGGATATTAGAGAATGTGCCGACAGCGCCTGATAATTTTCCGATACTTATCACATCCCTTGCCCTTTCCATCCTGGCAAGGTTTCTCTTCATGTCCTCATACCAGAGTGCAAACTTTAAGCCGAATGTCATTGGCTCTGCATGAACGCCGTGACTGCGGCCGATTGCAGGAGTATCCTTGTATTTATAAGCCTGTTTTTTAAGGACAGGCATAAGTCCTTTTATATCGTTTATTATGATATCCGCTGCCTCTTTCATCAGAAGGGATAAGGCTGTATCAACCACGTCTGATGAGGTCAACCCCTTGTGTATAAACCTTGATTCAGGGCCGACATTTTCTGCAACCGAGGTAAGAAATGCAATCACATCATGCTTTACGACCTTCTCTATCTCATCAATCCTCTTTACATCAAACCTTGCTTTTTTCTTGATGACTGCAACAGCATCTACCGGTATCTCGGCAAGTTCTGCCCATGCCTCACACGCAGCAATCTCAACATCCAGCCACTTCCGGAATTTGTGCTCCTGCTCCCAGAGCTTCCCCATTACGGGTCTTGTATATCTCGGTATCATATGTCCCTCCAATTAACTCTAAGCTGTCAGCTATGAGCTATCAGCTTTTTTATTTCACGCTCCTTTTTCAAGCCTTTCTATCAACGGCAATGGCAATCCTGCATTATGCATCTTTTTCTGCGTCTTTTCAATATCATATTTTACCCTTACAAGTTCAATTTTTTCATCAGCGATAAAAACATAACACGCCCTCGGGTCCCTGTCCCTTGGCTGCCCGACACTTCCGGCATTTATTATATATCTTTCCGCCTTTCCGATTTCAGCATTATTTTTGTATGTTATCAGCTCACCTGACAACAGGCGCTCTATTATAAATGGATAATGACTATGGCCCAGAAAACAGATTTTTTGCTCAAAATAATGGAAATTAATCTCAGCCTCCCTCAGTGTCAGGAGATAATGCCATATCTCCGGCTCTTTAGGCGTCGAGTGAACAAGCAGGGCATTGTCCTTTTTTAAAATTTTTATAAGAGGCAATCCCTTCAGGACATTAAGATTCGGCTTTGTCAAAACAGACAAGGTCCATTCTATTGCAAGCCGCGCGTATTCATTAAAGTGCTCAGTATCTGTTAAGCCGGTGAGTGCGCAATCGTGGTTGCCCGCAAGCATTATTTTACAGGAATCTTTTAACAGTTCAATGCATTCATTTGGATTTGGGCCGTATCCAACAGCATCTCCAAGAAATATTACATCCTTACCTTTCCTCTTCCCTATATCTTCCAGTACTGCCTCAAGCGCTTCGAGATTAGCATGGACATCGGAAATCACTGCGTAATGCACTATTTTGCCTTTTGTTTTGGTTTCGCTTTTTGGGCAATCTTGTCAAGAATTCCGTTTATGAAAGACGCTGACTCCAGGGTGGAATATTTTTTTGCTATTTCTATCGCCTCATTTATCGTTACAGCAGGCGGGATGTCCTTCCGCTGAAGCAGCTCATAGACAGCAAACCTCAGGATATTCCTGTCAACAGCGGCCATCCTTTCGAGCACCCAGTTTTCCGCCGCTTTTTTTATTGCAGAGTCTATCTCGTCGAGCATGGAAAGGGTTCCGTCGATAATCTCTGATGCAAATTTTTTGACCTCAGGGTCGTTTTCTTTATCGGACAGGAATTGTTTTAAATTATTCTTTCTGTGGTCTTTATCTCCAAAATCAGACTGGAATAAAAACTGAAGCACATATTCTCTTGCCTTTCTCCGCTTCATAACTAGGCGGAAAGTTTGGAAGCCTGGAAGTCAGGAAGCCCTGAGACAACTAACTTCCGCGCTTCCGCGCTTCTGCACTTGCGCACTTCAAAAAATTTTAATAAATATTGCTGGCTGTCCACCGATTATAATTTTTTGACGAGTTGCGCCATTTCGATTGCTGTTATGGCTGCATCAAAACCCTTGTTGCCGCTTTTGGTTCCGGCCCTTTCGACGGCCTGTTCAATGGTATCTGATGTTATGACCCCAAAGGCGATCGGCACCCCTGTTTCCATTGAAGCTGATGCAATGCCTTTTGATACCTCTGCCGCAACATAATCAAAATGAGGGGTTGCACCCCTTATTACCGTGCCGAGGCATATGATTGCATTATATGTGCCTTTTGACGCCAGTTTCTTTGCAATCAAAGGAATCTCGAATGAGCCGGGGACCCTGGCAATATCTATGTCGTCTTCCTTTGCCCCATGCCTCAGAAGCGCGTCCTTTGCGCCGTCAAGAAGCTTGCTTGTAATAAAATCATTGAATCTGCTTACAACAATTGCAAATTTTAATCCCTTCGCCTGAAGCTCGCCCTCTAATATCTTCATAACTCCTCCCGTTATCTAAATCTAAAATCGGATGCAACTATTATATACTTTAGAGACAATATTGTGAACCCCGCAGTTACATCAGTGATATTTTAACAACGAAGTGAAGAAACAAGCATGAACAATATTAACAGCGAGAGGGGTATTGTCTTCGAGCGGTTTTATTTTGCCGATAGTCCACCCCCACAGCAAACCAGGGGTGTCTTAAAGTTGAATCTATGTTGTTTGTTGTCATTCCCGCTCGTCGGGAATCCTTCTTCAAGACAGATTCTGGACAAGCCAGAATGACATAAACAAAAAAATACCCTCCCGCATAGAATAGATATGACACGAAGACTTGGCTATTAAATCAGCAATCCAGTAAAATATAAAATATGACGAGGCCAGTTTAATATGCCGTTAAGAAAATGGATAAAGAGCGCCAACTTTGCAATAGAAGGGATCCTTCATGCAACAAAGACCCAGAGACATTTGAGGTATCACTTCTACAGCGCTGCAGCGGTATTGCTTGTAAGCTATATACTCGGCGTCTCCCGGACAGAATTCCTGATAATCTCTCTTTCTGTGATAGCAGTGCTTCTTGCAGAGATGCTCAATACCTCAATAGAGGCAATAGTTGACATAATATCCACTGAACACAATGAGAAGGCGCGCATAGTAAAAGATATAGCTGCAGGCGCAGTCTTTGTCACTGCCTTTGGAGTTGCGGTTATCGGCTATATAATCCTGTTTCCTTACATCCGCGATATTTTCCAGAAAGGACTCCACATAACAAAACACTCAAAAGAAGAGATTGCGATAATATCATTTATAATCGTACTGATACTTGTTGTGATAACAAAGGCATCTACCGGGAAAGGGCATCCGCTGCGCGGGGGCTTGCCCAGCGGACATGCTGCGCTCGCATTTTCAGCATGGGTAGCAATAACGTATATAACAGAAAACTTTGTCGTATCACTGCTTTCTTTTATCCTCGCTGTAATAATTGCGCAAAGCAGGGTTATAAGAAAGATTCACACCAGATGGGAAGTTATTCTCGGCAGCCTGATGGGAGCTTTAGTGACATTTCTGCTGTTCAGGCTATTTTCGTAATCGGATAAATCCTTCGCATATCTATGGCACTTTCCCGCTTCCCATCTTCCGCGCTTGCAGACTTTTGCACTTTTTGACTTTTGCTCTATGATTTAATCTTTTCTTTCGAGACCTGCGGGTCTTTTTTACAGTCATATCTCCGGCACCTCAACGGCCGCTCAGGCCAGACAGTGCATCTAAGCGTACTGCGCTCAATATGCCCGCAATATCCGTCAGTATCCCTTGCAATGAAGAAAGGCCGGGATGGGTTATGTTTTAGATGCCCTTTCTGTACTTCCTCTTTTGTAAGCGCAAAATGAAAAGTACAACAAATTGCCCTGCACGATTTCAGGTTTGCTTCACAGTCCGCTTTTGCATCAGGCAGGCCTTCGTCTTCCTGTCCGTAAACAGCACAAATCCCTATGTCCATCATTTTTTGCATGAGTGATAAGATTTTCTCTTTCTCTTCATCAGAAAGGCCGGGATGGCCTTGATTGCCTGATTCTATGATTGGGTCATCATTCATGTTTCAGATTATAACTGAATGAGGATATGAGGATAAAGACGGATGCGTCAGCCTCTGCTGATCCGCCGGGGCGGAAAGTAGTGCGGGAATGTAGAAATATGGGATGTGGAGCCTGTTTTACTATTTTACTCTCCTATCTTGCATCCCCCCTTTTGGTTTTAGAAAAGGTTTAGACTACTTCAGCAGCAATTCCTCTGCTACAGCAACGCCTGCGCCAAGCTTAACAGGATATCCCATCCCCTTTAAGGTCATCTCAACACCGGCAATCGCTGTTATAACATCAAACGTATCAGCATAACCAAGATGTGCAATCCTGAATATCTTTCCTTTTGCCTGTCCCTGTCCGCCTGCTGCTGTGATGCCGTATTTCACCCTTAGATTCTTGTAAATCTCCTGACCGTCCAGGCCTTTTGGTGCATTGATAGCAGTAACAGAATTGGACGGAGATTCCTTTGTGAACATCTCAAGCCCGATAGCTTTTACTGCCTCTCTTGTCGCATGCGCAAGTTTTGTATGGCGTGCAAAGGCATTTTCGAGCCCTTCTTTCTGGAGAATCTTGATGCATTCATTTAAGCCTATTATCAGGGTAACCGGAGATGTGAATCTCGTCTGGTTTTTTGAGAGTGACTCGCGTTCTTTTTTGAAGTTGAAATAGAATTTCGGAGATGTTGCTTTATCGGCAAATTCCCATGCCTTTTCGCTTATGCCGACAAATGCAAGGCCCGGAGGAAGCATCACGCCTTTCTGGGAACCTCCTATCATTACGTCAATTCCCCACTCATCCATTTTGAGGTCATGCGCCACTAATGCTGATATTGCGTCAACAACAAATATTGTGTTCTCACATTTTTTTACGATTGAGGCAAGTGCCTTGATATCATGATAAACGCCTGTTGATGTCTCTGCCGCCTGAACAAAAACTCCCTTGATTGAAGGGTCTTTCTTGAGGGCTTTTTCTACATCCTCCGGTTTTACTGCATATCCCCAGTCAATCTTCATCTCTTCAACTGAAAGGTTGTATGCCTTGCAGATCTTTGTCCATCTTTCTCCAAAGTTTCCGGCGTTGATTACCAATGCCTTGTCTCCGGGGCTGAAGAAATTATTGACCGAGCCAACCATTCCTCCTGTGCCGGTTGAGCAAATTATAAGGACGTCGTTTTTTGTCTGGTATAACCACTGAAGCCCTTTTTTGGCTGAATCGAGCACAGGGAGAAAATCCGGCGACCTGTGATGTATTATGGGCATCGCCATTGCCAACAGCGCCTCCGGCGGAACAGGTGTGGGGCCGGGCGCTAATAAATATCTTTTTAACATGGAAAACCTCCTAAAATTTTAAGTGGACAGATAGTTTAAACGTTAAAGATTGTTGTAGTCAAGATGAGGGGAATAATGTTCGCTTAAAGGCAGCATTGGTTTTCCCGTGATCTCCGCAGACTTCATTGGGACAGAAAAAATCGTTCAGATTGAGTGAAATCTCCATGCAGAGTTAGATACCAAAGCTTCTGAGAATGTCAAGAAAGTTTCAATAAAGTGGGGACAGGGTTTATAATATTTATGGCTCTTCTGGCTTTTGTGTGGGTAGCCATCAATTTCCCCCTCCCTTGAGGGGAGGGGTTAGGGGAGGGTGATTTAAACAATTTTCACTTATCACTTCCAATACGCCTTTCATGTTAGTCAGC
>Ga0265296_1004566_pt1 | contig 11975 bp, 6 predicted proteins | sample MunlanPumphouse1_FD_189073 | JGI IMG/M metagenome (GOLD analysis project Ga0265296, IMG submission 189073) | Groundwater microbial communities from a municipal landfill in Southern Ontario, Canada - Pumphouse #1 | ecosystem: Environmental > Aquatic > Deep subsurface > Groundwater | place: Canada... | reverse complement strand
TCTTAATGCCACCTTCATAGAGGTCGCGTTTGTTGCCGCGTAACCCGCCAGAGCTATTGAAAAAATTGGGATCGGCTCCGCCTTCCTTGTGCGATCCGTTGTCGCTCGTGAAAATGATAATTGTATTATCCAATAGCTTGTTCTCGCGTAACCGATCAACAATTTGACCGACATAAGCATCCATACGGCTTACCATACTCGCATACATGGCATGCGGTTTTTCTACCGAAGCGTAACCGGGAACAGTCGCTTGTGGGCCATAGTCATTTCCTTTATGTGGTTTTTCATCAAACCTGTCTGCATATAATTGATAATATTTGTCATTCGGACCTGATAATTCGGCGTGAGGAAGAACTGTAGGTACATAAAGGAAAAAAGGTTTTTCTTTATTTTCATCAATAAATTTCAAGGTCTTTTCTTGGATTAATGCCGGTGCATACTGCCCTTGGGCCATTAAACCATTGCCATGGAGTTCTATCCTTTCGTTATTATGCCAGAGGTGAGTTGGGTAGTAGCGATGGGATTGACGTTGGCAGTTATAGCCATAGAATTCATCGAATCCTTTTTGATCAGGAGCACCTGTTGTATGGACCATTCCAAGTCCCCATTTTCCAAACGCACCGGTTGTATATCCTGCCTGTTGTAGAAGCATAGCAAAAGTTTGTACAGAGTCGGCTAAGGGTTGTTGTCCTTCGGGCTCAATTTCTTTGTTACCGCGTACGTAGGTGTGGCCGGTGTGCTGTCCTGTCATTAAAGATGATCGCGACGGAGCGCACACAGATGTACCAGCGTAGAAGTTGTCAAATTTCATTCCCTTGGCAGCCAATGAATCGATATGCCTCGTTTCAATTTTTTGCTGACCGTATACACCAAGGTCTCCATAACCAAGATCATCTGCCATGATAAGTACAATATTCGGTCTCTGGTCCTTCTTTTGAGCAATAGCAAGAGAGGCTAGAGTCAAAAGAAGAGATAACATAAAAGATGTTTTCATTTGCATTCGGTTATTTCTTTAAATTAATTTTTTTCTTAGCTAAGATTGTCCACTAGTTTATATTGCAGTGCAACTTAATCCATTAAAACAGTCAGGTGGTCCTATTTAATTTTATTTATAATGGTTCGTATGTTTTTTTAGAGTAATACTTCTATTTTAAAGAAGTATTACTCTAAAAAGAATGAGCGTTAAATTTACTCAAAAATATCTTTTTGATCGTATTGGCTTGCATTCGTGGAGGGATAGCAACGGTAATGAAAGAGCCTTAATTTGATAATCTGTTCCTTTTTGCTGCCTACGCATACGATTGTGTAATAATTTATTGTGTGCTATCAATTGTAATCTCCGATATGTTCATATTTATTTTCTAATTTCACCCTAATTTTATGAAAATGCTCTTATGGCCAAATCAATTAAAGAAATAGCACAGGAACTCAATGTGTCTAAATCAACTGTTTCGTTAGTCATTAATCACAAAGCCGAGCGAGCACGTATTAGCAAGGAATTGGAAAACCGTGTACTTGCATACGTTGAAAAAGTTGGCTATAAGCCCAATGCTCTCGCCAAGAGTTTAGCAACGGGGCGGTCAAATACCATTGGTCTAATTGTAGAGAATATTGGGGATTCTTTTTTTGGTCCATTTGCATTGTATGTAGAGGAATTGTTCCGAAAGAAAAATTATCACGTCCTCTACAGTAGTACGCTTGGAGATTCGCAAAATGCACGCGATATCATCGATTCGATGTTGGAAAAGAAAGTGGAGGGTATTATTTTGGCCCCAACAGTAGATCTGGAAGAGTATCTGCGAAAAATATTGGAGCATAAGGTTCCGTTGGTAGTTTTTGATAGAAATTCTCCAACAGTGGAAACCCATTATGTACATATTGACAATGAAGTTAGTGGGAAGAATGCATGTGACTATTTAAAATCTATTGGTTGTAGAAATTTTGGGCTGGTAACCATCGATTCGGATCAACCACAAATGCTGGCACGTAAGCGTGCTTATTTGGAGTTTTGTGACAGATACGGAATGGAACCTCGCATACTGCAATTACCTTATCAGCACCTGAAACAGAAAGGTTCACGTATGTTGAAAAATTGGGCAGCTAAGCAGGTAGGCTTAGATGGTCTATTTTTTACCACAAATTATCTTTGTATTCTCGGATTAAAGGTATTGCGGTCGGCGCCTGAGAATAGCTATAATTTTCCGATGTTTTCTTTTGATGACCATGAATTATTTGATATTTTGAATCCTAAAATTTCCTGTATCCAGCAACCATTGGAACCTCTGGCTAAAACTTGTGCGAAAGTTTTGTTAAAGGAAATAGATCAAGGGATATCCACACCAAAAGAATATATCATCTCAACGAAATTGATTCGGCGCTAAAATGGGACAACAAATGGATATATAAAAATTGAATTGTAAAAATCATAAGACGTGTTTGTCCAATTCCAGGTCTTTATTTTGATTTAATATTCTTTTTTATATCTTTACTAATACGTTTTAGTAGAAATATTTTTATATATCCTAAATAATGAAGAAATCTTTAAGTGTTTTTCTAGGGTCGTTATTGTCTTTGGGTTTGTTTTACGCAAAACCGGTTTTGGCTCAGAAATTTAGAGGGCAGCAGCTAGAAGCTGTCGATCTTGTTAATCCATTAATGGGTACCGAATCCAAATTTGAGTTGTCCAATGGTAACACCTATCCCTCGATTGCGAGACCTTGGGGCATGAATATGTGGACACCACAAACAGGGAAAAATGGCGACGGATGGCAGTATCAATATACCGCTGATAAGATTCGTGGTTTAAAACAGACTCACCAACCATCACCCTGGATGAATGATTACGGTGTTTTTTCTATCATGCCTGTGACCGGAAAACCTGTATTTGATCAAGATGAGCGTGCGAGCTGGTTTTCGCATAAAGCGGAAATTGTAAAACCGTATTATTATTCGGTTTATCTAGCAGATCACGATGTGACTGCAGAGATGACACCAACAGAACGCGCAGCCATGTTTAGGATCTCTTTTAATAAAACAGACGACGCTTATATTGTTTTGGATGCTTATGAAAAGGGATCTGAAGTGCAGATTATTCCGGAAAAAAATATGATAATTGGCTATTCTTCGAAATATGCACGCGGTCCGCTGCCAGCTAATTTCAAGAACTATTTTGTTTTGGTTTTTGATCAGCCTTTTGCAAGTGTCGCTACTTGGGAAGGCAAAGAGAAGAAGGATGGGCAACTTCAGATCAAAGGTGATCACACTGGTGCAATCGTAGGGTTTAAGGTAAAAGACAAAACGAAACCAGTACAGGTGAAAGTGGCGTCTTCCTTTATCAGTGCCGAACAAGCCTTATTAAACTTAAATGAGTTAGGTAATAAATCTTTCGATCAAGTAAAAGAAGACGGACGTCAGATCTGGAATTCCACTTTAGGGAAGATTAAAGTAGAGGGTGATGATATTGATCAACTGCGTACATTTTACTCGACCATGTATCGGACTTTATTTTTCCCGAACAAGTTATATGAAATTGATGCGCAAGGAAAGGCTGTACATTACAGTCCATATAATGGAAAAACACTTCCTGGCTATTTATTTGGAGGAACAGGTTTTTGGGATACTTTTAGAGCGTTGTATCCATTCTTAAACTTTATGTATCCTTCCATTAATAAGGAGATGCAAGAAGGTTTACTTAATGCGTATTTAGAAGGAGGCTTCCTTCCTGAATGGAGCAGTCCTGGATATGCCGATATCATGGTGGGTAATAACTCCGCTTCGGTGGTTTCGGATGCTTATATGAAGGGATTACGCGGTTATGATATCAATAAGTTATACGAAGCTTTACAACACGGTGCTAATAACGAAGGACCAATGAGTGCTGTTGGAAGAAAAGGGGTGGAATATTATAATAGTTTAGGTTATGTGCCATATGATGTTAAAATCAATGAAAATGCAGCACGTACATTGGAATATGCCTATGACGATTTCACGATCTACCAATTGGCAAAAGCGTTGAACCGTCCGAAAGCTGAAATTGATTTGTATGCTAAGCGTGCACAGAACTACAAGAATTTATTTGATCCATCAACCAATCTTATGCGTGGAAAGAATAAAGATGGAAAATTCCAGGCTCCTTTTAATCCATTAAAATGGGGTGACGCGTTCACAGAAGGAAATAGCTGGCATTATTCGTGGAGCGTATTTCACGATGTTCAGGGGCTGATCGATCTGATGGGCGGAGAGAAGACTTTTGTGAGCATGTTGGATTCGGTGTTTGTTCAGTCCCCAGATTTCGACGATAGCTATTATGGTGGTATTATCCATGAAATACGTGAAATGCAAGTTGCGAATATGGGGCAATATGCACATGGTAATCAGCCAATTCAGCATATGCCATATTTGTACAATTACGCTGGCCAACCTTGGAAAACACAATATTGGGTGCGTCAAGTGATGGACCGAATGTATAAGCCTACACCTGATGGCTATTGTGGTGATGAAGATAATGGTCAAACCTCTGCATGGTATGTCTTTTCAGCGCTTGGATTCTATCCGGTTTGTCCGGCGACGGATGAATATGTGCTCGGAGCTCCATTATTTAAAAAAGCGACCTTAACATTTGAAAATGGTAAGACATTGACTATTGATGCACCAAAGAACTCAGCTGAAAATGTATATGTAAACACATTGCAAATGAATGGTAAGGATTATGGTAAAAACTGGTTAAGTCACAAAGCATTGCATGAAGGTGGCACACTTAATTTTGACATGGCGGCAAAACCCAATTATACGAGGGGATCGTCCAAAAATTCAGCGCCTTATTCAATGACAACGGATTTGCAAACAAATATCAAGTTGAAATCGAACAAAAAGAAATAATCATTGGGTTATGATAAACTTTAAAAACTTAAAAGTAGTTGTTACCGTATTTGGCTTGGCATACTCCTGTTCACTTTTCGCGCAGGACAACTGGAAACATACAGAAAACGACCGCAAAGTGGCTGTGGATGTTGATAGTATCAGTAAAGGGGGGTACACCCTGATTTGGATAAATAAAGACAAAGATTTTAGTGCATCTTTAAAAGAAAGGTTGGTGGCGGCATATTTTACAAACTATCCTAAACTAGCCAAGAAATATAATAAAAAGACCATAAAAAAGGTATCTTTCGTTATTGATCCGGACTATAAAGGTGTGGCAGCGACAGCGGGCGGGATTGTCCGTTACAGTCCAGCTTGGTTTGCCAAAAATCCGGGCGATATTGATGTGGTTACCCATGAGGTAATGCATATTGTCCAAGCATACCCCGATGGGGCGGGCCCTTGGTGGATTACCGAGGGGATAGCCGATTTTGTGCGATTTGATGATGGAATAGATAATGCGGGAGCAAATTGGAAGCTGCCAGAATATAACGAAAAGCAAAAATACACAGATTCTTATCGTATTACAGCGCGCTTTTTGTACTGGATCAATCTACATGTAAAGAAGGATTTTGTCAAAAAATTGGATGCGGCTATGCGTAGCAAAAGCTATAGTGATGCTTTTTGGAAAGTGGAGACGGGTAAAACTATTGATGAGCTGTGGGCCGATTATAGCCAAAATCCCAAACTATAATTCATAAGCGATGAATATTAGAAGTTTAGTCTTTTTGGGATTAATTAGTGTCCCATATTTATTAAAGGCACAAGAAACTAAATTAGTTCAGTATGTCAAACCTCTCATCGGTACGGCGAAAATGGGGCATACTTTTCCGGGGGCGACAGTTCCATTCGGTGCTGTACAATTAAGCCCTGATACGGATACATTATCGTATGCTGTTAATGGGCGGTATAACGGCGATGTTTATAAATATTGTGCTGGTTATCAATATGATGATCCGACGATTGTTGGGTTTAGTCATACGCATTTTAGCGGTACAGGTCACTCCGATCTTGGTGATATACAGATCATGCCGACACAAGGAAAAGTCCAATTAAACCCGGGTACAGCTGATCGACCACAAGATGGTTATCGATCGCCATATTCGCATGCCAATGAACGGGCTGAGGCCAACTATTACAGTGTTTTACTGGATAAACATCAGATTAAAGCTGAATTAACGACAACAACACGTGTAGGACTGCACCGTTATACGTTCAAAGAATCGGATGCTTCACATCTTATTGTAGACTTAACTGCTGGGATCTATAATTATGACGGCAAGAATGTTTGGACCGTTGTCAAGGTCCTGAACGATTCAACCCTGGTAGGCTACCGCCAGACAAACGGTTGGTCAAGAACCCGCACCGTATACTTCGCAATAAAGACATCAAAAGCTTTTAAGAATTACGGCGCCAAATATGAAGATGGAAAATCTGTCTATAATGGTTTCTGGCGTAAGTTTGATCAACAGAACAATTTCCCTGATCTTGCAGCACACAATATTAAGCTTCACTTGGATTTTGATACAAAAGCACAAGAAGCCATCCTCCTGAAAGTAGCTTTAAGTCCAGTAAGTATGAAGAATGCATTGGCCAATATGGAGGCTGAGGCTCCGGACTGGAATTTTGACGGCTACGTTAAGCAAGGGCAAAACGCCTGGGAAAAGGAGTTGCATAAAATAGAAGCTGAAATGTTGAACAAGGAAGACCTTGTTAATTTTTATACAGCTATGTACCATGCAAGCTTAATGCCGACGGTGTATATGGACAGCAATGGTGAGTATAAAGGGTTGGACCAGGAGGTGCACCGCGCTGAAGGCTTTACGAATTATACCTCATTTTCTTTATGGGATACCTTTAGGGCCTTTCATCCGCTGTTGAATCTAATAAACCCTTCTCGTAATGCAGATATTGTGGCATCCATGATGGCTCATTATGATCAGAGTGTATTGAAAATGTTGCCGATCTGGTCGCATTATGCAAATGATAACTGGTGCATGAGTGGCTATCATTCCGTATCGGTTATTGTTGATGCTATCCTCAAAGGTGTTTACAAAGGTGATTCGGAAGCCGCGTTAGCAGCTTGTGTACAAACAGCAAATAAACGTCAGTATGAGGGTATTGGGGCTTACATAGATAAGGGATATGTTCCTGCAGATGTATCGGGAACATCTGTTTCTAATACATTGGAATATGCGTATGACGATTGGTGTATCGCGCAATTAGCGAAAAAATTGGGAAAAGAGGATATTTACACGACTTTTTCCAAAAGGGCTGAAAGTTGGAAATCACTCTATGATTCCGCTATTGGATTTATGCGTCCGAAGAATTCAGCGGGTAAATTTCAGGAGAAATTTGATGTTTTGGATACACATGGACAAGGATTTATTGAAGGTAATTCATGGAATTACAGCCTGTATGTACCGCATCAACCTACTGAAATGATGGCATTAATGGGAGGCAAAAAACGTTTAGAGTCTTATTTGGATTCACTGTTTACCATGGAATTACCGGATAAATATTTTGAACATACGGAGGATATTACCCGGGATGGCATTATCGGAAATTACGTGCACGGAAATGAGCCTTCACATCACGTGGCATACTTGTACAATATCACCAAAAGCCCCTGGAAAACTCAGGCACGTGTAAGACAGATCATACGGAATCAGTATCATAATGGTCATGCGGGCTTAGGGGGAAATGATGACTGTGGACAAATGTCTGCTTGGTATTTATTTACTGCATTAGGCTTCTATCCGGTGGCACCTGGGGAAGATAACTATTGGATTGGCAGTCCTTTGGTAAAATCGGCAAAGGTTAATCTTGAAAACGGACGCAGTCTTTCTATAGTTGCCCGTAACCAGTCTGAGAAGAATGTTTACGTTAAATCCGTTTCTTTAAACGGGCGGAAATTGGCTGATTTGCTACTACCCTATAGCAGCATTATAAATGGCGGTGAATTAATCTTCGAGATGAGTAATAAACCGAACAAATAATAGTAACGATAGATTACTATAATAAAAACCCCTCTTTTACGAGGGGTTTTTATTTTTTTCCTACAATCTGAATGAGTAGTGCTAGCAAGCTGGTATTCATATGATTGCTAAGCTGTCCATTCGTTTTTAAATTCGTTTGTGCCATGAAGTTACAATTGGAAAAAAAAATTAATTTAAAATTCCATTTTAGCAAAATCATATTTTTTCTACGTAAAAAACCAGTTTTTAAGCTATAAATTGCTTAATGTTAGTGACTAAACCAGTTTAGCAAATAAAGAAAATTTCACTGATAATTTTTTTTTCTCATTTTTCTATATATCTTCAATATAACCAAGAGAGATAAGTGCTGACCAATTAAGCAAACCGACTCGTTTTGACATTTCATTATGTTGTGTTATGCTAAAACGTTTTTATATTTTAAACTTAAAACCTTAAATTATGATGTTAATCCTATTTGATACTGCGTAATATCAATTTTGGATGGGAATCGACCAATTTTCCTATCCCGAAAAATCAATGAATTTTCACCTCTTTTTTGAGGTGATTTTAACCAGTTATAGTAGAAAAGTAAAAATAACCTAATTATATATCATTCATATGCACATGATAAAAAAAAGGTATTTGGATAGGCTTATTCTTTTAGGGTGGTCCTGTGCCTGTTATTCTTTTGCTTTTGGTCAAGATAAGGTGTTATCACCATCCGATAGTCTTAAGCTTCAGATTGGAACTTCAAAATTGGATTCAGTATTTCAGATTAAGACTAGCCAAGTAAATCCAATAGAAATAAAAAAACAGGCGTTATTACCTTACTCTTCCTTAGCACAATACCTAAAAGGAAATAATACTGGGCTTTATGTAACTGAACCTTCCGGGGAATCGGGTACCAAGCAGCCAATGTATTTTCGTGGTATTTCGAGGCCATTGTTCTCTGATATTGACGTATTTCAGAATCAGCCATTAGTTGTTGTGGACGGAGTTCCTTTGGTTGGAGAACACCCCTTTGCTTATGCCGTTCAAACCTATAACCTAGAGCGTATTGGCCCGGCTACCAATTTATTAGCGAATATTAATATAGACATGGTTAAGTCTATTGAAGTATTAAAAGATGTTGCCGCGATTGCGATGTATGGGCCTAACGCTGCAAACGGAGCTATAGTTGTTCGTACGAAAGAGTATAAAGCGGATAAAAGCAACCGGATAGCGGTCAATATGTATACGGGTTTGGCCGAGCGTCCACATGTCACAACAATTAATGGCGAATACGAAAATAAATTCAGAAAGCAGTTTTATGATCTGTATACTTCCAATGGCAAATATAATGACGGCGATTCATACCCTGTGTATTTAAGTGACTCGCTCAACATGAATTATTTTGGAAAATCCGATTGGACGGACTCTTATTACAATAGTGGTTTAGTTTACAATTTGAATGCAAATTTATCAGGTGGTGGGCCACGTGCAAATTTTCAATTTGCAGCGGGCTCAACACAGGATAAAGGCGTGGCTGATCAGGTAAAATTGAATAAATATTATGCTTTGTTTGGGCTGAATATGCGGCCGATGACTTGGCTGACGTTCTCCATGCAGGCAAATATAGCTCGACTCGATCGTAATCGTAATCTGAACCTGCGGGATAGGTTTGCCCAGTTAGCCTATTTTCCGGATCTGTCGGCACCCTTGTCACCCAATAAGGAGGTCTACAATGAGTATTTAAGTTATTATAAAAAGGGCTTTGATAACAACAAGACGAACGTTGTGCAGGGGTACGGAAAGCTGCAGTTTGATTTTGGAAACTTTCATTTTCTTTCGACAGGAATGCTCGATTATAATGAGGGCTATAGGGACCAATTCTATCATAGTAAGCTGATGGAATCCAATAATTTTGCGTCAAACTACTATGGCTATAATCAGCGGGCAGTATTTGACAATAAGGCTTTTTATGATTGGAATATTAATGAAAAGAATAAGATAAATCTATTGGTCGGCAATAGTTTGCAATGGGATACCTATCGCTACAACTATGCTTATGCTTATAAGGGAGTGAATGATTTCATTAAGGTGAATCTGTTGGAAGATGATGCGCTTAAATCAAATTATCTCGAAGCTACTGCATATCCTAAGGCGCTTATATTTAAATTTTTAGATCGCATTCGTCATAACCTGGTCTCATTTTATGGAAAAGCGACCTATAACTATGGCGATAAGGTTGAGACGTCTCTCTTACTGCGTTCTGATGGATCTTCTAATGCACAACCGGATGCTCGCTGGATTTTTACGCCTTCATTGTCTATAAATTGGAATATCAAGAATAGTTATTTTAATACCAATACTAGTCTGAAAGACCTTACTGCTCGTTTCAGTGTTGGACGTATTGGCTTGAACAATGTGTTTGATGATTTTGCACAAGGTCCCAATTATGTCGCTCAAATGGGCTTTACGGGTAATCAGCTTATCGCTGGTTATAATGCGATTGCAGGGTTGGTAAGACCTTATGAGTCGGGATGGGTTGGATACAATATTCCTTGGGCCTACATAGACCAAGGCAATCTGGGCCTGGATTATGCCATTCAAAAGAAAAATTTTCATGTTTCCCTTGATGTCTATGTGAAACAGACAAAAAACCAGTTGATTAACGTTCCATCTTATAGCGAATATGGCTATAAATCGAGCTATGCAGCAGGAATGAATGTGCAGAATTTAGGTGCAGAATTGACTGTTGGGCTTGATCCGGTTCAATCAGATAATTTTAAATGGTCTACGGCACTGAATGTATCCCATAATCAAAATAAATTAAAGGCATTGCCTAATGGTCTAGATCGGCTCGTGATAGGGAATAATCTTTTGGAGGTCGGCAAGCCATTAGACCAGTATTGGCTACTTGCTAATGAAGGTATTTACAGGACAGATGCAGATGTTCCTCAGGGAATGACCTACAATGCGATCCAGTTACGTGCGGGTGATCCGATTTGGAAAGATCGAAATGGCGACAATACAATCAATGATGAGGATCGGAAATTGCAAGGCCATCGTTTACCTGCTGTATTTGGTAATTGGTATAACAATTTTGTGTTTGGAAAATGGGACCTGGGGATCAATATGTACTATAATATTGGTCGACAACTCATTAACCAAGAAATGGCTAATCGGTTTGATTTTATCAATAATGAAGGGGCGAAAAATCTAGATGCTATCAAAGAGATTACGTATTGGGAAAAAAGGGGTGATTACAGTAAATATCCACTGTATAACCCGTGGAGTACTGTTATAGCTTATCAGGCCGATCAAGATCTTTTCTTAGAGAATGCTTCATTTGTTAAAATAAGGGCGGTCACTTTGGGCTATAACTTAACTTCTCTTGTGGCGGGCCGAACTCAGGCCATTAAAAATGCATATGCCTACGTATCTGCGAATAATGTTGCTACGATTACATCTTATAGTGGAGTGGACCCTGAGATTGTAGATTACACAGGTTATGATATTGGGTCAAAGATGAGGATACCACGAATTTATACGCTAGGAATAAAAGTTGACTTTTAAACGTAAAGAAATGAAAAGATATCACCTCATATTGAGTGTTTTGTTGCTTTTCTTATTGCTTCTGGGAGGCTGTAAGAAAATGCTGGATATAGATTCCTCTCGTACGGTCAAGGAAGAGAACATGTGGAATACTTTGGAGGACACGCGCGCAGGTTTGATGGGAATTTATGGTTTAACCAAAGCGGCTTTGGACGATAATAATGCGTATTGGTTATATGGAGAAGTTCGGGCGGGAGATTTCGAAAGCCCTAATCGGCAGGATCTCAAAGCAATTATTAAGAATGACCTCAAAGCGAATTATGAATCGCTGAATGCATTATCGAATTGGAGACGGTGGTTTGCGGTAGTTAATGCCGCTAATATTTTTATGGAGCGTGCATCGGGAGTAAGAGAAAAAGACATGCGCTACACCGAAAATAATTTGGTAGTAGATGTTGCTCAGGCTCGATTTCTACGTGCTTACGCTTATTTTAATATGGTCCGTATTTGGGGTGATGTACCCCTAATACTAAATTCCCATGA
>Ga0265296_1004564_pt1 | contig 11979 bp, 10 predicted proteins | sample MunlanPumphouse1_FD_189073 | JGI IMG/M metagenome (GOLD analysis project Ga0265296, IMG submission 189073) | Groundwater microbial communities from a municipal landfill in Southern Ontario, Canada - Pumphouse #1 | ecosystem: Environmental > Aquatic > Deep subsurface > Groundwater | place... | reverse complement strand
GTTCCTGACCGGCGCAGGAAGCGCGTCGCGCCTGACATTTCCCATCCCCCCGCGACCGACCGCGCGCTGTCGGCTTTCAGCATCGACGACAGCACCCCGCCGGTGCGTTCGTAAACCGTGACGCCGCGCAGAACGATCGCCGGCCCACCGGTTTCGACCGTCTCGGCGTTGATCAGATCGTCGCCGTCGCGCACCCAGATGTTGCTGCGCACGCCATTGTCGGTGGGCACGCGTTTATATTCGACCTTTTGCCAGGCGCTGAGCGCCGCGGTCGAACGGGTGACGATGCGCTCGTTGAACGCAAAGCTGATCCCGGCGACGAGCAATGCGGCGAGGAACAGCGGCGCGAGCACCTGATGGGCCGACATCCCCGACGCCTTCATCGCGACGACTTCGCTGTTCTGATTGAGCGTGATCAGCGTCAGGATCGTGCCGAGCAGCACCGAAAAGGGCAGGAAGGTCTCGATGATCTGCGGCAGCCGCATCCCGACATAGCGCCAGACGTCCGCATCGCTGTTGCCCGCGACTGCCAGGATCTTGCCGCTCTCACCGAGCAGGTCGAGCGTTTGCAGGATCAGCACCAGCGCGAACAGGATCGAAAAGGAGCGGATCAGGAACAGGCGGCCGACATACATCGCCATCGTGCGCGACGGGAAAAAGTGGAGCTGGTGCATTTAGGTCAAACTCTCCACCGGCCGTGGTTTGCGCTGGAACAATGTCAGCAGGCCGCGAATCTTTTGCGCCGCCTTGGCCGCGACGCGCTCGAGCGCGCCGATCGGCTGGCCGCCCGGCACATGCGCGACGACATAATACATCCAGATCGCCAGCGCCGCGAACAGCAGGAACGGCACCCACAAGGCAATCACCGGATCGATCACCCCGCGCGCGCCCATATCCTCGGCATATTGGTTGATCTTGTGCTGCGTCACCAGCAGCACGATCGACAGGAAAACGCCAAGTGACGAGGTCGACCGTTTGGGCGGGATCGCCAGCGCGATGGCGATCAGCGGGATCAGGAACATCGACAGCACCTCGACGATGCGGAAATGGAAATTGGCGCGCGATTCGAGCCGCGTCTGTTCCGACTGGCTCTGATCCTTGCCCGCAACGAACAACTCCGGGATGGTCATTTCGCGGTCGGCGCCGCCGCGCAGACGGAACGCCTCGATCTTCGGCAGCGGGATCGGCAGGTCGTGATTGTCGAAGGTCAGCACGCGCGGCGCCGAAAATTTGGGCGATTCGTGGATCAACACCCCCTGCGTCAAACGCAGGATGATCGTGTTCGGATCGTCGGTGGCGAGGAACTGGCCGCGCGATGCGGTCGCCGACACGCGCTGCCCATCATTGTTGTCGCCGCGCACAAAAATACCGCGCAGCGACTTGCCGTCGTCAAAGCTCTCCTCGATCCGCAGCGTCATCCGGTCACCCAGCTTGGTGAACTCGCCGACCTTGATCGAAGCCCCGAGCGCGCCCGAGCGCAGCTCGAATTGCAAGCCTTCATAGGCGTAACGCGCCACCGGCTGGATGAAGCCGACGATTGCCAGATTGAGCGCAGCGAGCGCAATCGCGAACGCAAAAGGCACCCGCATCAGGCGGCCGAAGCTCATCCCGACGCCCTTCAGCACATCGAGCTCGCTCGTCGTCGCAAGCTTACGAAAAGCCAGCAAAATCCCCAGCATCAACCCAATCGGGATACCGAGTGAGAGATATTCGGGGATCAGATTGGCGAGCATCCGCCACACGATGCTGACTGGGCCGCCTTCGGTGGCGACGAAATCGAACAGGCGCAGCATCTTTTCGAGCACGAGCAGCATCGCCGACAAAACCAGCGTGCCCAGCATGGGAAAGAAGATGAGACGCGCGATGTAGCGGTCGATGGCAGGCAGCTTATTCAATCTTTCGTCGCCCCATCACCATGATTTGGCCGCAAATGGTTCCGATATGCCGAGGCAAGGGCGACAGGAACCCGTGTCGGCATGTGCTTTTGCGTTTGCTGGCGTGGCTATAACCTCTGGAGGTATTGAGGTCATGTCGAAAATTTTTCTTGCCGGCCTGCTCGCCGCTGGCGCTGCCGGAGCGCTGATTGCGCCCGTCGCGGCGCAGGGTGCGGCATTGGGTCCGGCGGCAGCGCTGTGCAACAGCAACGCCACCGCGGTGCAGGTCGATGTGCGCGGTTTCAAGGCGCGCACCGGCACCGTGCGGGTCCAGATTTACAGCGCGACCAGCAGCTATCTGGAAAAGCGCAAATGGATCGAACGCGTTGATGTGCCGGTTTCACGCGCTGGCACGATGTCGGTCTGCGTCCCGGTCAAGCAGCAGGGCAGCTACGTCATTTCGGTCCGCCATGACATCAACGGCAACGGCAAGTCGGACCGCAGCGATGGTGCTGGACTGTCGGGCAATCCCGACATGAAGGTCAGCGATTTCATCTTCAAGCGGAAGCCGAAACTGGCGACAGTCAGCTTTGCCGTCGGCGGCGCTACCAGGCGCGTGCCGGTGGTGCTGAACTACGTCAACGGCCTGTCGTTCGACCCGGTAGAATAGGGACCAAATGGCCAGCGTCGCGCTTCTTTCCAATCCGCGTTCGACCGGCAACCGTGCCCTGTTGCCGCGGGTTCGCGAATATTGCGCGGCGCACCCCGACATCTTTCATTACGAGGTCGAGGACGTCGACCAGATTGGCGAAGCGATCCGAACCATTGCAATGGTGTCCCCACGCGTCGTTGTTATCAACGGCGGTGACGGTACGGTGCAGGCTGCGCTGACCGAGCTTTATTCGGGCGGCCATTTTGGCGGTTCGCCGCCACCGGTCGCGGTGCTGCCGAACGGCAAGACCAATCTGATCGCGCTCGACCTGGGCGCCGAAGGTGATCCGATCAAGGCGTTGCAGCGGGTAATCGAACTCGTCAATTCGGGCCAGCTGGAAGATCATGTGATCCAGCGCCAGCTGATCTCGCTCGACAGCGGCGGCGAGGCGCGGCCGGTGCTCGGCATGTTCCTTGGCGGTGCTTATCTCGCTGACGTCATGCTCTATTGCCGCAACCGTATATATCCGCTGGGCCTGCCCAATGGCGTCTCGCATTTTCTGGCCGCGATCCTGGGTCTGTTTGCCCTGCTCTTCGGCCTCGGCGGCGGTCGCCTGCCCCCCAAGCCCGAGGCGATGACGGTGTCTTTGATCCGGCAGGGCGAGTTTAAAGGCAAATTCTCGTTGTTGATCGTCACCACGCTGGAAAAGCTGCTGCTCAGCATCCGCACCAAGGACGCCGCGGGGCAGAGCGGGCAGATGAAATTGCTCGCGGTCGAGCGCGGGCTGGGCGCGCTGTTCCGCATGCTGGGCGCGACGTGGCGCGGGACGCTGGGGCAGACCCAGCTCAACGGCGTCCATTTCCAGCAGGGCGACGAGATCCGTATCGAGGGTGAACGCTCGAATGTCATCCTCGACGGCGAAATCTTTCAGGCGACCAACGGCATGCCGATCATCCTGACCTCGACCCAGCCGGTCCCGTTCCTGCGCCTCGCTGCCTGAGCGTCCGCGCATGTCCGATCTGATCGATCTGGTCCGCGCCGAACTGTCGACCCCGGTCGATCCGCGCGTCGCCGCCATGGCGCAGGCGATCGCGGCCGAATATCCGGGCAGCGCGCGCGCGGTGCTGTTCTACGGCAGCTGTCTGCGCGAGAGCGAGCTCGATGGGCTGATGCTCGACTTCTACCTGATCGTGTCGAACTATACCGATGCTTATCCCAAACGCTGGATGGCGGCGGCCAATCGGCTGATCCCCCCCAATGTCTTTCCGTTCCAGCATGGCGGGCTGATCGCCAAATATGCGGTGCTCAGCGAGGCCGATTTTCACCGCCTCAATGGCGCCGAGACGCGCAATGTGTCGGTTTGGGCGCGTTTTGCGCAGCCGTCGCGATTGGTGTGGGCGGTCGACGATACGGCGCGCGAGCGCGCGATGGCCGCTGTGGCGCGGGCCGCGCCGACCTTGCTGGCAGCGGCGGGCGCGGTCGATGGCGAGGCGCCGCTCGACTGGTGGCGCCGTGCCTTTGCGCTCACCTATTCGGTCGAATTGCGCGCCGAGCGGACCGGCCGCGCGCTGTCGGTGGTCGATGCCGACGCGGAGCGCTACGAACGCTTCAGCATTCCGGCGATGGCGGCAATTCCAACCGGCACCCGCGGCGGCGCCTGGGGACGGCGGCGGATCGAGGGCAAGGCGCTCAGCATCGCGCGGCTCGCGAAGGCCAGCCTGACCTATGCCGGCGGGATCGACTATCTGGCGTGGAAGATCAATCGCCACGCGGGGACCAAGATCGAGATCAAACCGTGGCAACGCCGCTGGCCGCTGGTCGCGGCGCTGACGCTGGTGCCGCGCCTGATCAAGGGCGGCGCGATCCGGTAATATCAGATTCGTCATCCTGGCGCAGGCCGGGATCTCGACTTCGATGATTTACGCACCGGTGAGATTCCGGCTTTCGCCGGAATGACGAAACTGAACCTAACTCGCCAGCCGCTGCCCCTCGGCCGCACGCGCATCGCCGCAGCGCCGGATCGCCTGATCGAGCGCGGTGAGGGTGAACGGTTTGCGCAGCACGTCATGGTCGCCAAAACTGGCGACCTCGCCCGCATCGCCTGCATAGCCAGTGACAAACAGTACCGCCAAGTCGGGCCAGCGCTGCTTTAATTGTGCGACCATCTCCGGGCCGGTCAGTTCGGGCATCAACACATCGCTCAAAATCAGGTCGAAACCGCCGTGGCCGTCGGCCAGCCGCCCTTCGACCATCGCCTCAGCATGCAAAGGATTGCGGCAGGCGACGACGGTGTGGCCGAGTTCGCTGACCGCATCGACCGTCGCTGTGAGTACGCGTTCGTCATCCTCTACCACCAATATGCTCAGGGCTTCGGCCGGGGTCGTCAGGCCGTCCGGCGTTCCGACAATCGCGTCGGGCACGTCGCTTATCTGGGGCTTGGCGACCGGTAACAGCATCGCGACGCTGGTGCCTTCACCTTCGGTCGATGAAATCTGCACTTCACCGCCCGACTGGCGGCAAAAGGCAAAGACCTGGCTCATGCCCAGCCCCGTTCCCTGACCCGCGGGCTTGGTGGTGTAAAAGGGATCGAACACGCGCTCCAGAACCTCGGGCGCCATGCCGCAACCGGTGTCGATCACCTGCACCGCCAGCGCCTTGCGGTTGCCATCGTCCCGCGTACGGATCGTCAGCGCGCCATGGCCGTCCATGGCGTCGCGCGCATTGACTGCGAGGTTGAGTAGCGCGTTTTCAAACTGCTGCCGGTCGAGCCAGCAGGCGAGGCCGTCGGCGTTGAGGTCGAGGGTCAGCGCGATGCGATCACCGATCGTCCGCGCGATCAGCTCGGCGAACCCCGCGATGCACGCGTCGATATCAGTCATTTCGGGACGCGCGGGTTCGGACCGGGCAAAGGTGAGCAAACGCCGCGTCAGGTCGGCGGCGCGATTGGCGCCGTCGAGCGCGTTGGACAGGTGGCGCTCGGCCTTTTCAGGCTCACCCGGCAGCCAGCGCTGCGCCAGTTCGAGTCCGCCGACAACGACCGCCAGCATATTGTTGAAATCATGCGCGATGCCGCCGGTCAGCTGGCCGACGGCTTCCATCTTCTGCGCCTGCCGCAGCTGCGCCTCGGCCGCTGCGCGCTCGGTCATCTCGCTGCGCAGCGCGATATTGGCTTGTTCGAGTTCGGCGGTGCGCGCCTCGACCGCTTCCTCCAGCTGCATCGCGCGATCGCTTTCGGCGGCTTGCTCACGCCGCGCGACGCGGCGTTCGGCTTCGGCGCGGACGAACGAGAATGTCGTCCCGATCGCCACCGCGGCGATCGCTGCGCCGAGCAAGGTGAACAGCAATATGGCTTGGTTCAGGCTCGCGCGATCGTCGGCGGCGATCCGGTTGCGTTCGCGCAGCAGCGTGCGTTCATTGGCAATAATCTGGTTGAGCAAATTGTCGATGCGGCTGAGCCCGGCATCATGTCCCGCCGCATGATATTTGGAAATCGCGGCGATCGTCTGGTTGTAATTGGCGCTTAGCGCCGCGTCACCGAGCTGGCGCCCGCGGCTGTCCATTTCGGTCGTCAGTTGATCGACCAGCTTCGATTGGGTGGTGTTGTCGCGAACACTGCGATCGAGCCGCGTCAGATATTGCCGCGCCAGCCCCCATTGCTGTTCATAGACACGGCCATCTTCTTTCTGCAGGCCGACCGCGAACCGGCCGAGCGCAGCCTCGGCGCGCGCGAGCGATGCGTCGAGCGAGCGGGTCTGCGAGATAACTTCCAGGCTTTGCGTTTGCCAGCCGAGCGATTGATCATAATTGTCGCTGGCGCGCGCAAGCAGCAGGACAAGCGCCCCGACGATGCAGGTCAACATCGTCGCCATGCCGATCGTCAGCCAGAAGCGGAGCCGCTCTCGCCGCGTTTCGGTTTCGGTATCGCCATCCCGTTCGAACACGCCCATGTCTTACCGGACAAGCGCTGCGCCGCAAAGCGCCGAAGCCCGCGCCGGTCCTGCGCCGCTTCAACTCGCCCCAAAAAGGAATCCGCTGGTCGGCGGAGCGGCTCGGCTCAGCCGATAATCCCGATGCGCTTGCCTGCACGTTCAAAGCGGCCCAGGATCTCGCCGACCTGTTCGATCGTATGTTCAGCGCACAGTGAACAGCGCAGCAGCGTCATGTTCGCGGGGGTTGCGGGCGGGCGCGCCAGATTGACGTACAGCCCTTCCTCCAGCAGCGCTTCCCACATCATCGCGCCCTGTTCGAGGTCGGGCATGATCACCGCGATGATCGCCGACTGCGGCTCGTCGGTGCCGAGCTGGAACCCCAGGTCGCGCAGCCCCTTGTGCAGCACCTGGGAATTTTCCCACAGATGCGCGCGCTTGTTCGACCCGTGCATCAACTTGCGGATGCTCGTCGCGGCAGTCGCCACAACGCTGGGCGGCAGCGATGCGGTGAACACATAAGGGCGGCACACCAGCCGCAGGATTTCGAACTTCGGATGGTTCGACACGCAGAAGCCACCGACGGTGCCGACGCTCTTGCTGAAGGTGCCGATGATGAAATCGACATCGTCGATCACCCCCTGCGCCTCGGCAACGCCGCGGCCATTCTCGCCGATAAAGCCCATCGAATGCGCCTCGTCGACCAGCACCATCGCGCCATTTTCCTTGGAAACGCGGATCATCTCTTTCAGCGGTGCAACGTCGCCCAGCATCGAATAGACGCCTTCCAGCACGACCAGCTTGCCCGCTTCCGGCGGCAGGCGCTTCAGCCTTTTTTCGAGCGCCTCGACGTCATTGTGGCGGAAGGCGACGATTTCGGCGTTGCCCAACGCGCACCCGTCATAGATCGAGGCATGGCTGTCGATGTCGAGGATGACATAATCGCCCTTGCCCGCGATCGTGCTGATGATGCCGAGGTTCGCCTGATAACCCGTTGAAAAGACCATGGCATGATCCATGGCGTAAAATTCTTTCAGCGCCTCTTCGCATTCCTTGTGACCCTGATAGGTGCCGTTGAGGACGCGGCTGCCGGTCGTGCCGGCACCGAATTTGTCGAGCGCCTCTTTGCCCGCGGCAATGACATCCTCGTCAAATGTCATGCCCATATAATTATAGGTGCCGAGCAGGATCGTCTCGCGCCCGTTACAGATGGCAACGGTCGGCGAGATCACCTTTTCCATCACCAGATTATAGGGATCGGTAACCCCGGTCCCGAGCAGGGTTTCGCGCTGCTGGATCAGCGGATCGAATTTGGAGAAGAGGTCAGTCATGTGTGAATCCTAAAACATCCGTTTGTCCTGAGGAGCCATTAAGCTTGTCGAAATGGCATCTCGAAGGGCGCGGGCAGTGCTTCGAGACGGGTCTTCGGCTTCGCTCAGCCCCTCCTCAGCACGAACGGAGGTGGCCGTCAGCCTTGCAGCTTTTCAACCGCTGCGACCAATTGCCCCACCGTTTCGATCTCGGCCTGCATGTTCATGCTGATGATGATATCGAATGTGTCTTCGACTTCGGCGACAAAATCCATCACCGTCAGGCTGTCCCATTCAAGGTCGCCGGCAAAGGTCGTCGCATCGGTCAGCGCGACCCCCTTTTTGTTGAAAGGGGCGATCAGGCTGTGAATCTGGTCGGTGAGGGCGGTGCTCATGTGGTGCGTCCCATCGTGGAATAAACTTGCGCGCGGGAATGCCGCGCTCCTCAGCGATTGGCAAGCGAATGCGGCGGGAACAGGGCAGCATCTTGCCGCTGGCGGCACTTCATGGCATCGCTGTGACGGGTCGCTGGCAGGGGAGAGACACCATGGACAGCGAAAACGCATCGACACCACCGACGCCGACCGCGGTTTCGTTTCCGCCGAACGCGGTGCATCTGGTGCGCACCAACCAGCAGCTAACGATGCAGCTGTCGCAGATGGCCGACCAGAAGGCGTCGATTTTGATGGGCGCGACGTTCGTCGTATTCACTCTCGCGGTCGGGCAGGCGCGCGCCGGGGCGGGGGCGCTGGCCATGCCGCTGACGATCCTCGCGACCTTTTCTTTCCTGTCGGCGCTGCTCGCGGTGTCGGCGGTCCTGCCGCGCGTCGGCAAGGCGCCGCCAATCGTGTACAAGGACGGCAAGGACCACAGTAACATCCTGTTCTTCGGACGCTTTTCGCAGATGGATGAGGATGAGTTCATCGACGCGGTCAAGGCGCGGCTGCGGACCGAGGAAGACCTGTACGAGACAATGCTGCGCGACACTTACCAAAACGGCATTGTCCTCGCGCGGCGCAAATATCGTTATCTGGCTTATGCGTACCGCCTGTTTGTCGTCGGGCTGACGCTGACCTTCGGGGCGTTTGCGTTCGAGATGGTGGCGATGTGGCGGGGGTGACGAGTCTATTGTTGCCTTTTTGCCACCCCCGCCCTCCAAAAATCTCGCCCTTCACTACCCACGATTGAACCGCCGCATCGCCGCGCCTATCCGGACCGGCTATGTTGCAGCAGGCCACGCCTTTGACCGCCGAACCGTCGCAGGGTCTTCGCCAAGAATTCCGGGCGACGCTGGCGCTCGCTCTGCCGCTGGCGGCGGCGAACCTGCTCCAGATGCTGGTCCACGCGATCGACGTCATCTTCGTCGCGCGGCTGGGTGATGCCGCGCTTGCCGCCTCGTCGCTCGGGGTGTCGATCTTTGGCCTCCTGCTCTGGACCGGAAGCGGGCTGGTCGGCGCCGCCGCGCCGCTGATCGCCGCCGAACTCGGGCGCCGCAAACATGCGGTGCGCGAGGTGCGCCGGACCGTGCGCATGGCGCTGTGGCTCAGCGCGCTGGTGTCGCTTGTCTTCATGGGCATTTGCGCTGCGGGCGGACCGATCATGACCCTGACCGGCCAGCCCGCCGAAACCTCGGCGCGCGCCGCCGGTTTCCTGCTGATCCTGATGTGGGGCATGTTCCCGATGATCGCCGCGACGGTGCTGCGCATCTTCGTCTCGGCGCTCGGGCGGCCGACGATCGCGACCGCGATCACCTTTGGCGCGCTGGGGGTCAACGCGCTCGGCAATTGGGCGCTGGTGTTCGGCAACCTCGGCATGCCTGCACTCGGGCTGCACGGCTCGGCGATCTCCAGCGTCGTCACCAGCGTGCTGATGCTGCTCGCCTATGTCGTCGTCATCCAGTCCGACCGGCGGCTGCGGCGCTATCATCTGTTCGGCAACTGGTGGCGCACCGAATGGACGCGCTTTTTCGACATGCTGCGCATCGGTACCCCGATCAGCCTGACCATTCTGGCCGAGGCCGGTTTGTTCACCGGCGCCGCGTTTCTGATGGGCCGCATCGGTGAGGCCGAACTCGCAGGTCATACGATCGCGCTCCAGGTCGCCGCGCTCGCCTTCCAGATCCCGTTCGGCGTCGCGCAGGCGGCGACGATCCGCGTCGGGCTCGCCTATGGCGCGCGCGACCACCGCGGCATCGCGCACGCAGGCCAAGCGTCGCTGGTGCTCGGCATCGGCTTCATGGCGTTTACCGCGCTGCTGATGTGGCTGTTCCCGGCGCTGGTGCTGTCGATCTATGTCGATGTCGATGCGGCGCGCAATGCGGCGCTGGTCAGTTTCGCGATGCAGTTCCTCGTCGTCGCTGCGGCGTTCCAGCTGTTCGACGGCGCGCAGGCGGTCGCCGCCGGGGTGCTGCGCGGGTTGCAGGACACCCGCACCCCGATGATCATCGCGATCTGCGGTTACTGGATCGCGGGCTATGGCACCGCCATCTACCTCGGTTTCTGGACCCCGCTCGCCGGGGTCGGGGTGTGGATCGGGCTGGCGGTCGGGCTTATTGTCGTGTCGGCGGTGCTGCTGGCGCGTTGGCGGATGCGGGCGCGGTTGGGGTTGCTGCCTTCAACCTAGCTTACGGAGTCGTTCTTCGACTTGCGCATGCAGCGCCCTTAGCCATTCGCGACCAGCTTCGGGATGGAAGGCATCGATGGGCTGGTGGCCTTTCTTGGCGTTACAGGGCTTACAGGCCGCTACCAGATTTTGGATAGCTTCCGCGGCGTCACCATTTTGACCCTCCACGTGGTCGATGGTCAGGTTGTCCTTAGATAGCTTTGTGGGGCAATAGAAGCATTTGGCCCCATGGGTCTCAACCGCCTTCTTCAAGCTGTTTCGCGCTGCCCAAGGGCCACCGGCCGCACCTGCTACCCAGTAAAGGGGTGTCTTGCTCTCGCTACTGTGAAATCGTGCAAACACGATGGTACGATAAGGCATCATGTCGAGACAAGGCTGCGCCCCTACCTCAGGTCGCTCAATCGCCTCCTGAGCCCCCTTTTGAAACGCTTCGGCCTTCATCGGAGACGGCTTAACGCTCAAGCGTAAAATTTTCGTTGGGGTCCGCTTGACGGTCCTCGGGGGACCACCCATATGGCCGTCTGTTAGCACTCACGCCCTGTGAGTGCTAAATGACACCCATTGCATCATTGGAGGGATATCCATGCAATTTCGTCCGCTGCACGACCGAGTGCTCGTCCGCCGTATCGAAGCCGAAGAAAAAACGGCTGGCGGCATCATCATTCCCGACACCGCCAAGGAAAAGCCGCAGGAAGGCGAAGTCGTCTCCGTCGGTTCGGGCGCCCGCGCCGACGACGGCAAGGTGACCCCGCTCGACGTCAAGGCCGGCGATCGCATCCTGTTCGGCAAATGGTCGGGCACCGAAGTCAAGGTCGACGGCGAAGAGCTGTTGATCATGAAGGAATCGGACATCCTCGGCGTCATTGCCTGAGCGATTTGATCGAATCTCGAGTGAAGTTGCGCAGTTTTCTGCGCCTTTGAAAGGAATAGCCCCATGGCTGCAAAAGACGTAAAATTTAGCCGCGACGCACGCGAACGCATTATGCGCGGCGTCGACATCCTCGCCGACGCGGTGAAGGTGACCCTCGGTCCCAAGGGCCGCAACGTCGTCATCGACAAGAGCTTCGGCGCTCCCCGCATCACCAAGGACGGCGTCACCGTCGCCAAGGAAATCGAACTCAAGGACAAGTTCGAAAACATGGGCGCGCAGATGGTCCGCGAAGTCGCTTCCAAGACCAACGACCTCGCCGGTGACGGCACGACCACCGCGACCGTGCTGGCGCAGGCGATCGTCCGCGAAGGCATGAAGTCGGTTGCTGCCGGCATGAACCCGATGGACCTGAAGCGTGGCATCGACCTCGCGGTCACCAAGGTTGTCGAAACGATCAAGGCGCAGTCGAAACCGGTTTCGGGCACCGCCGAAATCGCGCAGGTCGGCATCATCTCGGCCAATGGCGACACCGAAGTCGGCGAGAAAATCGCGCAGGCGATGGACAAGGTCGGCAAGGAAGGCGTGATCACCGTCGAGGAAGCCAAGGGTCTCGATTTCGAGCTCGACGTTGTCGAAGGCATGCAGTTCGACCGCGGCTACCTGTCGCCCTACTTCATCACCAACCCGGAAAAGATGCTCGTCGAGCTGGCCGATCCGTACATCC
>Ga0265296_1004563_pt1 | contig 11980 bp, 9 predicted proteins | sample MunlanPumphouse1_FD_189073 | JGI IMG/M metagenome (GOLD analysis project Ga0265296, IMG submission 189073) | Groundwater microbial communities from a municipal landfill in Southern Ontario, Canada - Pumphouse #1 | ecosystem: Environmental > Aquatic > Deep subsurface > Groundwater | place: Canada... | reverse complement strand
CCTGCGCGCCGGTCAGGCTCCAGCGGCTCGCATCGGCGCCCTGCTGCTCGGTTCCCTGCGTATCGATCCGCTGCTTGAAGCCGAACAGGCCGACGACAAAATCGATATTGTCGCCGTCATAGTCGTAACGGAACTCCTGGCTATACTGATCCTGCTGCGACGGGTTCTGCGATTTGGAGACGATCGACAGGCCGGTGAAATCGCGGTCGTTCTCAGGCTTCCAGTCCCAGAAGCGCCAGGCGCTGATCGAGGTGAACGTGCCGGGGCCGACATCCCACTTCACCCGCGCCGAAACGCCGCCGATCTTGTTCCCGGCGTTCAGGCTGGCGTCGATGTCGGTCAGACGGTCAAACACATTGCGGCTGGGAACCGCATAGGGCCGCGTCGGATTGGCAGCGTTGTACGCTGCAACCAGCCCATCATACTGCCGCGCGAGCGCGCGCTGCGTCCGGCCGACACGGACAAGCGACGTGCCGTAACCTTCGGGATCCTGCTTGCTATAGTCACCCGACAAACTGACGCTCAGATCCTCGCTGGGCTTGAACAGCAGCTGGCCGCGGAGGCCCAGATTGTCCTGCTCGTTGATCCAGCGGTCGCTCGTGACGTTGAAGATCGTCCCCCGCCGGCTGGTCGCAGCGATAGCTAGCCGCGCCGCGATCGTTTCCGACAGCGGGCCGGACACCGCGGCCTTCGCCTGCCGGTAATTGAGGTTGCCGACGCTCACCTCGGCGCGGCCTTCGAAATCAAAGGTCGGCTGGTTGGTCGTGATGTTGATCGCGCCTGCGGTGGTGTTCTTGCCGTACAGCGTCCCCTGCGGCCCGCGCAGCACCTCGACCTGCTCGACATCGAGGAAGTCAAAGGTCGCGGCAGCGACGCGCGAATTATAGACATCGTCGACATAGATGCCGACGCCCTGTTCGAAGCCATCGCTGGTCAGCCCGAACGGCACGCCAAGCCCGCGAATGTTGACCGAAGTGTTGCGCGGGTTCGAGGTATAAACCTGTAGCGTCGGGGCGAGCTGCTGGAGCTTCACGACGTTGAAGTTGCCCGTCGCCTCGATCGAATCGCCGCGGATCACCGAGATCGCGACCGGGACTTCCTGCGCGGTTTCCTGACGGCGGCGGGCGGTGACGATGATGATGTCGCCGCGGCTGACGTCGTCGTCGACTTGCGCCGTAGTCGTTGCGGCTGTCGCGGCGACGGGAATGGCTTCCTCCGTCGCGGCTGCCGATATTTCCTCAGCAGTGGCGGGCGTGGCGCCGAGCGCGAGAAGGAGCGAAAGGGTTAGCGACGATGCCTGCACGCGGCGGCGGCGAACGGACGGGTATTTTGCGGTCATGACAATTTCCTGTTGCAAAGAAAATTGCCACATCCGGTGGACCGGTCTGCGGCAGGTTGAGGGGAGAGTCCCTCCTGGGAGCGATTGAAATTAGTTGGGGTAGCGGTGCCGTTCGGTCACATCGACCTGTACCAGCCGCCCTTCGTGGACGGTCAGCTGGATCGCGCCGAACTTCAGCTTTTCGAGCGCCTCCAGCACCGTCTGAATGGCGCGGGGCAGCTGTTCGGATCCGTCTTTGGCGGCCTCCTCGACAGTGCTCATGATAATTCCTTTCCCTGGTGGATTCGCCGCATAAGCATATGCCAAGTGAATTAGTTGACAATCATTGATTTGCTTTCTGCGCCGAAAGGTTCGGTTGCTGCGCCAAACGGATTCCGGCGTGCGACAGGCCGATTGCCCCGTTACCGCCAGGGATTGCGCGCGAGTCCCACTGCTGGCAAAGGCAGCCTCAATGAGCAAAATGAACCAATTGATGGCGCGCGGGACCGAACTGCTCGGCAGCGACTACGCCATCCTGTGCGGCGCGATGAGCTGGGTTTCCGAACGCCATCTGGTCAGCGCGATCAGCAACGCCGGCGGCTTCGGGGTGATCGCGTGCGGCGCGATGACGCCCGCGCTGCTCGATACCGAAATCGCCGCGACCAAGGCGCTGGCGACCAAGCCGTTCGGCGTCAACCTGATCACCATGCACCCGCAATTGTTCGAGCTGATTGATGTCTGCGCCAAGCATGGTGTCGGCCACGTCGTGCTGGCGGGCGGCCTGCCGCCCAAGGGCAGCCTGGAAGCGATCAAGGCGTCGGGCGCCAAGGTCATCTGTTTTGCCCCGACACTTGCGATGGGTAAGAAGCTCGTCCGGTCGGGCGTCGATGCGCTGGTGATCGAGGGGATGGAGGCTGGCGGCCATATCGGCCCGGTCTCGACCAGCGTGCTGGCGCAAGAAATTCTCCCCACGCTCGCCGATGAAGTCCCGGTGTTCGTCGCGGGCGGTATCGGCCGCGGCGAGGCGATCGCTGCTTATCTGGAAATGGGCGCCTCGGGCGTCCAGCTCGGCACCCGCTTTGTCTGCGCCACCGAAAGCATCGCGCACCCCAATTTCAAGAAAGCCTTCATGCGTGCCTCGGCGCGCGAAGCTGTCGCGAGCGTCCAGATCGACCCGCGCCTGCCCGTCATCCCCGTGCGCGCACTCAAAAACGCCGGGACCGAGGCGTTCACCGCCAAGCAGCGCGAAGTCGCCAACAAGCTCGACAAGGGTGAGGTCGACATGATGGAAGCGCAGCTGGAAATCGAACATTATTGGGCGGGCGCGCTGCGCCGCGCAGTGATCGACGGCGACGTCGAAAATGGTTCGTTAATGGCAGGGCAATCTGTCGGTATGGTATCCGAAGAAGAGAGCGTTGCCGATATCATCGCAACTTTGGTGCAACAGGCCGACGCCGCATTGCACGCTCGGGGTTGATGCCGCAGAATATCGCGGCTGGGGAGAAGATCATGAATTTGTCGCGCAAGATCATCGTGGCCGGCCTGTTGGCGAGCGTCGCCGCTTGTACCAAAGCACCCCCACCACCGCCCCCGCCGCCCCCCCCGCCGCCGGTGGTGATCGTGGTGCCGCCGCGGCCGTTGCCGCCCGGCAATGCTGCTGTCACGCAGATCTTGCCCGGGCGCGGGATAGACGGGCGGTTCGTCACGGCGAACAGCAACATCACCGGCGACCGCGCCTTCTGGCAGCTCAAGATCGGATTGAACGTCGCCGCTATCGGTTGCCGCGGGCTCGAAGAAACGACGCTGGTGTCGGCGTACAACAACATTATCAAAGCACATGGCAAGATCATCCGGTCGAGCGAAAAAAATGTGATCACGCAGCTGGGCAAAGACACGAAGACCAACGGCACCGCCGCGCGGGACAAGCTGTCGACGCAGCTGTTCAACTATTTCGCGCAGCCCCCGGCACAGCGCGGTTTCTGTGCCCGTGCCAATGAGATCGCACAGCTGGTGTCCTCGACCCCGACCGCGCAGGTCATCGAACAGGCGCCCGCGCACCTCGCCCGCCTCGACCAGCCGTTCCACGATTTCTACGAAGCCTACGCCCGGTATCAGTATGATGTCGTCGCATGGGACGCCAAATATGCGCCGCCGCCGGCGATCATGACCGCCCCAGCACCGGCTACGCCCTTCGCTCCGACAACAACGACCGCCACGCCGCCGGGTGCAGGGCAGGGGCCGACCGCGCCGGTCGGGACAAACTGACGCAGGCTTGGCGACGGCGAAGAATAGTTTGGTTGCGACGGCGCGCGGGGGTCATGGCGTTCGGCGCATCCATCTGTTAGCAGGGGGCGAATGACCAACGCCCCGCCTCCGCCCTCTTCGGCCGCCCAGTCGGCGCGGACCATATTGACCCGGCTCCACGAGGTCATGGCCTCGCGCGCGAACGCGCAGGGCAAGCTCAACCAGGTCGTCGGGATCATCGGCGAATGCCTAGATAGCGAAGTCTGTTCGATCTACCTGCTGCGCGACGGGGCGCTCGAACTTTACGCGACGCGCGGATTGAAACAGGAGGCGGTACACGTCACCCGTCTCGGTCTCGGCGAGGGTCTGGTCGGCATGATCGCCGACCAGATCGAAACGCTCAACCTCGATGAAGCCGCCGCGCACCCCGACTTTTCCTACCGCCCCGAAACCGGCGAAGAATTGTTCCACAGCTTTGCCGGGGTGCCGATCATCCGCCGCGAACGCGCGGTGGGTGTCCTCTGCGTCCAGCATGCTGACCCACGCCGTTACGCCGATATCGAGATCGAGACGCTACAGACCGTCGCCATGGTGCTCTCCGAACTGATCACCAACGCCGACCTGGTCGACACCGCCGCACGCACCGACGCCGCGGCTGCCGATCAATCGGCACAGCGGCTGACCGGACAGAAGCTGGTCGACGGGATGGGCGCCGGGGTCGCGGTGTTTCACCAGCCCCGCATCACCATCGAACATACCGTCGCTGAGGATACCGAGGCCGAGCGGCACCGCGTCTATGCCGCGTTCGACAAGATGCGCGAACAGATCGACCGCATGGCAAGTCAGGCCGACTTCGGGGTCGGCGGCGAGCATGACGAAGTCATCCAGACGTACAAGATGTTCGCCTATGACGAAGGGTGGTCGCGGCGGATCAACGAAGCGATCGATAGCGGCCTGACCGCCGAAGCGGCGATCGAGCGCGTCCAGCAGCGCACCCGGATGCGGATGCGCCAGATCGACGACGCGTTGCTGCGCGACCGCATGCACGATCTGGAGGATCTGTCGAACCGCCTGATCCGCATTGTTTCGGGCCAGATGGGGACCGCAGCGCAAATGGGGCTGCGGCAGGATTCGATCCTGATCGCGCGCAACCTCGGCCCCGCCGAGCTGCTCGAATATGACCGCCGCCGCCTGAAGGGGGTCGTGCTGGAGGAGGGCTCGCTCACCGCGCACGTCATCATCGTCGCGCGCGCTATGGGCGTCCCCGTCATCGGCCGCGTCAGCGACGTGCGTGCTTCGATCCGTGAAGGCGATTTGCTGCTGCTTGACGCGGCGGCGGGCGCGCTGCACGTCCGCCCGACGCAGGCGGTGCAGGATGCGTTCGACGCCAAGCTGGTGATTTCGCAGAAGCGCCGCGCCAACCTCGCCTCGCTGCGCGACCTGCCGGCGATAACCAAGGACGGCGTACCGATCGAGCTGATGATCAACGCCGGCCTGCGCGAAGATGTCGCCGCGCTCGACCTGACCGGCGCGCGCGGCATCGGCCTGTTCCGTACCGAATTCCAGTTTCTGGTGTCGGCAACGCTGCCGTCGCGTGATCGTCAGCAACGGCTTTATCGCGACGTGCTTGACGCGGCGGGCGATCGCCCGGTGATCTTTCGTACCGTCGACATCGGCGGCGACAAGGCGCTGCCGTACATGAATGTCGAGGGCAGCGCGCAGGAAGAAAATCCCGCGATGGGTTGGCGCGCGCTGCGCCTCGCGCTCGAACGCGAAGGCCTGCTCAAGGTCCAGGCGCGCGCGTTGATGGAGGCGGCGGCCGGACGGACGCTCAACGTCATGTTCCCGATGGTGTCCGAACCCTGGGAATATGAAGCCGCGCGCAACCTGTTCGTCGGGCAGCGGGCTTGGCTTGCCAAGCATAACAAAAAGCTGCCGGTCGCCATCCGCTATGGCGCGATGCTCGAAGTGCCCGGGCTGCTCGAAACGCTCGACCTGATGCTGCCGCATCTCGATTTCCTGTCGGTCGGCACCAACGACCTGACGCAGTTCCTGTTCGCCGCAGACCGCGCCCACCCCCGCCTCGCCGAGCGCTATGACTGGCTGTCGCCGATCGTCATGCGGTATCTGGCGCGCGTCGTGCGGACGGTATCGGGATCCAAGGTCGCGCTGGGCGTCTGCGGCGAGATGGGCGGTCGCCCGCTGGAGGCCATGGCGCTGCTCGGCGTTGGCATCGAACGCCTGTCGATCACCCCCGCCGGGGTCGGCCCGGTCAAAGCCATGATCCGCTCACTCGACCTCGCCGCGCTGCGCGCCGACGTGCCGACGATCTTGGCGCAACCATCATCGAACCCGCGCGGCCAGTATCAGGCGTGGGCCGAAGCGCATCAGGTTGATCTGGGCGATTGACGCATGAGGTAATTGCGTTAGCGAGGATGTTTATGATATGTTCTCCAGACTGGGATAAGGAGAACAAGGATGAGTGATTCGAGCCCCCGCGCCACCGGCCAATGCCATTGCGGCGCGATCCGCTATTCGATGACCACGACTGTTCAGCATCATGCGCTTTGCCATTGCAGCGATTGCCGCCGCCACGCCGGGGCTCCGATGGTCGGGTGGGCGCTGGTTGGGCAGGACGAGATCGAAATCACCGGCACCCCCAAAATCTATGCGTCGTCCGAACATGGTCGGCGCCATTTCTGCGGCGAGTGCGGCACCGGGCTGTTCTATACCAGCGAAGCCATTTTTCCCGGGCAGATCGACGTCCAGTCGGCGACGCTCGACGATCCGGGGCTGATCCCCGCACAGGTACAGATCCAGACCGCCGAGCGGATCGGGTGGATGGAAAAACTGGACGGGCTGCCCGCGTTTGAGCGTTATCCGCCCTTCGAATAGGGGGACGGCGGCGTTGCGCACGCCGCACGCGGAATGTCATTACCCACTGCGCGTCCGGCGTTGGTCGTCCCACCAGGCGATGCGTTCGGCGATCCGTTTTTCGAACCCGCGATCGGTCGGCTGGTAATAGGTTTGTGCGCCCATCCCCTCGGGCCAATAGTCGGCACCCGAAAAGCCGCCATCCGCATCATGATCATATTCATAGCCCGCGCCATAGCCGAGGTCTTTCATCAGCTTGGTCGGGGCGTTGAGAATGTTCGCGGGCGGCGCGAGTGACCCGGTGTCGCGCGCCGACGCAAAGGCCGCCTTCTGCGCGACATAGGCCGCGTTCGATTTGGGCGCGGTGGCGAGATAGAGGCATGCCTGTACGATCGCCAACTCACCTTCGGGCGAGCCGAGAAACTGATAGGCGTCCTTGGCGGCAAGGCATTGCACCAACGCCTGCGGATCAGCGAGGCCGACGTCCTCGCTGGCAAACCGCACCAGCCGCCGCAGCACATAAAGCGGCTCCTCGCCCGCGACGAGCATCCGCGCCATATAATAGAGCGACGCCTGCGGATCCGATCCGCGCAGCGCCTTGTGCAGCGCCGAAATCAGATTGTAGTGGCCGTCGCGGTCCTTGTCATAGACCGGCATCCGGCGGTGCAGAAACTGCGCGAGCGCGGCGGGGTCGAGCGGGTCGGGGATCGCGGCGGCGAACAACGTCTCGACCTGGTTGAGCAGGAAGCGGCCGTCGCCGTCAGCGCTCGTGACGAGGGCCGCCCGGGCATCGTCAGTGACGGGCAGGCTGCGTCCGATGTCGGCCTCGGCGCGCGCGACCAGTTGCGTCAGCGCATCCTCGCCGAGCCGGTTCAGCACCAGCACCTGCGCCCGCGACAACAGCGCGGCGTTCAGCGCAAAGCTGGGGTTCTCGGTTGTCGCGCCGACCAGCACAACCGTGCCGCGTTCGACATAGGGCAGGAAGCCGTCCTGTTGTGCGCGATTGAAAAATGACGGGTCAATTTTGTACTTCAAAAGATACTCAAAGCTCCCATTTGTCTCTGCAAAAGCGAATTCGAAGCAATCGTCGACAACAATTTTGCCCACCGGGCTTCCCATATTCACGGGGGAAATGTAACTTAACAATGTGGGACGAATTGGGGGGTAGCGTTGCGGACTTTGGCTGGTTTAGTGCATGCGACGGTAACGGTCCGTGATGCGGAACGTTCAAATCGTCTCACCACGATGCTGCTCGTGCGGGGAGAGCGTTTTGCACCGCTGTCATCGTATTTTCATGAACGAAATTTCTCAATTTCTTCAGAAGACTTATATGCGCGCTCGCTTGGCCTACTGATCGATTATATGACGGCCAAGGGCGCGGAGTTCGCGGACGTCGCAGACAGAGGCAAGCTGTTTAACCGTTTTGCTCACGACCTTCGCTATGGCACGATTAGAGATGGTACCGATCCCAGCAACCTGTGGTGGCTACCGCGACGCATAGAACTTGTCAGTCAGATGCTTTCCGCCGTCACGGCGGTGTCTGATTGGCTTGTCGATCGGCACGGCACGCGGCCCCTCAATCCTTGGCGACGGGCCTCCGCGGATGAGCAGATCGTCTTCTGGCGGAAATGGAATATTATCGCGTCCCGGAGTCTTCTTAAGCACCTCAAGCAGCCCCGTCAGGTAGTTGAGGCGGCCGCCCTTGCACGCAAGCACAATCTGCCAGACATGCCGATTGCCATCGCGCATGAGCGGCCTCCAGCTTTTCCGGATGAACGTTTCGACCGTTTTCTGCTGGAAGGGTTTCGGCGGCCCGGAAAGCAGCATGCGTCAAGGCCATGGATCAAATACAATATCAGGGACATGATGGTGGCCCTCCTCCTGCACGCCGGAGGTCTCAGGGTTAGCGAGCCGTTCCACCTCTGGGTCTCAGACGTTTTTGCTAATCCGGAAAATCCGAGATCCGCCCATGTCCGGGTTTACCACCCTTCGGATGGCGAGATCGAGACGACAAGCACCGCGACGGGTAAGGCCGTGACAATGAATCGTGCCGCTTTTCTTCAGCTTCACCACGGACGCGAGCCCCTCAATCGCACTCGGCGACGAGCTGGATGGAAGAACAACCTTCTCCGTCGTGACGGCCTATATATGCCAGTGTTTTGGTATTACCCTCACTACGGCGAATTGTTCATGACGTTATTTCGATATTACATTGAGCATGTCAGACCGCCTTCCAGCTCTCCTTGGCTATTTCTTACCGAGAATGGCCGCGAAATGGATGGCAAAACCTATGCCGATCTCCATCGTGCGGCGATCCTGCGTGCCGGCATCGTGCCGAAAAAGGCCCTTGGAACAACCCCGCACGGACACCGCCACGCCTACGGGCAGCGGCTTGAGGCGGCTCGCGAGAATGGCCTAATAACTCCCAAGATCATACAGATGTGCATGCACCACCGCTCCGTGGTGTCACAGGAGACTTACACCCAACGCTCCTGTGCGGTTGTGAATGAGACACTCCAGGAATTGGCTCGGGAAATTGGCTTCGATCGAATCGCGATACCTCTTGCAGATGCATTCCAATAGTTCGAACAGGTGCGCTGGAGGATATGAGAATGATAGTCCGCGAGGGAATTTGGTGGCAGACGTCCGAGTTTAGGGAGGTTATTTCAAGCATAACGGGCAGAACGCTTCGCTTAAATCTCTCCGAGACGCGCTTTCTTATTTCGCCTGGCTTTGATGCTTCGGCCGTGCGCGAGGTGTCGCGCTCTTGTGAGGCATTTTGGAAGGATCTTGGTATCTCCTCACGGCCCGTCGCTGCATTGCGCCCCTATCTGACACGCTTTCACACTGTCGCCGACGTCGAGAGCTTTGGCCAAGCCCTGACGGCGCTTCTGGAAGACGGTCTGCGGGTTAAGGGGAATGTTACCGCGGGCCGGATCACGGACCTGTTGATCTTGCTTTGGCAGGCGGGGTGCCTCGCGATGCCGCGTAATTGCACTACCTTCCTGGGGCGGCTTCATGAAGATCGGAGCTGCTGGGGGAGCGACGACAGCGGCCTGCTGAACATTGTTAGGGAATTTAATCGAGTCAGCACGGGAAAGAACAAGTCTGTCCAGGTGCGAGCGTTATCGACGGTAATCCTCAGCATTGATGGCGTCCAGGAGATCGGCGACCTGACGCCCGACGTACTTGATGGCGTTCTCCTCCAGATCAAGCTTGGGCCGAGTATCGCTGCAGCGATCGTCTCCATGATGAAGGTCACCTATGGGCCGGACCGCGTCCCATTTACGTTCGACGGTTACGGTCCGTTCGGTAAGCGATCAGAACGCAATGATGACCGGTTCATGTGGGTCATAAGTGAGGATCCCGGGCTAGAACGCTGGCGCGCCCTAGCGGAGGAATGGATGTCTCTCACCGTGCGCGCGGTAAACGACCGGCGCGTCGCCCTGAACATGTTTCTTAGTTATCTGATTGCCCACCCCGAGGTAGCTCGGGAGCCACTCGTCTTTCTGTCGACGAGCACGGCCATACCAGGATCGATCGGCACGCAATTCAAAACGAAGAACCTGCTAAACCAGGGCGTTTCATTCCTCGATTGGATCCTGGGCTCGCGGTGCACCGCGGAGGATGACCACGGTCATCCGTATCGGCTGCCAGGCTATCGAAATCCGATCGATCCGAATAGCATCAGGCCTGTCAGCTACGCCGAGAGCGTCCGGGAAGCCATGCCGACGAGATTTGTGCGGCGCCTGCGGCAGATTTTGACCGAAGATGACTATGCATGGCCGAGGAATGCCTTTGAGCCCGGAACGGACGATATTCGCTGGTTCAATTCTGAAACGGGAGAATGGGAGAATATTTGGTGCCCGGTACGAACTCTCGCCATCCTTATGAAGCTCGAGCTGCCCGAGCGGACCTTCCAGGTGCGTGTTTGCAATTCAGGCGAAGCGGACGAGGAAAATTATGACGTCGTATCAAATTCCTGGTTCCGCAACGAACATATCCTGGCGGGTCAGACGCCCTATGGCAAGTCAATGGGGCTTCCGCGACGCATCAAGGATTTCCGAGTCAATAGCTCGTTCACAGGCCTGTATTTCAATACCAACAAAACGGGAGATCTCGGAAAGGCAGCCTCCGATCGCGGCCATGTCATCCCGTGGCAGAACGAGCAGGTGCTCCAAATCGCTGACGAGATGCGTAGGTGGCAAGAGCGATATAATCCGATCCATAAACCGACGGCGTGGTTGGACATCGAAGAGATGCGCAACCGCTTTTCCGAAGATGTTCTCATAGAGCGCGGCGCTGAAACTTTCCTCTTCCGCGATGCGTGCTCTGCCCATACCGATCAGCCTATCTCGGCGACCCGGCTTAGCGTCTTTTGGAAGAAGCTTTGCGCGGAGCTGGAGCGCCGGCTTGCGGACGAAGGCGAAGTGGGGCCCGGCGGGGCGCCGATAAATCTAACCAACAAGCGCGCCGATGGTCGTACCGGCGGAGCCGTGTACAATCTCCACTCCCTGCGGGTTACCATGATCACAGCATGGGCCGAGGCGGGAGTCCCGGTAGAAATTCTCATGAAAGTGGCGGGCCACGCCACTGCTATCATGACGATCTATTATCAGAAGCACACAATCTCTCATGTCACGCAAGTGCTCAACCTTGCTTCCGCGGAGATGATGCTCAACGAGCAGGGAAACTGGCAGGCTTGGCTTAAGAGTAAGACCTTTGATGCCCTCAAGCCGTTGGTGGCCCATAACGATCCTGCAGGCCCCCTCGCCCTTTTTGAAGGCGCGACCGCGTCTGTTGTCCGCCGCGATCACGGGATATGTCCGGTCGGCGGCGGGCGCTGCCACGAGGGAGGCGAGAGAGTTGAAGGAGCGGGTGCCAAAAAATATATGCCCGTCCCGGGCGGGCCGCAGAATTGCGTCAGATGTCGCTTCTTCATCACCGGCCCCTGTTTCCTCCTCGGGCTCAACGCCTATTTTGACGATGTCGGTTTTCAATACCGGAACGCCAGCCGGAAATATGCCGAGATCAGCAGAGATTTTGAACGTCTCGATCATGGCCGGCGGCGTGCTGCGACAGCAGGAACACCATTCCCTCAATATACCGAACTGGAACGGATCTCTTCCATTCTCGATCAGCGCACACGCGAGGTCGATGAAGTAGCGTTGACATGGCACGCGACTTACAACCTGATTCAGCAGTCGCTGGGTATCTTGAGGAGCCGTTCCGAAAATGAACAGGACGCTGAAACGAAGAACGCCTTGATCCTCGTCGGCGACGAGCAGGATCTGGAATATGTCCTCCAACTTGACGAAGCAGGCGACCTCGAATTCGAGCTAATGGACAAAATCTGCCAAACGTCGGTATTCTTCAAATCCATCGACGCTACGGTCCCAAATCTGAGAAGAATGCGGCGCTGTCCGTCGTCAGAACATTCGGCACAACTCGCGGCGTAAATTAGCGGAGTGTGGGCTTCGTCTTGGGTTTGATATTAGGCGGCGAGCTTGCGGTGTTGCAAGCGCCGGTGTTCGATGGTCTTCC
>Ga0265296_1004562_pt1 | contig 11981 bp, 8 predicted proteins | sample MunlanPumphouse1_FD_189073 | JGI IMG/M metagenome (GOLD analysis project Ga0265296, IMG submission 189073) | Groundwater microbial communities from a municipal landfill in Southern Ontario, Canada - Pumphouse #1 | ecosystem: Environmental > Aquatic > Deep subsurface > Groundwater | place: Canada... | reverse complement strand
CCCCCAAAGGACGGCAAGCCTGGCCTCAACCGGGGCGTGAGCTTCGCCGGCTATAACAGAAACAAGTATGGTGCTGCGCTTGATCTAAGTACCGCCAAGGGCATGGAGGTTGTCAAGAGATTCATAGCGTGGGCAGATGTCTTCGCAGAGTCCTTTCCACTTGATGTCGTAAAGAAGTGGGGATTGACGTACGAAGAAGTAGTCAAGATAAACCCAAGCATCATCATGGTCGCATCAAATATGCAGGGCCAGGAGGGGCCCGCAGCGTCATTGCCGGGTTTCGGTGTGCAGCTGTCAGGGCTAGCTGGCTTCGCCAATCTCACGGGATGGCCTGACAGGCCGCCGATAACCTTCGTGGCCTACACAGATAATATTGTAGCTATTTCAAGTGCTGCGGCAATCGTCGCAGCACTTGACTACCGGCACCGCACCGGCAAAGGGCAGTTTCTGGATATATCCCAACTGGAGGCCTCCTTGCATTTTCTTGCCCCGATGTTTCTAGATTATTCGGCGAACGGGCGTATAGCCACCAGAATCGGGAATCGTTGCGACCATGCCGCGCCGCACGGGATATTTCGCTGCCTTGGGGACGACCGATGGTGTGCCATCGCCGTGTTCACCGATGAGGAGTGGCGCAGCCTGTGTCGAGCCATGGGTGAACCGGAGTGGGCAAAGAGCAAGACATTTGACACACTTCTGGGTCGCAAGGCAAATGAGGATGAGTTGGAGAATTTCATCAAAGAATGGACGCAAAATTTACCCCCTGAAGACGTTATGCGAATTCTTCAGGCATCAGGCGTGGCAGCGGGAGCGGTCAGGAACAACGAAGAATTGTTTCTCTGTCCGCAACTGAAAAGCCGCGGGTATTTCTGGTCTATGAATCACCCCGAAATTGGGGAATTCAAATGCGAAGCACCCCCTTTCAAGATGTCCAAGACGCCTGCCCAGCCGCAAAGGCCTGGCCCTTGTCTGGGTGAGCACAGCGAGTTAGTCTATACCAGCTTTCTGGGCATGAGCGATGAGGAGTTTATAGGTCTCTTGCAGGATGGTGTCGTTAAATAAACCATCTCCTCCATCCGTTTTTTCGATATAGCTGGCATTTAACTTGCATTTGAGGTAAAGAAGGACGGGGGATATTCAGAAGATAGCTGGAACAACGGGGGCTCGTAGTCTGTACTCGATAAAGCGAGTGCCTCATAAAGGGAGGATGAAATCGTGGCAAACGGCTATGCTGGGCAGATTTTGAGAGTCGATCTGACGAATGGCGATTGGGAGATTGAAGATCTGGATCTTGATTTGGCTAAAAAGTTTATTGGGGCCAGAGGGCTGGGAGCTAAAATCCTTATGGACGAGGTGGACCCAAAGATTGACCCCCTCAGCCCTGAGAATAAACTGATATTTCTCGCCGGCGCGTTAACGGGTACAGGGGCTGTTTGTGGTTGTAGGTATATGGTTGTATCGAAGTCCCCGTTAACCGGTGCTATCGGCTATAGCGGTGCGTCGGGTTTTTTTGGTCCTGAGATGAAATTCGCCGGATATGACGTGATCATCTTTGAAGGCAAGTCTGAGAAGCCGGTTTATCTTTCCATAGATGATGATGAAATTGAGCTGAAAACGGCTTCTCATCTGTGGGGCAAGACCACTATAGAGACCGAAGGACTGATCAAAGCGGAACTCGGGGATGAATGGGTAGCCATGGATACTCACGTAGCCAGTATTGGCCCCGCTGGTGAAAACCTGGTGAAGTTCGCCTGCATTATCAGTGATGGGGGAGCCGCCATAGGGCGGACCGGTCTGGGAGCGGTGATGGGTTCCAAGAATTTGAAGGCTGTAGCCGTCAGGGGAACAAAAGGGATTCAATTGGCCGATGGAGAGACCTTCAGACGGTTGGTAAGGGAAACTGTCGAGTCTGTCCTGACAAATCCCATGATCGGACCTGGAGGCATACAGCCTAGGTATGGCACATCGGCAACAATGGTTGCCCAGAACAACTATGGCCTCTTCCCAACCAGGAATTATAGCAGAGGAACATGGGAGCCTGCAGAAAATGAACTCTCACCCGACAGAATTCGCGATGCTCTTTTGGTGCGGAACAAGGGCTGCTATTCCTGTCCTGTGGGTTGTAAGCGAATAAGCAGAAGCGCGGAGCCCCGTTTTGAAGGTCGTGGTGAGGGGCCGGAATATGAAGTATTTGCCTTGTTTGGTGCTGGTTGTGACGTGACCGATGTTTTCGCCCTGGCTAAAGCAGGCTTTATATGTAACGAGATGGGGTTGGACATCATCGAAGCTGGCAATACCATGGCCTGTGCCATGGATCTCTACGAGCGGGGGTTCTTACCTGAGGCAGACGCCGGCTGCAAGTTGAATTTCGGCAATGCCGAAGCGATGGTCGAACTTGTAAAAAAGATAGGACTCAGAGAGGGTTTTGGGGATGCACTTGCGGAAGGGGGTTACCGGCTAGCCGAAAAATATGGGCACCCCGATGTTTATGTTGGGGCCAAGAAAATGGGGTGCGGGGGGCATCATCCGCGGAGCGCTCAGGCGTTGGGTCTCACTTATGCCACCAGCAATAGAGGTGCTTGCTACATGGCAGGTTATCCCCCTGAGGTGATCCAAGTCCCCGATGCTACGGAGACACCGCACCAGGCGGGGCGGGTCATAATTGCTCAGAATCAAATGGCCGTGGTGGATTCCATGGGACTGTGCTACATCATGTTCTACGGACTTTTACCTGAGGACACTGCTCCTGTATTTAGTGCAGCTACTGGGTTTGGTTATACCTGGGAAGATTTGCTTCATGCTGGCGAACGGATTTGGAATTTGGAGCGTTTGTTCAACTTGAGGGCCGGGTTCACCAAAGCGGATGATAACGTTGGACGGAGAATGGAGGAAGAACCTTCGCCGGATGGTCCGGCTGAAGGCAAGGTGCTCAGGCTGGGTGAGATGCTGCCCGAATATTACCAACTCAGAGGGTGGGACGAAAATGGCATCCCTACCGAGGAGAAACTCGCGGCATTAGGGCTGGACTAGGTCGAATCGAGGAACCAGAGATCGGTATATCCCAGGGAGGCAAAAATGGCGAGGATAAGAATCGACTACGGAAAATGCACCGGATGCCACCATTGCGAGGTGGCCTGTTCCCTGAGCCATCTTACGGATATTGTTAATCCCAAGAGGTCTCGAATACGGGTCTTCACCAAAGGCTACACCTTTTGCCCTGTGATAGCGGGGCCATTCACCGATGCTGAATGCACTTCAAAGGTTAATGTCATTATTGATGGGCAGGAATATGATGAATGCACGATATGCCGTGCCTCATGTCCTGTCAAACCTATATTCAAAGAACCAGACAGCGGTATCCCGCTGAAGTGTGATATGTGCGGCGAGCCGCCGAATCCACAATGCGTCAAGTGGTGCGTCAGTGGTGCTTTGGTTCTCCTGGAAGCCTGAAGTGACATAGGGGTAATTTCTTAGGCCCTTACGCGTGAAATCTTGTGCAAAAGTGTCAAGGAATTTTCCGGGCTGAATTTGGGTCTAAGCTGAAAAATTCTGCTTCAACTTTTTGGTTCCGGCTACGCCGGGTTAGGGGTTACCCCAAAACGAATGCCCGACAGCTAACTGAAGGAACTATGCCCAGCTTGGGGTTAGCTCTTGGGAGGGTCGCAATGCGTTTCTCAAGAGGGGGATAATCATGGCAGAGAAACTAAAGAGATTGGAAGCGGATGTAATAATAGCTGGAGGTGGGCCTGGGGGATGTGGAATAGCCAAAGACTTGTCCAAAACAGGGAAGAAGGTAATCCTTGTGGAAAAGGGGGGCTATTTCAGAAGGTACGCGGGCACCCCGATTGTCTGGATGAAGTTTCTGGAAGGAGGGGGCAGGTACCTCACCCAGGAAGGAGACGTTATCTTACAGGGCCTGGGCGTTGGCGGAGGGACTCTTTTGTTTGCAGGCTCAGCTGATGAGCCAGACCACGACCTGTGGCGAAAATACGGGGTAGATATCACTCAAGAGACGAAGGAAGCAAGGAAGGAATGCAGGGTCAACAAGGTTCCTGATTCTCTAATTTCTCCCGGGATTAGGCGTCTTGTGACAGCGGCCAATGACCTTGGTTACCCCTGGGAAGCCCGAGATAGATTCTTCGACCCAGACAAGTGCAAGCTTGGCTGTAACCAATGTGCTATAGGTTGCCCTACAGGCTCCAAATGGACTGGAATGGAATTTGCTAGTGAAGCACTAAGAAATGGCGCTACCATACTCACCCATGTGGCCGTCAGGGACATTATTGTGGAAAACGGTATTGCTGGGGGAGTGAGAGCGTTTGGCCGCGATGGCCAGCCATACGAGATCAACGCCAGAGTAGTTGTCTGTTCTGCTGGGGGGATTGGTACTGCTCGCATCTTGAAGAGGTCGGGAATTTACGACGCCGGTAATCGGTATCGCGGAGACTTGGAGATCGAAAGCACCGGCTATGCCAAGTTCAACACCGGCCGAAAGGATGAGATACTGATGAACGTCGGCTGGAAGGACAAAGAGAATGGAGTTTTGTTCACAAGCGCGGCTCCGACGAGGCTACTGAGCATAGCAGTGCTCCTTACTTCGCGGCGGAAGCGCCACGACGTGAGAAACCTGCTCCGCTGGGGCAAAGGGATGAGCATGTGTGCCGTAATAACGGATGAGTCGGAGGGGCAGGTTTTTATTGAGGAGAGGTTCGGCGTTAGCCATCTCAGGACCAAGAGGGACCGGCAAAGGTTGGAGTATGCTCGGGCGGTCAACGAGAGGATCTTGATCAAAGAGGGGTGTGACCCCCGAAGTATCGAGCATGCTGAGGTTTGCCACATCGCCCATGGTGGCTATACCGTCCAAGTTGGCAAGTTGCTGGATTCCAACTTAGAGACATCGATTAAGAACCTCTACTGCTGTGATCTCAGCGTCATCCCTGATCTTTCAACAGCAACTGAACCTACTTTGACAGTTATGGCTCTCAGTAAACGCTTGGCAAAGCATCTGGACGCCAGACTCTCCGCTTAGCTGAGCCACCAAGTGGCTAACTTTCTTTGTGCTGCGTGGCAGATTATAATATGGACAAGTGAGATACTCTCATGATGAGCAAAGTTATAGTTGAGGACACGACCCTGCGTGACGGAGAACAGGCGCCCTACGTGGCGCTAGCTATCTCAGAAAAGCTAGCTATCGCTCAGGCGCTTGATGCCATAGGCGTGCCGATGATAGAGATCGGAACACCGAGCATGGGAGGCCAGGAGCGGGAATTCATCGAACAAGCAGCCTCGATGCCCTTTCGAGCTGTGCTGGTCGGCTGGAACCGGGCAGTGTTGGAAGATATTAAGTGCTCTCTCGACTCCGGCCTGAAGGCGGTGCACATAGGCGCGCCGGTCTCCGAAATCCGCCTCAAGGCGGGACTGAATAAAGACCGGACATGGCTCAATCGTGAAGTCCCGCGCCTTGTACAGTATTGCAAAGAAAGGGATGTCTTTGTCTCAGTCGGTGCGGAGGATGTTTCCCGGAGTTCGCCCGGTCATGTCCTGGAGTTTGCCCGATGTGTGAAGGATGCCGGCGCTGATCGCATCAGGCTATGCGATACGCTGGGGGTGTACCATCCTTTCCGATATCATGACTTGGTGAAGGCAGTGGTGGAGGAAATCGGCATCGATGTTCAAGTCCATGCTCACAATGATCTGGGACTGGCCATGGCAAACGTAATTGCCGGTGTAGAGGGCGGAGCGAAATACGTTCAGACCACGGTGAACGGGTGGGGAGAACGAGTGGGGCTAGCACCACTAGAGGTCGTTGCCGTCGCTTTGAAGCGCGTTTTGAATATCGATGCCGGAATAGACCTCTCCCGGCTAGTGGAATTGTCCGCACTGGTAGCCCGGCTTTTCGGGAGAGAGATACCTCCCTGGCAGCCGGTTGTGGGCCGGGATATCTTCCTCCACGAATCGGGCATCCACGTTTCCGGGACTCTTTCAGATAGAGCTGCTTTTGAACCCTTTCCCCCGGAATGGGTCGGCAAGCGCCACTCATTTACGGTGGGAAAACATTCCGGCTCGCAGGGAGTGCAGCACATCCTGCAACAAGCAGGCATATCTCTCACTCGCGAGGAAGCCACCAAGATATTGCCTCTCGTTCGCGAGCGTGCTATAGCATCAAAAAGAGGGCTTTCCGCAGAAGATCTAATGGGCCTCTATGCCGAATGGAAGCACGGGGAGAGTGATCCTCAAGGACAGAGCATGCAAAAACGCTGCCTCAAGGATCAATTGAGCGCGAGGAATTCACCCTGATGAAAGCCGACGGTTCTGAGTACCCCTGCGAGGCGAACACACGTGCACTTGAAGATAGCTGCGGCAATCCGATTGCCTTCACCGCCGTCACTCGGGATGTCATCCAGCGCAGGAAGGCGGAGTTGGCGCATCAGGAAAGCGAAGACGAATTCCGTTCCCTTTATTTCACCATAAATGAAGGGGTTTATCTTGCCGAGATCATCTATGATCAATCGGGTAGGCCGATAGATAATCTGATCAGAGATATCAATCCGGCGATGGAGTCCATCACCGGTTTTAAGAGAGCCGAGGTCGTGGGTAGATTGGCATCGGAGTTTATGACTCCGCCTTTCCTGCATGTATTCGCCAAGGTTGCTGATTCAGGAGAGCCAATATCATATGAAACCTATTTTTCGCCTCTCCAAAAACACTTCCAGGTTTCCGCATTTTCCACGGCCAAAGGGCGTATTGCGGTGGTGTTCAGCGATGTGACCAAGTACAAGGAGATCGAGGCGCAACTGCTGGCGTATCAGAAAGAGCTGCGTTCCTTGGCCTCCGAGCTCACCCTGGCTGAAGAGCGTGAACGCCGGCGCATTGCAATCGGAATTCATGACAGCATCAGTCAGAAATTGGCCGTTTGCAAAATGAAGTTGGGGGCGCTGGGTAGATCCGCTTATTTGGCCGGTATTGACAAACCCTTGGCGGAGATCCGTGCCCTGATCGAGCAGCTCATCCAAGAGTCACGTTCCCTGACCTTTGAGCTCAGTTCGCCCCTTCTTTACGCCTTTGGCCTTAAGTCAGCATTGGAGCAGCTAACCCAGCAAATGGAGACGGAATTCGGCTATCCGTTCTGCTTTGAGCATGATGGACAGCCCAAGCCGCTTGACCAGGATGTCCGTGTTCTCCTGTTTCAGGTAGTGCGCGAATTGTTGGTGAACGTCACAAAGCACGCGCGGGCGCGTAACGCAAAGGTGGTCATGAGGCGCGACGGTGATAATCTTATCATCATGGTGGAAGATGACGGTATCGGGTTTGATGTCTCCCATATCGGCTCTGAGGGAAGGATAACCAGAGGCTTCGGGCTTTTCGGTATCCGCGAACGGCTCCATTACATTCATGGGAATATCGAGATTCGCTCCAAGCCCGGCCAGGGAACACGGGTAACTATCACGGCACCGTTGAAGAGTGAACCGGAAGAGTGATCAGCATGAAGATACGAGTTATCATAGCCGATGACCATCAGATCGTCCGGCAGGGTTTGCGAAGCTTGCTTGAGAATCAACCGGATATCGAGGTGATCGCCGAGGCGTCCGACGGCCAGGAGGTGGTAAGGCTGGCTCAGGAGATGTCACCCGATGTGGTAGTCATGGATGTCGCCATGCCGAATCTGAATGGAATCGAAGCGACCCGTCAAATTGTCGCCCGGGTCCCGGGAGCTAAAGTGATTTCCCTCTCGATGTATGCCGACAGCCGGTTTGTAAGCCGGATGCTGGAGGCTGGCGCTTGCGGATACGTGCTCAAGGATTGCGCTTTCGAGGAGCTGAATCAGGCAATCAACATCGTGGTGGCCAACCAGATTTACCTCAGCCCCAAGATTGCCGGCATGGTGGTGAAGGACTATATTCATCAGCTTCAGGAGGATAAACCATCGCCGTTTTCAGTGCTTACCCCCAGAGAGCGCGCCACACTGCAGCTTATGGTCGAAGGCAAGACTACCAAAGAGATCGCTTCTAATCTGAGTGTCAGCGTGAAGACAATCGAATCCTACCGCAAGGAAATCATGGATAAACTGGATATCCACAGCATTGCCGAACTCACCAAATATGCCATCCGCGAAGGGCTAACCTCCCTGTAGCAGAGTGTTGAAATAGTCTATTCAACCCCCTTGATCCCCCACTCTTGGGGAAATGTTGAGTCTGGGGAACACCCCCAGGCTCCTGACATCACCACCCATTCAGAGGTTCCTTAACTCAACAGCCTGTCTGGCTTGGCCAATTTGTATCTGATTCGTAATGACTGGATGATAATGGTCAGCCCAAAGCTATGGAAATTCCCATAGACAGGGGTGTTCGGACAGCAGAGCAACAGAAAAACCACCTCCGAAGGGTATTTTGCTAAGGGGATTTCGTTGACTCGACTTTCTGATCAGCTTGATCAGAAATCCCCCGGAAAACCATGTTATAATGGGATGAAAAAATGCATCACGCGGACAGGGTCCTTCGAGCAGGAGAAGAAATGGAAAAGAGGGGGAAGCCTTTCAACACATTTGAACCCGATGAACTCGATATGAGACTGGTGACTGAATTAGAAATGGATGCCAGACAAAGCGCCTATACTCTCGCCGCTAAGCTTAGCCTAAATCCTTCGACAGTGGCTAGGAGAATGCAGAAACTCATAAACGCAAAAGCTATTACCATTATTGCTGTGCCTAACCCGGTAGCCCTTGGCTACAAGACGGCGGTATTAATAGGACTCAATATCCGTCCTGGGAAAAGCCTTGAGGCAGCCAAGCACATAATGTCTCTCAAGAACGTTGGATCCCTGGGCTTCCACTATCTCAGTATGTGCACTGGTAGGTATGATATTCTGTATTTCACCGCCTTCCGTACCCCAGTAGACTTACTCCGCTTTGTTGACGAGGAGTTGACCGAAACCCCTGATTTGACAGATATCCATGTGTTGCCGGCCTTGAGAGCCGTGAAGAATTCGTGGACGCATGTAGGCAGTGATACGGGTGTCTCTTTAGAACTCTTAGATTACGACCTTGATCAATCGGAGATCGACTTAATAAATCAACTCATGTGCAGCCCTAGAGAAAGTCCTACCAGTCTGGCCAGTAAAGTGGGAATGAGCAGGCTGGTGGCAACCAAGAGGCTGCAAATGCTTTTAGATCGCCGTGTCGTAAGGGTGGTCTGTATTGCCGATCCGGTTATCTTTGGTTATCACGTTAGTGCTGGAATAATGGTCAAAGTCCTTCCTGGCCATAAAATCGGCGTGGTAGCCAAAGCTCTGGCTTCATACACAAGAATCCAGAAAGTCACCATAATCGCTGGACTTTTTGATTTGTTCCTGCACTGCAAATTTCACGACATAAAAGAAATGAATAATTTTCTGGTTGACGAATTGGGTAATGTCCCAGGTATCATGCGCCACGAGACGTTACTCGAATTGGGACTCCCCGACAATCCTTTCTGCATCGTGTAAGGCCATTCCCCCCTACAAACGCCATTCCACCGATTGTACGCGGCAGGTTAACCCGTCGGCTCTTGAAGAGTGGCAGTCTCCGGCGATAACCAAGAGTTGGCGTGTAGTTACCAGCGTGTTCAAGAACGCTTCAACTCATCCAATGAGTGATTCCGAACCTTTTCCATCTGGGGGGCTTATCAACGGGTGAAGCAGGGTTGGGGCGAGTGTTGCCGAGATGTGCACCGGGGAAAAACCGAATCAATATCGGCGATATGACCGTGAATTCTCCTCTCGTGCTTTTGGGCGATCTTATTCGTGCTCCCGGTTCTGCTAGTGCCCCATGCGGTTAATTCATCTTTTTTATGGTTTGCTGAGAGGCTTGTAACCACGGGGTTATGTGTCGTCAACAGGTCTTCCTTCAAATGTCCTGCCATTATTATCGCCTAATTCGTGATTTATTCAGAGATTCCCTAACACAAATGAAAAAACATAATAGTGCCTATCATATCGAATAAAGCGGTATTATAATATAATATTTATAATATACTCGACATCATAGTGCAAAACCAAGTGTGATATTGACATATATTGAATTATCTGCTACTATTAGCGAAATCAAATCCAGGTTCTTGATTTCGTCAACAGGTTACTGGAGAAAGACCCTGATAATTACCATTCCCCTGCTGAGGCTGGAATCGGTGTTTGGAAATCGATGGGTTTGCGTTCAAATTCAAACGACATTTGCATGGGTTGCCTATTGATGTTTGGAGCCCTAGTAAGGTAATGACAGCATAATCCATTCGCTTGGGCAGTCGGTGGGTTTTCAGAGAGTATTCCAGATTTCCTTGACGCCCACCTAACCAATAAGACACAACGCATAATGCTTACCCACGACGGGTAAGGAGAAAGGAGAAGATCCTGAAACGACGAGAGGATATGGAACTCGAGGTCAAGAGAAGCAAATTGGAGCTTTGGCTGAAGACCAAGATACCTCAAGCGGAGGAGCTTTCAATTACGCCACTGCAGAGGGCAGGTTCGGGTTTCTCTAACGAAACATACTTCCTTGACCTTCGTTGCGTGGAGGCCGGTAAGGAAAGAAAAGAAAGGCTGGTAGTTCGCTGGGCGCCTGAGGCGTATTCGGTATTTCCAGACTATGACTTATTGGCGCAGTATCGCATAATGCAGTGCCTAAAGGACAGCAGTGTTCCCGTACCCAAGATGTACTGGTTTGAAGAAGATAAGGGGGTGCTGGGCGGTCCCTTCTACGTCATGAAAAGGGTAGATGGGATGAGCGTCTCTGATAACCCACCGGGCTATCACGGCCATGGGTTCTTATATGAGGCGACTCCTGAGAGACGAGCCCAGATATGGTGGCGTATGGTTGAGGCAATGGCCAAGATACATTCCTTGGACTGGAAGCGTTTGGGGCTATCTTTTCTGGGAGCCCCCAAAAGTGGCACTGGCACATTCGACCGACAGATTGACTTCTTGGAAAGGATGTTGAAGTGGGGGGCTCCGGGGTCATTTCCTGTGCTTGAGGCCGGCTTTGACTGGGTGAAGAAGAATAAATATAATCCCAAGCGTGTGTGCTTGTGTTGGGGGGATCCCAGAATCAGTAACATTATATATCGTGACGACAAGGTGGAGGCCGTGCTGGATTGGGAGTTGGCATACATAGGCCCCCCTGAATCAGACCTACCTTATTTGCTTGCCATCGATCAACAGTGTACCGAAGCTTATGGGGTTCCCCGGCTGGAGGGATTGCCGACGATGGAAGAAACCATTCAATATTATGAGGAAGTCACGGGAAAGAAAGTGGAAAACTTCTTCTACCATCAAGTGTTCCAGTCGCTCAGACTTGCCGTATTCGTTGCTAGGGTGGCCACAATTTCTGATGAACTCAAGATGGGATTCCCACCCGATATGGCCCGAAATAACTGGCCTACCAGGAATCTGGAGAAGTTATTGGGGGCAAAGAGCAGTTCGTGAAGTCATATGTCCGCCCATTAAATCTGCAGTCTACAAGGAGGAGAAATGCTGACCAAATATGATGACTACCTGTGCCATCAGATCTACGACGGCTTTGATACGGTGTTCACCACCGAGCGTAATTGGAGTGAGCACATTTTCGCCGCATTCTATGATTACGGCAGCAAACTTCATGTTGGCTTCAGGTTTGGTAAGTACCCCAACAGGAATGTAATGGATGCTGGCGTCGCCGTAGCCATGGGGGCCAAGCAAATCACTGTACGAGCCTCCCGAGAGCTGTGGCCCAATGTAGACATCGAAAAAGTCGGACCCATTGAATATCACGTGGTGGAACCGCTCAAGAAGGTTCGCATCGTTCTTGGAGAGAACGACTACGGCGCCAGTTTTGATGTAGAGCTGGAGTCTTCAGTATTTCCAAAAGCCGAACCAGGTGGCCATACCGTCATTAAGGGAGTTACCTTTAACAGAGAAAATCGGGTTTACGTGACGATTCGCGCTACCGGCAAGGTGACATTTAAGGGGAAGACCTA
>Ga0265296_1004561_pt1 | contig 11984 bp, 11 predicted proteins | sample MunlanPumphouse1_FD_189073 | JGI IMG/M metagenome (GOLD analysis project Ga0265296, IMG submission 189073) | Groundwater microbial communities from a municipal landfill in Southern Ontario, Canada - Pumphouse #1 | ecosystem: Environmental > Aquatic > Deep subsurface > Groundwater | place... | reverse complement strand
ACATATTGACCGGCTTTTTGAATCCAGCCAGAGTATTATGTTAAAGATCCCTTTAACCAAGGAGCAGTTGATCAGGGCGGTGGTGCAGACGATCAAGGCAAATAAACTGGATAACGCTTATATCCGCTTGGTGGTTACGCGCGGAGAAGGCGACCTGGGGCTTGATCCGCGTAAGTGCTATAAAGGCGCGACGGTCGTTATCATTGCCGACAGGATTGCTTTGTATCCGGAGAAACTTTATCGTGAGGGTTTAACTATCGTTACCGTGCCTACGGTGCGCAATCTGCCTGAGGCGCTGAATCCTCAAATTAAGTCCCTGAACTATCTGAATAATATCTTGGCTAAAATTGAGGCAGGTAATGCTGGATGCGATGAGGCGATTATGCTGGATTCTTTGGGTTATGTGGCAGAGTGTACCGGGGACAACATCTTTGTGGCGAAAAACGGGCATCTTTACACGCCACCGCAGTGCATGGGGACCTTGCGCGGGATTACCCGTGATTCTGTCCTGGAGATCGCCCGTAAAAATAAAATTCCCGCGCATGAACATGTGATCACGCGCCATGAAGTTTATATCTCTGATGAGTGTTTTCTTACCGGTACAGCCGCCGAGATCATTCCGGTGGTTAAGGTGGACGGCAGGGTTATCGGAGCAGGCAAACCCGGGAAGCTCACTTTAAGCTTGATGAAAAAATTCAAAGAGCTTACCCGTAAGCAAGGGGTAAAGTACTGATATGCTTTGCGATATCTGCGGAAAAAATCCGGCGACGGTGCACCTGACTGAGATCCTTGATGAGCAGATGAATGAACTGCATCTTTGCGAGGATTGCGCCCGGACCAAGAGCTCGGCTATGGAGCAGCAATTCGGTTTAAGCGATCTTTTAGCGGGCATGGTTGATTTTGAGCAGCCGAATAAAGATGAAGGCAGCGCCGCTGTCAAATGCCCTAACTGCAACCTGACTTACGCGGACTTTAAGAAGATCGGCCGCTTAGGGTGCGGCCAGTGCTATAATGTTTTCCGCAAATACTTGGCTCCTTTGCTAAAAAGGATACACGGTTCAAGCCAGCATGTGGGTAAATCCCCTCTTAAGACAGAAACTATCTCCGGCTCCGGGGTTACTAAAAGAAAAACAGATTTGCAGGAGCTGAAGGACAGGCTCGTCAAGGCAATTGAACAAGAGGCTTTTGAAGAAGCAGCGCGGCTGCGCGACCAGATAAAAAAGATCGAAGACAATAAAGCAAGGGAAGATTAATATGCAGGTAAATGACCTGTTGAATCATACCAGCGAATGGCTCAAGGGCACAGGCCCGAATTCGGATATCGTTATATCCAGCAGAATACGCCTGGCCAGGAACCTGAGCAAGTTTCCTTTTCCGCACTGGGCAAGCAAAACGCAGCTGGAGGGAGTTTTAAATGAAATAAAGACCGTCGTCTCCCAGGTTGATATGCTTAAAAGCTCCACGCTTTTCATGTTGGGGGATATGGACTCTATAGATAAACAGTTTCTGGTGGAGCGACACCTTATGTCTATAGAGCATGCCCAGAAAACAGAGAAGAAGGCGCTTTTGGTTGATGATGAAGAGATAATCTCAGTGATGATCAATGAAGAGGACCACCTGCGCATCCAGTTGATGCAGTCAGGGTTCAATCTTTTTGAAGCCCGGGGTATTGTTAACCGCCTGGATGATGCCCTGGCAAAACTTCTGGATTACGCGTACCTGGATGATTTCGGGTACCTGACTGCCTGCCCCACTAATACAGGGACAGGCATGCGCGGCTCGGTTATGCTGCATCTGCCCGCGCTGGTAATGAGCCGGCAGATAGAACGGGTGCTGGCTGCGGTTGCCAAATTAAGTTTTACCACCCGCGGCCTTTACGGGGAAGGCACGCAGGCAAGCGGAAATTTCTTCCAGATTTCCAATCAGGTTTCCCTGGGCCACGGTGAAGAAGAGATAATTGAGAATATCAATAGTTTGATCCGGCAGATCATTGAGCAGGAAACGCAGGCGCGCCAGATACTGCTTTCCAAGAACCGGGAGATTTTAGAGGACAGGATCAACCGCTCCTTCGGTATTTTAAAGAGCGCGCGCATAATCAGCAGCCAGGAGACTATTGAGCTGCTCTCTATGGTTAGGTTAGGGAGTGATCTGGGTATGGTTAAGGATATTGACCGGCGCACGATCAATGAGCTTTTCATCATTACCCAGCCTGCGCACCTGCAGAAGATAGAGAATAAGAAATTATCTTCTGACGAGAGGGACTTAAAGAGGGCGGAATTAATTCGTAAGAAACTCAATTTATTATAATCAATAAGGAGAAGCTATGTTCAATCGATTTACGGAAAGGGCAAGGAAGGTAATCATTCTGGCAAAAGAAGAGGCAAGGCGTTTTAATCACGACTATATCGGAACCGAGCATATACTGTTGGGATTGATCCGCGAAGGGGAAGGCGTGGCTGCCGCGGTATTGCAGAAGATGGGGGTTTCGCTTGAGAATATAAGGCTTGAGGTTGAAAAACTTGTCCAGCCCGGGCCGACTACCCAGATCATTGGCGATATACCGTTTACTCCCCGTGCCAAAAAATCCCTTGAGCTGGCAGCAGAGGAAGCGCGTTCCCTGGGCCATAATTATATCGGCACAGAGCATCTTTTGCTCGGCCTTATCCGCGAAGGGGAGGGGATCGCCAGCCAGGTATTAATGAATTTGGGCATGGATTTAAATTCCGTGCGTAATGAAGTAATGGAACTTTTGGGTTCGGCTTTGCCGGGGATGAACCAGGCCGGCGCGCAAGCCGCAAAAACAAAAACCCCTGCCCTGGATGCTTTTGGCCGCGACCTGACGGCATTGGCGCGCGAGAATAAATTGGACCCGGTCATTGACCGGGCGCAGGAGATTGAAAGGGTGATCCAGATCTTAAGCCGGCGCACCAAAAATAACCCCGTGTTACTGGGAGAGGCCGGTGTCGGCAAGACCGCAATAGTGGAAGGATTGGCCCAATTAATCGTTGCGGGAAATGTCCCCGAAATTCTAAGGGGCAAGCGCATCGTAGTTTTGGACCTGGCGCTTATGGTTGCCGGGACCAAATACCGCGGGCAATTCGAGGAGAGGATCAAAGCCATCATGGAGGAGATAAAGCGTTCGCAGGATGTAGTTATTTTTATCGACGAACTGCATACCTTAGTGGGCGCGGGAGCCGCAGAGGGGGCAATTGACGCCTCTAATATCATGAAGCCCGCGCTTTCCCGCGGAGAGATGCAGTGTATCGGTGCCACTACCATGGATGAATACCGCAAATATATCGAAAAAGACGCGGCCCTTGAACGCAGGTTCCAGACGATCATGGTTGAGCCTCCGACAGTGGAGCAGACTATCAAAATATTAAAGGGCTTACGCGACAGGTACGAAGCGCACCACCGGGTTGTTTTTAAAGATGAGGCCCTGGAGGCGGCGGCAAAATTATCCGACCGCTATATCTCCGGAAGGTTCATGCCGGATAAAGCCATTGATCTAATCGATGAGGCGGGCTCGCGCGCGCGTTTAAATGTTTTGGTCGTGCCGCCTGACATCAAGAAATTAGAGGCCAATGTCGAATCGCTGCGCAAGGAAAAAGAATCTTACATCAAGAGCCAGGATTTTGAGAAGGCTGCCTCTTTGCGCGACCAGGAGAGGATCGCCCGGCAGGAGCTGGAGAAGTTGAATAAGGAGTGGGGCCAGGCAAAGGATAAGACGCGGCCGGAGGTAACCGAAGAAGATATCGCCAAGATCCTGGCGCAGTGGACCGGGATCCCTATCTTCAGGCTGGAGGAAAAAGAAAGTGAGAAGCTGCTTAAGATCGAAGAAGAGCTGCATAAGCGCGTGGTCGGCCAGAATGAGTCCATTGAGGCCATTGCCAATGCTGTGCGCAGGTCGCGCGCCGGGATCAAAGATCCCAAGCGGCCCATCGGTTCATTTGTATTCTTAGGCCCCACCGGCGTAGGAAAAACCCTACTTGCCCGGGCATTGGCGGAGTTTATGTTCGGCGATGAAGACGCCCTGTTGCAGTTTGATATGTCGGAGTATATGGAGAAGTTTAACGTTTCGCGCCTGATCGGCGCTCCTCCGGGATATGTGGGGTATGAAGAGGGCGGCCAGCTTACGGAGAGGGTGCGGCGCAGGCCCTACGCGGTCATACTTCTTGATGAGATCGAAAAAGCGCATCCGGATGTTTTTAATTTACTGCTGCAGGTCTTTGAGGACGGCCGGCTTACCGACAGCCTCGGCCGCAAAGTGGATTTTAAGAATACGATTATTATTATGACCTCCAATATCGGAGCGGAGTTGATCCGCAAGACCGGCTCACTTGGTTTTAAGGCGCAGAAGGATGAGCTTACCTATCAGGATATGAAAGACAAGCTGCTTGAGGTAGTGAAACACTCTTTTAAGCCGGAGTTCTTAAACCGCATCGATGATATTATTGTCTTCAGGCAATTATCCAAAGAAGACCTGATGTATATCATCGATATTGAAGTTGGCTATGTAATCGGCAGGCTGAAAGAGCAGGAGATATCTTTGGAGGTGAGCCGCGATGCCAAGGAGTTTCTGGTTGAGAAAGGGTTTGACCCGGTTTTTGGCGCCCGGCCCTTAAAAAGGACTATTCAAAGGTTCCTGGAGGATCCGTTAGCGCAGGAGATCATCTCCAAGAAATATAAAGAGGGCTCAATAATCAAGGTAACGCGCAAGAATGAGGAGCTTCTTTTTGAATGATGTTTACTGATTTTTTCATCAATATAGGCCACAGGGTTATCTCTTTTATGTATTTCTTCGGCGGCCTGGCTAATCTGGCGGTGCAAACCGTATACTTAACTTTTAAGCCGCCGTATAAAGGGGGGCGCATAATTGAACAGGCCAAGAAAGCCGGGTTTGACAGCTTTCCCATTGTCGCGCTGGTTGCCTTGTTCATCGGTTTTATCTTTGCCTTGCAGACGGCATATTTTATGCAGCGCATCGGTTCAGAGATTTATATCGCCAGCCTCGTGGCTTTAACCGTTGTGCGCGAGTTGGGCCCGGTAATTACGGCATTGATCGTTGCCGGCAGGGTAGGGGCATCCAACACCGCGGAGTTAGGTTCTATGCAGGTTACCGAGCAGATTGATGCTTTGGAAACTTTGGCTACGAATCCCGTGAAGTATTTAGTGGTTCCCCGTTTTGTGGCTTTAAGCCTGATGCTTCCTGTTTTGACTCTCTATGCCAATATCATCGGTATCCTGGGTAGCTATATTATCTGCGTGATCAAGCTGGGGATTACCAGCAGCATGTATATGCATGTCACTTTTTCCGCGCTGCTTTACAAGGATCTGTTTACAGGGTTATTTAAAGCCTGGATCTTCGGGATGATCATCGCCCTGGTAAGCTGTTATGAGGGTTTTAATGTTGAAGGTGGGGCAGAGGGAGTAGGTAAGGCAACTACGCGTTCGGTAGTTTTTAGCTTTATTATGATCATCGCCGCGGACTGCTTATTCACCGCGGTGTTTTATTTTATTTTTCCTTAAAAATGATCGAGATCCAAGGCTTGAGCAAAAAATTTAATAATCACCTGGTTTTAAACCAGTTAAGCCTGGATGTGCAGAAAGGCCAGACCTGCGTAATCATCGGAAGAAGCGGTTGCGGTAAATCCGTGTTGCTCAAACATATCGTTGGCCTCCTGAAACCTAACCATGGCAGGGTTTTAATTGAAGGCAAGGAGGTGGCTGGTTTAGGGGCCTTGGAATTGAATGAACTGCGTTTTAAGATCAGCATGGTCTTCCAGGGCGGCGCACTCTTCGATTCCATGAATGTTGCAGATAATGTGGGCTTTAGCCTTATCGAACATACGCATATTACGCAAAAAGATCTGGCGGGGCGCGTGGAGGAGTCCCTGTATTTAGTGGGCTTAGGCGGCATCGGTAATCTTATGCCTGTGGAGTTAAGCGGGGGAATGAAGAAACGCGTGGCTTTAGCCAGGGCAATCTGTATCCGCCCGGAGATCATACTCTATGATGAACCGACCACCGGGGTTGACCCCATAACCGCTGACAGCATCAATGAACTTATCCGTTCTTTGCATGATAAATTAAAGGTTACCTCGGTTGTGGTTACTCACGATATGAAAAGCGCTTACTACATTGCCGATAAGATCGCGATGATGTATCAGGGCAAAATAATCATTGAAGGCACGCCCAAAGATATCCAGGCTGCCAAAGATCCGGTAGTGCATCAATTTATTAACGGGCTCTCCAAAGGCCCGATAACCGAGGCGGTTGGCCATTCCAGATGAACGGAGGAAGAAATGATATTCGGTAAAACCAAATTAGAATTAAAAGTAGGCATTTTTATTTTTGTAGGTCTGGTCATCCTGGCCATCTTCATATTATCGATCGGCGGGTTTAAAACCTGGAGTTCAGGGTATCGGATTAATATTAACTTTAATTTTGTCAACGGGGTAAAGGCGGGAGCGCCGGTGCGTTTTGCCGGGGTGGATGTGGGGGAGGTAAAGAGGGTTGAGTTGGGGTTTATCCCGCAGGAGAACCGTTCCAACGTGCGCCTTGGGATTTGGATCAGGAATAATATTAGAATACCCGTTGATTCCTCTATCTGGGTGAATACCCTGGGGTTATTGGGTGAAAAATACGTGGAGATAATGCCGGGAAAGGATTATGCTAATTGCCTTAAGGTTAATGGATCACTGGCCGGGGTTGACCCTTTGCCTATACATCAGATATTTAACAGAGCCGAAAATATATTGCATAACTTAGACGATGGCATTGCCAAGATAAGGAATCAAGAAGGCTCATTAGGTAAGCTTATTTATGACGACGACATCTATAATCAGCTGGATGCCCTGGTTCGTGATGTGCGCAAGAATCCCTGGAAATTATTTTTCAAGACCAAAGAAAAGAAATAATGAAAACCAGATCAGTATTCAGTTGTGCCAGTTGCGGCTATCAGTCGCCAAAATGGTTAGGCAGGTGCCCGGATTGTAACAGCTGGAACTCTTTTAGCGAGGAGGATTATATCGTTCCCTCCTCAGGGACCAGGGAAAGGGCATCTTTGTATAAAGAGGGCCCTGTACTTTTAAAAGATGTAGTGGCCAGCGATGCTGACAGGTTAAAAACCAATATCCGCGAGCTGGACCGGGTTTTAGGCTCGGGGATTGTCAAGGGTTCGGTGATTTTGATCGGCGGCGACCCCGGGGTGGGAAAATCCACTATTTCTTTGCAGGTATCCAACCATCTGACGGCTCAGGGCGTAGGGGTGCTTTACGTAAGCGGCGAAGAATCTGTTGCTCAGACCAAGCTGCGCGCAAAGCGCTTAGGCGCATCAGGGTCGGATAACCTTTATATCGTCAATCAGACGGATTTATCTTTAATCGTTGAATATATTAAAAAGCTAAAACCCCAGGTAGTAATTATTGATTCTATCCAGGTTATCTTTGATCCCGGCATTAGCTCTTCCCCGGGCAGCGTCAGCCAGGTAAGGGAGTGCGCGGGGACCCTGGCGCAGTTAGCCAAGACTACGGATACCTCGATTTTTATTATCGGCCATGTTACCAAAGAAGGCACCCTGGCCGGGCCGCGCGTTTTAGAGCATATTGTCGATACCGTGCTTTATTTTGAAGGGGACCGTTTCGCGATATACAGGATATTGAGGGCGGTAAAAAACAGGTTTGGTTCAACCAATGAGATTGGCGTATTTGAAATGGGCCCGGAGGGTTTAGCGGAAGTAAAGAACCCTTCGGAGATATTTCTTTCCGAACGTCCGGATAACGTATCCGGCACGATCGTGACCTCGGTTTTGGAAGGCACGCGCCCGCTTTTAGTAGAGATCCAGTCTTTGGTCTCCAGAAGCAGTTTCGGTTACGCCAGGCGACGCGCGCAGGGTTTTGATTTTAACAGGTTAACACTACTTGTGGCGGTTTTAGAGAAGCGCATCGGCCTTGCCCTTGAGGCAGAAGATATATTTGTTAATGTCGCCGGAGGCATAAAAATCGAGGACCCGGCAGCGGACCTGGCGGTCTGCGCGGTGATTGCTTCAAGTTTCAGGGAGCAGGTGGTTATGCCGCAGGCTGTAGTTTTGGGAGAAGTTGGCCTGTCAGGGGAGATCAGAAGTATTTCCCAGGTGCTTACACGCATAAATGAAGCGGAAAAGCTGGGTTTTAAACATTGCATATTGCCCAAGAACAGCTGTAAAAACTTACAACTTGGAAAAGCTGATATGGAGATTATCGGCGTTTCCACTTTAAAAGAAGCTTTGGATATAATCTTAGGATTATCGGTTAAGAAATAGCAGGAGGCAAAGAAATGAATTTATTATTAGTGAGGCTTGTATTCATTTTAGGCAGCATGTTCATCGGTTATCAGGCGTTGCTGGCAAGGGGTTTCGGTTTAATCGGCATGTTGATCGGTATTGTGGCGGCACTGATAATGATCGTTCTAGAGGCGGCTTTGCGCAAAGTTTCGGTAAAGGGTTTATCCAGCGCGGTATTTGGCCTGATCTTAGGCCTGATCATGGCTAAACTCGCGGGAGATGCCTTTAGCCTCCTTGCCATCGACCCTACTTCCCTCTCCAGGATCCGGGTGGGACTGACCCTGGCTTTTTGTTATCTGGGAATGGTTATAGCGTTGCGCGGCAAAGATGAGTTTAATATCATCATTCCTTACGTGCGCCTGCGCCGGCAGGACCAGGGAGGGGATGTGGTCCTCCTGGATACTAGCGTGATCATCGACGGGCGCATTGTGGATATCTGCAAGACAAGATTCCTGGGAGGCAAGGTAGTCATCCCGAAGTTTGTGCTCAGGGAATTGCAGCAGATTGCTGATTCCACCGATCCGGTCAAGCGCCAGAGGGGCAGAAGGGGCTTGGAGATACTGAATACTATTCAGAAGGAACCGGGGATGGACATAGTTATCCATGAGCAGGATTTTTCGGAGACCGCGGAAGTTGACGCGAAATTAGTCCTGTTAGCCAAGTTGCTCGATGCCAAGATTCTTACCGTGGATTTTAATTTAAACCGCGTGGCCAGCATTCAGGGGATCAAGGTTTTGAATATCAATGAACTGGCCAACGCGTTAAAGCCGGTAGTTTTTCCCGGCGAACAGATGCACATCAAGTTGATCAAGGAAGGAAAGGAACATAATCAGGCAATCGGCTACCTTGATGACGGCACTATGGTTGTGGTTGAAGATGCGCGCAGGCTCATCGGTCAGGATGTTCAGGTCGCGGTTACCTCGGTACTGCAAACCCAAGCCGGGAGGATGATCTTTACCAAGCTGGAAAAATAACATGGTTAGCGCGATTCTTCTGGCTGCCGGGGAGGGCAGGCGGCTTAATTCTTCAGTATCTAAGCCATTAGTAAAAATAGGCAGGCACGCGTTAGTATTTTATTCGCTGCGCACTTTAAGCCAGCATCCCGGAATAGTCCATATCGTTGTGGTGGTTAACCGCGCCAATCGGCAAGCTATAGCCAGGATTATAAAGGATTATTCTTTCAAGAAAATAAAGGCCGTAGTTTTGGGGGGCAGGCGCAGGCAGGATTCGGTATATAATGGCCTTAAGGCTATTAGCCGGGACAGCAAATGGGTTTTGATCCATGATTCCGCCCGGCCGTTTGTCCAGGCCGGAGCTGTTACAAAAGTCATCCGGCAGGCAAAAAAATACGGCGCAGCCATATTGGCTGTTAGGCCCAAGGCAACCATTAAATCTTCCCGTCCGGATAACACAGTGGCCCAAACTTTCAACCGGGATAAGCTTTGGGAGATACAAACTCCCCAAGTTTTTGAAAAAGGCCTCCTTCTTAAAGCATATAAAAAATACTCCAAAGATAACGTTACTGATGATGCTTCTTTGGTTGAGAAACTGGGTAAAAGAGTAAGAATCGTTAAGGGAAGTTATGGAAATATCAAAATTACAACCAACGAAGACCTGCTGTTGGCGGGGGTAATTTCTAGAAAGGCCAAAGCGTATGGAATATAAAGTCGGCATAGGTTATGATATCCACCGCCTTATTGAAGGCAGAAAATTATTTTTAGGAGGCATAGAAATACCTTATACCAGAGGCCTGCTGGGGCATTCTGACGGGGACGCGCTAATGCATTCGCTCTGCGACGCTTTATTAGGGGCGCTGGCGCTTGGCGATATCGGCGAACATTTTCCTGATACGGATCTCCGATACAAAGGTATTGCCGGAAGCTCACTGTTAAAGACAGTCAAAACCCTGGTAGATAAAAGCGGTTTTAAGATAAACAATATCGATATTGTACTTATCGCCCAGGAGCCGGTATTAACCCCTTTTAAAAAGCAGATGAGGCAAAAAATATGCGCGCTTTTGGATCTCGCGGAAGATCGCGCCAATATCAAGGCTAAAACAAATGAAGGCCTGGATGCGCTGGGCAATAAAGAGGCGATCGCTTGTTACGCCTTTGTTTCCTTAGTCAAGGGAGGATAGAGATGGTCTACATCATCAATATATTGATCATATTATTTATTATTTTGGTAATCAAAATCGCGTTTATCTCTATATTTTTTTATCAGGATATACGGGCAGCGCAGAAAAGGGACCCCGCGGCTAAGAACTTCCTGGAGGTGCTCCTGCTTTATCAGGGGCTGCATGCTTTGATCTCTTTCCGCCTGGCGCACGCGTTGTATAAGATGCGTTTGTTTTTTCTCGCCCGGTTCTTGTCCCAAGCCACGCGTTTTTTAACGGGGATCGAGATCCATCCGGGAGCCAAAATCGGCAAACGCTTTTTTGTCGACCACGGCATGGGTGTGGTTATCGGAGAAACCTCGATTGTCGGCGATGATGTCCTGCTTTACCAGGGGGCGACCTTAGGAGGGACCGGGATCGTCAAGGGTAAGCGCCATCCCACCATCGGCAATAATGTGGTTATTGGCGCGGGGGCAAAGGTTTTAGGCAATATCACCATCGGGGATAATGCATATATCGGTGCCAACGCGGTAGTGATTAAAGATGTCCCGCCGAATTCTACGGTAGTGGGGGTGCCGGGAAGGATCACCAGGCAGGACGGCAAAAAGATGGATATAGGTTTAGACCATGTGCATATACTGGATCCGATCACCCAGGCGATCGAAGAGCTGCAGGATAGGATCGATAAATTAGAGAAGAAGTAGGGTATTCTTTCATGCCTATTTTTATATATAACTCCCTTTCCAGGAAAAAAGAGGAATTCATACCTTTACAGCCGCCAGAGATTAAGATGTATGTCTGCGGCCCTACGGTTTATGACCAGCCGCATATCGGCCATGCCCGCAGCGCTTATATCTTCGATGTCATACGCCGGTACCTGATATATAAAGGTTATAAAGTTACCTTTGCGCGTAATGTTACCGATGTTGATGACAAGATCATTGAGAAGGCAAGAGAAGAATATAAGGGGGAAGATTTAAATAGCGCGGTCCAGAAGGTGGCAAAAAAATACCTTGATGCTTATCATGAAGATATGCGACAGTTGGGGATCTTAGAGCCTGATGTAGAGCCTAAGGCAACAGAATATGTTTGTGAAAGCAAGCCGGCGATGCAGAAATTTATTGAGGAGCTGATTAAGCGCGGCGCTGCCTATGTTTCCGGCGGGGATGTATATTTCGATATTAGAAAAGCCAAAGATTACGGAAAATTATCCAATCAGGCAACAGAGAAAATGGAAGCAGGGGTAAGAATAGCTCCGGGTGAAAAAAAGAAGGATCCGCTTGATTTTGCTTTATGGAAGTCTGCCAAAGTTAACGAGCCTTCATGGGATAGCCCCTGGGGAAGGGGCAGGCCCGGATGGCACATAGAGTGCTCTGTAATGAGCTCAGATATCCTGGGCGATGAATTTGATATCCATGGCGGCGGCCTGGACCTTATTTTCCCTCATCATGAAAATGAGATAGCCCAATCCGAAGGCGCAGGCAAAAAATTCGCCCGCTATTGGATCCATCACGGCCTGCTGACTATAAACGGACAGAAGATGTC
>Ga0265296_1004560_pt1 | contig 11985 bp, 12 predicted proteins | sample MunlanPumphouse1_FD_189073 | JGI IMG/M metagenome (GOLD analysis project Ga0265296, IMG submission 189073) | Groundwater microbial communities from a municipal landfill in Southern Ontario, Canada - Pumphouse #1 | ecosystem: Environmental > Aquatic > Deep subsurface > Groundwater | place... | reverse complement strand
TCTATGTCTCAAACGGCAAAACGAGGATGGAGATGCCCGAAGGCATAATCATAGGCAGGCTGGACAAGAACCTTATCTGGATGCTTATGCCTCAGATGAAGATGTACATGGAGCACCCGTTCCAGCCGCAGAACGCAGCATTCTCATCCGACAAGATGCCCGGGGAGACAGCGCGCGAACAGGTCGGCCAGGAGGGCGTCGGCGGTCGCAAGGCCAACAAGTTCAAAATCACATACGACGTGAACGGCAAGTCATCGTCCATATTCCAATGGGTGGATGCGGAGAACGGCATGCCGGTGAGGACCGCCGCGGTTGACGGCAGCTGGATGAACGAGCTGGCCAACATTCAAGTCGGCGCGCAGGATGCCGGCCTCTTTGAGATACCCGCTGGCTTCAACAAGATGAGCATGCCTGCGATGAAATAGCTTAATGTCGCTGATCCTGTAACTAAAAAGGCCCATGCATGCATGGGCCTTTTTCTATGGCCTTCAGTCGCTCTTATGATAAATAGACGACACCATAAAGGGGGGGGATATGAAAAAAATGCGATTTATTTCTGAAGCAGTTGTCATCGCAGTCAGCGCTTGCCTTGTCGTGCTGTCGGCGTCGGGGCTTTACGCGCAGGGTAAACAAAAGGCCAAAGATCAGGCCCCGCAGCAGGTAGAGCAGCAGAATAATGAGCAGGTGCCTGGCGCTCAGGGCTCGTTTCAGCAGAGCAGGGCGTGGAATAAGCTGGACGATCGGCTCCAGGCGGCGTGGCTCGATGCCATGAAGAACGAGCCCACGCGCAGGCTGGACTGCTTTGTGCGCGTCGAGGCCCCGGCCGACAGGGGAGATCAATCTTTCCTTATCAGCGCGGGCTACAATGTCCGCATGTTCTCCGGACCGATCGCCTCCGGCAATCTTAAGGCGCAAGACCTGCAGGACGTGGCTGAGCTCCCGTTCGTGCAGTCGATACGGCTCTCCACGAAGTGAGAGCAAACCATCTATTTATCTAGAGGGTCTGCGCGAGCGAATCATAGCGAGCAGGAATGCGACCAGCTGCAATCCGATAAACGACGAAGCGCCGCTGTTCGCCGCGATTGAACAACCGCCGCCGCTGTTCGGCAGAATGCCGGTGCCTTCGAGCGCCGCAATTTGCGGACTGTCGGCGGCGTTGTCGTTTATGCTCACTGTCGCTCCGAATGGACCGTCGTCCGCAGGCGTGAATGTGGCCGCGATCGTGCAGAAGGCGCTTGGCGCGAGGAAATTTTCCGTGCAATCGTCGAGGTTGCTGAAGCTCGTCGCACCGTCCCCGATTATCGACACAGAAGAGATTAGCAGACCCTCTGATCCCGAGTTCGTGATCGTTATGAATTTCTGCTGACTCGGCTGGTCGACCGTCTGCTCTCCGAAATCCAATGTGGACGCAGAAAGCTGGGCCTGCGGTGCGCCCTGCGTGATTCCCAGTCCCGTAAGGGCGATCGTCTGCGGGCTGTCCGTCGCATTATCGCTGATCACTATAGTGCCCGTCGCGGTTCCTGCCGCCGGTGCCGTGAACGTGACAGAAAGCGTGCACACCGTGCCGGTCGGCATCGCGGCTGGGCAGTCGTGGGATACGGCGAAATTCTGGCTCGCGACTATGGAGTTGATGACCAGGTCGGCCGTGCCGTTGCTCGACACCGTTACCATCGCAGCAGCGCTCGTCGTACCCACCAGCTGCGGCCCGAAATCGATCGAATCCGCTGAGAGGCCGATATCCGGGTTCGTGGCATCGATGCCCGTGCCGCTCAGAGCGATCGACTGGGGGCTGTCCGCAGCATCGTCGGTTATTGTCACGCTGCCGGTAAACCCACCGGTGACAGGAGGGGTGAATGTGATCGAGAGCGTGCACGAAGCGTCTGGATTTAAGGGCACTCCGCAGTCGTCCGTGACGCCAAAGTCAGCGCTGGCCGCAATGCTCGAGATCGAAAGTGGAGCAGTGCCGCCGTTCTTGAGCAGGGCGAAGCGTATTTCGCTTGGACTACCAACGATATGATCGCCGAAATTTACCGATGTGGGGAGCAATATAACCGAGGGCGCCACTCCCTGACCCTGCACCAACACCGAGCTGATCACATCGTGGGAGAGGCTTATCACGGAAAGGGATGTGTCGTAGCTGCCGGTGTGCCCCGGTTGAAACACGACAAATACAGTACATGAGGCCCCGGGTTGGGTCGCCGTGTTTGAGCAGTTATCAACGGCTATTTGAAAATTCTGTGAATCCGCTATTTTCGTGGAAAAGACATAGAGCGGGAGCCAGGTGCTGTTGTTCGTGATAGTGAGTTGCAGCGGTACAGAGGCCTGTCCTGTGCGCGTATCAGGAAAGACCAGGGGATCGGGATTGAAACTGATGTTTGGCGTAGGCTGCGCGAGCGCGAAATTCGGGACAAAAATGGTTGTCAGGAAAATTACAGCCAGAATCAGGCGTTTCATATCCCCCCCTTGTCGAAATGCCATAATAGTTTATCGCACTGCGGAGATTTAGTCCCCAAAAAAATGGGGCGCCTAAAAGGCGCCCCGCTGCATGAAATACCAAGAAGTTTCGCTACCGAATGTTATTCAGAACCTCGATTGTCTTCTTCGTGTCGCTGGTATCGAATGCGATGACCGTTGCATCCGAGTTCGGCACCCCGGTGGAATATGAACAGAACGTGTTGATATGCGCATTCGCCAGCGCCATTGCGGCCTTCGTGATGCGACCCGGTTCATTGGTGGTATACCAGAGCGCCACGGGATTCTCCTGAACATTGAAGCCCTCGGAACGGAGGATGTCGCGCGCCTTGCGGTTGTTGTCCGTGACGATGCGGAACGCAGCCTCATGGCCCCACTCATATGCTGTGAAGCACTCGATGTTGATGTTGTTTTTTGACAGCGGAGTCGTGAGCCTGGCCATCATGCCGAGCTCGTTCTGCGTGACCACGAGGAGCTCATCTGCCTTGCGGGTCGAGCCGCTCTTCCCTGTTGTCGTTGAGGTCTTCTTCGTGGTGGTCCTGCCGGTGACGCTAGCCATTTCATCCCCCTTCCATTAGTTGATTATTGGTGTCGATCTAAAACGATAACTCTATAATTAATGAACGGATGAACGTCAAGCAGAGTCATTGAGAAAACAGCATTACTGCTTTCCGAAGAACCTGGGCAGCCTCTGCGGCAGATAGCCCCCGACCTTGCAGGCGCCGTGCGCGATTAGTTCCCCCCTGTATTCGTGGAGCCAACCCGAGGCGAGGTCGATTACCCAGATCTCCGGGGTCGCACAGCTCTCTACACTTTCGCACTCCACGTTCATCTGCCTGGTCACTGAGCCGTAGCCCATGACAGCCACGCTATCTTTACCGAGCCATATCGCGTCGTCCAGGCCCTCGTTCATCGTGCAGTCGAGCACGACCCTGGCCTTGTGCGCCTTTGGCTCATATATGAGCGCGCCGCACGGCGTCTCTATGTAAGGCTGCCACCCTTCAGCTTCCTTTTTATATGATAGCCGCTCCCAATAGGGGTTTATCTCGTAGCGCCCGCCGGGCGAGCCCGAGTAAAACATCCTTCCAGGCCCGCTCATGGATTCCTCGACGAGCTTCGTGTCTACGGGGTCATTGCTGAGCTCGGAATCGCCGACCAGCTCCAGCGAACCAAGGGTGAATTTAGGAACGCAGCTGTTCCACCATTTCGCCCATTCCTGCGCGCGCTTGTTGCCCTTGATCCCCTTCAGATAATCGATCGGCGGCGGCTTGGGCTTTGCATCCTCGGCAACAAGGTCCTCCGTGCCGCCCGGGAGCTTTCTGAACTTTTTTCGCGACGGACCTTCGTCCTTGTAACCGTTGAAGAAGAAGATGAAGACAATCGCGAACAAGCAGATCGTCGCGATGCGCAGGAAAATCGTATTTCTTTCACGCATGGGACACCTCCTGGCCCTGAGTAATACCAGAGTCTCCGCAGAAATAAAACCCCGAAGCAAAGGCGTTGCTTTTCTCTGGATCCCGCCGCTATAGTTCCATCGACATGCCGATATATTCCCACAGCAGGCTAGGGACCTACGAGCAGTGCCCGCTCAAGTACAAGTATGCCTACATCGATGGAATCAAGCTGAGGAAGGATCATGCGGAGTCTTTCCTCGGCAGCAGATTTCACGAGGTTATGGAGCACCTCTATGAGCAGGCGCCTGCCCGGGTTCCGACCCTCGACGATTTGACAGCGCTTTTCAACGCAAATTGGGACAAGAAGTGGCACGCGGGCGTCATCATCCATAATAATGAACGGAGCGCGGATGATTATCGCGCGATAGGGCTCCGCGCGATCGCCGATTACTACAAGCGGTATGCGCCATTCGACAGCGGTCGAGTGCTGGGCCTGGAGCGCGAGCTCATCATCGGCCTCGATGAAACCGGCAGGCATCAAGTGCGATGCATCATCGACAGGCTCATGCGACGCGACGACGATGTATTCGAGATCCATGACTATAAGACTTCCGGATTTCTGCCGGTGCAGGCCGACCTCGCCGCGGACAGGCAGCTGGCCCTTTACGAGATCGCGGTGCGCGGTTCATGGCCTGATGTGGCAGGCGTGGAACTCGTCTGGCACTACGTGTCGTTCGATATCGAGATGGGCTCGAGGCGCACGCCGGAGGAGCTCTCGGAGCTTCGGCAAAAGATCATCGCGCTCATCGATGAGATAGAGGCGGCGACCGATTTTCCGCCGCACGAGTCATCGCTCTGCAGTTGGTGCAATTTTCAGGAGATATGCCCGCTTTTCGCCCATCGCTTCCGGGTCGCGGCCATGCCATTGGAAGAGTACGCGGAAGAGGTAGGGGTGGGGCTTTGCAATCGCTATGCCAAGCTCGAGGCGGAGAGGCATGATCTCATGGAGCGCATAAAGAGGATCGAGGCAGAAGAGGAGAAGCTCAAAGAAATCGCAGTCGCGAAGGCCCGGGATGAGGGGGTTCGCAGGCTCTTCGGCGACTCTCACGTCCTGACCATCCGCGATGACATACGCGTGCGTTATCCAAAGAAGGGGGATCTTGCCCGAGCCGGGTTTGAATCCAGCATGAAGATGCTGGGCCTCTGGGAGGAGGTGCTCGATGTGAGCTGGAGCTCGCTCAAGTCGCTGGCTGAGAGGCTGGGATGGGTTTCGCCAGGCGCCGTACCGCCTGAGCTGAATGAATTCGTGGAGGTGGAGAAGGCCAATCAGGTCAGGCTTTCGAGGCGCAAGGAGAAGGGCGAGGGAAAATAGGACTAAAAAGTCTTTATTATTATATAATTGAATATAAATTAGTAAATAATTACATGTCATATTGTTAAAGTTTCCATTGAGATATCGCTATTTTTAAATCCTGCTTTAGTTTCAAATCTGAAGCGTCGTCATTCAAAACCGATTCTTTACCTGTCAAAACAGGGACGATTAACTCCAACATCCCGAACAATAAGATGAAATGGGCAATGCACCGCATTTTTTCCTTGAAAGTGTGACCTTCTTCATTATATAGACCGCCCCCTATGACTATGAGCGCCCAATATCATTTCATATTTGATCTTGATGGAACAGTAGTGAACCCCGGCACGGCCATCCCGCGCTGCATCAATTTTGCCCTCAAGAAGCATGGCATGAAGCCTGTGCCGATCGAGCGTCTAAAGCGCTATATCGGCTTCAGCCTGGAGACCGTCTTCGCTGACATCACCAAGCGCAAGGACAAGCGCTTCCTCAAGACATGCGTGGATGCATACCGCGAGCGCTTCCACAAAGAGGGGATACCCGAGCACAGGCTCTATCCCGGGATCGTCGGCCTCCTGGAGGCTGCATCAAAGAACGGCACCCTGATCGTTGCGTCGATCAAGCCTCAGGTCTCCTGCGAGATGGTACTCGATCACCTGGGCATCAAGGCGCTCTTCAAGTCCGTGTACGGCAGCGAGCTCAACGGAAAGCTCGGCAACAAGATCGAACTGTTCAAGCATATAATGAAGAAGGAAGGGATCAAGAAGGCCCTCTTCATCGGCGATCGCGGTGTAGACATCGAAGCCGCAAAGAAATGCCAGTGCCCCTCCATCGGCGTGTCGTACGGATACGGGACAAAAGAGGAGCTTGTGGCGGCCGGCGCAGACAAGATCGCAGAAACGGTCGGCGAGCTGCGCCAGTGCCTGCTGACTTCAGCATGACAAACACATACGAAACAAAGTTCGAGACCCTTAAACGGCGCCTCCGGTCTCTGGAGAGCGCCGTTGTTGCGTTTTCCGGGGGCGTGGACTCCTCCGTGCTCGTTGCAGTTGCGCACGAGGCGCTTGGCAGCCGCATGATCGCGGTCACTGCGGATTCCCCATCGCTGCCCAGGCAGGATCGCCTCTCCGCAGCCAGGTTTTGCTCGGAGCGCGGTATCCCGCATACGTTCGTAACGACACTTGAGCTCGATGATCCCAGGTACGCGGCCAATCCAGAGGACCGCTGCTATTTCTGCAAGAAGTACCTGATGGAGAAGCTCGTCTCTCTCGCGGACGAACGCGGGTTCCGATTCATAGTGGAGGGCACGAACGCGGAGGACCTTGGCGGACACAGGCCCGGCAACAAGGCGTCCAGGGAGCTTACTCGGGTTGTGACCCCGCTCATCGAGGCCGGGTTTACAAAGGACGACGTACGCCTCTTGGCGCGCGAGCTTGGGCTTCCGACTGCTGACAAGCCTTCGGCCGCCTGTCTCGCGTCGCGCGTGCCGACCGGAGAGCGGATAACTGCGGAGCTGCTCGCCAGGATCGATCAAGCGGAAGAGTCGCTGCGCGCGCTCGGCGCTCTGCAGGTAAGGGTGAGGCACCATGGCGAGCTGGCTCGTATCGAGGTAGCGGCAGGGGATATGGAGCTATGTATCGGCAGGCGTGAAGATATCCTCTCGATGCTTCGCGAACTCGGTTGGAAGTTCGTCACGCTGGATCTCGCAGGATACAGGACAGGCGGCATGAGGGGATGAGAGGGATGGAATCGAGATGGATGCGAATGCCTTGAAAAAAATACTCGAGCAGGTTGCAGCCGGCGGCGTATCACCCTCCGAGGCGATGGATGCGCTGCGCGCGATGCCGTTCTCGGACATCGGGTTCGCCAAGCACGACGGGCACAGGCCTCTGCGAAACGGATTCGCAGAGGTGATATTCTGCATGGGCAAGCGCCGCGAGCACGTCGTCGCCATCGCGGCCGAGGCCCTTGAAAAGGGCCAGAACGTCTTCGGCACGCGCGCAGATGAGGCCTTGCTCGAGGAGGTGAGACAGCGCTTCCGCACGGCTGAGATCGATCCCGTGAGCCGCACGTTCACGATAATGAAGCGCACCCCGGAGCCCATCGACGCGAGACTCGCGGTCGTGGCCGCAGGCACTGCGGATGTGCCGGTCGCGGAAGAGGCGTGCCGCACCGCGCAGTTCGCGGGGCTCGAGGCAGTGCGCTATTACGACGTAGGCGTCGCGGGACTGCAGAGGCTGCTCGCCTGCATCGAAGAGATACGCAAGGCAGATTGCGCGATAGTCGTAGCGGGCATGGAGGGCGCGTTGCCGAGCGTCGTGGGCGGGCTAATCGAGGTGCCGATCGTCGCCGTCCCCACGAGCGTAGGCTACGGCGCCAATTTCCAGGGCGTGGCCGCCCTGCTCGGCATGCTCAACAGCTGCTCCGAGGGGATCTCGGTAGTCAATATCGACAATGGTTTTGGCGCGGCGTGCGCGGCGCTGAGAATCCTCAGGCTTGCCGTACGCTTCGGCAAGGCGCGCGCATGAAGCAGGGCGTTTGCATAGGCCTTCTCGTGGCGATGAACCTCTTCTGGGCGGGGTCGTATGCGGTCGTGAAGATCGGTCTGGATTCCATGGACCCGCTCGCGCTAGTTTTTTGGCGGGTCCTCATCGCTTTCGTGGTGATGGCAGGGTGGATCGCGTGGCGAAGGCCCAGCTTGCGGATTGATCTGCGAGACGGGCTGAGGATCGCGGGCGCCGGTCTCCTTCTCGCTGTCTCGAACATACTCTGGGTGACCGGGATCGACTATTCGCACGCCACCGACGCATCGCTTCTCTATGTGTTCGAGCCGATCTGGGGCATCATACTGGCCTCGATATTTCTGCGCGAGAAGCTGAGGCCCATGGCGATCGCGGGGCTGGCGATCGTCATCGTGGGGCTTTTGCGACTCTCGGATTTTGACTTCGCGAAGTTCGGCTGGTCTTCGGGAAAAATCGGGTTCGGCAATGCGCTCGTCGTCATCGGCCTGCTCGCCGAGAGCTTCTTCTCGATAATTCTCAAGCCGATCGCCCAGCGCCGCTCGGCTATCGTGGTGACCGCCGGCGTGCTGCTCGTTACCGCCACGGTGCTCGCGGTGCCAATGGCGATCCGCGGGAGCTTTGAGGTCCCGACGAACGCGCAGGCGCTGCTCCCGATCGCGTACCTCTCGCTCATCTGCACTGTTGCAGGCTACACCCTCTGGGTGGCGATCATGAGGCACATGCCTGTAGGCGTTATGCTCTTCACTATATTCATCCAGCCGATAGCAGGCCCCTTCATCGCGGCGGCTGCCCTTGGCGAATCGATAGACAGCCGCGTGCTTTCCGGCGGCGCACTGCTCATCGCCGGCATGGCGGTAGCGGTGGGCGGACACTTCCTTCGATCGAGGCGCGAGCGCAGGCGGTTGCGCGCTGACGAGATGGTTGCGGCAGTTGCGCCGTATGCGAACGCGTGAAGAAATCTTCTTCATAAATTAAACATAATTGAGCATAATTTTTTAAAAAAAGTTTGACTCTCCCTCCGTAATTCTTTATAATTTCATTGAAAATTGGGATCGCTTTAAAAACAACCTTTTTTCAAAGGAGGGGGCAAATGGTTAAGAAACGCAAAGTGAAGAAGGTGGCGAAGAAGAAGAAGGTAGCAAAGAAGAAGAAGAAGGTAGCAAAGAAGAAAAAGTAAGCGCGTGGTAAAACTTTGGATTCGCGCGGAGAAGGGAGCCCAGCGGGCTCCCTCTCTTTTTGCCGGCGGGCGCTCTTAATATCCTTGTACCATCCGGATAAATATGATAGTTGCGCAAGCCATTTATCCTGAACGAAGTGAAGGATCCAGTTGACTCCAATTGATTCCACTGGATCCTTCGGCGAATATGATAAGGTTGAAGGCCTCAGGATGACACAGCGACGGAGGTGAAAAGTGGCGGAATTCGTCCCTACAAGAATCTTCCTCACAAAGGGCGTCGGCAGACATCGCGAGAAGCTGCAGAGCTTTGAGATGGCTCTCAGGCAGGCCCGCATAGCGCAGTTCAACCTCGTGCGCGTGTCGAGCATCTTTCCGCCGGGATGCCGCATCATCGCGCGCAACGAAGGCATTATGCGGATGTCGCCCGGGCAGATAGTGCATTGCGTGCTCTCCGATAACGCGACGAACGAGCCGCACCGCCTTATCGCCGCATCAGTAGGCCTGTCTATTCCGAAGAACAAAGAGTATCACGGTTATCTCTCCGAGCATCACTCATTTGGACAGAACGAGAAGCAGGCTGGAAATTATGCCGAGGACCTCGCGGCCGAGATGCTCGCGACCATCCTGGGCGTCTCGTTTGATGCGGACAAGTCCTGGGACGAGCGCAAAGGTACCTGGACGATCTCGGGGGAGATCGTGCGAACCATGAATATCACGCAGTCCGCAATGGGCGATTTGCACGGGCTGTGGACGACGGTCGTAGCGGGCGCAATATTCATCGCCTGATCCATAATGACAGCATCGACTCCCAACAATTTTCTCGGGCTCCCTGCGGAGCTTGCCGACTACGCTCGCGCCAGGGTCGTCTGCCTTCCAGTTCCGTACGAGGCCACAGTGACGTTCGGCGGCGGCACGGGCAAGGGGCCGGCGGCGATAATCGACGCGTCGGCCCAGGTGGAACTCTATGACGAGGAGCTCGGCTGCGAGCCGTGCGATGTCGGGGTGGCGACGCTGGCAGCACTCGATCTTGCAGGCGTAAGGCCGGACGACCTGCACGCGAAGGCGGCGCCAGCAGTCGAGAGCATCCTAAGGGACAAGAAGTTCCCGCTCATCCTCGGCGGCGAACACTCGATCACTCCGGCTGCGATCAAGGCCGTACATGCCGCGCATCCCGACCTTACGGTGCTGCAGTTCGATGCGCACGCGGATCTGAGGCAGGAGTACGAAGGCGAGAGGATGAGCCACGCATGCGCCATGGCACGCGTGCGCGAGATATCTCCTGTGGTGCAGGTCGGTATCCGCAATCTCTCGAAGGACGAGGCGAATTGGGTGGAGCGGGAGAGGCTGCCCGTCTTCTTCGCGCACAAGATGCGCGGGAGCGGCAACTGGATGCGCGATGCGCTCGCGGCGATCAAGACGGATGAGGTCTATATCACGATCGACGTGGACGCATTCGACTCGTCCATCATGCCTGCGACCGGCACGCCTGAGCCGGGCGGCATGAGCTGGTATGATGTGATCGATTTCATAAGGCTCGTGACTGAGAAGAAGAGGGTGGTGGGGTTTGATATCGTCGAGCTCGCCCCCCAGCCAGGCCTTCACGCCTGCGATTTCCTTGCAGCAAAGCTCGCCTATAAATGTATCGGCTTCTGGTCCCGCGCCGCAGGACTCATCTGAAAACAAGCGCCATCGCGGTCCCCATTGCTCGAAGCCTGCCTGCCTGCCGGTAGGCAGGCCGCGGGTCACCGCTTGTTCTGTCCCGAATCAGATCTGAGGAGTGGCCCGTAGTCAGCCGAATATTTGAATTCGGAGGGAAGATCAGTGAAGTGTCTTTACTATCTCGCGGGAGATGGAGGCTATAGCGTCGCCTTGCTTTAGCAGGCTGTTGGCGACTTCGAATTCGTAGCTCTCTAGGTTGACGCCGGTTTCGATGAGCAGCCAAGCGAACCGCTCGCTGTCCACGTCGCCGCCCAGTACCTCTACGCACAGTGCCTTTAGCGTAGGATCCATATTTCTCCCCCCGGAGGACCCGCCTCTCCCCACCCCCAAGAGGGGAGAGGGCGCTAAGAATCTAACCCTTTGAAATATAATACTATTTACTGACGTTTAGCTTGCTATAATTATGTATCATTTAATGATATTTTATAGTGATCTTATATTAAGTCAAGCACAAGTAGCGATATTTATAAAAATTATTGGTCCGTCTGATGAAAATGCATTTAACTTGAGCATAGTTAAGCGATTTGGTAACAATATGAACTTCTTACGGGTTTTTTAAACTGGCGGTGCAAACATGCTGCGAAGAATCGTTTCAGTCATCGTATTGACGGTCGCGCTGACCGCGGCGCAGCCGGCCCATAGCTTTGACCTCAAAAAACAGGTGTCGGAGTTTTCCCTGCCAAACGGCATGAAGTGGCTCGTGGTGCGCCGCGCCGAGGCGCCGGTCTTCTCCGGCATAGTGATCGTGCGAGCCGGCGGTGCCGACGAAGAGAAGGGAAAGACCGGCATCGCGCACATGTTCGAGCACATGGCGTTTAAGGGAGGAAGTCGCCTGGGATCGCGCGACTGGTCCAGGGAGATGCCGCTGCTCGATCGCATAGAAAAGGCGGGCGACGAACTCACTGCCCTCAGGGGCTCAGGGGACAAGGAGAAGATCGCGGCGCTCTCCAAGGAGCTCGCGACGCTTACCCGCGAGGCGGACGAGTTCCAGGTGAAGAACGAAGTGTGGGAAGTCATGATGCGCAACGGCGCTCACGACCTCAACGCATACACTAGCAAGGACCTGACCGCTTATCACGCCAGCATGCCGGTCACGCGGCTTGGGCTCTGGGCGATGGTGATGTCCGAGCTGATCTTCGAGCCGGCGTTCCGCGAGTTCTACACGGAGCGCAGCGTCGTCTCCGAGGAGCGGCGGACTTCGGTTGAGAACAGCCCCGAGGGCGCGCTCAGCGACAGACTTCTTTCTGCGTCGTTCAAGGACGGGCCGTACAGCTTTTCCACGATCGGTTTTGATGACGATGTTTCAGGACTCACGATCGCGGACGCAAAGGAATTTCACAAGCGCAACTA
>Ga0265296_1004558_pt1 | contig 11986 bp, 10 predicted proteins | sample MunlanPumphouse1_FD_189073 | JGI IMG/M metagenome (GOLD analysis project Ga0265296, IMG submission 189073) | Groundwater microbial communities from a municipal landfill in Southern Ontario, Canada - Pumphouse #1 | ecosystem: Environmental > Aquatic > Deep subsurface > Groundwater | place... | reverse complement strand
AGATCCTTGACCTCGAGATTCGCGAAGTCGGAGACTTCGTTGAGCTCCTGCTCCTCGAGCTTGGTGATGTTTTCGGGGGAAACGCCTGCGGCAAGCAGGGAGGTCTTGAGGACTTCGTTCATGGTTGAAAAACTCCTACGGAAAAGGCCTTGCGGCCTGGGGTTGTGGTCGTTTTTTCTACGACCTGGTTTTAGACACGCCTTGATTGCGTACTCCTTCCGGCGGACAAACATCCGACAGAAGGAATACACAACATAAAACCCAACGTTTTATAAAAAGAGCAGTAGAAAAGAATAGTATAAAAATGCATTTTTGTCAATGATTTACTGGTTTTAAGACCACTAAAACCTCTTAATCTATTGACAAAATGCCCGTTTTTTGATATAAATCATCGTCTGAAACTGTAGAACATCAACTGAAAAAACCGTCGAGACAACAAAAGGAGTTCTTTCAAAATGATCGACCATCAATCCCGTTCCGTTACCGTCGTTCCGTCCCATCTTCTAGGCCTCTACAAACTCACTTCTCGAGTTCTCGGAATCTCCGAGGAACAAGCCTCGGAAGTCCTCAAAGCCACTACCGGTGAAAAGTCACCCTTATACGGTGACATCCTCGACATCACCCTTGATGTTTTGAGCACCGGGATCTCCGAGTCACACGTCAAAGTCGCCCCGACCAAGCGAGGTCGTCTCATCGACGCCTTCAAGCTCTTCGAACCCAACAACCCCGTGTGTGAAGGATGCGGTGACATCGCCATCTGGGAAAACGGCGGACAGTGGTCCGTCCTTCCGGAGGGTGGGCTGTGTCCGTTCTGCAACGGGTACGTGAAGGCCGTCAAGCGTCCCGAGCACTTCGAAAACTGGGTCAACAGCGAAATGGTTGCCCCGAACGTCACCCACGACCTCCGCAGTGTGATCGGCATCCGCATTCCCATCACCGAAAAGGACGTGAAGAACGAACACCCGATCGCGGCAGGCTTTGAGGATGCTTTCAAGGAACACGGTGTGACCCTCCTGCGCTTCCTGCGCTTCCTGCGCACCGGATCCCACGCCCGTCAAGTGGATCCCTCCGGCCAGGACCCCATGAAGTGCCTCCAGGCCCTCACGCGCCCCGCCGACTTCGGGATGTACAGCATCCCTGTGATCCGCAACTGGGTGGCCGAGGCGGCCAACCCCCCGGCAACCAGGAATCCCCTTCCGTCACCTGCCGTTCCCTCCGCACCTGTGGGGAAAGTCATCCTCACGGATCTTGTTATGAGACTCTATACGTCCGACGAGATGAGAATGCTCGCGGATGGACTGAAGGAACACGGATCACGCGAACTCCCTTCGCCGCCCATCACACTTTCGGCTTTGGCATCAGAGTTTACAGGATGGATCGAGCGTAGAGGCTTTGATCATGATCTTTATGCGCTCATGCTCGAAGGAAGACCGAGTCAAGCCAATCTTATCAACGCCTGGAGGGATCAAGGCTATCGCCTCTTCAGGTAGCCGAACGTCGCTTATACGAACCTCACCCTAGGGTGAGGTTTTTTTGCATCCAAAAAATCTTTTTCGTGAATTACTACGTTTCTTTCTGCCTAGACGTGTAATGATTCAGACATTACTTTCACTTGCTATCCCGAACGCAGTGAGGGATCCCTCGTCACTATTGTTCCTCGGGATAACAGGAGGGAAGCGAAACTCACTACAGATTCCCTTATAAACAAGTTGCTTTACAAAAATTTTATTCATACCCATAGCGACGGATGAACAGCTGTTTTGCAAGCTGTGCACAGATCAAGTAGAAAAAAACGATGAGTCCGAGGACCGGAAACCAAATGATAGAGGGATGAACAAACCCGAGAGCTGTGGCAAACGGACTAAATGGCAGATACAACGCAAGCAGACAAATGCCGATCGAGGTTCCAAGAAGGAATCGACTCGGCTTGCTGTCCATAAACGGCCTCTTTGCCGTGCGGATCACATGGATTACCAACGTCTGTGTAAACAAAGATTCCAAAAACCAACAGGTCTGAAAAAGCGGGGCGGAAGAATGAAATAAAAAAAAGAGAATACCGAACGTCAAAAAATCAAACACCGAACTGACCGGACCGATCAATAACATAAATCGTTTGATCGAAGCAATATTCCAAGGTTTTGATTTGGTCAAAAAATCTTCATCCACCCGATCGGTGGGAATGGCCATTTGCGAAATATCATACAAAAAGTTATTGAGCAGCACCTGGATCGGCAACATGGGAAGAAACGGCAAAAACAAACTGGCGCCGGTCATACTGATCATATTTCCCAAGTTTGAACTGGCCCCCATCCGCACATACTTCAAAATATTTCCAAATGTTTTTCGCCCCTCCATGACACCGTCGTGCAAAACGAGCAAATTTTTTTCAAGCAAAATAAGATCAGCCGACTCTTTGGCAATATCAACCCCGTTGTTGACCGAGATCCCGATATCCGCGGCCTTCAGCGGAGGGGCGTCATTGATGCCGTCTCCAAGATAGCCGACCGTGTGTCCTTTCTTTTTAAGCGCCTGAATGATTCTCTCTTTTTGGAGCGGAGAAAGCCTCGCAAACACCGTCGTTTTTTCCGCAAGCTCTCCAAGCGCTTCTTCGGATAATGACTCAATCTCATCCCCTATCACGATCTTTGAAGCATCCAGTCCCACATCCGTACAAATCTTTCGCGTCACCACCGGAGTGTCTCCGGTCAAGACTTTCACCCGCACGCCCAAATGTTCAAGCGACAAAATGGCTTTATCTGCCGAAGGTTTGGGAGGATCCAAAAAAGCCACATAGCCTTTCAAGATAAGATCGGATTCATCCTCTTTGGAAAAAATCTTTTTTGCCATCCCGACATCTTTGTAGGCAACGGCAAGAACACGGAAACCGTCTGCATTCAACGCTTCAATTTGCGCTCGCAGATTCGGCACCAGATGCGAAGTGATGTTGATAACCTTCCCGTCCAATTCATACTGCGTACAACGCTTCAAAATTTCCTCGGGAGCGCCCTTGGCAATCAATCGATGGGTATGATCAAACTCCACAATCACGGACATGATGCGGCGAGAAAAATCAAAAGGGACTTCATCCACTTTTTTATATTGCTTCACCATGAGCTTTTCATACTTCAATATCGCTCGATCCAAAAGGTTCTTCAAACCGGTTTGATAATAACTGTTGATATACGCGTGACGTAAAACATCTTCATCTTCTTTGCCATCCACGGCGCTATGCCGCACAAGGACCACATTGTCGAGCGTGAGGGTGCCGGTCTTGTCCGTGCAAAGAATATCCATGGCACCAAAATTTTGAATCGCGGCAAGACGCTTCACAATCACTTTCTTTTTGGCCATGAAAAGCGCCCCTTTGGTAAGATTCATGGCGACAATCGTGGGCAACATTTCAGGAGTGAGACCCACGGCCACGGCCAAAGAAAAAAGGAACGCCTCTAAAACATCATGTTTAAAAAGCGCATTGATAAGAAAAATGACCAAAACGAGCACCACCATGGCGCGAATCATAAGCCAGGTGAATTCACGAATGCCTTTGTCAAAACTTGTCTCGGGTTCTCCTATGGAAAGATCGCGGGCAATCTCTCCGAAACGTGTCGAGGTTCCTGTCTTTATCACAAGTCCCAACGCCGTCCCGCTTGACACGCTTGTTCCCATATACGCAAGCGTGGCGTCAGGAGAAGTTTCTCTCCCCGCGAGATGATTGAGTTCGGCAAATTTTTCCACGGGAAAAGATTCACCCGTGAGCGCCGCCTGGTTGATAAAAAGATCTTTACAACTTATGAGTCGGACGTCTGCCGGGATAATATCGCCCGCACAAAGTTTGACCACATCGCCGGGAACAAGATTACGCAAATGAATTTCTTTTTCCTTACCTCCCCGTATAACCGTCGCAACCGTATGCACCATGGCAAGCAGTCCCTCCACTTCGCGACTCGAACGATATTCCTGAATGAAAGAAATAAAAACGCTGACCAAAATCATGCCGAGAATAAAAGAAGCGCCCAAGACTTCACCGATGTACCAGGCAAAGGCTCCATCAATGATCAACACAATAATGAGCGGTTTGAGAAACTTGGAAAATAATTGTTCCAAGGCACTCTTTCTTCTCTGTTTTGAAGATTCGTTGGGTCCGTACAAGACAAACCGTTTGCGCGCCTCTGCATCACCAAGACCTTTTGGCGAAGATTTGAGTTTTGATAAAACGCGATCTGCCGAAGCGGACGCAAAATCAATCTGAATCGGTTCCACCACCTTTCTCGCGACTTTGGATAATCGAAAAAAATGTTTCCTCATACGAGACAAAAAACAAAGCGAAAATGAAATCTGTTTCCATTTTATCACGGAAACAAAAAAGAGGGATCAGATAGATCTCTCTTTTCAAACTCCGCGTTTTCGAGGATATAAAAACAGCCGATTAAAATTTTCTAAGCATTACGGTGTTGTGCCTTCCTCTCGAACCTCGACATGAAATGTATTGGCAATGGCAAAAAAAGTATCTTTATATTCCGTCCATGTGTCTTCTGTCGTATTGAACGTCAACACCCAAGATTCATTATTTTCTCCGGAGATGACAAAGAAAAGAGCGACAAAACGTATGTTTCTCTGTTCAAAAGCAGCCACATGATACATCGAATCTCGACCTCCGATCGTCATATAATCTTCATCAATGGCTGTCATATCTGAAACAGAACTGGTGAAATTCGTCTTCAAGAGCTCCATATAATCCGCCAACGGCATACCGTTGAATGTATCCAAAATAACGGACAGGTAGGACTGAAAATTGATCCTTTGCGCTTCCGGATCGTTCGGTTCGTCTTGGGTGTTCACATAAAGCGCTGAAACACCCATGGGAGCGTTCCCCTCTTCCCATCCGACAGGAAACATGAGGGAAAAATCATTTTTTTCTACCGTCTTCCATGAAGAGGCGTCTCCCGACACAACCTGGGACACAGACTGGTCAGTATCAAATGAATCAACATGCCCGTTGATCAATACTCCTACTCCAAAGCCGATGATAAGTAAGCAGATGCCCCCCATGGCCAAAAAAATATATTTCTTCATAAGAAGATCATTTATGATGTTTTTTTATTAAGAAAAAGATGGCCAAAGAAATGATAAACCCTGCCGCACCAACCATAATCAGTACGAGACCTGGGGAAAAATTGATCCCTTTCACAACAGAAGGAATTTCTTTTATCACAAAAGTGGCGATACCTCGATCCTCGTCTGAAAATGCGTAAAGTAAAGGTCTATCCGATCCAAATCCGTCTTCTTGACGATTGGTAACGACCAAGACGCCTTGATCGACCGCGGCGGACGAACTACCAAGATTCTCCTGCCATAAGACGGTCCCATTCTCTTCGGACAAACACGTAAACATTCCCGCATGTGCACCGAAGCAGACCTTATGATCCGCGAGGACAGGAGAGGAATCTGTCCCATTCCCCTCAAAGGCATAAACCCAATCAATCTCACCGCTCTTTGCATCCAAACGATAAAAATTTCCCTGCCAGGTACCGATGAACACTCCGCCATATCCCACGGCAGCTCCTGCCGAGGTTCCAATCAACCCCTGGCCCCCATCAGCAATCTGCCGTTTCCAAACCAAATGGCCATTCTCTAGAGACAACGCGTAAAAATAGCCGTTCTCAGATCCGATATACACAATACCGTCTTCAATAGCCGCTGTTGAATGCACAAGATTGATGGCTGTTGGGACAACATCAATTTCAAATTTCCATTTTATGTCTCCGGTTTGCGCGTCAAGCGCATAGACGAAACTTGCGCGGTCAAAAGCCTGTTCCCCTTCTGTTCCTATCAAAAGATATCCGTCTGAATAAGCTGGTGATGAATGAAGGACTTCCGTATCAAGTTGCTTTTCCCAGATGATTGACCCGTCATCTGTTTGTAAAGCATGAACATACCCACTGTCGTCGGCAACATAGACAATCCCTTCAATCAAAAGAGGAAGCGCGTGAGAAAAGGAGTGATCCATCTCGTAAACCCACTTGAACTCCCCCGTTTTTTTATCAAGAGCATACAAACTTCCACGAGACATCGTCTTTAGGTTTTCTGTATCGTTCACAGTGACAAAAACTATTCCGTCTCCAACAGCAAGTCCTGAAGGAAAAAAATTCGTCGTATCAGACTTATAATTCCAAATAATGTCTTTTGAAAACAAGTCGATAGCAAAAATATGATCCGCCGCCAGATAAACAATATTGTCGCTAATGATCGGCCATGAGACATCACCAATATTTACGCCGAACGATGCGAGATCTTTCTCCGTCAAGCTCCAAAGAACTTTTGCTGAAGAAGGAAGTGATGATTCGGAGAATCCATTTCGTTGTGGATTCCCATGAAACAATGGCCATCCGTCAGTAGTACTGGCAAGAACGTGAGAAGATAACGCAATAAAAATAAAAAACAAGAATGCCCAAAAATATTTAAAATAACCTCGCATAAATACTTTCATTCCTACCGCGCTAAAGTGTAAATTCAATGTCCAATAAATTTATTATATCTTAATCACAAAAATGGTGTTAGATCCGTTTATGCGGCTCCGCCGGGAATGATGAACTTTTCATCTCACGCTCTATAAAAACTCGAGAAGTTTTTTAATATGAGGAGCCATAGATAAACTCTGCATTTCCTCCTTGGTAAAAAACTTGATGTCCACACACTCGTTAGACGGTTTGAAATTGAGATGTTGAAATTTCACTTTGTAATACAGCATGACTCTTCCTTGACCCCATTTATTTATCGCGGAATACACAATAGACGGTTGTTGCTCCAACAGCTCACATACTAAACCGGTTTCTTCCAAACATTCTCTCCTCAAGCAATCGAGAAGTTCTTCTCCACGCTCCACCCTTCCGCCCGCCGGTTCCCACAGACCGTCTTCTTGTTGCAAAAGCATGAGTTTATGATCTTCATCAAAACAAAGCGCTTTAACGGAAACCTGAAAAAACTTGTTATCCATGGGGTCCATACATTGATTTTTTATTTCTTACTTTTCCTTAAATAGGACTGCATTGGGAAGAAGTCTTCCCGGCCCCACTTTATAGGCACCATCATAATACAAAGCGGCTGAGCCTCCCCCATCCAGATTCATGGCATTGTCAACACCTAAAGTCTCAAAAATTTCCGCAAGATTTTGTACGGTCGCGTTTGAAGCGATGACGAGATAAAAATACGTGTCGTCCCAACCAAGCCCCCCTCGCGTGCCGAGACTATAAAAAGCTAGTTCTAGGGGTTCGTCAGAAACGACTGATACTCCCCCTTCAACCAAGGACGGCCAATTCCCAATGGCGGCATTGACGATCAACCCCGAAGCGGCTTCATAGGCGGAAAGGGTATCACCAAAATCATCAGGCCGATGAAAATAATGTATCTGTCCATCCGTTGTCTGCACAATCATAGGGCGATTATGAAACACGATCGCATCATCATTGATCATCTTATCCAAAGCGGAATTGAAAACAGGTGGATAATAGACATAGGTTTTATCAGAGCAATCCGTATAATCCGGCGGGCAAAAATACGTCCCGTGTATGCCGGCAAACGCTTCATTTTCTGCAATGTACGTTCCAAGCGATTTAGCCGTACAGTCGTCTGTACAATCTGAAGAATCACCAGTATCCGTTACCATTTCAAATACATCACGCCGTAGCATCACCACTTTTACAGCAAAAGCCCCTTCATCTGTTGCGATCGTGTAGGCGTCATACTGTGATACATCATCAAACGGTGGACGTGGGGAATCTGCGGAAATATCTATCTCTGCCAAATTCGAGGAAGTAATACCCAAACTCAAATAACGCATGATTTGATAAGCCGCTTCTCCATTTCCCAAATAATAACGCTTGGCATCAACAGGATTCACATACCAAGCTTCCCCATGCGTTTCGACTTGAAGCAAAATCCTGCCCTTGAGCCGATCCGCCAACGCATGATCAATAACAATGGTTCCAAAACCCAATGGATTATAATCATTCAAAACTTCGGTCGCATCAGAATTTCCATCACCATCTGTATCGATGTTTTCTTGATCTGTCCCTAAACTTACTTCCACAGCGTCAGGCAAGGTATCGCTATCGGTATCAACCATTTCAAAGCGTGTCTCAATGCCGATAGGAATTTTTGCGATATCATCATCCGTAATACCCAGACCAAATGTACGAAGCGCTTCATAAGCCGCGTCGCCGTCACGTAAATAGTAACGTTCAAGCGTTGGTGGATAGACGTACCAAGCTTCCCCATGTTGTTCAACATCTAACAAAATCCTTCCGGAAACAGAAGCAGCAATGGATTGAGCATCTACAGAGGAACCGGAAGCGCTTAAAAGAAAACTGGCTGCGAAAAAAAATATGATCCCTTTTTTCATACCCTCCCTATTTTTAAATAAAATGATCGGCAAAAGTTTATCATAGGAACAGACCGTCCTCCAGAAAAAATGGTCTCTTAGCCTTCCTGATATTCAGACAACAAAGCCTTCCCCTTCAGTACCCAATCCGTTTGTCCGATTGCTTCCATCTCAATCACATAATCGAGCAGCATATTTTTCTGTTCCTCACCTTCAGGTTGTGTGGAAAGATAGGCTGACAACAAAGCGAAATGAACGGATTCGCGCGTTGCCTCATCTTCAACCTGCAGCCACAATTTTTGTTCAAACGCATGGGTGACAAAATCCGTATCCTCCAAACCGGCGTTCACCAGATCCATGAGTTGTTGTTGCCCTTCAGATTCAGAAACACCCGTGTAGGCACCTTCGGGAATGAGATCAGAGATCGGATCCAACATGGACGACAAATAATCATCCAGATGTTCCGTGTCATAAGGAATGTCCGCTACGGCATAAGAGGGTTTCATAAAAATGTTGATTCTTTCGGCATGATCGGCCAAATCCATGGCCGAAAGTTCTGCAACAATCTGACGTACTTGCGTAAAGGAAAGGTCGGTTTCTATGAACCGATAGAAAAGATACTCCCCCGCTATCTCCAACGGGGTATGGTCGGTTGGGGTAAATTTCACCAAAAGTTGTTTTAAAAAAGTGGAGTGATTGTGAGCGCGTTGCGGCTCGCCGATCGCATATCCTTGACGAAGACGCAGCCATTGCAATGTTTCGGTCGTCGGCAAACCGAGGAGACGAAACGCTCCCAGCGCTTCGGAAAAACCCACCATTGCAACATAATCCGCTTGTTGTCCCAAAATGTTTTCTATTTGTGCAATGCCATAATCAAGACCGCCGATCGCGCACGCGCTTGAAACATAATAATCGCCGGGAAGATGACCACTTCCGGGCAAAGGCGAATACGTTCCCCGCGGAACAGCTGTTATTGCTATGGTCTGATTTGTTTTATTTATTTCAATAAACTGAATCGCGTCACAATGTCCGATCGTGCTACCAGAACGAGAATCCAAACCAATGAGAAGCAGACGAAGAATGCCGTTTTCATCAAAAGGATCTTGATCTTCCCCGCCCTGTTGTCCGGCGCGACGCGCGTCAATGACGGATTGAATTTGGGCTTGTAATGCTTCTTTAGCCCTTGCTTCTTCTGATGATCGGATCGTATGAGAAATAAAAAACCAACCGCCTACACCGAGTAAGACAAAAAATCCGAGAAGAAGAAAAAGGCGACGACGATGCATAGATGTTATTCTCAAGAAACCTTACACGATTTTGAAATAAAAAACGACTCACTTTTTGAGTCGATTTTCTTTCCTTAGAAAATATCACTTTACCTCCCTCTTCATTACATATTCGTCGCAAATAGTACCGTCACCCATTTTGACATCTTTGATTTCTTCTGTAACAAAAAATCCGTGCCGTTTGTAACATGTGAAAGCGGCCGTTTGCTCTTTATTCACGGTCAGTTCAACCTCAAGGAAATCCAATTCTTTCAAAGCGCTCAACAGTGATTCCATCAGTCTATCACTCACGTGTTTCCCTCTGCAGTGCGGACTGACATACACTCCAAAAATTTTTGCCACCCCTTTTTCTTTTTCAAAAAATCCCATCATGCCGATAAAACGATTTTTGTCTTTTGCAACAAACATTCTGCTTTTTGATCTTTCCGCCGAATATCCTTCTATTTTTTCTTGCCATTCTTTATCCGTTCTGTCGGCCAATTCTTGATAAGAATAAGCGAAAGCTTGCGGACTGTTTGTGAGAGCTTCGAGCCAGAGAGCTTTGTATTTCTCCCAATCATCAAGAGCAAGGGGGCTTATGTGACATTCTTGCAAATTTTTTGTTTCTGTTTCCATAGAAAAAAATTTAGAGACTGGCTGCGGCAAAAGGATTTGATTTTCCATATTCAAAAAAGGCCTGGAGAAGCGGCTGTTCATCTTCGACAAACTCATCCGTGTGAACATCCTCGTAATTGATCCAATGTGCGCGTTCCAAATCATATTCCCGATGGCGATGCGGATCTTGAATCTCCCCTTCCTCATAACGCGCAAGATGGGCGATGGCAAAGATATGATGCAGTTGATTCTCCCGCTCATAGCTCCACGACCACGTGCCAAAAGGAAGTTGTGCTTCAACCTTCACTCCAGTTTCTTCTGTTACCCGACGATGAAAATCCCCTTGCGGATTTTCAAAGTTATAAATCTTTCCCCCGGCCATCCCGTAGCGCCCGCGCACTTTTTCTGAAATATCCGGTCGATCATCATAACGGATGGCAAGCAAACGTTCACATTTGGGATCAACAATCAATCCTTTGTAGGCAATGTATTGGCTTGAAAGAATGTCCGGGGAATGTAAAAACGTATCAGCGGGAAGATAATTCTTGGTGTAATAAGAAACTGCCTGCTCGATAAGAGAAATGTCTTTGGCTCGAGACGTCTGCGGAAACAAATCGAGCAAACGAATGGCGACCTCTTCGAGATCATGGACGACATAATCACACGTTGCTTTGACAAACGGATGAATCCAATTTTTATACTCTTGACCGTAAAACTCCTTGTCCCCGTGAAACTTTCCATTCTTTGGCGCAATCCCGATCAAAGGTTTTTTGAAATATTTGGCAATCAGCATTTCTTGCGAACCGCCCACACTGATGTCATCACTTAAATACACTATCACAACATCGGACGATTTGATCATGAAACAATCCCGCCCGAAAATAAGATCCGCATTGTTTTCATCCCGCAGACTTTCTTGATCAAACGCCGTCGGATCAATATTTTTTATCCCAAAGCCTGTGAGCTCGGATAACTCTTTACAAAACGGCTCGCGCCAAAAAGACGTTTTAAAAACTGAATCTTTTGAGACTTTTCCGGCGATGTAGACTTTGATTTCTTTATCCATAGTGACGTGACTTTATCATGAGGCAAGGAAGGGGTAAACAGATCTGTCCGGGTTTTAATTTTCAATAAGAGCCATGACTTTCTGTGCCACTTCTTCGATCGTTAATGCGCTGGTATCTATCGTGGGACATTGATATTTTTCGCACTCATCTCTCAGTGTGGGTGCGAAATTTATATTGTCCTCAATAAACTTTTCCACACTATCCCCTGCCACGGCCTCAAGGTGTGCGATACTTTCCTGCGTCTGATATCTCCCTTGTAATCTTTCCTTCAGCATCTCGGATGTGATATCCAACAAAATTATTTTTATCTTATCCGAATCCGGTAAAGCTAGAAGTTCGGAAGGTCTTGAAAATCCACAGACAATCGTTGTTTTATTTTTCGTTCCATTCTCTTTTCCCAATGCCATCCAATACCTGGATTCTTGACGTCGCCACTCACCATCGGCGCCTTTCGGGACACCTCTTTCGTCAAAATCATGAATATCATATTTTTTTGCATCAAGCATGTTTTTTAAAAAAGGGATCAGGGATGTTTTTCCAACCCCGCAAACGCCTGAGATGAAAATAATGCTGTTGTTCATATAAAATACAGTTTAACACAGTTTCCACCTTGCCTTGGATTCCGTTGACAGGATTCCGCTGACCTCTGTCATTTGGAAGCG
>Ga0265296_1004557_pt1 | contig 11988 bp, 10 predicted proteins | sample MunlanPumphouse1_FD_189073 | JGI IMG/M metagenome (GOLD analysis project Ga0265296, IMG submission 189073) | Groundwater microbial communities from a municipal landfill in Southern Ontario, Canada - Pumphouse #1 | ecosystem: Environmental > Aquatic > Deep subsurface > Groundwater | place... | reverse complement strand
TGAAGTTGCTGGAGAAAAAAAATCGTTTACCATGGTCGGCTCAAACGAAGCCAATCCTCTGGAAGGGAAGATCAGCAACGAATCGCCCATTGGCCTAGCGTTTCTCGGCGCCAAAACAGGAGACATTGTGAGTGTAGATGTTCCTTCTGGTACAATGGAATATACGATTTTGGAAATTCACTGACCTTATGATTCAAGAAGAGAAAGACCGTTTGGGACGTTTGCAGAAGCTACGCGCGGCCAACGTTGATCCGTATCCGACGCGCGCGAGGCGAACGCACACATCTGCCGAAGTGCTTGAGCGCTTTGCTGATCTTGAGGCGAAAAAAACTCCTGTTCAGCTTGTTGGGCGCGTTCGGCTTTTACGCAAGCATGGAGGACTCACGTTCGGTCAACTGCAAGACCAATCAGGAACAATCCAGATCGCCATGCGCAAAGATGTGGTTGGCGAGGAGGTCTACAATTTTTTTCATGAGACCATCGATGTTGGAGATTTTCTTGAAGTGAGCGGTAACGTGTTCCTCACAAAAAAAGGTGAGAAGACTTTGGAGATCACACAGGAACGACTCTTGAGTAAAGCTCTGCTTCCGCTCCCTGAAAAATGGCATGGACTTAATGATGTGGAGGCACGCTATCGTGAGCGCGAACTAGATCTTCTTGTGAATCCAGAAGTTCGTCAGCGATTCATTGTACGAACCAAACTCATTTCATCTTTAAGATCGTTTTTGAACGAACATGATTTCCTTGAAGTTGAAACGCCGATTCTGCAACCTATCCCAGGAGGCGCCAATGCCAGGCCTTTTATCACACACCACAACGCGCTTGATTGTGATCTGTATCTTCGCATCGCTCCCGAGTTGTATCTCAAGCGTCTCATCATTGGAGGATTTGAGAGAGTCTATGAAATTGGACGGTTGTTTCGCAACGAAGGCATCGACCAGTCACACAATCCAGAGTTTACGACGATAGAGCTTTACTGGGCTTTCGTTGAAAAAGAAGTTTTTATTCAGACGCTTGAAGACATCATGCGTCATAGTGTGCATAGCGCAACAGGAAATCTGCAGGTGGTTCACGAAGGCACCACCATTGACTTTGAAGCTGTCTGGCCGCGTATTACATTTCGTGAAGCTATCAAGCAATCCTGTGGAATCGACATTGATTCATACAGAACCACGAAACAGTTAGAAGAAGCCGTTTTGAAAGCAAATCTCAAACTTGATTTTTCTCGTTGCGTCGGAATCGGTGAGTTCTACGATGAGCTGTTTAAAAAAACCGCGCGTCTTGCCATTGAACAGCCGACATGGGTGTTGGATTATCCAATTGAACTCAAACCTCTTGCACGAGAAAATCCCGAAGATCCAACAAAGAGCGCCTCAATTCAGTTGATTATAAAAGGACAAGAAATTATCAATGCGTATTATCACGAGCTCAATGATCCACTCGAGCAACGTCGTCGGTTTGAAGAGCAACAGACTCTGCGCGAACAGGGGAGTGATGTGGCTCAATTTCTGGATGAAGAATTTTTGCAAGCGCTCGCTCATGGGATGCCGCCAACAAGCGGAATGGGAATAGGCATCGACCGACTTGTTGCGTTCATCACTGATTCTCCAAACCTGAAGGAAATCATTCTATTTCCAACACTCCGACCGAATCGATAGGTTCCCCGTATGACCGAAAAGCGCGTGTTGGTATTTGGGACGTTCGACGGGCTACACCCTGGCCATCTTTTTTTTCTCCGAGCCTCAAAGGCCCGCGGCACAAAACTCATCGTGGCTGTTGCACGGGACGCACATGTGAAGGAGTTAAAAGACAAACGCCCTGCGACTCCTGAAGCGAAACGACTTGAAGCAATCAGAGCGCTCTCTTTTGTAGACGAGGCGTTCATGTGCGATGAAGAGTTAGGCGCCTACACGATTCTTCAAAAGGTAAGACCAGATCTCATCCTGCTTGGGCACGACCAACAGGCTCTTGAAAAAGATTTGATCCGCTTTATGAGTCACGAGGGTCACTATATTCCTATGGCGCGTTTAAAAAAAATATGAAGCCCGTGAAGGACCTTCTCATTGTTGTTGGACTGTGTGAACGTGATGGGAGAATTCTTATGTTGCAACGGAAAGACGAAAATCCGATGTGGGACAAAAAGTGGGAATTCCCGGGCGGGAAAATCGAGGGAGGAGAGGATCCGGAGACTGCCATTTATCGTGAGGTTCAAGAAGAAACAGGGTTGACTATTGTACGCTCACGGTTTTTTAAACTTCATCAGCACGATTGGGATCTCGATCAAAAAATTCTGCGCGTGCACATCCATTGCTTCCACTGTGTGGTCGGGGAAGGGGAGCCTGTGTTTGAGACGGACAAAGCGTATCAGTCTCAATGGTTTTCAAAAGAAGAGGCACTTACTCTGGATTCTCTTGCGGCCAATGATGATATTCTTAAAGCCTTTTTACATGAAACGGCATCGCACGTGGGTTGAAGTCAGTGAACGGGCCCTCACGCACAACATCGAGACGCTCCGCTCACTTTTGGAAGGGGAATCACGTTTCTGTGCGGTTCTCAAATCCAACGCGTACGGCCACGGCCTTACAGAAGTTGCTGGCATAGCTGGACGCTCTGGGATTGATGCCTTTGGCGTTGACGCGATCGACGACGCGCTCAAGCTAAGAGAAATGTATCCAAGCGCGTTGATTCTCACGCTTGGATACACCATGATGGATCGATTTAAGGAAGCGCTCCAATCCAACATTCACCTCACGCTCTATGACAGAGAGGGGATTGAACAGGCACAGTCTGTCGGACGCGAGCTGGCCAAGACGTTTGCGATTCACTTGAAGGTAGAAACGGGAACCATGCGTCAGGGAGTTTCGATGGATGAACTTTCAGACCTTGCACGCATTCTGGCACGTTGTGATCGGGTTTCACTGGAAGGCGTTTCCACACACTTCGCCAACATCGAGGATTCAGAAAATCCAGAATTCGCCGCGCACCAGTTCTCACTGTACGAGCAGGCGCTCGCGATCCTTGCAGAGCATCAGATCACACCACCCTGGCGTCACTGTGCTTGTTCAGCCGCGATTTTCTTGTACCCACAAACCCATCAATCGCTTGTACGCGCTGGAATTTCAATGTACGGCATCTGGCCTTCCGAACTCGTAGAGAATACGGTAAGGCGGCTCAATCTTGGATGTGATCTGAAACCCGTTCTTACATGGAAATCACGCGTCGCCCAGATCAAATCCGTGAACATGGGAACGCCAGTCGGGTACGGCTTGACTGAAGTGATGAAGCGAAGTGGAAGACTTGCGTTGATTCCTGTGGGGTATTTCGATGGCTATGATCGCCTGCTTTCTTCAAAAGGGGAAGTGTTGATCAAGGGCGCCAGGTGTAAGGTCATGGGCCGCGTGTGCATGAATATGATGGTTGTGGATGTGTCTCAAATTCCACAGCTTGAAAAAGAAGAAGAAGTTGTTTTGCTTGGCACAGACGGCCGACATCGCGTGAGCGTGGAGGAGATCGCTCGACTGACACAAACAGTTCCCTATGAGGTGCTTGCGCGGATAAACCCAGAGCTTCCGCGTGTTATTGTGTAGCTATGGCCAGACGAAATTACTTTCACCGCACACAGATGCGTCAGTACCAAAATCGGGGTCGCGAGAATCCGTATTTTCATCATACGCAAAAAATACCATGGAAAGGGATCTCCGCTGGCGTAGCCTCGCTCATCGCTGTTCTTGTATTGACTGTCTTTCTTTTTTCTCACTCGGCGCTCACGATTCAAGATGTTGTCATAGACGGGCTTGAGTACATAGAACGCTCGACGTTTGAAACAGAGGTGACAGACTATCTCGATCAACGTGCGTTGTTATTTTTTCGACGATCAAATCAATTTCTCTTTTCAATGGAAGATCTTCAGAACAAACTGGAACAAGATTTTACCTTTACATCACTATCCATTTCTCAATCCGGGAAAGTGTTGAGCATCACAGTTCAGGAGCGCACATCCAATCTTGTTTGGGCCACTGATACGGATAAGGAATATATTGTTGATCTGGATGGCATCATTGTCCGTCCATTCAAGAGGGAAGTGGATGAGGACGCGCAATTAGCTCTTCGACTGCCAGTTTTTTACGACACAAATGAAGTTCCTGTTGTCATCGGGGATCCAGTTCTTACACCAGAAGAAATCATCAGCGTCTTCCGTTTTCATGAAATCCTTGGTGCGCAAGGTATCGGCTTTACGTCTACGCGCGTGAATCGTCTTACGGGCGGCTGGATGAGTATCGTGACCAAGACGGGCTACGAGATCTACTTCGATGTCACAGGCGATATAGAGGCACAGGGAGAGAGCCTCAAAACCGTCCTAGCGTCGCAGGTAGAGGATCCAGATGACCTTGAGTACATTGATTTGCGATTTGGCGAGTATGTGTACTTTAAGTAGGTAGACAGTGACAGGTAGACAAGGTGGATTAGGTGGACGAGGTAGTTCCGGATTCCGAACTCAGAAAACCTTATCCACCTACTCCACCTGATCTACCTTGTCTACCTGTCGCTGTCGCATAAGGCATATTGTGCGACGTTAGTTCTTATCACTCCTTATGACTTCCCTCCAAGCTTCGACCTCCCGTAAGCATCCTCTGTTATAAAAGGTTCGTAGAATACACCAACACGAGCGTAATCACGCCGATCAAAAAAACAGTGAGACCAATAAGCGACAGAGCGAGGATCATCTCATCATCCTCCCCTGCCCCGCGAATCATGTTGATGCTCACTCCAAGAAAGATGGCGAGCGGTACGAAAGTAAACGCCCAGCCGAGAAATTTTAGGACGAACTCAAGCGTCATATTTTAATACGAAATTAAATAATCAAGTGGGTCGGTTGGAATGCCGTCTTTTCGTACCTCAAAATGTAAATGCGGGCCAGTGGAGAGCCCTGTGCTTCCTACTGCGCCGATTTGATCACCACGCGCTACAAATTGGTCTGCAACAACGTCAATGCGAGAAAGATGCGCATAGAGCGTTGAGACGCCGTTTGCGTGAATGATCATGACGTAGTTTCCATAGAGGCGTCCAGTTTTTGTCCAGGCAACATATCCAGTGGCCGCGGAGGAAACTGGCGTGCCAGATGGCGCTGGCAAATCGAGTCCGGAGTGCTCAAACAGATTCCTAAATGGATACGTTGGATCGCGAAAATACGCGGAAATGCCACGAAGGGTTGGATTGATCGGCCATGAGAGAACCGAGGAGTCCCCTCCCTGATCGGACGCGCTCAACCGGCCTTCAATTTCCTGTTGCAAGAAAACAATTTGTTGATTGATGAAGGTCTGTTCTTGCCTTACTTCCTGGAGTAATTCCTGAAACGTCGCTTCCGACCGTTGTGTTTGTGCGATCAATAATTCTCTGGAACCTGTTTCTTCCGAAAGCTGTTCAAGATCGTTTTGAAGATTTTCTTCGAGCGACACAAGCTGTTCTTTTTTTACTTGCTCGTTTTCAACTTTCTCTTCCAATGCCTGTTTCATCGATCTGGCTTGGTCAACTGTTTTTTTTAAGTCCTCTGAAATATTTTCGAGTCGTTCAAGACCATCAAACAGTTCAGAAAACGAATCGTTTCCAAAAAATAATTGCATGGGGACGGCTGTGTCTTCCCTTTGAATTTGTCGCAGAACGTCGCCAATCATCTCGCGCTCTCGTTCCAACTCTTCCTGCACCGCTTGGATTTCATCATCAAGCGCCACAAGTTCAAGATTGACCATGTCCATAGAGATCTCCGCGGCCTCAATGTCCAATTCCGTTTTCGCAATGCGATTCTCTAACAAGTCAATTTCACCGTACAACGATGCTTCAGCCGCCTGAAGATTTTCGATTTTATCTTTGTACGAATCGATCTTACGATTCAGCTCGTCGATAGAGTTTCGTTTCTCATCAATCTCGCTTGTGAGTGAATCGATTTCTGTTCCAGTCTGTGCCTGAATGGAACCAACATAAAAACCAGATGCCGCGATCATCGTCGCCACAAGAAAGACTCGACGGATCTGTAAGGTGGTCACACCTTCGTTCATGATGAAAGTTTATCAAGAGCTGTTGAGAGACGAGCAACTGTTTCTTCTTTTCCTAGTACCCACGCGATCTGGAACGGGCTGGCAGACTGCTCACAACCTGAAAGCGCGACGCGCATGGGCCAAAGCACATGTCCGTTCTGAAGTCCGTTATCTTCAATATACCGCTTTATCTCCCTTTCAATCAAACGGACGTCGTCGAAAACTTCAGAGGCAAGACTCTCTATGAACTCTCTCATATTCTGAATCTGCACGACCGCATCTTCTTTTGTTGATTTTTTCCATACGAGAATCTCTGCATGATAATTGAGTGCCTGAACAAAAGGTTTGATGCGCTCGGGGATCTCACCCAATGTTACGAGCCGTTCGCGCTCAACAATGAGAATCTTTTTTAAAAGTTCATCAGTGAGGCTGTCCCCTTCCCCACAAAATGGTTTTGCGCTCTGGAGGAGTTTATCAATATCCATAGCGCGAATATACATGCCGTTCATCCAGTTAAGCTTTTGAATATCGAACACCGCCCCGCTTTTGTTCACCTTCGTAAAATCGAACGCCTCCGTTAGCTCATCCAAGGAATAAATCTCTTGTTCAGCAGATGGATTGAATCCTAGGAGCGCGACAAAATTCAAGAGCGCTTCAGGCAGGTAACCTTTTGCCAAGTAATCCTCAACAGCCACATCGCCTTGCCGTTTTGAAAGTTTTGATTTGTCTGGATTCAAAATAAGCGGGAGGTGCGCAAAAACTGGGAGTGGAAAACCAAACACGCGGTAGAGATGCACATGCTTTGGCACAGAGGAAATCCATTCCTCACCGCGAATGATGTGTGTGACGCCCATGAGGTGATCGTCAACCACAACCGCAAGGTGATACGTTGGAAAGCCATCTGCCTTCATGAGCACCTGATCGTCGATCTGTTCGTTCTGGATCGTAATGCTCCCGCGGATCGCGTCCTCAAACGTTGTTTCACCGTCTGGGATGCGCAATCGAATGACATGCTCGTCATGAGCCTCAAGACGTGTTTTCATCTCGTCGGCTGTGAGCGCTAGACAGCGTCGATCATATTTTGTTGATGCCTTGATGAGCGTTTGGGACTTGCGCAGTTCCTCCAGCCGCTCCTTCGTACAAAAACAGTAATACGCATCACCTTGCTCAATGAGACGCAGAGCCTGTTCCCTGTAGATTGGTAGACGAGCGGATTGAACGTATGGCCCATTCTCACCTTTTTCTTTGAGCACCCCATCAACAAGAATCGGACCTTCATCGTAGGTGAGATGCATTTGATCTAGAGTTTTGATGAGCGACTCCACCGATCCTTCAACGTAGCGCGCACGATCTGTGTCCTCGATGCGCACAAGAAATGTGCCGTGATTTTTTTTGGCAAAAAGAAAATTGTACAGCGCCGTGCGCAATGATCCGACGTGGAGAAAGCCGGTGGGCGATGGTGGAAATCGAGTTTTAACATTCATAGGCCGCGGAGTTGACGGTAAACTTCAGGAAAAACGCGAGCGAGAGCTTTAAGGAATCTGTGAGACTTCAGTGTACTCAATGCCACAGCGAAAGGAAAGACGACGCTGGCGTTCAGGATGCGGCGCCAGCGATTGGGTTCCACCATGAGTCTCCACACAAATTCTAGTCCGAGTGCCCGCATCCAGGACGGTGAGCGTCGCTTCATCCCCGAGAGCATATCAAACGCTCCACCAACACCGATCCAAATTTTGACGTTTGGAAAAAGGTCGCGTGCCTGAAACATAAATGCCTCTTGTTTCCCTTGCCCAAGAGCCACAGCCACAACGTCTGGCGCGACATCGCGAATCTGATCCTGAACGCTCGGCGAGATTGTGATGTTCGTGCCATCGTACTCCACGTGACCAGGGTCGATGCTGACGATATTCATGTTGGGGACAACTTTTCGTATAGACGAATTTTTGTCCCTCTCCGATAGACTCTGGACGAACTTCGTGGCCGTTGCTTGCGCGACTCCATGCGCGCCGCCAAGGAGCAGAAGGCGCTTACCCTGTTCAGCACAAAGACATGCAAGGAAATGGAGAACGTCGACGCCAGGATGACGATGCATAAGAGAGGAATCCGTGAGCGCGGCGACGGCGTAGCGAAGACTCACCGAGTCTGGAAGAGATAGATCGCTCGCGTTCAGCTGATCCTGAAAGGTTTTGTTTTCCCTCGCCAAGAGAAGAAACTCCGCGTTGGTCGTCACAATGATCTTCCCCCGCTCGGTGGAAAGCCAATACTGGAGCATGTCGTGAAGCTCCACATCTGTGAGATCGTCAATTCTAACGTCAGAGACTTTATGATTGTTCACACTGCGGTATGATAGCAAAAAATGGAGTTGACAAACACGTCTTAGCGCTCTAAAGTCAGTTGTCAGAAATCAGTAGGCAGTAGTCGGAGGTAGGAAATGAAATTATCTATGATGCCAAATAATTTTACGCATAAGTCACAGGAGGCTCTGCAGATGGCGCATAATATTGCGGTTGAGCATGGGCAACAGACGCTTGAGCCTATTCACTTGCTTGCTTCACTGCTTCAACAGGAGGATGGCGTCGTTGGTGCGATCGTGGATAAAATCTCACCTGCGCGCGGCACGTTGCGCGGGGAGGTCGATCACATTCTTGATTCCCTTCCAAAGATGGGCGGCGTTTCTGCTCACGGCATTGCGCAAATTTACATGAGCCAGCAGATGGCCTCTGTGCTTGCTCAAGCTCACAAAAAAACAAAGACGTTTAAGGACGAGTTCATTTCGACGGAACATTTATTTTTAGGGTTGCTGTTAAATAAGGCGATCGCGCGACTATTGCTTGGGTATAACGTCACAGAAGAATCTGTGATGGCGGCGCTGAAAGATATTCGTGGAAGTCAGCGCGTGGATTCTCCTGAACCAGAAGGTCGTTATCAGGCTCTACAAAAATACGGCTTTGATCTCACGCAGGCCGCGCGTGACGGGAAGCTTGATCCAATCATCGGCCGCGACATGGAGATCCGCAGGCTCATGCAGGTGCTGTCGCGACGCACAAAAAATAATCCCGTGCTCATTGGTGAGGCGGGCGTTGGAAAAACCGCGGTCGTGGAGGGACTGGCGCAACGCATTGTTTCGGGTGACGTGCCGGAATTGCTCAAAGATAAAGTCGTTGTTTCGTTAGATTTGGGATCGCTCGTCGCTGGAACAAAATATCGCGGTGAGTTTGAGGATCGCCTCAAGGCTGTGATCAAAGAGATCGAGAACTCCAGCGGTCGCATTATTTTGTTCATCGACGAACTCCACACGATTGTCGGAACAGGAACAACGGAGGGTGGATCACTGGACGCGTCAAACATCCTGAAACCCGCCCTTGCTCGCGGGAATCTGCGCGCCATTGGCGCTACCACTTTGAAAGAATACCAAAAGCACATCGAGAAAGACGCGGCGCTTGAGCGTCGGTTCCAGCCTGTCATCGTTGAGGAGCCAAGCGTGCAAGACACGATCGCGATCTTGCGCGGCATCAAAGAAAAATACGAGGTGCATCATGGCGTACGCATTTCTGATCCATCGATCGTTGCCGCCGCACAGCTCTCGCATCGTTACATAACGGATCGTAATCTTCCAGACAAGGCAGTTGATTTGATGGACGAGGCTGGTTCAGCTCTGCGCATGCAAATTGACTCCATGCCAGAGGAGTTGGATATCTTGAAACGTGATCTGATGCGTCTTGAAATTGAGCAGAAGGCTTTACAAAAAGAAGAAGATCGGGAATCAAAGGATCGACTGGCGATTATTGAGAAGCAGATCGCAGATCTGCGTGAGGCGACCAGCGGTCTTGAGGGTCGTTGGCAAAATGAAAAGAAAAAAATCACAGAAATTCAAGAAGCAAAATCCGACATTGAACGACTGCGCGCAGGAGCAGAAGCAGAAGAGCGTCGTGGAGACTTGGAGAAGGTCGCAGAGATTCGATATGGAAAACTTCCTACTGCAGAAAAAAAGTTGCGCAAGATTGAGTCAGAGCTTGTTGGTTTGCAAAAGGAGCGCGGTCTCCTCAAAGAAGTTGTAGGTGAGGAGGAAATCGCTCAGGTCGTTTCTCGTTGGACACATATTCCCGTGAGCAAGATGTTGGAATCTGAAATGGAAAAACTTGCGGACATGGAGACCGAGCTCGTAAAACGCGTGGTGGGCCAGGAGGAAGCCATTAGGGCGGTGTCCAATGCCTTGCGCCGTTCCCGCGCTGGAATCGGCGAGGAAAAGCGTCCGATCGGATCGTTTATTTTCCTTGGTCCAACAGGCGTTGGAAAAACGGAGCTAGCGCGAGCGCTTGCGGAATTCATGTTCAATGATGAGTCCGCGTTAGTGCGACTGGATATGTCCGAGTACATGGAGAAACACGCGATCTCAAAAATCATCGGATCCCCTCCAGGCTACGTCGGGTACGAGGAAGGCGGCCAGCTCACGGAGATCGTGCGCCGTAAACCGTATGCGGTTTTGCTCTTTGATGAAATTGAGAAGGCACACCCGGACACGTTCCACCTCTTGCTCCAGATTCTCGACGATGGACATCTCACGGATGCAAAAGGCCGCAAGATCAATTTCAAAAACACGATCATCATCATGACCAGCAACCTCGGCTCTGATGTAATCCTCTCGGCTGGCAATACAAAATCTGCCATGGGCTTTGAAGACGGCGAAGGGATGTCCGTGGAGGATGATGTTCATGAGCGTGTCATGCAGATGCTGAAGGACGAGTTCAAGCCAGAGTTCTTGAATCGTGTTGACGAAATTATCATGTTCCACTCGCTCACTCCTGCACACATTGCAAAAGTAGTAGAGCTTCAACTTTCGCTTGTGGAAAAACGGCTCAAGACTCAACGCGGGATCACGCTCTCGATCACGGACTCTGCCAAAGAACTCATCGCAACAAAAGGCTTTGACCCAGCCTACGGCGCGCGTCCTCTCAAACGCGTCATCCAGTCGCTGATCCTTGATCCTCTCGCTCTCAAAATTGTAAGCGGTGAGGTTCATGAGGGTGAGCGCGTGACGATTGGCTCAAAGGGTGAGGAGATTGTCTTCCAAGCTAAAAAGCTCGTAAAAGTTAAGGCTGTCTAAAGACGAGGAGATCGCCCACAAGGCGACTAAACAAAAGACCGTCTCTGTGATGGCGGGTGCTATGAATAAAAAAACGTCCACTAGGATGAACTAGTGAACGGAGTTGGGCTAGTGGCGTTGCCCACTACGGCGCGTGAAGTGACTTCGGCTTGACCTTGTAGGCCACGAACCCTGTCACCAGCGCGAGGGTGAATCCCAGGGGAATGCTCACGAGGTTCCAGAACCAGTAGTCCCTCTGGTGCCAATCGGAGGCACCCACAAGGTCGGGTGGAATGTAGCCAGTGATGAACACCCAGATGTGAAGGCCGTCCAAGACCAGAAGGTAGATGGTTGCTATCAGGAAGAACACGCTGATGGCCCAGCGGATGTTGCGCAAATGCATAATCCTCTCCGTTGTTGGTAGGAGTCGTCCGAAAGATGGAAAACGACACAGGTTTATACCACAGCTAGGATGTTTTGTAAAGATGGTTCCTATCAGCAATTTCTTCCAAGCAAGGATCAGTTTTGGTATAATAGCAACGCTATGAAATGGCTAAGTAGTTTTGTTTTGATTGCGCTCATCGCCTCACTCCCCTCACCGTCTCTTGCACAGGACGATTCTATTTTTAATCCAGATTATTTGCTTTCAGATACTGACATGCTGGACAGTGAGAGTATGTCGCTCACGGACATCTCGCGTTTCTTGACGCGTGGAGGACTCGCGGAATATACAGATGTGGATATCGACGGCGTGAGACGAACAGCTTCGGAGTTGATATGGAATGCCGCACAGGATTTCACGCTAAGTCCAAAATTTCTTCTCACACTGCTTCAGCGCGAGCAAAGCCTCGTGGAAGATCCAACGCCGTCTGA
>Ga0265296_1004556_pt1 | contig 11989 bp, 11 predicted proteins | sample MunlanPumphouse1_FD_189073 | JGI IMG/M metagenome (GOLD analysis project Ga0265296, IMG submission 189073) | Groundwater microbial communities from a municipal landfill in Southern Ontario, Canada - Pumphouse #1 | ecosystem: Environmental > Aquatic > Deep subsurface > Groundwater | place... | reverse complement strand
TGATCGAGTTGATATTTTTGTAGCCAATTCAAAGACAGTCCAAAAGAGAATAAAAAAATATTATCAAAAAGAATCCGCCTTGATTTATCCTAACATAGAAGAAGAAAAATTTTATATCTCCAAGAACATCGGGGATTATTTTCTTACCGGCTGTCGGCTTGTTCCTTATAAGCGCAACGACATATTGATTGATGCGATAAAGAAAATAAACGCATCCGGCGCTGAGAAAATAAAATTAAAAATATTCGGCGACGGAATCGACAAACAGCGGCTGATCGAATTGGCAAAAGGTGATGAGAATATAGAATTTTTGGGACGAGTAAGCGATGAAGAGCGGGGAAAACTATATAGCGAATGCCTTGCATTTATCAATCCTCAGCAAGAAGATTTTGGCATTACCATGGTTGAGGCTATGGCTTCCGGAAGACCGGTGATCGCGCTGAAAAAAGGCGGTGCCACCGAAACCGTAGTGGAGGACAAAACCGGAATATTCTTTGAAGAAGAAAACCGCGATTCAATCATTAATGCCTTGCAAAAATTCAAAAACACAAAATTCATTCCCGAAGAAATCCGCTCTCATGCCATGAAGTATTCAAAAGAAAACTTCAAGAGGCAATTTTCCGAATTTATCCGCAAGGAATGGGAAAAATACAAAAATCAAGCATAATAGACATTTTTTCTTTGATTTGATAAAATATAAGGAGATTGTCCATATCGAAATAAGCGAAAAACTGAAAAACACTAAGATCAGTCAACGATAAAATATTTATTGAGCCAAACCTATTAATTTTTATATATAGAGTTTAATCCAGGTTTTTAACAGTTTAGGTTAATACAAAAAATTAATTAAAAAATTAATATAACTAAACAAAATATGGAAGAAAAAAATTTTGAAAACAATAAAAAAGAAAAAAGCCTATCCACAAAAACGCTTGACAGTATAATCGGCATTTTGATTGGATTGATTTTTTTTCTGATTCCGATCTTTTTTACCGGAACAGTAGCCCAAGGCCTTGGCTTTGAAAAGATGATCGTCTTTTATTTTCTTGTTTTGGTCGGTTTGGTAGCGTGGGTGACGAAAGGCGTTATCCGTGGCGAATTGTCGCTAAAGCGAACGCCGCTTGATCTGCCGATTGCGGCGGTATTAATTATTTATACTGCGTCAACACTGCTGTCTATAAGCAGTAAAGACAGCTTGATAGGCCCTTATGGCAGTTCAGCCAAAGGATTAGCCGCAACTGTCATTTATGTCGTGTTTTATTATTTGGTTGTAAATAATCTGAATATCAAGCGTATAAAGGCATATTTCATGGCATTCTCGGCTTCCGCGGCCATCGCCATTATTTATTCCTTACTTCAGTTAAGGGGCATATATGTATTACCATTTGATTTTTCCAGGAACGCCGGCTTTAATCCGCTTGGTTCGCTGTCGGCTTTAGCGTCGTTTATCGTAATAACATTACCTCTTCTTACGGTGGCAATGGCGCAAATCAAGGAAATATTTCCAAATTTAAATGCACAAGTCGCAGTAGCGATCAAAGTTGTCGTAGGCTTGTCTTTGTTTGCCTCTTTTCTTGTCTTAGCTTTGTTGAGTGGTTTCGCTTCTTGGCCGATTGCGATTGTAGGCATAGTCGTGGTTCTCATGTTCTTTTTGGCAAAAATCGTCAAGAATACAAGCAATAACCTTTTGGTTCCCTTGGGATCATTTATTGTTTTGATAATTTTGTTCGTTATCGGTAATTTCAGTCTGGGAAATATGAATCTTCCGGCAGAGGTAAGCTTATCCAAAGAAGCATCCTGGAATATCGCTCGATCCAGTTTAAAAGAAAATCCGCTTTTTGGATCCGGACCGGCAACATTTTATTATGATTTTTCCAAATTCAAAAGCGCGGATTTCAACGCATCTCCTCTTTGGAATGTTCGTTTTGACAGCGCATCCGGCCTCTTGTTCGAGCTTTTGGCAACCGTCGGAACACTCGGCGCGATAGCGATCGTTGTCCTGACTTTGATTTCCTTGTCTCTGGTTTTTTTGGCGATAATCAAGTCTGTCAACCGCGAGGTCAGTTCAATTTTACTCGGCTTGTTCGCGAGCTTTGTTTCGATGGTCCTTTTTGCGCTTTTGTCAGCAGAGAATAATTCAATCATACTCATCTCCGCATTGCTTTCGGTATTTGCGGTTGCGGCGTCGATAAACGTGTATCCGGAAAGATTCAAAGACGTATTATTATCTTTCCGCGCATCACCAAAATACGCCCTTGCACTTGCCGCGATTTTCCTTTCTGTGAGTGCGGGAGTCGTGATTTTGTTCACGATGGGCATAAAGATGTATTGGGCTGATGTTTACGCAAAGAACGCCATGGCGTCTTCTGATATTGATCAAAAGATAGAAATATTAAGCCGCGCAATCCAGTTATCGCCTTATCAAGACACCTATTACATGAATTTGGCAAATACATACATGGCAAAAGCCAACCAATTGGCGTTAGGCGGCGATCAGCAGGCAGAGGTCGGCATAAATCTTAACAAAGCGATTGTTCAAGGAGGAGAGGCTGTGAAAATCGCAAAAAATAAAGCGGCAAATACAGAGGCTCTCGGTTTGATATACGAAAACGCTTCTTTTTATACGCGCGACGCGCTTGGCTGGTCAGAACAAAATTACAACAAGACAGCCGAGCTTGATCCGCATAATCCGACCCCGTATTTGCGTATAGCACTGATCAACATGGCGCGCGCCAATGCAGAAAGCGACCAGGAGGAAAAAAAATATTTTATCGGTGAAGCGATCAAAAAATACGATGAAGCGATTGCAAAAAAAGGCGACCTAGCTGCGGCTTTTTATGGCAAAGCGATCGCGCATGAAAAAAATGCTGATATTGACAATGCGATCGAGAATTTAAAACAAGCCAATTTGGTTTCTCGAAACAATTTGGATTATCGTTTTGAGCTTGGACGCCTGTTCTTTAACCGCGGTGTAGTTCAGCCCAATCTCGGCCAATCAGCGTCTCAAGAAATTGCGGAAAACGAAATTAATCCCGGAGGAGCCTCGACCACATCCGGACAATTAAGCGTCCAGCCCAGCCAGGCACCGAGCGGGCAGGTATCCAAAAACTCTGACTTAAGCTCCGCGGAACAGCTTTTCTTAAGCATCATCCAGGCTAACGCCAATCATGCTAACGCATTGTATAGCCTAGCAGTGCTCTACCAGAAGGTCGGTGAAAAAAACAATGCCAAGACTGCCGTAGAATCGCTTTTGAAAGTTCTACAGGATGAAAGCGTAAAAAACACGGTAAAAGAACAATTTAAAGAAATCCTTTAAGCACTCATTTAGACGAAAATCCAAAATTATATTCCATATAACAGTAAAACAGCCCTACAACAAAAACAAGGCTGTTTTATTTTGACAAAAATGAAATTTTGTTTTAATATAAAGCAATATAGGGGAGGGGATTAAAGAAATCGGGCAAATAATTATAATATAAAAAAATATGCTGGACATAAATTTTATCAAAGAAAACAAGGAGGCCGTAAAAGATGCTGCAAAGAAAAAAAACATCACGATTGACATCGATCTCCTTCTTAGAATCGATAAGGAAAGAAGGGAATTGCAAAAACAGAGCGATGAATTGCGCGCTGAACGCAATGAACTGGCAAAAAGCTCCGGACAGAGCCGTCCAAGCGCAGAGCAGATCGAGAGAGGGAAGATTTTAAAAACCAAGATTGCGGAAACGGAAAATTCCTTGACAGAAATCAATGTAAAATATTTTGAACTGATGGTTAAGGTGCCAACCATACCATCGGGCGATACGCCGATTGGCAAAGATGATTCAGGAAATATTGAAATATTCAAATGGGGGAGTATTCCGAAATTCGATTTTAAGCCCAAAAGCCATGTTGAGCTGGCACATGATTTAGACTTATTCGATTTGGAGCGAGGCGCAAAAACAGCCGGCTATCGCGGCTACTACGTAAAAAACGAAGCCGTGAGCTTGCAAATGGCGCTAATGCTGTTTGCTCTTGAAAAACTGATCGCCAGGGGATACTCGCCAATGATTCCGCCGACGCTGGTTCGAGAATTCGCGCTTTTCGGATCAGGTTATTTTTCCGGAAAAAAATACGATCCTGAAGTAGATGAAATATACAAGATAGCCAACGAAGAGGTTGAATCGGATGGCAAAAAAAACAAAGAGGACAAATTTCTAATCGGAACAGCCGAACCGTCTCTGCTGGCTTATTACGCAAACGAAGTGCTGGAGGAAAAACAGCTTCCCATACGCATGTGCGGCTTCTCTCAGTGCTATCGTTCCGAAATCGGATCGTACGGCAAGGACACAAAGGGGCTCTACCGCGTGCATGAATTCATGAAAGTCGAACAAGTCTGTATCTGCCGCGCCGATATCGAGGAATCAAATCAATTACACCTTGAAATGTTGGAAATATCCAAAGAGCTACATCGTGATTTGGGTTTGCCTTTCCGTGTTTTATCGATATGCACAGGGGATATGAGCGCCGGGAAATACAAGATGTTCGATCTGGAAGCCTGGATGCCTAGCCGAAATTCTTACGGCGAAACCGGCTCTGCTTCAAACTTTTTAGATTGGCAATCTCGCCGTTTAAATGTCAAATACCGAACGAAAGATAATGAGAACAAATTCGTATATATGCTGAATGACACCGCTCTACCCTCGATACGTCCGATGATAGCCATATTAGAAAATTTTCAGCAATCCGACGGCTCAATATTGATCCCCGAAGTCTTAAGAAAATTCATGCCGGGAAACATGTCGCTTATAAAGCCTAAGAAATAAACAAGATGCTTGAGAGCAATAAAATGATTCCGCAATCCAAGCAAAGGAGGACTTATTATCAAAGCAAAAAATATAACAATCCGTTTTTCCAAAAAGACAAGAAAAGATCCTCTCAATATCAGCCTAATATAAAGAAAAAACGCTTGCTGTTTGTTGCTGTTTCATTATTTTTTTGCGTATTGATTTGGTTTTTTGTATATTCGGATTTTTTTTCCATCAAATCCACGGAAATAAAAGAGGGGGGCAGGTTGGATACGCAAGAAATAGAAAAAACCGTTTGGGCGCAAATCAACAGTGCTTTTTATGCATTTTTACCGCAAAAAAATATTTTTTTGTTTAATGCAAAAAGATTGGAGGATTCCCTTGGCCGACAATTCATATTGAATGACTTTAGCATTAAAAAAAAGATTCCAAGCAAATTGATAATACGGGTTGCGGAAAAAAAATACTATTTGATTTGGCAGGAGGACGACAGATATTATTACGGCGCAAAACAGGGAAGCTTGATCGCCGAACTACCGAATGTTCTGGAAATAAACCGCAATGAGTATCCGATAATCCAAAACCAAAAATCTGAAAAATTATCCGAAAATTTGGCAAATATCGAAAGCGTGTATGTCGGATATATTCTTGATTTGTTTGCAAAGCTAAAAACATACCCCGAACTGTTGCCTGATTTTTTTATTGTCGATAATGAAAAGTCGGTAGTAAAACTAAAGCTGATCGATGGTCCGAAAATATATTTCAATATCAATGAGTCCGCAGAAAAACAGATCAATAAGGTTTTAGTTTTAAAAAATGAAAAACTTAAGGAAAGTTTTTTAAACAAGGAATATATTGACGTCCGTCTTGGTGACAGTATATATTTTCGCTAATTTTTAATTTACTGGCTAATTTTAAATTAAATGGACAAGATAGTATTTAAAATCGTATTTTTTTTAGCTATTGGCGGATTTTGCTTGATAATAATCGCTTTTTTTCTTTTGTTAGTAAAGGCTTCTTTTATTTTTACATCCGAATTCGACCTCATGGGAATCCATTTTAGCCCAGCCCTAATCCAATAAATCTTTTCAATACTTAACTTAATTTTTATGATATATACTTCGATTAATCTACATAACATGAAGTAACATATTATGTTATTTTATTTGGGAACTTGTTATAGATGATTAAGTTGCTCCCCTAGATAACTATGGATAAACAAAAACCGCTTATCAAGTATTTAATTGATTTTTTGGATTATCTGGAAATCGAAAAAGGTCTTGCTGAAAATTCACAAAAAAACTATAGTCGATTTTTATCTAAATTTTTTGTTTGGTTGAAAGATAATCAATTAGAAGGTTTGCAACCCCAAGAACTAACAAAAGATCATATATGGAAATATCGAGTTTTTCTATCTAGATATTTTGATAAAAACAAAAAAGTCAGTCTAAAAAAATCGACTCAAAATCTTTATTTAATTTCGATTCGAGCGCTATTGGAGTTCTTTGTTGAAAAAGAAATAAAGTCCCTTCCCCCATCACAAATTAAACTTGTTAAAAGCAAAGAAGACAAACAAGTTAAATTTTTAAACTTAGAACAGTTAGAAAAATTATTACTTGCTCCAGATACTAATTCAGTAATCGGCTTGAGAGATAGGGCTATTTTAGAATGTCTATTCTCTGCTGGTTTGCGAGTTGACGAGCTTGTCAATCTTAACGTCGGTCAATTCAAGATAAATAATCTCACTAAAGATATAGAAATTTCTATAATCGGAAAAGGTAAAAGGGTTAGAACGGTTTATCTTTCGGAAAGAGCAATTTTTTGGCTTAATAAATATATATCCATGCGCAAAGATATGGATGATGCATTGTTTATTAATTATTGGCGGCCAGGAGCAGAAAAGGATTCAAGAAGACTTACAAAAAAAAGTATCGCAGATATCGTGAAAAAATATGTAAAAATTACCGGATTACCGGTTATGGCCACGCCGCACACTCTCCGTCATTCTTTTGCTACTGATCTTTTAAATCAGGGTGTTGATCTTCGCCTGGTTCAAGAATTTTTAGGTCATAGAAATATTGCCACAACTCAGATCTATACCCATGTTACCAATAAACAGCTAAAGGACATACACAAAAAATTTCACGGCGGGAAAAATTTCAAAAACAAATAACACTATGAACACATGGTTCGAAGTTGAAAAAAGTATATATAAAACCAAAATATTTTTATTCAACAACCTAAGTCCCTCCCCTTTTCGTCAAGAAGATCCGATCAAATGCAATGATTGTATTTTGAGATATATTTCTGTTTTAATTGTTTCTGGAAAAATAAAAGTAAATAAAATAAACCACAAAGATAATTTTTGGTCACCCTCTATAATAGACCCAAATTCTGAAATTAAACATCATGGAAGCGACTGGCATAATAGAAAGATCGAAGAGATCAATGGTTATTTTTTATTAAAAAATTATACGACAAAAAAAGAACCAAATTTACATTATGGCAGGGCTGATTTAGGTATTTCGGGTTTAAATATTTTTATTGAAGTAGGGACTGTAAACTTCTATAAACTTCTGATTAATTGTATTCAAATGAAAAACTGCGTGATTATAGTAGCCCCTAATGATAATTATATTTTAGAGTTTTATTTATGAAAAATAATAATGAAATTTCTGATTTTTTAGAGTATTTAGAAAAAAAATTATACTCAAAAAGCACGATAAGCTGTTATGGCTTCGCAATTATTGATTTTTTTAAATATTTGGATACTATTAATACTGATTATATTTCATTTAACAATATAAACGTTCTTGATTATATAGAAAACTTAAATGGAACAAACACGAAACAAACAATTAATTCGAAGATTTATTCAATAAAAAAATATGTTGAATTTTTAGAAAAACAAAAAAATATTTTAATTCCGCTTAAATTAACTCCGTCTAAAACTCATAATAAAAAGCCAATTAAAGTTATAAGCGATATAAATGTCATTTTGAAATATGTTGATGAAATAGAAAAGAATGAAATTATTCGTATGCGTGATAAGCTATTAATTAGCATGATATATTATTGTGGATTTAGGACGAAAGATATATTAAAAATTAAGGTCAGCGATATTAACGAATATGAATTATATATTAACAATAAAATATTTATATTTTCAGATTTTATTGCAAATGACGTGAAAAAGTTAATCGAAACTTTAAAATTAAGTAGTGATAAATATTTGTTTTATAATTTTTCACCAGGCAGAAAAGATCATACAAAAAAACATCTAACAGAAAAATCAGCTGAAAGCATTTTTAATAGATACAAGGTTATTCTAAATAAGAATTTATCAATTAGGGATTTAAGAAATTCTTATTGCTTGAATATTGAAAGATATTTTTTAGAGATAAATATTATCACTATTACCAGTTATTCAGAATTTAATGCGGATTGTGATTATTTATGTTTTAAAGAATAGAAATTTTACGGCAAATAACTGAGCGGGTCAACCGGAATTCCGTTTAGGCGGACCTCAAAGTGCAGGTGCGGACCGGTTGTGAGTCGTCCTGCGCCGGGTGTGCCGGGCAGTCCTCCGGACAGGCCGATAGCTTGACCCTGCACGACATATTCGTCCTCGGCGACGAATGATTTTGAGGCGTGTCCATAAACCGTTGACAAACCATCTCCGTGTATTAACATTATATATCCATAACTTGCGCTTCCGTTGCAAGTAACGCGAGCCACATAGCCTGATGCCGCGGCCTTAAGCGTGCTCCCCTGCCGTGCGCGAATATCTACTGCCGGGTGCTCGAAAATATTACGAAAAGGATAAGCCGGATCATGGAAATAAGCGGTTATTACGTTCTTTGCAACCGGCCAAACTAGGCCATTGGCATTGAATTCAAGCTTATTTTTGTCCAGGGCCGCTAATTTTGCGCGCACAATCTTTTCCATGCTGGCTATTTCCGCGGCCGCATCTTCCTGCTCCTTTTTGGCCCTTGCCAAAAGACGCTGATATTCTTTTTCTGATTGGCCGACTTGTCCAATGATCGTAATTTTGTTTTCTTTTTCCGCGGCCAACTTAGCCTTTTTTTCTTCCAGCTCTTTTTTCAGTCCGGCCAACTCCTCATTTTTGCGTGTGAGTGTTTTTTGTTCTTTTTCCAAAGCGTTTTTCAGATCTTTGACACTATCCAGACTTTCATCCAGATTTTCATTGATGTCTTCGAGATATTTGACCTGAGTCAAAAATTCCGAAAGCGTATTATTCAAAAGCATTATCTCTAGGGTGTTGGCATTGTCTCTCTTTTGGATCAAACGCAAAACATCGGCAATCTGTTCTTTATTTTTTGTAATCGCCTTGTCTTTGTCGGCAATTTCAAGATTCGTTCTTTGGATCTCAAGTTCGGTGCGGTCGATATCGGTTTCTACTAATTCGATATCGAGTTCGGATTTTGCCAAACGGTTTTCCAAGAGCGAAAGTTGATTGTTCAAACTGGATTTTTCCTGCTGTTTCTGCTTGATCGCGGCTTCGTATTGTGCTTGCTTGTCTTGGATTTTTTTTACATCGTTGCGTTTATCCGCTATGTCATCGTTCAGCATTTTTACTTCCCTATTTATCTGTGACGATTCGTCATCCTGCGAATACACTGATATTGAATCGCTTAACAAGAATAGCAAAAAAAATATTGCGAATATTGCTTTTAAGCTGGTTTTTGAAAAAGTATTTTGCATATTTATAATTATAGCATTTTTTAAAAAAATAGAAAACAGCGCCGTCTTTATCCAAGGGGCGCTGTTGCGGTTTTAAGATTGATTTATTTTTCTAAAAGTCTTGATTGAAATGAATATCAAGACCATAAATAGTCCAAGCCAAATAATCGGCCTTGCTATAAGCTCTAAAAATTCGAAATCAAAGAAAAATAAATCGAATGTAATGCCGAGCATTATCAAAATTGATCCGTATAGTGCAAAAAAATCAAACTTAAACATGGTCTCCTCCACAATTTGAATGAACAAAAAAAATTGCAGACAAATATATTTTGTCTGCCCAATAACTATCTATTAATTTTTTATAGCAAATTTATGGCATTGTCAAGTCTCTCGATACTTTCTTGTTTCCCAAGAACATTTGCCACGTCAAAAGGGCTCGGGCTTTTTTCTTTTCCGGTCAAGGCGACCCTTGCCGGCCAAAGGTAATCCCCTGTCTTACACGAGTTTTGATTCAAATATTCAATCGTAATCGATTCGATTTTTTCTTTTGTCCATTCTTTTTCATCCAATTTGTTCCAAAGTTCTTTAATGGCTGATAAATTCTTTTTGCATTCGCTGGCTTCCTGTTTTTTCCAAACTAACATTTCTTTCGGATAATCCAATTTGTCCGTAAACAAAAATTTTGTGAATTCGCCGATATCACAAAGCCTTTTTAATCTTTCTTGTTCGATTAAAACAGCCGAGCGAATAAATTCTGCTGTTTTTTTGCGCGGATTTGCGGTAATTTCAAGATTTTCTTTCAGAAACGGAAGAGATAATTCGATTAGCCGCTCGACCGACAATTGCCGGATATAGTAACCGTTGAAATAATTCAATTTTTCAATGTCGAAAACCGCGGGGCTAACGCTGATTTTTTTGTAATTAAATTGTTTAATCAACTCTTCCATCCCCAAAATCTCATTATCCCCTTCCGGGTGCCAGCCAAGCAGAGCGATAAAATTTATAATCGCTTCCGATAGATAACCTTTGGCGCGAAACTCTTCTACGGAAACATCGCCTTGGCGTTTGGAAAGCTTGCCTCCCCCTTCTTTATTCAAAACAACCGGCAGATGCACGAATTTCGGTTCAGTCCAGCCGAATGAACGATAAAGCAAAACGTTTTTGGGAAAAGACGGTATCCATTCTTCGCTTCGGCTTACATGGCTGATTTCCATTAAGTGGTCATCAACTACGCTGGCAAATTGATAGGTTGGAATGCCGCTTGATTTGATTAAAACATGATCGTCTAGTTCTTTGGCGGCTACGGATATTTTTCCGCGCAATTCATCAAAGCATTCGACAACCCCCTCTTGCGGCATTTTTTGGCGGATAACAAAAGGTTTTTTTTCTTCTAATTTTTTGGCAATTTCTTCTTGGCTTAGATTGCGGCATAGACCGTCATAGCGCGGCGCCATTTTGTTTTTTTGCTGTTCAGCGCGCATAGAGTCAAGCCTTTCGGCTGAGCAAAAACAGCGATATGCCCCGCCTTTCAAAAGAAGCTCATCAGAGTATTTTTTATATATATCAATTCTTTCACTCTGAGTATATGGGGCAAATGGACCGGATTTTAGAGGTGATTCGTCAAAAATTATGCCTGTCCATTCAAAAATATTTATTAATGATTCAAGTGCGCCCGGCACGAATCTTTTGTCATCCGTATCCTCAATACGCAAAACAAAATCACCGTCCATGCTCTTGATCATCAGATAACCAAAAAGAGCGGTTCTAAGGTTGCCGATATGTAGATATCCGGTTGGTGAAGGAGCCATCCGGCCCCGGATTTTGTTAGTCATTGTTTTTGTTTTGCTTATATTATTAGATTAGTAAATATTGGGTAGCTTGTCAATCTGAATTATGGAAAATAAAAAGCGAGATAGATTGGATGATTTTTCCAATTATCTCGCTTAAGGTAGGGTTTAAACATTTCTAAAAAAAACCCTCATTCTCGAGCTATCCAAGGGTTCTATGCGTGCGTGTTTAGAGTTACAACTTTCTATATACCACCCATCCTTCACCCAGTATGCCCATATTACACACAATACGTTTGACTGATTACGAACATAAAAAAAATTGTTATAATCAAGAGATATCTCTGCAACGGTTGGTTTCTTTGACAACAGACTACACATTTCTGTTAGTGTTGTCTCTGCTTTTTTCCTTCCTCCTATCGAATTAATAACCATTGCATTATATAAATTTTCCGTAAAAAATTGAAATGAATAAGGGGAAATTCTGCTTCCCATAAACGGTTCTTCTATTTTTTCAAGAAAATCTTTTTTAAAGTTTTTTCCCAAAAATGATATTTTTAATCCATTTTGAGAGTTTTCTTTAAAATGATTTTTCACATAGAAGAATGTTTTTGTTGGAGGGACAACAATTGATTCTCCGCATTTGCATAAAATTAATTCCTCGTTTTTTTTCATTTTTACCTCCTTCTTTAAATTTGTCAAAGAGCAATC
>Ga0265296_1004555_pt1 | contig 11989 bp, 13 predicted proteins | sample MunlanPumphouse1_FD_189073 | JGI IMG/M metagenome (GOLD analysis project Ga0265296, IMG submission 189073) | Groundwater microbial communities from a municipal landfill in Southern Ontario, Canada - Pumphouse #1 | ecosystem: Environmental > Aquatic > Deep subsurface > Groundwater | place... | reverse complement strand
TCATGTTGATAGATCAATTTTAAATCCTCGGGATTTTATCATGACCGATATTGTGGGAACTTATAATTTATTAGAAGCAGCTAAAAAATATAAAATAGCGCGTTATATTCAAATTTCTACTGATGAAGTTTATGGATCAACTGAAACTAGATTTATTGAAGAAAGCAAATTTGACCCCTCGAGCCCTTATTCAGCTTCCAAGGCTGGTGCTGATTTATTATGCCAGGCATACACTAAAACTTATCAAATGCCTATTGTGGTTACCCATAGTTGTAATAACTATGGCCCATATCACTATCCGGAAAAATTAATCCCGCTGGCTATTACCAATTTGTTGGAAGAAAAAAAGGTGCCAATTTATGGCGATGGCCAGCAAGTACGGGAATGGATTTATGTGGATGATCATGCCAGTGCCATTGATTTACTAGTGCATAAAGAAGATGTTGATACGGTTTATAATATTGGCACCGGTGAAGAGCTTACTAATTTGGAATTAATTAACATGATTTTGAAATTGCTAAATAAAGATGAAAGTTGTTTGGAATTTGTTAAAGACCGGCCAGCTCATGATCGGCGTTACGCGCTAGATAGCAGCCGCTTACGCGATTTTGGTTTTAAACCACAAGTAAAATTAGGAGAAGGTCTGTCGGAAACAGTAATGTGGTTTAAGGAGAATAAATGGTGGTGGGAGAAAATTAAAAGCGGGGAGTATTTAGAATATTATAAAAAGCAGTATCAATCATAAGTTTAATGTCATTGCGAGTATTAGCGAAGCAATCTATAAAATTTAATAAAAAGTTTGCATGGGTAAAATTTTAATTTTAGGGGCGCGGGGGATGTTGGGGGCTGATTTAGCGCATGAATTTACCGGCAAAAGCGAATTGTATTTGTGGGACAAGGAAGAAGTCGATGTAACACAAAAACAGCAAGTTATTGATAAAATAACAGATTTAAAACCCGAAATAGTTATTAATGCTACGGGTTATACTAATGTTGATGGTGCAGAAGATAATCAAGCAGCAGCATTTAAAATAAATTCTGAAGCAGTTAAATATATTACCCTAGCTTGTGAACAAGTTAATGCTCGTTTAGTTCATTTTTCAACCGAATATGTTTTTGATGGTACTAACAAATTGGGGTATGACGAGACGTCAGTCGTAAATCCACTGAGTGTATATGGACAGTCCAAGGCTCAGGGTGAGAAATTCGTGTTTGGTTACACAAATGGTTATGTAGTCAGAACTTCTTGGCTTTTTGGTAGAGCACCACAAAAAGGAAAACCACGGGGAATAAATTTTATTGATACCATGATAAAGCTGGCTTGCGAGCGTCAAGAAATAAAAGTAGTTAATGATCAGTTTGGTAAACCAACTTATACCAAAGATTTAGCTAAAGCAGTGGAAGGGTTGTTAGTTGGTAATTATCAGCCGGGTATTTATCATTTAGTAAACGAAAATGTTTGTTCATGGTATGATTTAACTAAAGAGGTTTTTAGATTAAAAAATATCAAAACGCCTTTACTGCCGATTAGTTCCAGTGAATACCCTGTCAAAGCCAAACGACCGCAATATGCGGTTTTACTCAATACTAAATTTCCAGCTTTACGCAGCTGGCAGGAGGTGTTAAAAGAATATTTGATTAAATAGATATGGAACAAGAACAATATATACCAGGGGAATATCTAAATTCTAAAGAAAACGAAAGCCAACTACATGAGTCGGTTAATTTGAATGAAGAAGAAAAACAATTGCTAACAATAAAAGAGTCTATTCCAGAGGATAAAGATCCAACGTCTAAACTTCAGACTCGGGATATTTTATTCAATGGCGAACGTATAGGCGGTTTTTCCTACCTTTATGATAATAAGCCCGGTGGTTATACGACGTTTCAAGGATTGGAAATTAATGAAAATTATAGAGGGAGAGGAATGGCCAAGGAGTTATATCGAAGATTAAATGCGGAAGCCCAGACCCGCGGTGAGGTTTTGGTTTCCGATATGATAGTAAGTGATGATGCTAAAAGAGTTTGGGAATCGTTAGTGCGAAGTGGAGAAGTAGAGCGCTTGGAGGGAGATATGTATGCTTTTAAGCGTCCAGAAGTTAAAAAGTCAATACTCACATCTTAATATTAAATTATAGATCTTTTATCAAAGTAAATTAATAGCATTTTTATGAAAGGAATTATTTTAGCAGGTGGTGTTGGGTCGCGCTTAATGCCGCTCACCAAAGTAACCAATAAGCACTTGTTGCCGATTTACAACAAGCCCATGATTTATTATCCTTTGGAAACTTTGGTTAAGGCGGGGATTAAGGATATTTTAATTGTATCGGGACCAGAGCATGCTGGGCATTTTTTACAGTTATTAGGATCGGGGAGAGAATTTGGAGTAAAATTTTCCTATGAAATGCAAGAAGAGCCAGGTGGTATTGCTCAAGCCTTAGGACTAGCAGAAAATTTTGCAGATTCAGAGCCAATTGCTGCAATTTTGGGTGATAATATATTTACTGATGATGTTTCCTCGAGTATTAAGGAATTTGTGCAAAACCCAGTTGGGGCGCAAGTATTTTTAAAACAAGTACCCGACCCCGAACGTTTTGGTGTAGCAGAGATTAAGGGTGATAAAATTATTTGCATTATTGAAAAGCCCAAACAACCAGCTACTAATTTAATAGTTACTGGTTTGTATCTTTATGATGCGCAAGTATTTTCCATTATTAAAAAACTTAAACCATCAGCTAGGGGTGAGATGGAAATTACTGATGTAAATAATGCTTATGTTGTACAAAATAAAATGAAGTACACTATTTTATCCAGTGAATGGACAGATGCTGGCACCTTTGATTCATTATTTAAAGCTAATCAGTTGATTGCCCGCCAGTTAAATTCGCAGATTTAGTCAATGATACCCTAAATAAACCATCCTCGGTTTTGATGGTAACTAGTGATCCTAGTGGGTCTAGAAAAAAATTCTGGATTGGTTTTTGTTGTTTAGAAATAATCCATTTTTGCTGCTGGTCTCTAGTGTCTAATTCCAGTGCCAGTAATTCGTTGTTAATAGCTAGTAAAATATAATTTTCATTAAACCAGCTCGCGGCGGTAATAGGAGTACTGATGCGATTAATCAATTCGATCTTGTTTTGTTCTAGATCGTAAGACCAAAGTTCAAAGTTGTTGTATAACAATAACGTGGAACCATCACGTGACCAATCAATATCTATCACATCGGGCAAAGACAAAGTGGGCTGTTCGTTGGTGAGTGGCGAAGTTAGTAAGTACAAATTGTGTCTGACAGTATCTAGTAGCGGTAACCAATCATCATTAGATTCAAGAAACGTAAAATCAGTTGATAAAGCCACTGGTCGAATTGAAGACAGTTCTTGCAAATTTTTTGGATTAAATATTTTTAAGCTAATACCATCCTTACCTTCTTTTACTAAAACATAAATTAAACCATCAAAATGCTTAAAATCAACGATTGAGGCGCGCCAAAGTAATTTAGTTGTGCCCGAGGTTAAAGAAAATTCATACATTTCTGCGCCAGTGCTAATATACAAAATATTATCATTACTCGTTGACCAGTGAATAGTAATCGGTTTAATTTGACTAGGTAGCTCAATGTTTTTTTTGGCGTTATCAGTAAGATTTATAATTTGCCAGGGTTGAACTGAGGCTGGTGAATTAATCAATAAATTTCTGCTAGTTGTTGACCATTCAGTGTATTTAATTATTTTAGAAGCGTCGCGATTAATTAAGGCCGCGTCTCCCGAAGCCAAGTTAAGTAGCCATAAACCAGAACCAAGCCCAGATTCTTTGTAATAAAGTAAGTTTACACCATTGGGCGATAGTGAAGAATTAATATTATTAGTATCGCCAAGCTTATCACCCAGCTGTTCTGGAGGCCACAGTTTAATATTACCAGTAAAAGTAACCACACCTGTTTTAACTGCTAATTTTTTTTGCCAAGGCTGATATTCAGGTAAGGTTACAGCTAGATCATAAGTGTCAGCGGAAAGCCGGCGTAAAATCGTGGGAGTGGTATTGTTTTGAATTTGTCCATTAAGAATAATGGTGGCACCAGTAGGTTTAGATTTTATATCTAAAGCGCCAGTTTTTTCAATTTTCTGCTTGTAAGGGTTATACTCGTATCCTTGGGTATAGAGAATAAGCCAAATACTGCTTAAAATAAACAAAGCTATAAAAAATATATATATTATTCTTCGATATTTAAGTGGCATGGGTTTGATTTTATATACTAAAAAGGTTAAGCTGTATTTGTTAATTATTAAGGTTTAATTCTTAATTTATTGTAACATGAGTTCGTTGGTCATAGAAGGAGCCAAAGCTTTACATGGCACTATTGAGGTACCAGGAGCTAAAAATGCGGTGACGCCAATTTTAGCAGCTTGTTTGTTAACAAGCGAAGAATGTACCATTCATAATATTCCAGCTATTAGTGATGTAGCTAAGATGCTTAGCTTATTAAAAGCAGTTGGAGCCGAAGTTAATAATCAAGGCAAGACCGTTACTATTAAGGCGGTAAATATCAATTTAAGCCAATTGCCAGCTAACGAAGTAAAAGGCATGCGGTCGTCAATACTGCTGTTTGGGCCGTTATTAGCTAGAATTCATGCTGTAACTTTACCTGAACCAGGTGGTTGTATTATTGGCAATCGTCCATTAGATACGCATTTATACGGTCTACAGCGATTAGGAGTGGAGGTTAAAATAACTAATGAAAGTTATGATTTGAAGGTTGAAAAGTTAACTGGCGCCAAAATTATTTTGCCGGAATTTTCCGTAACAGCAACAGAAAATGTTGTCATGGCCGCAGTCTTGGCCTCTGGTACGACCACTATTGAATTGGCAGCAGCCGAGCCTCATGTTCAAGATTTGTGTAATTTCTTAATAGCTTTAGGTGCAAAAATTAAAGGTATCGGCACACACACCTTAATTATTGAAGGAGTAAAAAGTCTGCATGGAGCTGAATATTCTATTATTCCCGATCCAATAGAGGCAGGTACCTGGGCGGTGCTAGCAGCAGTAACACGTGGTGAAATAACAATCAAACCAGTCTGCGTTGAACATTTAAATTTTGTGTTAATGAAATTAAAGGCCATTGGAGTTGATTGGCAGCTTAAAGGTGACGCCTTAACAGTTCGCGCCTCTCGCCAATTAAAACCTTTTCGTTTGCAGGCCTTGCCATATCCTGGATTTCCCACTGATTTACAAGCTCCTTTTTGTATTTTAGCTACTCAAGCCAATGGTACTTCATTGATTCATGATCCAATGTACGAGGGTCGATTAAACCACATTTCGGAATTAATTAAAATGGGAGCAAATGCTGTGATTGCCGATCCACATCGCGTGGTGGTAACTGGGCCAACCCCGTTATATGGCCGCGATATCCGTTCTTATGATTTACGTTCAGGTGCTACTATGTTAATAGCTGCTCTAATGGCGCAAGGACAAAGTATTATTGCTGAAGCCGAAGTTGTAGATCGGGGTTATGAAAAAATTGAGCAGCGGCTAAAAGCGATTGGTGCTGAAATTTCTCGTCAATAGTAAGTCAATTAATCTTTTTGACGGTAGTTGAGTATAAGTGATAAAATTTTTGTATAATATAACCAATGACTATTAATTTAGAAAATTTCAATATTTCAAAGACTTCGATCACGAAGTCTAGGCCGTCGGCTCTGACGGTTATTTTTATTGCGATTGCCTTTTTGGCTGGTTTATATTTAGGTCAGTATCAAAAAAATACCAATATAGATTTTGGCAGTCTGGTTAATATAAATAAAGAAAAACCAGCTTATATTAGTCAGGATGTAGATTTTAATTTATTTTGGAAAGTTTGGGATTATGTACAAGCTAATTATCTAGAACATCCGGTTTCAGATACAAAATTGTTTTATGGAAGTTTACAAGGAATTTTAGCCTCACTTCAAGATCCTTATTCACTTTTTATGGATCCGGAAACAGCAGAGAAATTCAATCAAGAGCTCTCTGGCAGTTTTGAGGGTATTGGTGCGGAAATTGGTATTAAAAATGATTATTTAGTAATTGTGGCACCGTTACCAGGAACGCCGGCTGAACGTGCTGGTTTACGTCCTGGGGATAGAATTATATCAATTGATGATTTAGATACTACTGGCATTGCTTTAGATTACGCAGTCAGTTTAATAAAGGGTCTAAAAAATACCAAAGTCGTTTTAAAAATATTAACTAATGGCGACTCTGAAGCACGTGATGTGGAAATAATTCGTGATCAGATTAGAGTGGATGTGATTAGATCAGAATTAAAAACTGTACCCGGTACTAATAAGCAAGTTGGTTATATTAGGTTGGTTCATTTTGCCCGCGAAACTAATGATTCATTTATTAAGTCGTGGCAAAATCTTTCAGCACGCGGTGCTCAAGCATTGATATTAGATTTACGAAATAATCCTGGTGGTTACTTAGATCAAGCAGTAGATATTGCCAGTCATTGGATACCAGAAGGTGTGGTAGTTAAGGAGCAGTTTGTGCCGCCGCAGTTTAAAGAATACAAATCAACTGGCACTGGTGATTTGCAAGGTATACCAACAATTGTGTTGGTAAATCAAGGCTCGGCCTCGGCTTCGGAAATTGTGGCTGGCGCGCTGCAGGATTACAAGTTAGCTACTTTAGTGGGCGAAAAAACTTTTGGCAAAGGATCGGTGCAGGATTACCAGACTTTTTCCGATGGTTCAGCTTTAAAACTAACTATTGCCAAATGGTTTACTCCCCAAGGTCGGCAAATTGACAAAACCGGCATCGAACCAGATGTTAAAATCGAATTAACCAAAGAAGATTATAATAATGATAATGATCCACAGTTAGTCAAGGCATTGGAATTGTTACGGTAATATGAAGGAAAGGTGGAAGATAATTTTAACGGGTCGTGTTCAAGGCGTTGGTTTAAGATATCTTATCAAAATCAGGACTTGGCAAAATAGTTTGACTGGTTGGGTCGGTAATATACAAAAGGGACAGGTGTTAATTGAGGTAGAAGGCAGTAACTTAGATTTAGAAAAATTTGTTAATTGGCTTAAGCAGAATCCTGGTTGGTCCCGGGTAGTAGAGTGCCAAGTAAATAAAATTAATTTACAGAATGATAACAGTTTTTTAATAAAGTTTAATTTATGATCAAGGTGATTTTTTTAAAAAAAGTTAATCAAGTTGCTAATGAGGGTGAAGTAAAAGAAGTTAGTAACGGTTATGCGATGAATTACTTGTTACCTCAGGGGTTAGCAGGGTTAGCTACTCCAGTTAAGATTAGGCTGTGGGAGCAAAAAAATATCCAGCAACAACATCAGCAAAAACAGCAGGAGCATAAGTTTAGAAAATGGCAATCTTTGATAAATGGTCAAATAATAGAGATTATAGCCAAAACCTCACCAGCGGGTAAATTATTTGCTAGTGTAACTACAACACAGATTATTGATCAAATATACAAAAAATTTGATCTGCAATTATCTACTAAACAATTAGAGTTGCCTGGTAATATTAAAACTGTAGGGGAACATCAAATAACAGTATTATTTGGTTCTAGCCACCAAGCCAAAATTATTCTTAAAATTTTATCATTAAACCATGATTAAAACTAAATACATATTTATTTCGGGCGGAGTGTGTTCTGGATTAGGAAAGGGTATCGCTGCCGCTTCTATCGGTGCCATCTTAAAAGCAGCTGGTTTTAAAGTTTTTAGTTTGAAATTTGATCCTTACCTAAATATTGATCCAGGCACCATGAATCCTTATCAACATGGTGAAGTTTTTGTGTTAGATGATGGCACTGAAACTGATTTAGACCTGGGGCATTATGAAAGGTTTCTTGATGAGAATTTGAGTCGTTTAAGCAATCTTACTACGGGACAGATTTATGATAAATTATTAAATCAGGAGAGAAGGGGAGAATTTTTAGGCAAAACTATTCAGATTATTCCGCATATAACTAATGCCATTAAAGATTATATTTTTCAGGCAGCTAAATATAGCAAAGCTGATTTTTTAATTATGGAAATTGGCGGTACGGTCGGTGATATTGAAGGGGAGCCATATTTAGAAGCCGCTAGGCAGTTGCACCAAGAACAAGGCGATGGCCGTGTGTTGTTTGTCCATGTTTCATTATTGCCTTATTTAAAAACATCCAATGAGTTGAAAACTAAACCAACCCAAGCGTCGGTTCGAGAGCTGAGAAGGGTAGGTATTCAACCAGACATTATCTTATGTCGTACTGATTTTCCCATTAAAAAAGATTTGTTGGACAAGATAGCCCTATTTTGCGATATACCAGCGGTTGCCGTAATACCGGCAATGACTATTAAGAGTATTTATGAAGTGCCTATAAATTTTGAAAAATATAAAATTTCACAAATAATTTTTAAAAAATTTGGTATTATTAAAAAACGTCCGCTTTTAACCGCTTGGGAAAAATTAAATGTTAAAGTTAAAAACGGTAAACAGTTGCTTAGTGTCGCTATGGTAGGAAAATACACTGAACATGGTGATGCCTATTTAAGTGTTTTAGAAGCTTTACGGTCGGCTGTTTATTTTCATAATGCCAGGTTGGTAGTGGAATGGATTGATGCCGAGAAATTGGAATATCAAGATAAAAAAGAGTGGCAAAAATTAAAACGGGCACAAGGTGTGGTTATTCCAGGCGGTTTTGGTATACGCGGAACCGAGGGTAAAATTTTAGCTGCTAAGTATGCCAGAGAAACTAACAAGCCATTTTTAGGACTTTGTTTGGGCATGCAGATTGCAACTATTGAGTTTGCCAGAAATGTCGCTAAGATTAGTAAGGCCACTAGTACCGAGTTCGACGCTAAAACTAAAGATCCAGTTATTCACATTATGCCGGATCAAGAAAAAAAATTATTATCTCGCGATTACGGTGCTACTATGCGTTTAGGTGCATGGGATTGCACTTTAATTAAGGGCACCAAGACTTTTAAAGCGTATGGTAAAAATAATATATCAGAACGTCACAGGCATCGTTTTGAATTTAATAATTTTTATCGCGCTAAACTGGAGCAAGCTGGACTAGTTATTTCCGGCACTACACCCGATCATAAATTAGTTGAAATTGTTGAACTAAAAAATCATCCATGGTTTGTGGGTGTACAGTTTCATCCTGAATTTAAATCCCGGCCTTTGCGCCCGCATCCGTTATTTAGGGATTTTATTGGTGCTTGTATAAAAAAATAAAAACCCCCGAGTTGATGGGAGTTTTTAAAGCGTTATTTTTTTGTTACTACAGAGACTAGTTTAGCCAGTTTCAGTTTACCAGTGTAACTTTTTTTCCATTTGCGATGAAATTTAACTATTCCTGGGATGATAGCGAATAAAGTATCATCACTGCCGCGTTTTACACCAACCCCGGGAAAAAATTTAGTGCCACGTTGACGAACAATAACCATACCAGCTTTAATTATCTGACCAGCAAATATTTTAACACCAAGACGTTTAGATTGTGATTCGCGGCCTAAAGATGTAGAACCGCCTGCTTTTGTATGAGCCATAAGTTAAGAATTATGAAGCAAGAATAAAGAATTAAGATAACGAAATTATTATAACTAATAGTTTAAAATAGGTCAAGGGTTATGTAAAATAAAAGACCCCGCCTAAATAATAGGAGAGGTTTGTATCAACAGAATGTTATTTTGATTATTTTTTATTATGTAAGGCATCTCTTTCTTCAGTGTGCATTACGAAGTCGTTAACTATTTGTTGTGCCAACAAGTTAATCTGTTCATCAGTAATTGTTGTGTCTTTACCAATAAACAGTGAGGCATCTAAAGAAAAGTAAGCTAAATTGTACGTTCCACAGAACGGACCCTCAGTTATTAGGTGGACTTGGGTTTTAAATGGATATTGGAGTGTGGGGGGTACTATTGTAACTTCACCTTTTAAATAATTTTCTGACATTGGACAGAACTTTATTCCAGCATCAGTCAATTTTGATTTGATGACACTAGATATAACATCCGCGCGATTGCTGGTGAGTTTGAGGTTCGCGGCAACGGTCATTCCGTTCAAAGGTTGATCACAATTCTTTTCTTTCTGCCCATAGCTAGGCAGCAAAAACGCTACGGTTAGCAGTAGTATAATAATTGATTTCATGTTAAACTCCTACAATGTTTGTTTATGGTTTGTTGATTTAGTTAATTTTTATTTGAGCCCATCTTATTATATTGGTAGGAAATTAGTCAATGGTCTAGGGTTTGTTTATTTTTTCTCTTTTGCGTATCATAATTACATGAAGGCAAGATTAACAATTTTATTGATTTTATTGTTGATAGTTATTATTGGAACTGGATATTTTTTAGGACAGCAGTATTTGATATCGGATAATACTGATTTATCTTATATTGATAAACCAATAATTAGTACTGATTTAGCTTTAAACTTATCTAATAATCAAAATCAGCCAATTGCAGATAATACTGAAATAGTACTAGAACCTGAATTAAATCCCAAACAAGATCATTTAATTAAAATATTGAAAGTACCATTTACTGTGCAGGCGCCATTTGCTAATTGGGATATGCCTTATCAGGAAGCGTGCGAAGAAGCGAGTATTATAATGGTGGCAGATTTTGTAGCAAATAGGGATGTCCTGAGACTGGAGCCGGTTGAAGCTGATCAGAGAATATTGGAATTGATAGAATGGGAAGAGGATAATGGTTATGCAATTGATATTACCGCTTTAGAAGTGGTTAAGGTTTTAGAGCAAAGATTTAATATCAACTCTCGAGTAGAACCATATAATGCGCAAGTTATCAAAGAAGAAATTCAAGCAGGACATCCGGTAATTTTACCTGCTGCTGGTAGGTTGTTAGATAATCCGTATTTTCACCAACCCGGACCTTTGTATCATATGCTGGTAGTAAAGGGGTATGACGGAGATGAATTTATAACTAATGACCCTGGAACTAAAAGGGGTGAAAATTTTCGTTATCGTTATTCTGTTTTTGACAGGGCAGTTCATGACTGGAATGGGGGAGAGGTAGAGAATGGCGAGCAGGTGATGATAGTAGTTTTGGGTTTATAAAATTTATAGCCTTGACCAATGATTTGATTTACGATATCATTAGTATGATAATTCATACTTTTCATATTTGAATATGTCCAATAAAATACAGGATAAATTTTTAAATGTTGCCTGCCTAGGAACCACCAAACTTGGTGATAGGGGACAGGTAGTAATTCCAGCAGAAGTCAGGCGTGCTCTTAAATTAAAAGCAGGTGATAAATTATTTGCTTTTGTAGTTCATGGTAAAGTTCTTTCTATGATTAAAACAGATGCAATTGATAGATTTTTGTCACAATTTTCTAATAAAATGTTAGTTTCAAAAAAGAAAGGTAAATAATTTATGTGGCGAGTTTTAAAATTAAAAAAAGTTTGGATACCGCTGTTGATTATTATTTTAATTGTGGCTGGCGTAATTTATTCACGGGCGCAAAATAGTAAACCACAATATAAAACTGAAGCAGTTCAGCAACAAGATTTAAAGCAGACAGTATCGGTTACTGGTACCATAGAGGCAGCAGAAGCGGTTGACCTAAATTTTAAAATTTCCGGGCGTGTTTCCGCAATGCCGGTTAAAGTTGGTGATAAGGTTAAACTGGGTGATCGATTAGCTAGTTTGGAATCTAGTGATGCACAAGCTGCATTACTTACAGCTCAAGCGCAAGTTCAACAATACGAAGCGGCTTTAGCTAAAATTGAAGCTGGTTCTTCTACTGAAGATATAGAAGTGTATCAAGCAGCTGTGGCTTCAGCTCAAACTACTTTGGATAATACTAAGCGGTCATTGCTGAACACTACGGCTTCACAAACACAGGCTGTAACAAACGCTTGGGCACAATTAGTAGGTTTACCTGCCACTGTTGAACCGGATAAGAGTAATACTTCTACTATTACCATTACTGTATCAGGAACATATACTGGGCAGAAGACTGGATT
>Ga0265296_1004552_pt1 | contig 11991 bp, 11 predicted proteins | sample MunlanPumphouse1_FD_189073 | JGI IMG/M metagenome (GOLD analysis project Ga0265296, IMG submission 189073) | Groundwater microbial communities from a municipal landfill in Southern Ontario, Canada - Pumphouse #1 | ecosystem: Environmental > Aquatic > Deep subsurface > Groundwater | place... | reverse complement strand
GATGCGGAAGCTCAGGCGTTCCGGGAGGATTTAGGGATTGGGGAAGCAGGATTGGCCCTGGTCATTGCCCTTTCATACAAGCTGCTGGGGCTTATTTCCTTCTTCACCGTGGGACCCGATGAAGTGCGGGCCTGGACTATTCGGGAGGGAACGGTTGCCCCTAAAGCGGCAGGGAAGATTCATTCTGACCTTGAGCGAGGTTTTATCCGGGCAGAGGTTATCGGGTACGCTGATCTGGTAGAATGCGGCAGCATGGCTCAGGCGCGTCCAAAAGGACTGCTCCGGCTTGAAGGCAAGAACTACATTGTGCAGGATGGCGACGTGGTCACCATACTATTCAATATCTAGGGATTGAGGATAGAGATGGATGTAATGCAGGCCATCAGGGAAAGGCGAAGCGTCCGCAAGTTCAGATCGGAGTCAGTGAGCGATGATCTTGTCAACGTTGTTTTAGAGGCTGGCTGTTGGGCTCCATCGTGGGCCAACTCGCAGTGCTGGAAATTTGTAGTGGTGAGGGATGTTCGGATAAGGGCAAATATCTCTGAAACTCTCAGTCCCAGGAATCCGGCGGCTGATGCCGTCAAAAGTGCGCCGGTGACTATTGTGGTCTGCGGCGAACTGGGCAAGGCAGGCTACTATAAAGGGGAGGCGCAGACTGATAAGGGCGATTGGTATATGTTCGATACGGCCCTGGCGATTCAGAACATGGCCCTGGCGGCCCACTCTCTTGGACTGGGAGCAGTGATCATCGGGCATTTTGACGCCTCAAAGGCAGCCGGGATACTGGGTGTGCCTTCAAATGTTCGGGTAGTAGCCTTGCTTTCTTTAGGCTATCCGGCCGAACAACCGGTAGCGCCGACTCGCAAAGGGTTATCACAGATTGCATTTCAGGATCAATACGGGTTGGAGTAGGGGCGGGTTTGAAGCCCGCCCCTACACTTTCGCAATATGCCTGTGTGAGGTTTTATTTTAAGGTCTTCCTGTTTTGGCAGTGGTGCTGTAGAATAGCAATGTTAGTACTGCGATATCGATCACGGTAACGATTTCAAAGCCTGTAAAAAATTAAGATAGCGAAGGTGGATGGTTATGAAAGTAGTTTTTGTTCAAGATGTGCCTAATGTGGCTCACGCGGGGGAAGTCAAAAATGTGGCTGATGGTCATGCCAGAAACTATCTCTTCCCGAAGGGTTTTGCGGTGCTTGCCACATCCGAGGAACTCAAACGCGTTGAAGCAATGAAACGGGCTGCGGCCAAGCTGCGTGCTCAGCAGGTGAACGAAGACCAGACTTTTGCTAAGGGTCTTAATGGCGTCTCGCTCGTCTTTGCCAAAAGGGTGGGGTCTAAAGGGCACATCTACGGATCGGTTTCCAGCATTGCAATTACTCAGGAACTGAAGCGCCTGGGCCATGCGATTGAAAAGACTATGGTAAAGCTGGAAGAACCACTCAAACAACTCGGCGTCCACGAGGTTGAGATCGAGGTAGCCAAAGGGGCGGTTGCCAAAATAAAGGTTACCATCGAAGCGGCCGCAGAGGGACAGCACGCGGAAGGGTCTGCCGAAGAATCTGCCGAAAAGCCTTCAGAAGAGTAATCTCTAGTAGATGGTTAGTCCTCAGTAGTAAACTCACCCAAAAGAATCGCCGGATTTAGTGGGGACCTCGATATATGGAGCGGGCGAGGATGTGAATACCTCGCCCGCGGCCAAAGGGGAGCGTTGCCAAGCGCCCCCATGTTGCACCCTGGAACCCCAGCAATACGCAGGATTTTTATTTAGCCGTTCATGTCAATAAGGAAATATCCGTGAATGATGACCGAATGCCGCCACATGACCTCGATGCCGAGGAAGCTGTTTTAGGTTCACTTCTCATCGATGACGAGGCCATCTTAAAAGTTTCTGATCTATTGAAGCCCTCGGACTTTTACCGTGATAAGAATCAGTGGGTTTACGATGCCTGTTGTGCCCTCTATGAACGGAACGAAGCCATCAATCAGGTTACTGTGGCGCACGAGTTGGGGCGGCGCGCCAGACTCGAATCGATTGGCGGCCCTGCGTATCTGAGCAATCTTATTCAAAACGTGCCCACAGCGGTTCACGCCGAATACTACGGTAAGATCGTGAACCGGCTTTCGGTGATGCGCAATCTTATTGCTACCGCGGGCCAGATATCCGATATCGGATATGAATCTCCCCCGGAAGTTGATATTGCCCTTGAAAGGGCCGATAGCCTGCTATTCCAGCTCCGGCATGGCCGGACTGCGCGAGACTTCATCCATATCAGAGATGTTCTGGACAGCTATTTTGAGGAAACAAGCTTTGTTGCAAATGGCGGGGAGGAGGGCTTTCTCCCGCATATCAATACCAATTTTACCCTTCTGGATAAGAAGTTGAGCGGGATGCATCGTTCCGATATGATCATCCTGGCTGCCAGGCCCAGCATGGGTAAAACCAGTTTAGCCATCAACATCGCCCGAAACGCTGCCATCAACCAGGGGGCAAAAGTGGCCATCTTCAGTCTGGAAATGTCCAAGCTGGAACTGGCGTATCGATTCATTGCCAGCGAATCGGGGGTGACCAACCAGATGCTCCGAATGGACCAGCTCACCGAGCTCCAGCGCGACAGGGTAATGAGATCGCTGGAGGTGCTTGCCGAAGCTCCCATTTATATCGATGACTCCGCTTTTTTGCGAGACTCGGATATGAGAAGCAAGGCGCGCCGCCTTCAAATCGAACATGGGATAGACCTGGTCATAATCGACTATATTCAGTTGATGCGTTCCGGCAGGCGAACTGACAATCGAGTTCAGGAGATGACCTATATTTCGCAGTCCATCAAGGAACTGGCCCGCAATCTAAACGTGCCGGTGCTGGCGGTATCGCAACTCAGCCGCGCTGTGGAGACACGCTCCCCTCACACACCCATGCTTTCCGACTTGCGGGAAAGCGGATCGATTGAGCAGGATGCTGATGTGGTTCTCTTTATCTATCGGGAAGAGGTTTATTTTAATGAAGAGGACTGGGAGCGGCAAAATCCGGGAAAGGATTACCCTAAAGGGGAAGCCGATCTTATAATAGCCAAGCACCGCAATGGCCCAACCGGAATAGTAAAACTGCATTTTGATGAACGCACAACCAAATTCGAGAACATGGAAACAGTGGCGCAAAGGCCGGCTTTGTTATGAGCGATAAGAATCGATTCGGCGGGTTTTCTACAAGAGCGGGTTTCACCCCGATTCCCAATCCGTTCTTCAGCGCAGTCCTGCCCGATATTCAGGACCTGTCCGAGCTGAGGGTGACGCTCTATATCTTCTGGGCGCTCTATCGGAAGAAAGGCTACCCCAAATTCATCACTTTTAGTGAATTGCGTGGAGATCAGGCGCTGATATCGAGCATGAGGGGCAGCAGCAGTTCGGCAGAAGAGGAGCTGAAACGGGGCCTGGAAATGGCGGTGAATAGGGGAGTCCTTCTCCATTTGGGAATCAACAGGGATGGCGAAGTTGAACAACTGTATTTTGTGAATAACGAGCAGAGCCGGAGGGCAATAATCCAGATTGAGAGCGGGGAGATTAAGCTGGGTGGCATGGTCAAAGTGGAACCGGCATCGACTGAAGAAAAGCCGAATATCTTCGCTCTTTACGAACAGTACATCGGGCTTCTTACCCCGATGATCGCTGAAGACCTGAAAGAGGCAGAAAAGCTGTATCCGGCATCATGGGTCGAGGACGCCTTCAAAGAGTCGGTGGTGCTCAACAAGCGTAGCTGGCGCTACATCAGCAGAATCCTGGAGCGGTGGGCTTCTGAGGGAAAGGATTATGGAAAAACTAGGGAGAGTACTAAGGAAGACATTAAGCCAAAAGATTACCTCCGAAAGTACGCGCATCTCACCAGAAAGTGAACCGATGGAGCCTGAGAAGTGCCCTGTTTGCAAGGGACGAGGTCGGGTAGTTCTGGATGTTGCTGTTGACTCCCCGGATTTCGGGAAGTCCTTTCCCTGCGAGTGCACGTTAAAGAAACTGGCCGGCGGGCGGGCGGATAGGCTCCAGCGATATAGCAATCTTGGGCCTCTGGTTCGCCTGACCTTTGATAACCTCAACCCGCGCGGGCTGGATGGCGATCCGGATAAACAGCGGCAGTTTGAATCCTGCTGCAAAGAGGCCCGATCTTTTGCCGATGACCCGCGTGGCTGGCTGGTGCTGACCGGACCCAGCGGCTGCGGCAAAACACATACCGCTGCTGCTATCGCCAATCACTGCATTAAACGGGGGGTGCAGGTATTTTGGACCATTGTCCCCGATTTCCTGGACCATCTGCGCGCCACCTTCAGCCCTCACAGCGATGTGACCTACGATGATCTGTTTGAACGGGTGAAAAATGCACAGTTGCTGGTTCTCGATGACCTTGGAACACACAGCAGCACCGCCTGGGCTGAAGAGAAGCTTTTTCAGGTAGTGAACCATCGATTTAACGCCCAGCTTCCTACCGTGGTCACCACGATTTCACTGGATAGTCTGGACGAGCGGTTACGGACTCGCCTTCGCAGTCAGGGGCTATCACGCGAACTAAAGTTGAGGATCGAAACCCCTCCGCTTTTCAACGATATCGGCGGGTTGAACAGAGAGATAATCTGTTCCATGAATTTCAATAACTTCGATACCCAGGGGATGAATGCCGATAGAGAAGAGCGGGAAAGCCTCAAGAGGGCTTTTGAAGCTGCCCGCCATTTTGCCGATTTACCTGAGGACTGGCTGGTTCTATTGGGGCCGGCGGGCTCAGGGAAAACCCATCTGGCATCGGCGGTGACCAACCGTCAGATTGAATTGAAGAGAACGGTCTTTTTTGCCAGCGTGCCGGAGTTGCTCGATCGTCTGCGTCCCACTTTTGGATCGGATGCCAAGCGGGAAAATGAACCGAGCCTTGAGAAAATCAAAACGTGTTCACTCCTGGTTCTTGATGACCTGGGGATGGAAACAGCTACTGCCTGGGCAAGGGAGAAGCTTTATCAGATCCTTAATTACCGATACAATGCACGGCTGGCTACTTTGATCACTACAACTCACCCTGCTATGGAGAGCCTTGACGTCCGATTGAGGTCTAGACTGATGGACCCCAAGATAAGCAATCTGGTTCCCATCGGAGCGCCGGATTATCGGGGTCAAGATAAGCCTGCGTCTGCCGCCAGGAAGAGAGCGCCTAAAAAGTTCTGACCGACCCCCTCACTCGTGCCCTGTAGGGGCGATCCTTCTGTGATCGCCCTTTGATGAAGAAGGGCAACGAAGCAATTTCACCCTCACCTTTATCCTCTCCCATCGAGGGAGAGGGATGTTCCCCCTCTCTCGCCCGTTCACGGGAGAGAGTCGGAGAGGGTAAATTTGGGTCCGCTATTCACAGGTCAGGAGCTTGATCGGTCTCAGGGGGCGGTTTCCGGTAAATATAAACCATGAGCCCCAGCGCAACAGCGAGCACTGCCAATGAAACGATCTGGGCTTGTTGCAGGCCAAGGAATCCTTGATGATTTTCTCGCCAGAAGCTGATGGTGAAACGCCCGATTGAATAGGCTGAAATGTAGATAAGATAGATCACGCCGGGTCGTTTGATGCGATTCCTCAGGCTCCAGATCAAGGCGAATACCACCAGGTCCCAGAGGAGTTCATATATTTGTGTCGGATGCACTTTTACCCCGGCTCTGTAGGTATCGGCATAGCCATCGGAGTCCGGATTAGTCCACACGAAGCCCCAGGGCAAACCGGTTGGCGTGCCATAGCAGCACCCGTTGAGAACACATCCGATCCGGCCTACAACCTGGGCTAGAATCATTCCGAAAGCAGAGATATCGCACAGTTTTCCCACAGGGAACCCTTTGATCCTGGCATAAATAGCCCCGGCCAAGGTTCCACCCAGAATGCCTCCATAGATTCCCAATCCGGCGCCGCCGATGATCTCTCCGGGGTGATCCGCAAAATAGTCCCATTCATCGAAAACGTGGATCAGCCTTGCCCCGATTAATCCGCCGATGACTCCCCAGATGGCGATTGATAGTATCTGATCCCGGGTGACCCCACCAAGGCCATCCCTTTTTGCCAGCATCACAGGCACCACAACACCGGTGAAAATTGCCAGAGAAACCATTATCCCGTACCATCGCAGTTCTATGGAACCGATGCTCACTGCTACGGGGTCGATTCCTATCTCAATCATTTTACTTCGCTAAAAATCCAAAAGCCCCTCACCTGGAAGGGGCTTAGGATTTTACATCATTTTATTGTGGCGGAGGGAGTGGGATTCGAACCCACGACTCAGGTTTCCCCGAGTAAGCGCTTAGCAGGCGCCCGCACTAGACCTCTATGCGATCCCTCCCAACGTTATTATAGAGTACTGCGGCGCCTTTTTCAAAGGATTGCCACGTGCAATCCTTTGAAATCCCCCTTTACAAAAGAGGGATTGCTTCGCGGAGTTTATCCTGAGCCTTATGAAGGGCTCGCAGTGGCGAATAAACGCCACCTGCCGAGTGGAGGCCTGTCCGAATGTGATCAGATTCGATCACGGGCACGCATCCACAGATTAGGGTGCGGTGTTTGTGCTTACCATACTCCATTCACAGCTTATCCGCAGACTCTGCTGCTTTGCGGGCCAAATCTCGCTGGTAGGATTTCCATCCCGGACACCATTTGGTGTGCCAGCGCCAAATCCTGGCCATAATGGAGTTGGGATTCTTCTCTGCCCGAAGGCGCATGCCGCACTTCTCACATTTTGACATTTTATGCCTCCTGTTTGTGCGGCTGATTATATCACCTTGACGGGAAAGGTGCCATACTCCATACTGGATTATGCCATGATCTCCGAACGGCTTTTGACTCCTTTCCTCCGGTTTGAACTCAACCGCATTTTGAACCTCATACCGGCGAATTTGAAAGCGCTCCCTGGCCCAACTCCGGGGCGTCAGTATTTGCTCTACGTTCATGTGCCGTTCTGCGAGCAACTCTGTCCGTATTGCTCTTTTAATCGATTCCCTTTCCGGGAACAGCCGGCGCGGGCCTATTTTCGAAGCTTGCGCGAGGAGATGCAGATGGTAGCCGATCTGGGCTACACTTTTTCCTCAATGTACATCGGCGGCGGCACCCCGACCGTCCTGGTCGATGAACTCACCCTGACCATCGATCTGGCCCGAAAGCTTTTCGGAATCAGTGAAGTCTCCTGCGAGACCAACCCCAATCACCTCACGCCGGGGATCGTCGGTGAGCTGGAAGGAAAGGTGCAGCGGCTATCGGTCGGGGTTCAAAGCTTTGATGACGGCCTGCTTGAACAGATGCAACGCTACCATAAATATGGCTCCGGCGGCCAGATACTCAAACGGATCGAAGTGGCGGCCGGGCATTTCCCCACTTTGAATGCGGATATGATCTTCAACTTCCCCAGCCAGACCGAAGCAATCTTGAAAGAAGATATCCGCAAGATCATCGAATCCGGCGTCACCCAGACGACCTTCTACGCCTTGATGACTTCCCCCTCGGTGGCCCGTTCGATGAAGGGGAGCATCGGCAAGGTGGATTACAGCCGGGAGGCCGCATACTATCGAATTTTATCAGAGGGGTTGGGCCAGGATTTTACGCCCGTCTCCGCCTGGTGTTTTTCCCGCAGTGGCGCGGATATGATCGACGAGTACATCGTCGATTACGAGGAATACGTTGGCATCGGCTCCGGGGCTTTCAGCTATCTGAACGGAGCGCTGTGCGTCAATACCTTCTCGCTCAGGGAATACACCGAACGAATCTCATCGGGAGCGATGTCGGTCTCACAAATTCGGCCATTTAAGCGCAAAGAACAGATGCGCTATCGTTTCATGATGGAGCTGTTCGGGCTCAAGCTGGATAAAGAGCGTTTCAAGGAGAGCTTTGGGGTCTCCATCGAGCGCGGTTTGCTGGTGGAGATGGCCTTTATGCGGCTTGCCGGAGCCTTCGAGAGGAACGACAGCATTATCACTCTGACCCCAAAAGGACGCTACTTGCTGGTGACCATGATGCGCGAGTTCTTCTCCGCCATGAACAACGTGAGGGATCAGGCAAGGGGAGCGCTTTCGCCCTCAGAATTAAAGGACCTGTTCCCAGATACTACCCTCTGACTCTCTCTGACTAAACTCACCTCTGTTTCCCAACTTCCTCCTACAGCTGATCTCCATCTATGCCTTCTTTTTTGCCCTCTCTTCATTTTGGCGTTGAGCTTCCAGTTCCGCTTCGGCCTTCTCTCTAGCTTCCTGCTCTTCCTTGATCACCTGCGCTTCGATTGGCCTCAGCGATTCCAAAACCGCTCGTCCCACCAGCGGGACCGTTACCGCCGGTTCGATGCCTTCCAGCGACGTTAACAGCGGTTTCAGGGGTTCATTGAATCGAGCGTGAACGATGTCATGCAACACGTGGTGCGCGCCGTCTCTCATCGTCATCGAATCGGAGTGATCAAGGAGCGACTCTACCACTGGAATGATTGATCTCCAGCCAATTTTGACGAGCCCTTGCGCCGCCAGCCACCGAACCTCGAACATATTATCGCGCAGGGCCTCAGCCAGAGCTTGAACTGCCGCCGCATCGCCGATCTCGGCTAAGCCTTTGGCTGCCTCCCAGCGCACCCAGTCGCGCTTGTGTTGCAGTGTTTGGATCAGATAAGGAACGGCAGGGCTGCCGATTTCTACCAGGGCAAGCCGGGCTTTCTGCCGGGTGAGATCATCCCTTGAGGTCAAATCTTTGATCAGCGCCTCGATGGCGGCAGCATCCAAGGGTTCGGCTTGGGGCACCTGGTCAGCTTCACTCACGATGACCTCCTTTAACAAAGGCGAATTCAGGGGACTTGAGAAAATCTGAACAATCTAGCGGCGTTCTGCGTAGTCTCCTCAGCGATTGTCTGAGGCGGCACGCCTCTGATTGCGGCGATGACATTGACGGTGATCGGCAGGTAAGACGGCTCGTTGCGCTTGCCTCGGTGAGCCTGCGGTGGGAGGAAGGGGCAATCGGTCTCCACCAGCAGCCGATCCGCCGGAATGGCTCGGATAGTATCGTGCAAATCACGTGATTTGGGGTATCCAATATACGCACCCACAGCGATGTGGAAACCCATATCGAGGTATTTCTGAGCCGTCTCGGTATTGCCGCTGAAGCAGTGAATCACTCCAACGGACTGCCCGTTAGATGATTCGTGCGAGCGAGTCCAGTTGCCGAGCGCTGAAATCATATCTGTTTCCGCTGCCCTGGAATGGATGATCACCGGCAGGGATAGCTTTTGAGCCAGTTCCAGTTGCCACTCAAGCGCCTGAACCTGAGCTTCACGCGGGGACCTGTTGCGGTAGAAGTCCAGGCCAATTTCGCCAATGGCTACTACCCTGGGATGGCGGGCCATTTCGGCCAGTAGTTCGATATCTGATTCTCTCATCCGGTTCGCCTCTTGAGGATGGAACCCGACTGTGGCGAAAATATCAGCATTTGTCTCGGCAAGCCGGATATTTTTGCGGCTGGATTCCAGATCGATGCCGACGCTCACCATTCGGATCACACCGGCATCCCGTGCTCTATCGAGAGTTTGGCTGCGGTCTTCATCGAACGGCTCCATGTCCAGATGGGCGTGGGTATCGATGATGGGCAATGTCATTCTTTGCTCCAATATGCGGGTTTTCATCTATCAGCGTTCCCTGTAAATGATAGCTGATTCGGCACCAAATGGCTATGTTTGAGGCTACTGCTGAACTTTGACTTGAAGCTGCTGCCAAGCCATGTTATCATGCAAGACAAAACAATGAGTAAAATTCGTCTCGTCCTGATCATCGGTTTACTGATTGCCATAATTGCAGGCGGGGTGGTTTTGATACTAAAACTGAACACCGCAAGTTATCCTATCGAAATCACGCTTCCCACGCCATCCCAGGAAATCGAGGTTTACGTCAGCGGCGCGGTGCAAACCCCCGGCCTGTATGTTGTGAATGAAAAAGCGCGGGTCGCCGACGCCATTGATGCTGCCGGAGGTTTTACGCCCGATGCCGATCAAGAGGCGGTCAATCTCGCCAGGAGTCTGCGCGATGGGGCCCAGATTCAGGTTCCCAGAACAGGCGAATCTTCCCAACTCATCGATATCAACACCGCTGAAGCATGGCTCTTGACGGCCCTTCCAGGAATCGGCGATACTCTGGCGGAGCGGATCATGGCTTACCGGGTTCAGAGCGGCCCTTTCGAGTCTATCGATGACCTCAAGAAGGTGGAGGGTATTCGCGACGCTACCTACGAAAAACTGAAGGATAAGATCACGGTGCGCTGATGCGACTGGTTTATCTCAGCCTGGCCTGGGTTCTAGGAATCTTTCTTGGATCGAGGTATGGCCTTGGCTGGGATACTGCATCGATTCTGCTCAGTATTTTCGCTCTCTTTGCTATCCTCTCGCGTCAGCGCAAAGCCCTGCTTTGGAGCGGACTCTGCCTCCTGCTTCTTTTCGGCGGCATCCTCCGCTTTCAATCGGTCTCCGATAGTGATGCGCTTGCCTCGTACCGGGGCTTCTTTGAGCTGAGAGGGGTTGTTGCTGCCGACCCGGATATCCGTGATTATGCCACCACGCTTCGGTTGGAAGTAAGTGAGGTCAGTGTAGACGGTGAGTGGCGGAATGTTTCCGGCAAGGCGATGGTCAGTGCCCCCAGGTTCCCCGATCTGGGCAACTCGCGGGATTTCCCCTATTACCGTTACGGAGACCGGCTGGAAATGGGAGGGGTGTTGGAGTCGCCGGGGAAAACCGAGGAGTTTGACTTCAAGGAATATCTTGCCCGGCAGGGGATTTACTCCATCGTGTCCCGCCCGAGGGGAATCAAGCTCATCGATACCGATCAAAAACCCAAACCAATGGAACTGATCTATCGGCTGCGCAACAGCATGTCTCAGTCCATGGATAGAGCGTTGCCTGAGCCGCAGTCCTCGCTGGCCAAAGCGATTCTCATCGGTGAGCGCGGTTCCATGTCTACTCAGGTCAAAGAGGACTTCTCCCGAACAGGAACATCGCACCTGCTGGCGATCTCCGGGTCCAATGTCAGCATCGTTGCCGGAATGGCCCTGGGCGCCGGGGTTTGGGCCTTTGGCCGGAAACGCCCCACGTATTTCTTTTTGGCGCTGGGGGTGGTCTGGTTTTATACTCTTTTGGCCGGGATGAGCCCGCCGGTAGTTCGGGCGGCGATCATGGGAAGCCTGTGGCTCTGGGCCGACTCCATGGGACGGCCGAACAGCGCTTTTGTGGCTCTGGTTTTGACGGCTGCGGTGATGCTGGCGGTAGACCCGCTGCTTCTGGGAGATGTTGGATTCCAGCTCAGCTTTGCGGCTATGGCAGGGCTTGTTCTTCTGACGCCTATATTCCATAACTGGGGCAAAAAGACCTTCGGCAACCATGAGGGGGAAGTAGGATCGACAACCAATTTCATGATCGTGAGTTGCGCCGTCACCCTGGGAGCTGTCCTTGCCACCTTGCCGCTGATCGCTTATTACTTCGGGCTGATCTCCATAATGAGCATGCCTGCCACGTTTTTCGCCCTGCCGTCAATGCCGGGGATCATGGTTACCGCTGGACTGGTGGGACTGGTGGGGATTTTCGCGCCTTCCGCAGCTTGGGTTTTGGGATGGGTTGCCTGGCTATTTGTCACCTACATGCTGAAGGTGGTGCAAATTTTTGCCGATATTCCCTTTGCCTCGGTCGATATCAAAGTGAGCGCCCCTGCGGTTGGAGTCTATTATGGTATTCTGGTGGCAGCCCTCTGGCTGCCCAAAAACGCCAAAAGAGTAACCGATGGTTTCGGCAAAGTGAAAGAACGGCTCAGGAAAGCGCCCCAGCTTGCTGTGAAAGCGCCGGCAAAATGGATTGTCCTTCCGCTGGTTGTGGCGGCGGTCCTGATCTGGGTTGCCGCACTGACTGCCTCGGACGGACGGCTCCATATTTCCGTGCTTGATATCGGACAGGGGGATTCTATCCTGATCAGCAAGGGGAATC
>Ga0265296_1004551_pt1 | contig 11996 bp, 5 predicted proteins | sample MunlanPumphouse1_FD_189073 | JGI IMG/M metagenome (GOLD analysis project Ga0265296, IMG submission 189073) | Groundwater microbial communities from a municipal landfill in Southern Ontario, Canada - Pumphouse #1 | ecosystem: Environmental > Aquatic > Deep subsurface > Groundwater | place: Canada... | reverse complement strand
TATATTGACAGCCTTTTTTAAAGTTTCAAAATCATCTTTTGACATGGCGCTGATCATTGCTTGGGCATCATCCCGGTTCTTCTTGACATTTTGGTCAAGTTTATCCTTTAGCTTATCCAGAAAATCTAAACCTTCACTCGACTGAAGGAGGCGGTCTGTTTCTTTTACACCGTCCAATTCATGAGACGCGATCTCAACCAATCCTAGCGCGGTACGAAATACTTCGTTTTTATTCCCGTTAAATTCAGCTATGGCAGCTTCCTTTGTTATTTCAATAATTTCTTCGCGCATCTTTTTGGGAAGTTTTTTTTCTTTTATTAATTCATCAACGGTATCTTCGATGATATGGTTTAAATTGCCAGTAAACTCTTCCCAGACCAGCCGGTCGACAACGTCAACGCTTGCCGTTCTGCCGGCGTCAACCAATTTATTATATTTCTTTTCATAACCGCTGCTTACCGGCTGTATCTTAGCCGCTCTTTTGGCTACTTCGTAAGCGATCAGGCGGGAGAGTTTTAATGTTTTTTTCTGACTGCCCATATCGCGGCCTTGCATCGCAAACTGCATAGCTCGGGCGATAAGCATTGGGGTGGCAACATTGTATTTTTCGCTTCCGAGTTGTCTGATCGAATCAACCCATTCTGTTACTTTTTTCGGATCATATTCCGGCTTGGCGGGATCTTGTCCTGCGCAGGTTGCCAAAAAGTCGCGCATCTCTTTTCTTTCGTCGGACATGGTTGTGGGATCTTCGTCCCTTAATGTTCTCCAGAGATAGGAAATATTCCCTTCTTCCGATTTGGTCCCGGTCCTTTCCCAAGCCATAACCAGCTGTGCATATCGGAAAGCGCGGAAGAACAGGGGAGCGGGAACATCGGTTGAACCATCGATCACTTTAGCTCCGGCTTCGATCTTCCCGGTCTTTAATTCCGAGACCAAGGAATCGACCGCCGCAGCTGATACTTTGTATTCTTCGATCAATTTATTCTTAAGCTCGTCTTCTTCATTGCCGGAGACATCAAGACCGAGCATCAGCTTGTCTGCGGTTTCCGCTATGGCGTTAATGTTTTGATAATTCTTGGTCCTCTCTACAATTCCGTGCGCTATGGCCAGCGCCCTGAACTCATCGATCCCGGCTCTTTCCGCCGTGGTCCTCAAAGTTGCAATCAGGTAGGAGTCTTTCTTCTCGATTATCTCATCCCTTAAAGCATCTCTTTGAACATCGGTAAGCTTAGCCATTTTTTGCAGGCGCTCGCAGAGAGAATCGATCTTCTCCGTTTCATGAATTGAGGCCAGGTCCATTTGTGCTTCTTTTCCTATGATCTGCCAGAGGGCCTTTCTTATTTTCCTCCTGGTCCAGTAACTGAATACTTTTGGGTCCGCTCCGGCGGCAATATTGGCAAGGGCCCTGAAGCAGGTAAGTTCGCCGCCGCTGTCCCCAATGCTTTGGCCGCGCCCTCTCTGGAGGGATGAGTGCCCGTCCCTGAACCTAATGGTCGCTCCGTCCGCACAGCCTTCGGGATAAACATAATTTGTCGCGTGGTCCACCATGCGCATCGGGTCAACCTCAAATTCTTTTATTGACAGGGAAAACGCAATTTTTACTAATTCTCTTTTGTCTGTGGGCATATCCGGAATTTTTGGGAATACTTCTTCCACCAGATAGTGCATTCTGGCCTCGATCCGGCGGGCCAGCTTGTAAGGACCGGTCGCTTCGAACCAGAAGTGGTTGTTTGAATCGTTGTTAAATGTCACATAATAGTTGTTGCCATAGTAAACGCGATTATAAATATCCGCCTGCATGAACGGGGGCAAGGGATTGTCCCTGGAGAGAGTTCCTTTATTCGAATATCTTGTGGCCATGATCGTTGGCCGGTGTTCCGGATCCATTGGCAGTTCAGGCAGGCCGGTATTTTCTACATACTGCGACATTTCCGTTATCTTGTCCGTCCAAGCGGTGCCGATCGAATAATAAACCTGGGAAAGATAAAGAACGCCGAAAATAAGCGCGTTGACGGTTGAAAATCCTCCCGACGCCCAGCAGAGAGTAAGATTGCCAAGATAGAGCAGGTTAAAAATCCTCGACAATCTGGTGGTAACCAGAAGTTTCTGATTGGGTTCGCGTATGTCTTTGATAACTCTTATGTGCTTTGCCATATATTCGTTGACAAGAGAGGAGAGCGCATCAAGGTCCTGATGCTTGTTATTATCGAGCATTCTTCTTAATTTTAACGCGGCTATCCGTTCCGCTCTTTCGTACTTTTTATTGAGGCCGATCTTTTCAAGCCAGTTTATTATGCCGTCTACGCTTTCTTTCCCCATCCTGACCCTGTCCAGCTTGTTAAGCACCCTGAACGCGACATTCCTTCTTCCGGTATGTTCTCTTGTTTCCGGATCTTTCAACAGAGTATGGGCGCGCGGCTTTTCCACAAGATATTTCGATGCCATTGCTCTGACGCCCTGTATCCCGATCATCGAACCGAGATAAACTCCGAGCTGGACCAGGTATCCAGAATCGGCAAAATGATGGCGGGCAAGCATACCGACAGCTACTGTGGCGATCGGGAAAAAGCTCCGGTTCACGGCATCGCGGAAGGTCGGGCTTTTGGCGTAGCCGTAAAGAAGGGCGGCTCCTGCCACTCCGATGGCGATTGGGACTATAGGCAGAGAAGCAGTCGTTATCGCGGCGGCAGTTCCGATGCTAAGTCCGGACGTTATCGCTTGTGCCGAACAGGCGGTTACAGCGCAGGTTGCAAATGCGATGGCGAGGCCCATGGCAGTATTTTTTCCGAGTGAAGCGCCGGCGGTTATTGCCGGATCGTTTTCGATATCCGAATCCTCTCTGCTTTCGATGTGCGATTGGTAAATTCCCCAGACAGCATCCGTTGCATCAGATACGGTGCGGGAAATCAATCCCGGGGCGGGGGAGTCGGCAATAAGCTGGATAGAATCCGCAGAACCGACGCTTAGGTCGCGCAGAGCGGCCTGCAGTCTTTTTTCGGTAATGGTGCCGCGAATGTTTTCTTTCTGTATGCTGCGCAGGTCGGTAACGCCGGATTTTATTATTCCCAATTGTTCAAGTCTGGTGATGGCCTTGGTTTGTGCGTCGGTTGAAAGCCCAACTGCGATCGTCTGAATGTGCGAAGCCACGGAGAATTCCGAGGCATAAAAATGTCCAAAGGGTACGGAAAAAGATCTTACCCTTACTTGCGAAACTTCTGATACCGTGTTTTGTGATACCATGACGCTCCCTTCTTCTGCATATATATCGTCAAATGCGGAAGGGAATTTCAGGGAATTTTTAGCGCGTGCGGGATAGGGAAGAAAGGCCAAAAGGGGAGTTTATTGGAAGATAAGTCCAACACTCGGGATCGTTGTTCGGATCATCAGGATTCCTGTATATTATAGCATTATCAAAAGAAGGCTTGTTCTTGCCTCCAAGCCTGTGATGTGTTCCGGTTGCCCTCATGATCAACGGCCCCATTACAATGCAGCGGTATAAATTGAATCCGTCGATCAGAACTTTTTGCTGATCGGTGCCTCCAAAAATTAGCGATTCGGCTATTTCACTTCTGTCCAGACATGTGTAATCACCTATCACATTAAGCGGATCAATTTTACTTCTTCTGAAAGATCCATGGCTGCCGAGAAAAGGGCCGATGCTGTTTCCTTGCGGGAGTTGGGGCAGATCAACGCCGTCCAGGGTGGCATTGCTGGTGCCGATATAACCGGTGGGATGTAATTGATTCCAGAATGAAGCTCCGGGGTCCCCCGCGCGTATCGCAATCGCTCCTGTGAGTATTTGTCTTTGCAGCTTCAAAAGAGCCGGAGGATCGGCGATGTCCTGGTAGTAAATTTTTTGGCCTTTTGAATTTTCTTTTGGCAGAACAAAACAATTGAATTTGAATTTTCTTCCCTCAAAACTTTCTAACAGTTCTTTTGGCAGGGCGGCCCTGAGTTGGTCAGAAATTTCTCCGGTCAGCAACTTTAAAAGCTCCAATCCGATGTCTTTTATTAATCCCTGCGACATCGCATCTCTGAGCGCTTTTGCGAGTCTGGCGCTCATAAATGCGACCCCGGCGTATATGACCGGGCTTTTTGCGGTTCTCCTGAAGAGGGTGGGGTCTTCGAATTTTTCGCTGAATTCCGTCACCGGAACAGAATTGCCGCGAACATTATCCAAAAAATTTTCCATCCTTTGATTAAAAGATTCAAAAGATTCATCAGCCTGTCTTTCGGGCATATGTTCCAGCACGCTGACTCCAAATGAGCGTACATCCCAATCTGCGTCTGACCAGGGGAGAATATATCCCGCGATCGTCAGGTCCGCCCCGGTTTCCAAATGCGACGCCAGCATAGGCAGAAGTTCATAATTATGTATGGTGTCGGCGAACAATATCCCGACGGTGTCAACGGTGTCAAGGTTAATCGCGCCCAGAGCGAATAATTGATTGAGCGTTCCAAGATTGCCCTTGATCTTGTCTTCGCGAAATATCTTTATGTTCATGCCGTGTAATTCCCGGCTTTTGTAATATTCCTGAACCCGATTCCCGCTGGCATGAGGCGCCACGGCAAGGATCATTTCCCCAAAGCCCGCGACAATCGCGGCTAATTTTTGGGCGTCGGCGACATGCAGATCTGCGGCTGGAAAAAATCCTTTTAGAACCGATCCGGGCACCCGGGAATCGCAAAGAACCCCATGTCGAAAGGCTCCGCCGGCGTCACAAGCGGCCACCTTGGTTGTTCCGCTTCTCACGGAAGCGGCCGCGCGTTCTAAAAATGCTGCACTTACCGAGAACATGGTTTTTAGTGACCTTCCTTTTTTTGCCCAAAGCCTTCATAATATGTATCTGCTTAAAAGTTGAAAAATTTCAGATTCGGGAAAAATTATTTTATGGAGATCTCAACCAGCTCGCTTTCTTCATCATAGGTGTAGTCGATTACACCCGCTATGTTTGGGAGAGTAATATTTTCGTTTTCCATGGCCGCGGTCAGGCGCCCGATATCATCTTTCGAAAAATTCACAAGTTTGAAGCTGTCAAAATGCGTGTTATTGTCATGAATGAATCTCATCAATTCTACAAGGTGAATCAATAAGCGGGCCCGCATTTTCGGGTCGTCGATCTCCTTGACCGCGTCTTCGAGGCCATACATCCGGTCAAGAAAGCCCAGATATTCATAAAAGTCGGAAATGTTTTTCTTTGATGTTTTGCAATGCTCGGCCAGTTCCTGTTCCGCTACCGCTTCGTCCTGGTCGATCTTTGACCGGTCGCCGTTTTTTTCTATTACGACCTTTCCAGCCGCAAAATGCTTCCACCGGTTAATTCCCCATGATTTAATTTCAAGTCCGAGCTCCTTCAGGATTTCTTTAAGATCTTCCGGGTCGGAAGCGCCTATTACTTTGTCATAGACCTTGTGGAAGAGCCTTAGCTTGTAAAAAGACAGCAGGCTTTTTTCCCTTCCGCCGTCCATATCCGCCACGCCCAAAAGAAAGAGGCAATCAAGAAGGTTCGATCTTTTTCTGGGATCAGCGTATGCGGAATAGAGATTTTCAATATATTTCGTGCTGACTTCTTTGGTGATCGCGGAATCGCCGAATGTGGAATGATACAAAATTATTTTGCCGATAAAATCAATCTCTTCTTTGGTAAAAAGGAAGCCGACGGCTTTTATGCTTTTTAAGATCTCCACACCTTTCAGCGGATGCATATCATGCCTTAAGCACTTGCCCACGTCATGCAGGATAGTGCCCAGGGCGAAGCACATGAAAAGCCGAGGATTGAATTTGATCGTGTTATAAATGGCCAGCAGCAGGCGATAGTCCGTGGCCGCCTCCTTTAGCCCAACCTCGCCCGTCAATTCCGGATCGCCGCGAGTGGACAAGATTTCGACGAGATCAACGTATTCCCGATTTTCAACCGAAGAAATGAATTGAAGCCGTTCCAGAAGTCTGGCGACGTGGTCGATAACGCCGAGTATTTTCATTGCCTGATAGATTGTGGTTCTTTGTTGTCCCTCGAAGGCTTTAAGCACGCGGGGTTCGCTGCAATCCGTGAGCTCGAATTCGGCTGAAAGAAGCCGGTCAAGATCTCCTGCGTAAAACGGATCGATGAAAACTCCAAGGCCCTTTTCTCTCATTCCGGATTCAAATTTACAGATCGGCCCGGTCCTCAAAAATTTTAAAAGCGCATTGACATCATCAAGCGTTCGCACATTTTTAAACCTGTCTTCTCCTGAAACAGACGCTTCTTTTTCCAGGAGGGAGACATCTTCCGCGGAAATCGAATCGATAAATTTCCCCAATTCCGCATTTGCCCGTAATTTTTCAAGAGGAAGCAATTCCCAGGGAAGGGAAGGGGTTGTTTGCTGCGCTGCCTCAAAACTGCCGCGCGGCCTGCCGAGAGGATTGCACTCTAAAGATCGGTAAATCCCAAGAAATCTTCTTGCCGCTTCATCAGCCGTCGAGCGCGAGCTATTTCCCGGGAATAATCCGACTAAAGCCCCGGTCGATTTTCTTTCTTTTAATATTGCCGCAAAATGCGCATCATCATTAGCGGCTGCGATAATATCGTCATATCCCCAGGTGCACGTAATATTTGCGGCTTTCAATCCCGCTTTTATAAGGTTTAACTTCAATTTGAACAGAAGCCAGGAAGGGATTTTCCCGCCCCACTGCAGGCCGATCTCCGGCAGCCTTGAGGCGTCAAATTCCGCACTGCCGGCATTTCTTAATGTGTCTACGGCAAAAACCGTCCAGGTATTAAGATAATAATTAGATCCGACATCAGGTATGCCATAGCTGTTTTTCTGATCCCAGATGTAAACTCCCGCCAGCGCGGAAAAGGGACCCATAAGCTGGACAATGTCCGGCGAGGGACCGCTTCTTTCAATCAATGCCACCGCCGCCAAGTTAAAAGCGGCCACGCCTTCAATGTCGCCGGTATTTGCCTGCTGCCTCTGGTCAATAAAATAAACCGGATAGCCGGGGTTTAACGGTGAATAAAGCGTGCTGATCTCTGAATGGATTATTTTTGCGCCAATGGCAACCTCGAGGGGCGGCAATTTTGTAAGACTGTCATATAGTCCGACTCTTTTTACATCTTTTTCTGTCTGGTCGATATACGGAAGGATCAATTGAGCGTTTATTCCGGGCAAAGCTGAAGGGACTTTTCCGGCGGCCTCCGACAGCCTATCCGTTTCGCCGCCCGGCGCAAAAGGATGCGCCCTTTCGGCAACGAAAGTAACTCTTAATCTGGTCGGGTGAACGTTATTTCCTGAAACATCGATCATCTTATATAACTCCCTGGAGATATTGATCGACATAATGTTCTATTTTCTGGATCTCTTTTTCCGGCTTTCCGGCCATGGCATATACTCCGTGAAACAAGGCCAGCCCCCTGATAAAAAAAGGAACCCGGTGAAGCCGGTATTTTTGATTTGCCAGAAGACGTTTTATAAAGTCTTCCGATTCGGCGGTAGCCTGCGTAAAAAGCGCGCGCGCGTCCTCATCTATTATCTTCAGGCTTGACGGCGCGTCGAAATGGGTCAGCATTCCGGGATGGTTGATCATTTTTTTTCTGACAAGGTCTTGCGCTTTCATGATCGGTGCCCCGTGGTAGGGTTCCATCCGCGGATTTACGAAAACATAAGCGCTGGTTTGATGTTCTGCTCCTTTTTTTATATAATGCATCGCCTTTTCAATGTCAAAAAGCACGTCCTCGACCGTGGCGAAGGGGTTGAAAAGCATCAGGTTTATTCCGGGAGAAATGCCGGATTCGATGGTCCAGTCGAGCGCCTGCTCGATCCGGGGAAGTTTTAATCCCTTATTAAAATGCTTCAAGACCCTTTCAGAAAAGGTTTCAACCCCAAAAGATATCATCCTGAACCCGGCCCGCTTCATGGCCGCAAGCAGCAGTTTGTCAACCTTATCAATGCGTGATTTGCATAGTTTGGGAAAAGCATCCAGACCCTCTAAAACCATAAGCTCGCATAATTTCATTAACCGTCTTTTGCTGGTAATGAAATCATCATCGTCAAAAATAAAGCTGTCTGTTTCGGGATGACGGTCTCGCGCTTCCTTCATCAATTTAACAATGTCTTCAGGAGGCAATTCGACGCGCTTGCTCGAACTGTCTTTATCCGCCGCCGCGGAACAAAAAATGCAGGTCCTGCGGCAATAATCCGAAGTGCCGAGCCTCATCGGGCGGTCTCCAATTTCATTTGACATTTTAGTGGAGGAAGACAGGTGTGTTTCCGTTCTAATCCAATAATTTCTTCCGTGGAGCCGGTCCGGCGGACCACCCATAGGAACGTCAAAAAAATCTCCTCTTGCGACCATTCTAAAATGATCCAATTCTACGCTTTCAATGCTGTGCGAAGGGGCGGTGATATATGGTATCCCTTTATCGTTTAGCGCCAGCCCGTCGATCGATCCGAACCTTTGAGCCAGCGACCCTTCCTGGCGGAAATGCTGAATAATTCTTGACATCGGGATCTCTCCCGGTCCGCGAACAATGATGTCAACCGGAAGAGAAGAGAATATGGCTCTGGGATTCATATGAGTGGCGGCAATTCCGCCAAGCACCATCAGACTGTTCGGATATCTTTTGCGAAAATCGAGTATTACCCTTATTGTTTGGGAAAAGACCGGATCAAGAGTGCCAAACCCAATCACATCAAAATGCTGCATTATAGGATTGTATTGGACCTCGCGGATGCCGGCAAGATTTGGGTTGTAAACCAGCGCGTCCGCATTGTGCAGGCTTCTAAGCAGGTAATATGCGATCCTCTCGATGCCTTTTTGGGGCACAATACTATCAAGATTGGTCAATTGTTCTCCGCTGTACGGAGCTACCAGCAGTACCCTTAAAAAATCATCGGTCACGCTGACCCCTGCATTCTTGAAAGAAGCTGCGAACGAGTGTCTCCCGGATAGAAATTCGGTCAGGGCGCCTTCTATGTCCTTAGGCTGGACCTCCCTTAAAGAAAGAAGCTGATCGCGCTTGGTGGAATCCCAGACCGGCCCGCTGACCTGTTGATCAATGTCAAGTCCAATGGTCCCTCGGCGGAATCCTTGATCGTCGCTGACCACATTTGCCCTCTGGTTTGCCAGGATAAAGCTGGCTCTGCGTATTGCTTTAGCTAGACTAACATTCATAGGATCATTTCCACCTGTTCATTGAAGTATTGATCGGATGGCTGGCATTTAGCGCAGGTCACTTTTGTATCCCTGGCTGGCTCGACCAGTAAACTGCCAAAATTACCGGGATGGTATGAGCCTATTGTTAATCCGTTGAATCCATAAGTGCTGCGGCAGGCAAGCAAATGGCCGGACGTATCAAGGACCAGCCTTTGAAACTGCGCCCAGCAGTATGAATCCGGTTTCCCCATTTTGGGCTCCGTTGGCCCGGTAAAAAACAGATCAATGCCTTTACCCCTGGCATTTCTAATAATGTTCTCTATTTCTGCTTGTTCCAGCTGTGGTTGAAATTTTCTTAGTCTTTCAGGGGCGGGCGCGCCAAAAAGTAAAGGGAATGTCCAGACGATCCTTAGAGAATTGACGCCGATGCTTGAGAAAAGCCGGATCATTTTTATGATCGTTTCTTCTGAAGAATTGTAATAGTTCAGAGTATAATTAACGGCAACATGGGATTCCGCTTTTCCCGGGTATTTTTTGCTTTCATCAACCAATTTTTGCAAGTTGGCGAGAGCGCGGTTGAAAGTGTTTTTCCCGTACATTTCTCTATAGATGCGGGAATTTGGAGCGCCTAGATTTACTAGTACATAATTTGCATACTTAGCCATAAGGCTGATGGTTGGGAAAGAAAGGGCGGTGGCGTTGGTAAAAACCGCCAGCATCATTCCGCTGTCGGCGGTAGTTTCTATAAAAGATTCAAATTCAGGATGTAAAGACGGCTCGCTGTTGGGGCTGGTAAAGTCGATCTGCGAAACGCCACTGAAGCCGGCTTCGGTTATAAAAGATCTGACCATGTTCGGGTCGGCGATTATCCTTTCTCCTCCCTCGTTTTGACCGATGCATGAAAAGCATTTTAAATTGCAAATATTTTGAAGGACTCTTACTTCAACAGCGTAAGGAGCGGCGCCCAGTTCGGATGGTTTAAGGTCAGACCTGGTAAGTCTCGCTTTAAAACCCGCAAGCCATTTTGTATATCCCGCAGGCAGATTTCTTTCGATCGTAACGGTCATATTAAAGCTTGCTCCTTTTGAGGCCTGGCTCTTTTCTTAATGATCCAATTGGTTTTCCTGCTCCCCTTCTATGGATTGTTACTTTTTCAGTAACTCGAATAAACTCATCCGCCAATTTGGGACTATCGAAACTTCCTATTAATTCTTTTGCTTCTTCTTCTTTCATCTTCTTCTTCCCGGGGTGATTTGCGGTCGACATATAATATCTAATCAAAGTTTGAAGGATCGCTGCCGGAATTGCTTGATTTTTCCCGTTGTTGCGCCGAGTCAATTTTATAGCCAACTCTTTCCTGATAATTCTAAATTGCTGCAATGCTTCTTCATCCGTCATCATGGCTATCTTGAAAATTGCTTCTTCGGGAGACAGTTCAGTTCCATGATCTTCGGTGTGATAAGCGAATAAAGCTTCCATATAGTAAGGGACATTACGGAGAAAGTCGGATTCCATTTTCCTGGTGTGGTAAATATGGGTATCGTTGAATTCGTTAAGCTTCTGTAAGGCTTGAAAAATCACCGTCGGCATTTTTATGGAATAAACGGTAAGATGATAGCCGTCCCAGCTTTCTTCAATAATCGAGTTTGTTAGCTTATTTATAATTGCAACAAGATCTCCTCCAAGATGTCGCATTGCGGCTTCTGGCAAATCGTTCCACCCAAAAAGGCCCAAATTAACTCCATCATCAAAATCCGCAACCGGACCGATGAACTTATCGGTCATTCTGGCGACGCATCCTTCATAAGTCGAAGGAACAGACTGTCTGGTTTCTTCACATCTTTCATATTTTCCTGATTTCAGCTCTTCCAGTAAAATATCCTTTGGCGGTTCTGCCGGGTTTGGGTCACCATTCGGCAAGCGGCCGTAAGGAACCAGCTCTGCCTCCAGCGGACCCAAATGGCAGACAATTCCGTCGCGGACTTCAAACGTAAGATTTAAAGGTCTCATATCATCCACCAGTTTTAACCCTTGCGTGTTGTGTTTCCAGTATTTTTGAAGTTCTCTTAGGGATATGTCATTGAGAGCTTTTTCTCCGGCGTGGCCAAAGGGTGGTTTGCCAATATCGTGGCCTAATCCAATTGCTTCCGTAAGATCGGGATTAAGACGCAATCCCAGAGCAATATTTAAGGCAACCTGGCTCACCTCCATAACATGATATAACTGCACATGCGTCCTTCCATGCGGAAAAGGATAACACTGCGTAGTTCGCGCCAGCCTTCTAATATCCGGGGTCAGGGTTAAAATCCTAGAGTCTTCCTGATAACAAGGAAGATAAGGATTAGGGGCGACTGCTTTCAAGCGACCTAGTGATTGATCGCTTCTTTGTCCGGCCTGACATAAGTGTTTTCTTTCCAGCTCTTCTCTTGCTACGCGTGTAAATCCGATTGCTGCCATATCTTTGTTTCGTGCCTATATTTGCGAAATTTCATTCATTTGACTAAATATTTTCCTTAAAGTAAAATCAATCATGCGCTTTGGCAGATTTGACAACGACAACCTGGAATATGTCATCGAAAAACCTGACACCCCTTTGCCCTGGATAAACTACCTTGGAGAAAAAAAATACTGCGCTTTGATCTCAAATACTGCCGGGGGATACTCCTTTTATGTGGATCCCCGCGAACGCCGTATCCTCCGCTACCGGTATGATAATGTCCCTTTCGACCAGGGCGGCCGCTATCTTTACATCAAGGACGACAAAACCGGCCAATATTTTTCCCCCACCTGGCAGCCGGTGCGCAAAAAGCTGGACAAATACGAATGCCGGCATGGATTAGGTTATACGACCATTTCTTCC
>Ga0265296_1004550_pt1 | contig 11997 bp, 10 predicted proteins | sample MunlanPumphouse1_FD_189073 | JGI IMG/M metagenome (GOLD analysis project Ga0265296, IMG submission 189073) | Groundwater microbial communities from a municipal landfill in Southern Ontario, Canada - Pumphouse #1 | ecosystem: Environmental > Aquatic > Deep subsurface > Groundwater | place... | reverse complement strand
CAAATCCTTTACAATTAATTTTGCCATCTAAACCTGCCTCCTAAAATGAAACATTAATATATATTAACTTTCCTCCCTTGTCAAAGGTTTTCCTCTCTTCCAAACTCGCTTAAGAAACCCACCCTTTAGGGTGTTTATGCTATTGCCACCGCGCGCGTTTCTCTTGACATTTACATATCTCTATGTTAACCTTTTCATTAAGGAACCGACAATGTCACAGGAAGATAATATAAATTTTTGGCTAAGCTCATCATCGGATGACTTTAATACCGCCAAGGCCATGCTTATTGCTAAGCGCTATAATTATACTATGTTTATGTGCCAGCAGTGCCTTGAGGAATTACTTAAAGCGGTGCTGGTCATTCAAACTAATAACCACCCGCCTTTTCTTCACGACTTAATTCTGCTTTCGCGAAAGATTAACCTCAAAATTCCCGGACATATTCTCAAGATACTTACAGATATCAATCCTCATTATATCATCGCCCGCTACAAACCGCAGCGATTTGATCATAAAATCTATAATCTATCCGCCGCCAAAAAGACAATTAAAGATACAAGTGAGGCTGTCAAATGGTTTACCAAAAAAATGGCATTAGAAAAATACTCGCGCAATTTATAAGCGAAGCTAAGAAGAGAATACCGGTGCAAAAGGTTATTCTCTTCGGCTCTTACGCCAAAGGGGCGCCGAAAAAATTCAGCGATATTGATATCGCGGTTATCTCGCCTAGATTCTCGCGAATGAACGAACTTCGGCGAATTAAACTCCTTTTAGGCTGTGTCCACCGTATAAAATACGACCTGTCTGTGGATATGGAAACCTTTGGCTTCTCTCCTGAGGAATACGAAAATGCCGGCCACTTTGATTTCCTTGGGGTAATAAAGAGCACCGGTAAAGTTATTTATCCTGCCTAATTCTTGTTATCGCCAGCACTAACAGGCTGCTAGCCTTAAACATCAACATTACCATACAGCTTCCGGAAAAACCCAGCACCGGCAGCAAAATCACCCCTCCAAGTATTCCCGCCAGCCAACCTCCCAGCAAATCCACGGCATAAAGCGTTCCTACGGTCCTGGCTAGCTTGTTTTCACCACCTAAACAAAGCTTATTAGCCAAAGGAAATTCCAGCCCAGTCAGTAACCCGCTGCTAAAGAATAATAAAATAAAAGCATAAAACAAATAATGCCCGGAGTTAAAAAATACATTTATCCCCAGAGCCATCAAAAAAATAAATATAATAATCAACAACTCAAAAATAATGAATAAGTTGAAATCTTTTTTTAGCTTATCTGGTTTTGCGCTAATCAAAATACTGCCTAGTGCGATTCCCGCCATAAAAATACTCGTCAATAGGCCTATGCGATAATAAAGGTTCCCGTAAAAAACCTGATAAACGAATATCAGCATCAAATTGCTTAACATGCTAAAAAAGCCCGTAGTCGCGACAGCATAGGCAATGGCTAGGCTTCTATTAGTTTTGCGCCAATTCAGGCAGGCTAAAATAAATGTTAGCAATAAAACTAAAATAAATATACTCAATAAATTTAAACTCTGCCCTGCAGCAAGCATTCCATTAAACCCGGGTGAAAACTTTTTATTCCAAAGCTTAAGCATCTGATAAACCGCTATCGGCCGCAAGTCACGATTAACCATTGCTGGCGCCTTTGCCGTTGCTTCCCTAAACCAGTCAATCCGTTTTTCGTCTAATCTGTAATTAATGTACTTCGGCACCAGGATACTGCTTTGGATATTACGTTGAGCTAACCTTCGCGAAACCTCATCTGCTGAAACCCGGATTACGCCTACGTATTCCGAAACAAGAAATATATTATAATCGCCAGGAATAACTCTGGAATAGCCAAAAACCTCTTTTGCGGCATTGAGAATGGATACATTGAGATCACGCAACTGCGGGCTTAAATAAGTCAATGAGCCGCCTAACCAGAAGGATAAAATTCCGCCGCTTCTTAACTTGCTCTTGGCTAACTGAAAAAATTCTTTGGTAAAAAGGCGGTTAGTGGATAAATCAGCCGGGTTAGATAATCCGATTAAAATTACGTCGTAAAATTTAGAACTTTGTTTCAAGAAAAACCGGGCGTCAGAATTTACTACATTTACCCTTTTGTCGTTTAGCTCTTTTTCGATTAGGCTAGTGGGGTGGTTTTTAAGCAAATTTATCAGCTCTGGGTCAAGTTCCGCGTAATCTAAAGAATCTATCGGATGTTTTAAAGCTTCTTGGATTAAGCCGCCAGCGCAGCCACTTAAGCATAGAACATCTTTTGGCGAATCGTGGAATAACAAAGCAAGATTGCCGAAGTCCTCAGTAAAGCTTATATCCGGATAAGGACTGATGATTATTGGCAGGCCGTTATAGTAAAAGGTGTACTGTTGAAGGCGTTTGACTACGGCGATATTGCCGTAAAGCGAGTTTTTATAATCCAAGACTTTATTACTGCTGAATTGATTACTGATTGAGCTGCGCTGCAGGAACCCCGCGCCCCCTTTTAAAACGAAAATTGATACGAGTGTCATTGCGAGGAGCGACAGCGACGAAGCAATCTTAAAAGCATGATTGCTTCGCTTCGCTCGCAATGACACTAACAAAAAAGGCAAACAGATAGCTATGTTAGCTAAAGAAATGCAGAAAATTATCTGGAAGGAATTAAAAAAGGGGAATAAGATGTAGGTTAAGGCTACTCCACCTACAATAGCCCCGATAGTTTCCCAGGCGTAAACTTTACCTATTGAAACATTAACAACGCATAACAGGCTAAATATTGCTCCGTGGCAGAAAGCCGCAGGCAGGACAATTATTAACGAGGCTAAAAATATTATCGGCAACCCCACTGCTTCGCCAAAGGGGATCCCGGCAAAGGCCTTTAATGTTCGGGCAAAATAGATTGCCACCGGCAATGCAAGCGAAAATAATATCTGAAGAGCTATAAAAACATTAAGCTTATTTTTACAGCGGTAGATGAACCTCCCTAGGATAAAAGCGCCAGCTGCCTCCAGTATAATCCAATTCGCCAAGATTATACCGATAGTCAGCTCATTACCGCAAAAACTTACCAATAGCTCGCGCAATAACAAGATTTGCGCTACTATTCCACTTAAGCCGATTAATAAGATTGTAAGGGCAGGCAACAGTCTAACCCTTGGGAGTGTTCGTGTCATTGCGAGGAGCGACTTGTCCTCCGAAGCTTTAGCGAAGGAGGAAGCGACGAAGCAATCTTAAAGAAGATAATCCTAAAACGCAACGCCTCTTTTTGCTTCTTCTATTTTTGTTACTGAAACCAATAGCCCCATTAAAAACCAGAAATAAACCGCTAATTGCAAAGAATATAAGTGGTTATCAAAAAGAGCATGGACTAAAAAGCCGAAAATTCCACAAATTAAGCCTAAATGCACAGAATTACGGCTTCTCTTGTAACTCCTTATAGCCCTGCCTAAAACTACAACCAAGAATAGAATAAAGCTCAATAAAGCGAATATTCCGCACTCTGCCCAAATTTGTAAATAGCAGTTATGGGCATATTGAATACCTAATCCGGCGGGTGCCAGCCTTTTAAAATGGAGCATATATGTCCCAATGCCTTTGCCTAAAAGCGGGTTCTCATTAATAACCGCCCAGGTGATATTAGTAATAGCAAACCTGAAATTATCGCCGCCGGGAGAAAAAGAATATAAAACTTTTTGCCTTGTAATCGGCACGGCCATTAAAATAACCATAAAAGCAAGAATAAAGAAAACCATCTTTTTGGAATTCTTTGTTAAGGCCGCCGCTAAAAACATTGCCGCGATAACCCCAACCCAGCTTCCCCGAGAATAAGTTAACATAATTGCGGTGCCGCTAAGAATTATTAAAAAAGAATATGTTATTATATTTTTTAACCTCTGCTTCCTTTCGACTAGCAAAACTAATAAAAATAATAATATCGGGCTAAAGTATGCAGCAAGAGAATTTGGAGTCTTAAAAGTAGCGGCAATGGGCCCGCCGAATATTTTATTCTGCCTTATAAATTCAATTCTTGTGAATTGCTGGTATACCGAATCTACGCCGATTAAAACAGCCGTTATTAACAAAACTAGCAATGCCCTTTTTATCTTTTTGGGAGTATTAAAGGTATCCAAAACTATAATAAAAATAAGAATGTTCTCCAGCCATTTTCCCAAAATCGCTCTCAGGCCTTTTAAGAAATAAATTCCGCTATTGCCGATAGAGAGCGAGCAAAAGATTAAAAATATTACCAGGTAAATAAAAGCGGTATTTTTAAACAAGCGTAAATCAGGCTGCAATATTTTTTTTACTATAAATACAGCAAAAGCAAAGCCAAAACAAATTTCAATTGCCGCGATTGAAATCGGCATAAAAAAAATCAAGCAGTATAATAAGCACTCTAAGCACTTGTCTAAAATAGGTATTACTTTATCATTATTCATTCTGTCTTAATTTAAACTTTATAATCCTTATAAAAACTTCCGCAAGAAGGAATAAGCTCAATTATTTTCTCAACGAGTCCGGCCTCATCCAGAGTGTTTGCTAATTTTTCTAATTCTTTGATTTGAAATCTTAACTTATGAGAATCGAAATCATTAGGCCGCACAATATGAATTTTATTGTGTTTTGTAGCCGTGGTTCTTTCGTTATCAAAAAACATTTCTTCGAATAATTTTTCACCCTTGCGTAGTCCGATAAAAGAAATTAGGATATCTATCTCAGGCTTCAATCCGGAAAGGGTTATCAGATTATAAGCTAAGTCTATTATCTTTATCTGCTCTCCCATATCTAAAATAAAAATCTCCCCGCCATTTCCTATTGCCCCGGCCTGGAGCACAAGTTGAGCTGCTTCATTTACGCTCATAAAATACCTTCTAACGTCGGGATGCGTAATAGTAATTGGACCGCCTTCTTCAATCTGCTTCTTAAATAACGGCACAACGCTGCCATCAGAGCCAAGCACGTTTCCAAAACGGACAGCCATAAATTTAGTTTTGCTTCTTTTTGATTTACACTGTAATATCATTTCACTGATTCTTTTTGTCGCGCCCATAATTCCAATGGGATTCACAGCTTTATCCGTAGAAATAAGGACAAATCTTTCGGTTTTATAGTGCTGGGCAGCGTAAATAAAGTTTCGGGAGGCGATAATATTATTTTTTACTGCAGCCAAAATATTATTTTCCATCAAGGAAACATGCTTATGCGCTGCAGCATGAAAGATAACCTGAGGTTTGTAATTAGAAAAAACAAATTTTAATAATCCTATATCTTTTACGTCTCCAATAATAGTCTTAATGTTAATTTTTGGGTTCTTTGTTTTAAATTCAATTTCTAAAAAATATACATTGTTTTCATTATGGTCTAACAGTAAGATTTGCTTAGGGCCAAAACGTGAAATATGCCGGCAAAGCGCAGACCCTATTGTTCCCCCGGCCCCGGAAACCAAAATAATTTTATTTTTTAAATAATAACTAATTTCCTCCTCATCTACCGTAACTGTTTCTCTTCCTAATAGATCTTCAGGTTTTACTTCTCTGGGCCTAATTTCCATTTCCCCGGATATTATCTTCTGTAAACCCGGAATAATTTTAAACCGAATATTTGATATCTGGCAATAAGAAATAAGATTCCTTATGGTCTCTCCGTTAGCGGAAGGTATAGCCAGGATTATTTCTTCAATGCCATACTGTTTTACTATTCTTGCTATATCTTCTCTCCTGCCCAATATCCGCTTTCCGTATATTGTCCCATTATATTTTGATGGGTCGTCATCAATAAATCCCACAATCTGGCCCATGCTGGGGTTATTATTAAACTCTTTTAGCATCAAGACGCCGGCTGCTCCGGCCCCGATAATTAAGACTTTATTTTGCCTCTGGAGGGGAATACTTCTTGACCTTTCTTTAATTAGGCGGGTAAAAAACCGAACACCCGCAACAAGGCTTGTGCAGATAATGAAATCCAAAATAAAAATTGAACGAGGGAAATTTAAACCGTTAAAAACAAAATAAATGCCAAGAATAAAAATAATAGTTGAAATTACGTTGGCTTTTATGATTAACCATAAATCGCTAATACTAACATAACGCCAAAGCCCGGAAAATATTCCGTAATAAAAGAAGACAATAAATTTTATGATAAGAACTAAGGGCAGCGTTTTAATTATAAGTAAAATGTGAGAGGTATTTAATGTAAAATCAAAACGGATAAAGAACGCAAGAATAGAGGCTCCGGTTATCAGGAATAAGTGAAACAAAATTATAAAGAATCTGCGGTATTTTATAAAAATAACCTTTAATCTTAATTTTTCTCTCTGTTTCATTATTAAAACCTCAAGCGTATATTATATATTACTGATTTTTATTAGCAATAACTAATTCTTTAGTGATGTACCCCTTCTCTTTGCATAACCTTAATTATGCTTATAAATATAATTTTAATATCTAAGAATAAGGTTTGATTATTCAAATAATATTCATCAAATTCTACTTTCTGTGGTATCTTTAGTTCATCCCTGCCATTTATTTGCGCCCAACCGGTAATCCCGGGTTTAAGCTTATGCATATTCTTTCTAATCCTTAATTCAATTAGGTCATATTGATTAAATAAGGCCGGGCGGGGCCCTACAAAGCTCATATCGCCTTTTATTATATTAACTAGCTGGGGCAATTCGTCTATACTTGTCTTTCTCAAAATATTCCCCATTTTAGTCAAAAAATTGTCAGGATTTTTCAAAAGATGAGTGGCGACTGTAGGGGTACTTATTTCCATTGTGCGGAATTTAACCATTTTGAAAATTCTATTCTCAATCCCAACTCTGTCAGACCAATACAGAATAGGGCCTTTGGATGTTAGCTTTATTAATATACCAATTAGCAGTATCGGCACTGCAAATAAGATTAGTAAAAAAACAGCGATTAATAAATCAAGGGTTCTTTTCATCATTCAAAATGCATTGGCTAATTGTGGGTATTACAAAGATACGAATCGATGGTTAGCTTTATCCCCTGATCCAAAGTATAAAAAGGCTTCCAATCCAAAATTTTAGAAATTTTATTATTATTTATGCATAAGGAACGGATTAATCGCTCTATTTCCGAAAATCTGCCGATAATCATTCCTAGGGATTTTAAAAGAATTGTAGGGGCGGGAAATAATTTTGGGCTGCGCCCCATGGTAATGGCTATCTCCCTGATTAAATCCGGGGTAGAAATATCCCGGCCGTCGCTTACTAAAAATGTATGCCCGGCTGCCATTGGTTCGCTAATGCATTTTAGAATAATATCCGTAAGATTGCCAAGATAAATAAAACTGCGGAGGTTCTTAATATTAGCCAAGGGTAATGGGATACTAAAATCTACTATTTTAAGCAAGCTAAGAAAATTTGCCTTTACTCCTGGGCCGTAGACTAAAGGAGCGCGTAAAATTACAATCTCTAATCCAGCCTCTTCCTTTATCCTCTGAAGCGCCAGTTCTGCTTTCCATTTAGAAAGAGCATAATAACCCCGGGGATTAGGCGCATCTTCTTCGCTAAAGCTAACTATAGCACCTTTAGAATCTGATACTGTATATTCGCCGTTTACTTTAACCGAGCTTAAATAAATTAAGCGGGATATCTTATGTTTTGCAGCCAGTCTTGCCAACTGTTCGGTTCCTAAGGCGTTTATTCTATTATATTCCAATGAAGAGTCAACTTCGGATTTTCCTATTACATGCACGCGCGCGGCAAGATGGACTATTACATCAACTCCCTGCATAGCTTTTTCCCAATCAGTATCAGGGCCAATCTCATCTACTACGCAAACTTCTATTTCGTTAGGCAGATAAGCTGACTTTTCAGCAGAACGGACTGCACCGCGGACAACGTATCCTTTTTCTAGCAATAAACTGCAAAGCGCCCTACCGACAAAACCGTTAGCTCCCGTAACGAGTATCTTCTGCATTATTTTTCTAAAGTATCGGTTTGTATCTTTTGCAACGTCCTATCGTTAATTAAGGATCTCTCTTTATCAAAAAACCAACCCCATTTATTAAAATATTTAACCGCAGAAATAATTAATTTTAAAAACAATCTAATATCCTTGCCAGAATCTCTGCCGTATTCGTGATAAATAACAGAAGCAGGATAATAGACCGTACGATAATACTTATGTATTCTTCTAGATAAGTCCACATCTTCCAAATACATAAAAAATCTCTCATCAAAAAATCCAATTTTTTTAAAAACCTCATTTCTGATGAACATAAAACAACCGGATAGGTATGGCGCACTCATTATTTGATTATAGCTCGTAAACCTCAGCTCATATCTGAAGTTTTGCCTTTCTGAGAAATATGGTATTTTAACTTTTCTTAGAAACAAGTCAATAGGCGTTGGCAGTAAACGGCAAAGATACTGCAAAGAACCGTCCGGATACAGTATTTTTGGCATGAGTAAGCCAACACCGCTGTTATTTTCCATATAATTAAAAATTTTACTAATCGCTTCTGCATTAAAACTTACATCGGGATTTATAATCAAATGGTATTTTGATAGCCATAGAGCCTTTTTGACGGCGATATTATGAGCAGCCCCGAAACCAATATTTTTATTATTAAAAATATAACGCAACCTCTGGCCCATACAGATTCCCTCTATCTCCATAGTCGGAGAGTTATCTATTACATAAATTACATAGTTTAACCCGCATTTTGAAATACACTCAAATAACTTCTTTAGGGTATCCGGTGAATTTTTATAGACAACCACTGAAACACTAAAGTCTAATTCTGTGGTCATGATAAAGAATTATAAACTTCAATAGTCTTTTTAGCTGTATTCTCCCAGCTGAATTTATTAGCTTGTTTAATGGATTTCTGCTTTAATTCGGCGTAAAGTTCTTTATCAGATAATAACCTTTTAATACCGTGATATATCTCATCTACACTTAACGGATTAACCAATAAAGCGGCGTCACCGGCAACTTCAGGGAGCGAAGAAATATTGCTGGTGATAGTTGGAATTCCGCAGGCCATTGCCTCAAGGACCGGAATTCCAAAGCCCTCATAAAGCGAAAGATAGATAAAAATTTTTGCGCCGGAAATTAAATAAGGTTTATCCTGTTCGTTGACAAAACCAGTAAATATTACATATTCTTGCAACTGCAATCCTTCAACTAAGTCAAACACATCGTTAAAAAACCAGCCTTTCTTTCCCGCAATTACTAATTGAAAGGATTTATTTATTTTTAAATATTCGTTAAAAGACAGAATAATACTCTTTATATTTTTCCTTGGTTCAATCGTACCGAGATATAAAAAATACTCTTTGTTTATTCCGTTTTTCTGTTTTACAAAATCTATTCTTGAGCTGAGCAAATTACTGTTAAAGACATCACTTTTTCCAAGATGCACTACAGAAGTCTTATTCTTATCCATATAGAATTTTTTTAAAAAATCATCTAATGTTGATTTTGAATCTGTAATTACCCTATCGACAAAAATAGATGATAGCATTATAAACAGGCGGAAATAGCATCTTTTAATGCATAAATGGCTTTCAGGAAATTTAAAAAAAGTCAAATCGTGAATAGTAACAACTTTCTTCGTGCAAGCAATCAAGGGGAATGAGTAATGAAGTGAATGCACGACATTTATTTTATGCTTAATAATCAAATAAGGTATATAAAACTGCTCTAAAAGAAACCTTAAGGCAAAATGCCTAAAATAGCAGCCTTTAATTTTAATTAAATTATTGTTCATTCCAAGAATATCTAAATCATCATCCTGGGCAAGTATTAAATATTTATTTACTTTATCTAACTCCTGAATTTTAGAAATTAAATTTAAAGCGTAAATACCGACTCCTACTTTTTGAATGGGTATTTGCGTATAATCAATGAGTATTTTCATTTATCCGTTGAAAGCAAAAGTTTTTTTGTAAAATAGTATATCCAGAAGAAGAAAAAAAGCCCTTCACTAAAATAGTGGCCTTGCCGAATTAATCTAATTATAAAAGAAATAATTATTCCATTATTTATAACCCAATAGAAATCAGATGGATCATTTTTTTTAGGAATATAAAACTTAATCAAAAATCCTAAGAATAATAGTAGCCCAATCAAACCGGTTTCAGATAAAAGACGGAAAAATAATGAATTCGCATCTTTTTCATTCATAACTGGAACCTCATAATGATAACCGTATCTATTGTAGGATATTGGATGCGAACCTAACCCGTGCCCAATAATAGGGCTTTTTTTAAGAACTTGCTGCACCACTGACGCATTGGTTAAAAAGGTGCCTGTGCTGGTATTAGACTCAGCCATTTTTTTTTGCCCAATTAAAACTAAATAAGTTTCTTCAATTTTGACAAAAAAGCCTGAAATAAACCTACAAGAAAACGCAGAAATTAATATAAGAAACATAAAACAAATTACTATGTACCATTTCTTCATGTCATTAAATAGAAACAAAATGATTGCACAAAAAATTCCGATATAACCAGAAATTGAAAAAGATAAAAAGTAGGACATGGCAATAACAACACATTTGAGTTTTTTAATAAACTTAAATGAGTTTCTGTATAAAGAAAAAAGTGAAATAAAGAAAGCGGGGGCCATCACAATGCAAAAGGAAGTAGGTTCAGGCATAATGGAGCTAACTCTTAGAAACGGTTCTGTATACAATATTAACGGTAAGGATGTTTTAGAAAAAAGAAAGCGATAGTAAAAGAAAATATCAAGTTGCGACAGATATGCGATTTCTTGAAGAATTCCAAATGATCCAACGATGAAAGCGATATTTAAATAAATTTTGAATAAATTGTCAATATCGAAGTTATTAAATTTTATAAATAAATAGAACAAAAACGCGTGCGAAAATATGCCTAATACTTGCTTAGTAAATAGCAATAATGTATTATTACCCGTAAGGATATTAACAAGAGAAAAGAAAATAAGTGCTATATATATCATCAAAAATAACTTATTAAAATAAAGCTTTTTAAAGAAAGCCAGCGCTATAAAGAGAAATATACTCAAGATAGCATAAGAGGCCCTGACCTCAAATAGATGTGTGTTTTTTAAAATAAGGGCATCGCTAAAAACCGTAAAAATAACCACATAATTTATAATTTTCTTAATATCCATTTTCTTATTTTACACCACTTTGGTAGAGTGGAGCAGTGGTGCGTTGAGATAAACCTTACTCACGTTCCCACCACCCCCTCATCAAACCGTGCATGAGATTTTCCCTCACACGGCTTTCCGATAACCTCTCGTCTAAAGGCTTTCACTATTCGCTTTGCCTTTAGATAAAGCCCCCGCTGGAAGTCCTAAACTCTTTACAATTGGAGTTAATAGCCTTTTGGGCAATCTCCCAAATCCCGGCTTCCTTGAGGGGCAAGGTTAAAGTAATGCCCCTTCGCTAGTCATAGTTTTAGTGTCTCCTGACTTCATCGCTACTGTGGGCATATCCGACTGCCTCTCTAGCTTCATCCTTTTCGGATTTACCTTATAGGATTTGGCAAAACTTAGAGTAGGCTCTCCCAAGTTCCCTTCATAAACTCTCCAGACATACCGTCCCTGCTACCCCGAGAAGGATTAAGCTTTCATATGTCTATACATCCAGCTTAATTACTGACTTCCCCTAATTTAAACAGGGTCGCCCCTTCTATTTTGTCATTACGAGGCTACATCCCGTTAGATAAGTTCCTATCTAACGGGATACATCTGGGTTCATACATATTACGGTCTGCCTGTTTGCCTCGCCGACTTAATCGGCTTTGTCAGATGGCTTCAAGGCTGATAGTTACCCACCACCCTTGCACCTCAGACTATACGGCTTATAGACAATTACCGTTACCAATACCTCTCAATCAGTTAGCTTACAAAGAGCTGTTATGTAAAGTGTCAAGCTTTTGTTAGAGCAAATTGTTTATGAAGAACTTTTCGAACTGTCTGTTATACGTGGCAACCATAAGAACTTGGTTCGCACTCTTTGATTTTTCGTCTTA
>Ga0265296_1004549_pt1 | contig 11999 bp, 11 predicted proteins | sample MunlanPumphouse1_FD_189073 | JGI IMG/M metagenome (GOLD analysis project Ga0265296, IMG submission 189073) | Groundwater microbial communities from a municipal landfill in Southern Ontario, Canada - Pumphouse #1 | ecosystem: Environmental > Aquatic > Deep subsurface > Groundwater | place... | reverse complement strand
CAACTGGTAGAAAATGAATATATTTCTATTAAATTTACAAACTTCCAATTCGAAAACAATGCGGCAGGGCAAATGATGCTGGGAATATGGTTCGTTTTCGCAGAAAACTTTTCTAAGAAACTTCAGGAAGACGTACTAAGAGGGTCGGAGAAAAAACATCTAGAGGGATGCGCTATCGGATCAAGAAAATTCGGCTACATAATGAACAAAGAAGATAGATTCATGCCCGACCCCATCCATTTTTCAATACTAAAAAAAGCATTTAAGAGAAAAATATATGACAACTGGAGTGATTCGAAAATCGCAGACGAAATGAACAAAAACAAGTGGCATCAGATTTTGAAAAAACGGCCGACGCAAAACACCAATATAACACCACAGAAAATCAGCAACAACAACCTGTGGAGCGACCCTTTCTACTACGGCGTATTTAGTAAAGAGTTCAAAGGGGTAGAGGTAAAGGTAGATTTAAGAGTACTCGAAGTTCCAAGTTATAAATTTGAACCACTAATAACGGAGGAAGAATGGTTGTTGCTTCAAGATAAATTGTCCGACAGAAGAATATCAGAAGTCAGAAAACGCCAGTCATTAAAATCACAAAGACTAGACCCAGTGAAACCTACTCCAGATCAATTCGTTCTATGCGATGAATGCAAGAGCGTTATGTCTTACATGCTTCCAAACAGGAAAAGATTCGAAAATAGAATGAAGAAAGAACGGAAGCTACTTGAAGAAATCGTTAGGCCGGATCAAATAAGATACACATGCCACAACAGATTGTGTAAAAACAGGGGATTGGAAATAAAATGGGATAAAATAGACGCCAAAATAGCAGAGATATTCGGTTCAATGCAAGTTTGCGAAGAAGACTATCAAGCCTATCTATACGCAAAAAAAGAAGAATTGGAACAGGAACACGTTACTCAAAAAGAAGAGATACAACGGTTATGTATACTGATAAACAAAGCAGAGGCAGATCACAGAAGGTTCTTAAAGGAAACCAATTACGGAGTGGGGTTAACAGGCAAGATTGGGAAAAACTGGAGAGACGATAATAGAAAACACGAAGACAAAATAAAGGAATACGAGAACCGGAAGGCAGAACTAAGAGCAGACACCAGAGATGTTCTTCTTGAACAACAAGCCTTTATAGAAAAAATAAAAAGTCTCGGGAAAACTTGGAAAAAACTCGATTACGTTCAAAAGAGAAAATTATTGGAAGTTTTGTGTTTGAACATGACCGTAAACGCCAAAAAAGGGCTTCAAATAAACATAAAGCCTGAAATAGCTGATATGTTCATCCAAAGTGGTGGACCTAACCGGAATCGAACCGGCAACCTCAGCAATGCGAATGCTGCGCTCTAGCCAGTTGAGCTATAGGCCCCTTTTCGTGGTGGGCGGGGAGGGATTCGAACCCCCGAACCCAGAGGGAACAGATTTACAGTCTGCTGCGTTTGACCGCTTTGCTACCCGCCCGAGAGCAGACGCCGAAGGCGTCCTTTCCTAATTGTTCCGAACGAGGGAGGAGTATCGTTAGATACCCGCCCGACAGGCGTCCGAAGGACGCCAACAACTTCTACCAACATGCTCGAACATTCTCGCACAACAATCTCCTGTAGACAAGTTCAAATTCGGGTTGAAACTCTCGTGACCGGGAACCTCCATGACCGGTCATCATGTGCCCGTTAACTAATGTCCGGTCACTTAGCGCCCGGACGCAAAACCAAGGTTGCAACAATCCCAGATAAGTAGTACAATCCACAGCAAAAGGGCAAAGCCTTTAGCGGACACCAGGGCACTGGTGTCTTAGCGGGGCCTCCCCCTTACTCATTCTTAACCCTCATTCAAATGGAAAACCTTCCACTGAATTTAACTCGCGGACGCCTGATCGGTGCCGTCGCGGCCTTGGTCGTGGTAATCGGCGCCTTCCTCCCATGGGCAAAAGTCATGGGATTCCTTTCCGTAGCAGGAACCGATGGTGACGGAATGTACACAATGGCGGCAGGAATAGCCGGAATAATTTGTTGCGTTGTCAAAAAAGTCCCGGTCTGGGTAACTCTGATTCTAGGCTTGGTAGTCACCGGAGTTATATGCTACGACGGATACAATTTACTTGCCCTGAACGACGCGGCAAGCGGCGTAGCCACTGAAGAAAATCCATTCGCGGCAATGGCGCAAGTCACTATCGGAATAGGCGCATACGCAACCGCGCTTGGAGGCCTCGGCATGATCGTCGGTGCGATTATGGATATGAAGAAGCACTTGAAATAGACTGTTTCTTTCTGTCAACAATTCTCTCTCCAAATCTGTAAAATCAGAGTTTCTTCAAAAACTGAGACTTTTTTAGTTCAGTTTACTTGCGTGAATGCGGAATTATTTTTTGTTTTCCCGGAGTCGATTTTCCCAAACCTGTAAAAATTTTGATTCCGGGAAATTTGAAAATCAATATGTCTTATGTCCAGCTTCGCAAAAATTTTCGCAAACGTGGAACTTTCCCCCCTTCTTAGTGGTACCGTGGTAACTTGCGCCTACCCCCGAATTATGTTATAATAACACATACGGTACATACGGTACATACCAAAACAAATACCAAAATAAAAACAAAAAAATGAAAAAAACTCTTTTGATCGGGTTATTCGCAGCTTTCCTCGGCGGCTTTCTGCTGCAACTTTCAAGCGACCAGAGCGACTCAACCCAAATGCAAGCAAACGTCCTTCTTAGCATCCGCGAGGAACAGGAAGAGGACTCGCAAAAATGGCGCACAGCCGACCGTTTCAAGTACGAGCTTATAGACAAGGGAGACGAGATTATTTATCTCGATCCGGGCGAAGAAAAAACTTTAAGCCTGACCATTAAAAACACAGGCAAATCAAAGTGGTACTTCGACGAAGAAATCGAACAAAAACTTGTCCTCGGAGTCATAGCCCCCACTACCGGAGAAAACTTTTTCGACTCATCAAAACTTCTCATAGAAGATAGCGATGGTAAGACCGCAATCGCCCCTTCAGACTCAACAACCATCGAAATCCCGATAAAAGCCCCGGCAGCCCCTGGCGTATACAAAGAAGAAGTGAAGCCATTGATAAATGACTTGAGGTGGCTTTCCGAAAATAATGGAGAGAAGATTACTTGGTATTTCGTGGTTGGAGGGGACTTCACGCAAAGCTACGCGTATGAAAATAGCGAAGCCCTTCAAAATTCTCTCAACGTTGTCATCCCGCAAAACGGCCTAAAAGAAATCACTTTAAAACTCAAAAACACAGGCGAAACTTCTTGGTACGACAGCGGCCCATTCCCGATAAAATTAGTGACCGAAGACGAAAGAGCGGTGCAGAATTTCATGCTAACCGAATCGGTTGTCGCGGACTTACAAGAGCGTGTAGTCAACCCGGGCGAAACAGGAACATTCAGGTTCGAAATCACCCCGCCAACCACTCAGGCCGCAGATGAAAACCCCTCATACACACTCCCATTAAAACTCTCAATCCCCGGCCTTCTGACTTTCGCAACACAACCGATAAATCTCAATATAACTGTCTCAAATAAAGTAGTCGCTCTTACCTTCGACGACGGTTACGGCGATATCAATCCATTCATCGACGTCTTGAACGAACAAGGCGTAAGAGGCACATTTTTTATATTAGGCGTAGTCGCACAGGCTCGCCCGGATGAAATGAAACGCATAGTCAACGAAGGTCATCTTCTCGCAAATCACAGTTACGATCATCCCGATTTCCGCGGACTCTCCGCGAGCGAAATCCGATGGCAGCTCGACGCGGGCCGCCAAGCAATCATCACTGCAACCGACGGCTACGACCCCTACCCTTACTTCCGTTATCCGTACGGCGCGCGCAACGCCTCTACCGACTCCACTCTCACTAACGACGGCTGGTATTGGTATAATTGGACCAACGGCACCGGCGATTTTAATTACCACGAAAGCACATCCGCCGGCCGCAGCCACATCCTCTACTACGCCACAGCCTATCCGCCCGAAAGAGCGATTGTCCTGATGCACATCATTAGCCGCTCAACCCTCGCCGTCCTCCCCGATATCATCGCCAGCTATCGCGAAAAAGGCTACGCGTTCGTAACGGTGGACGAGCTGTGACAACTTCGCTTAAATGTCAACAACTTTTGAGTCATCATACGCCCCATTCCTTCTCATAACTAATTCCAAAAACTCCATCACTGACACAATTTCATGCCAACCGCCAATCCCTCCTCCGTTCCCCCGACTTTCATAAACCGCAACAAATTTCTCCAGATCCGGATTCTTCAAAGGCACAACCACAACTCTTCGCTGACCGCCATGGTTTTGCAAAATAAGAAACCTTCTTCCGCGAAACAATTGTCCGGTCAACGTAATGGGATCCATCCTCGCTTCCATCCTACCCGGAACGCCAACACCCCCAGCCTCCCCTGAAACATTTTCCAGCAATCTGTGTCTCACATATGCAACAACCTCTTTAATCTCGCTCTCCCTAATTTCACACGTTCCCATCTGCGCCCTCCACAAAACATTGTTCATCCGCCGACTAACAATCGAGAACGCATCACGCCGCCCCAATAATTCATCAAAATCCCTTGTATAATTTTCCATACCCGTCATGTCTGTAATTCTACCAACATATCTCGATCTGTCAACAGGACTATCTTAGATTCCAGAGTCAAGTGCAACTTTGCCCCCTACCTATAATTCCCAAACTGTAATGGCACTTTCACGCTCTCGTTCGCCTTCAACACAGCGATAATCGCTTGCAACTCATCGATCGACGCGGAATTCACGCGAACAACCTCCCCCTGAATAATAGGCTTCGCCTTCGGAAACGCCGCCTTGATCAATGCGGAAATTTTCTTCGCAGTCTCCTGATCCAGCGCTTTAATCAATTTCATTTCTTGTCTCACCCTCATCCCGCCAATCTCCTCAATCTTCTGTCTGTCCAAAATCCGGGGCGACACCCCACGACCGACCATCTTCTTGACCAAGATTCCATAAACCGCCTCAATCTGCATCTCGCCCTGCGCGGTAACTTTGATAAAATCGTCCCCAAGCTCAATCTCAATCCCTGCGTCCTTCAAATCATACCGATTAAACGCCTCCTTCTTCGTCTGATCAACCGAATTTATCAGCTCCTGAAGACTGAATTGAACGGAAATATCCATTGAATGTTCTTTTGCCATAGTAAGATTGTAGCACAAAACCTGGCAAGATATTTTAATAAGATCTATAATCGCCCGGTAAACCCCATAAATCTATATCAATGAAAAAATTATCAATCCTCCTCATCCTCGCGTCAATTCTCCTCCCAGTAATCTCCACCCCGGCCTTTGCAGATGGAATGCTGATAGAACCATCCCCTTATTCTGATGGCTGGGACTATTCAAACGAAACCAATCAAACCGCATACATAAATTACGAAGACGGTTTAGAAAAAATGATTTTGAGTATTGGTATTGAAGAGAGTGAAAACAAAGAGATGGTTTGGCTCTTCCCCATCCCAGCCGAACCCGACAAAGTAGTAATAGATGTCATCACAGACTTGCCATATCTAGTAGGTAGCGAAATCTCGCAAAGTGCAGTTTCCAATATAAACAACGCAAAGGCGGTTCTTTTTCTGACTCAGCTCTACACAATACCAATTATAGAAATGTTTACGACAATTGGAGCAGAGGCAGGCATGGGGATGGAAGAAGGTCTGACAACAGGCGTGGGAGCAGTTAAAGGCATTGAACCGGACGTTGTCGTCTACGAGCACATAGAGAAAGAAGGTATGACCTCAGAAATTATCACAGCAAAAACAGCGGAAGGACTATATAACTATCTCAAAGACAAAAAACTAAATATAAGTGAAGAATCAATCCCTGTTCTGGACAATTATATCGGCCAATCATATTCATTCATAGCTTCATGGATAACACCGCAAAAAATCCTAATAACCCCGGTCGACAAAACTGTGGACACGACCACACTCGTTTCACCGTCGGATTTTAACTCTTCCTCCAACCAAAAAGGCATTTTTGTAACATTCCCAACGGAAGACATCTATTTTCCACTTCTTCCCACGAGTGTTTACGGGAGCGAAGTTGTCCCGGCCACAATTGAAGTTATAGGACATGTTTCACCTAAAATCTTTCAAGACATAAAAACCTATACGGAAACAGATTATTATATCGGCTCGTATTTTGCCCCAAATCAAGAAGATTTCGTGGAGTTCTACAAAGGTTCAGCTCGGAATTTAAAATATACAAAAATCTCCATCAACGCCCCCTCAAAATTTTTCACAGATGATCTATGGATAAGCACGAACGCCCCATTAAAAACATATTATTCCTCTTTCGTAGCCCAACATGAAACAGTTACTGCGCTGCTGTTATTATTAATAATCTCCCTAATTACAGGCTTCATCTCGAGCCTAATCGTCTTTAAAAAAATAAAAACAGGATTTATAGGTTTAGCAAATTGTGTATCACTCATAGGAGTAGTAGCGGCAACCGCGATAGTAAAAACAAGGGAAGGAATGGTGCTCGCAGAAACACTGGTAAGCCAATTAAAAGAAAAGGGTTACCTGTGGAAAAGAAAACTTAGCGCAGTATTGTTTTGGATAGATATTCCACTACTGATCCTCTCTGCCATATGCGTATATTACATCATTGACACTCTGTCGCACGAATACGGGCGTATTCATTTTTTCCGCCACGAAGAAATCTGGATGTCAATCACGATTATCCTAATAACACTCGCGATTTCAATATTCATGCTATTTGCAAGACGAATCAGGGAAGAGGACCGGTCTTTATTTGAACAACTAAAATCAAGCCAGCATTCATCGTGGTCATTCCACCCAAAAGACAAAAGGAAATTTATTTTTATTCCCGTATTCTCAGTGTCTTTCCTGATTCTTTCCTGGCTTGCGGTAAAACTGGTGGAAATAACTGTATAGCACAAAAATTGATTTACGCGGCTTTTTCCAACTTTTGTTTCCATGTAGCTCCGCTGGGCGGCGTTGTCCATTTTGTTTCTGTATGTTGTTGCGCTCCTCTAGACGGTCCCAATATCGGTTCGTAAGGGGAAAACACAAGATGATCAAGATTTCTCGGAGAAAAAGAAATGGAAACAGTGAAAGAATCACTGCCATTGCAGTTGCATTCAATCCTACACAATTTGTCAAGTATATCGGGGGTTAATTTGCTTATATGTTGCATTCTACGCCAAGGATGCTCGCAGTTTTTGGTATCGGTTGCCAATGCCCCTTTTTGTATTTGCAACTTATCCGCAACAAACTGCCTCACACGCGTGTAAACAGACTCGGAAAGATTACTAAGCCAGCCATCTCGTCGTCGGCTGCCTACATCTTGAGAATTCGGAACCCATCCATTAGCAATACCTTTTCCGAGATGCGGAACAAATGTAGCATCAAATCCTACGTCCGCAACAAGCTCTTTAGGAACAGTCAATTTCAACCCTTCCTTTACAAATTTATCAAGATCGTCCCCTTGAAGTTCTAAAAATTTTTCACAAACAAAATCAACAACTCTTGTGGCAATGACTTCACGGCGAACGATTGTTTCAGGGTCAAAAGTGCGATCAACATCTTCGTCGGAAGGAGATGATCTTAAAGTTTTTCCTTCCGGAATTCCGATTGCTCTCGGCAATTTAGTTCGTATGCCGTCTTGAATGCCCAAAACCGCTTTTGGTCCGTCTCCCCTTGTAAGATAACCTACTGCTTTTTTCGGAATATTACCGAGTGGCACAAATGGAACGCGTGCGGAATCCGGCGTTTGTTGAAGCCACTTATAAGTATCCCCATCAACTTCAACGTCATAAGCTCTATGCGGCCGATCAGCGATTGGTCCCTCTGAAGGCAAAACAAAACCGTCTTGAATAGATCCTGGTTTTTCCGACTTTTCTGACATAAATTAAAAAGTTAAAAAGTAAAGTAACGGAGAGTCAATCTACACCCCGGCGACTGGTAATGTCAATGGACTGTCACGGGCACAAATGATTTTTGGCTTGCCAAAACACAGCAGGAAAATTTTGACCGCAGCGCGCGTGAGCGCGCAACGCAGCCCCTCACTTCAACGCCTCCTCCCTACACTTTCTATAACAATCATCGGCATAGCCAAGCGGCTGATTTAAGGTTAGTTGCCAATATTGCGGTGGTTCCTGCTCGTTTTTGACAAATCCGTTATGAAGAATCTGATGATGGTCTTTGCAAACATGTATTATCCCTTCATGCGAATGATTTTCCGCAAATCTCCCCGTATGGTGAAAATGTTCCGCGGGCTTGTTGCAATTGTTGTATTCGCATTTCCCGTGGGATCTTTCTCTAACCTTCCTTTTTAGGGCTGCATTTGCATACTTTTTCGCCCGTCCCGCGGGAACTTCGGATGTTTGCCCGGGCAAGCTTTTTGTTTTTGATTGTTCTGTCGTTTCTGACAGTTTTGTCATCTCGCCCAGACTCACGATCTTCGCCAGTCCCGTCATACCTACGCCACCCACCGCCGAAGGGAGTACCGGGATTTTTTCGCCCGTCGTCGCCACTTCCAAAATTTTCCTCATCACCTCTTTATTACTCAAATTTCCCCCATATCGCCTTTTAACTTTCAAAAACAAAAAAGTCATCTCATCATCCAACTCCAATTTAATATTCTGCGGCTTCGCCTCGCATTTCACAACCATATCTTTTGTGATTTCGGAAGCCTGCCTCAATTCCCTTGATAAAGTCTGCACCGAAGATTTATTCATATTCACAATCCTAGCCGCAAATATTTCTTCGGTTTCTGGTGTTGCCAGTTTCGCGACCATTGCGACTTTCTTCACCCCAACCTTCGCAATCGCCGCCTTGAGATATGGTTTATCAACCAAATTCGGCTCCAATCGAAGGCGTGTTTCAACCGCATATTTAGATAAATCGCCAAACTTCGCCGCGTATTCATAGATTGAAGAAGCGTATTTTTTATAAATCCCGCTCTCATAAATTTTTGGCAAAAGAACAAGAAGTTGATTTTTTAATTTATGCCGCATTCTGCCAATACGGACGAATTCATTGTGCTCAAATTTCGGATCATTTTTCGGATCATTCACTGGATTATTCATAAGAGTGAGGGTTAATAATTTGCATCTAAATTCTATCAAACCAGCATCAATCAACAAGCCAAAAACGACTTACAAATGCGATTACACAACAATTTTGGAAGATTTTTTATCACGCTCAAATTGGCTCTTTTGCAAGCCATTATTTTAGTTCGCATTTCGTGCCAAAAAGTCGTCAAGTCGGAATTTTGTGAATTACGTGAATTTTCGAACGCTTTCAAGGTTGGTCGTTCGCTAGAAGATGTCCTAAAATGGGGTGAGCCATATATTCCCTAAATACCTTTTCCCCGCCCAGATCCACCAAGCAAGCGCAACAATTTCTTCCCAAAATCAGAAATCGCCGTTCTCACCGGTGCCGCTTTCCGTGCCAATCTCCTCTTTTCCGCCAACACTCTCGCTCTTTCTTGCTTATCCGCCCTTTGTCTCAGCTCCTCAATACTAATATCTTGAAGACTATCAATTTCAGCCAAGGTACCGGGCAACTTCCGGGCAATTTCCAAAAGAGCTCTATCGCTGCGCAAATATCCAAGTGGATCAGATTCGGAACTTACGCAAAAAGACTTCACGGCTAAATATCTTGCCGCTTCTTTCGGTCCATACAATTCAGTACCATACGAACGGAAAAAATCCGCTGTGTCATCAACTAAAACATCCGCCCCAAGTACAGAAGGTATTTTAAAATTGGCATAACCGGTCCGGGCAAGCTCACTCGGAGGAAGTGAGTCTCCGCCACTTCTAGAACAGGCAAGTTGATTCACCCTTTTCGCAAACGAATGGCCCTGTTGTGCAAGCATAAACAATACTCCCCTGAGATCCGCATGTCCGACAAATTCAGCTTGATCCGAAATTTTAAAATCACCCCCTTTAACGGTAGGTAAGTTAGGCAGATCCTGTATATATAACAGAGATTTTTTAAAGATTTCAAGACCAGCCGAAAACATTACGCTGTATGCGCTAGACGCCCCCAAACCGGTCCATACCACAACTTGATTTCCCCCTTCAATTAAAGCTCGCGCGAATTCATTTGAAAGAGGTCTGCGTACTCGGTCATGAAACTCAACTCTGCGCCCAAACCAAGAACCAATCTCGGTGCATGCCAAAGTCCCCTCTATATCCAATGCAACTACCCTGTCGTGAATTCCCCAAAGTATCTCTCTCACCTCTGCCGCAGCCTCCAGATATTCAGGATCGGTTGTGTAGAATTTTTCTGCTTCCTCTCTATGACCAACTAAATCTATACGTGAACTCATTTTTTATAATTAATGGCACACAGAAATAACATATTTTTCAGTAACAGTCAATAATAACCTTGACAATCGCCCCTCCCCTCCCTTAACATAACCACCAAATTTTAATCCAAAAAATATGCTTACATCCCCAGACAGTTCCCGACAAGCCGCCCCCACCCCAGACTCTCCCGCACCCGCCCCTCGCACTCCTTCCCAAGAAAGTCACGAAATCAGCTTAAGCGCTCAATACTCGGATCTAGCCAGATACCTTTCCATAGTGGAACAATCAAGAGACGAACGCACAAACATCACAGATGGCACTCTCCCAACCGTCCCCCGTCTCAAAAGACTTTCCAATCTCTGTGAAGAGCATCGAGTCACCGGCGCGAACGTCCCGGTCAGATCCATAGACAAATCTCACCTACGAGAAATGCAACAAGCAACAGGAGACCGCGTCCATTTAACCATAGACTCATTTTCACCGGAATTAGCCATCGAAAGAGCAATCAACGGCTTAATCACCCGCGCGGTAAAAGCGGTCAACACCCCGGGCGCTTCAACCATAGATGTTGAAGAATCCCTCGCCCAAGACGACGAAGCTTTAGCCGATCTCCAAAAAGCGGTTTCAGCCCGCATAGGCCGAAACGTCCGCATCGAGCCAATGGGAACCAGACTGACGGACAACGGCCCCAGCCGCTACCTATGGATTCTGGGACAATAATCCGGTCAACCCTGCCACGGTATTTTTAACTTATTTCTGTTCAGTTATAAATTGAATGAGTTCCTACATCAATAAAACCGACCTCATCTTTCCCGCTGAATTCAAAAAGTATTCTATAGGAGTAATTAATGGAAAATGCCCAGTAATTCCCAAGCTCGCCCTTTAATTTATGAGTTTTCAGCCTCTTGTCAAAACAGTCCTCGCGAAATATTTTTTCCTTCTCAATGGCCTGCCCCCCAACCCCCGAAGGCAAAGCCTTGAAAGCCTTTTCAAAATGTGATGAATAATAAATATTTTTTATTTTCATTTAAGCTAAATCAGCGAGTGACGAGAGTTTTTTCAATTTTCCATTTTTCTTCTCCAGCTTATAGTTTTCAATAGCCTTTTGAGCCATATTTTGCTCATATTCTTCGCGGGACTGGGAAAGTGATTCGAATGTTTTGATAGAAATGACTACAACTTCCGGTTTACTGTTGTTGAGTACAAACAAAGGTTCTTCCGTATCCATTACCTCATCAAACAGGGCGCGGTAATTCTTCTGAATATCTCCCGAAGAAGCTGTTTTTGGCATTATTTTAGACATAGGATTTTATATAAAATAATATAATACAACTACATGTTATCTTATATAAAGCCTGGGGTCAAGTGTTTTTGCGAAAATTTCCCTAAGCCAAATTTGACAAAAACAAATCACGATGTAAAATTTAAATCCTTTAAAATTTAACTACATCATTATGGCACCACACGTGGCACCACACGCTGAACGCAGGTTGGATTTAATGGCTACAGTAAAAACAGGCAAATTACATGTGACCAACAAAATACCCAGAGTACCTGATGAAGTACCCGGAGAGGCATCATCAACTCCACCGCCAAATCCAGAGGATTTAGTAGATTTAGTCGCTGGTGGAGAAATTAGCATTGATACTCTTCGGAAAGTTGAAGCGGATTT
>Ga0265296_1004548_pt1 | contig 12001 bp, 11 predicted proteins | sample MunlanPumphouse1_FD_189073 | JGI IMG/M metagenome (GOLD analysis project Ga0265296, IMG submission 189073) | Groundwater microbial communities from a municipal landfill in Southern Ontario, Canada - Pumphouse #1 | ecosystem: Environmental > Aquatic > Deep subsurface > Groundwater | place... | reverse complement strand
TGAAATTAGTTGCTCGTATCAAAAAAAATATAACTAAATTTGAACTCAAACCTGACGAACTTGGTTTTGCAATTAGTTGATTATTAAGCAAAATAAAAAACGTTAGTCAGAACCCTTAAAAGAAAGGAAAATAGTGCAAGCATTAAAATTGACAGTTGACACGGGCGACAGAAATAATTTCGGCAAAGCCGTTTGGCTATCGCTTCGCAAAATGCAAAAGAGCTGCACAAGTATTTTTTTAATTTTGGGGTGCAGCACATTTGCATTTTGCCCCAGCGCACAAACAATCATAGTAACACTTTCGACTATTGTTAAAATCTTTTTGACTTTTGTAACAATTCCAACTCCGAAATTTTCTTAACTTTGTTGTAATATAAAAAAGAAAATGAATGACCTTTTAACAATAAAAGAAGCAAGTATTTGGGCATCGGACCATCTCAAAAAAGATGTGACGACTTCCAACATTTCCTATTTGGTAAGCTACGGGAAGATTAGAAAGATAGGCGAAAATGGAAATTCGTTAATCAAGAAAGACGATTTAATCAAATATTATGAATCATTTTACGGTAAGAGAGAAACAAACTGGAAAGAGCAATTGGGCAGCGACTTGAATTGGCATCTTTCATTTGACTACCTAAAGGAATCAGACACGACAAAACACATTCACCGACTTCATCCTTACAAGGGCAAATACATTCCGCAACTTGTAGAATATTTTCTTGACAGCCACACGGACGAATTCAAAAAGGAAACTTATTTCAAGAAAGGCGACATCATTCTTGACCCATTTTGCGGTAGCGGAACAACATTGGTGCAATCAAACGAATTAGGCATCAATGCCGTTGGCATTGATGTTTCAGCGTTCAACACTCAAATTTCAAACGCAAAAATCACCAAGTATCATTTACCAGATGTACAACAGGAATTGAATAATATTACAAACAAGTTGAAACAATTTATTTCCGACAGTTCAAACATAAAATTTGAAGAACGACTTTCGGAAGAACTAAATATTTTGAACAACAAATATTTTCCTTCACCCGAATTCAAGCATTGGCTCAAAGACAAAAAAATAGATGAATTTAAATACGCAGATGAGAAGGTGAAAGAGTTTCAGCCTGTATTTGACAAGTTGGTAGCTGAATTCAAAATTCAAATCAAACAAGATTCAACAGAATCATTTTTAGGTAAATGGTATTTACAGCCAGTAAGAAATGAAATTGATTTTGTTTTTAACTTGGTTAAGCAAATTAAAAATCCTTCAACAAAAATAATCGTTAGCATAATTTTAAGCAGAACTGTTAGGACTTGTAGAGCGACTACTCATGCTGATTTGGCGACATTGCTTGAGCCTATTTCAAATATTTACTATTGTTCCAAACACGGAAAAGTTTGCAAACCTCTTTTCTCAATTTTTAGTTGGTGGGAACGCTACGCTAAAGACACTGTAAAAAGATTGGTTATGTTTGACAAACTATTTGGGCGTTCCCCTACGGGTCGGGCTTTCCGCTGCAATCTTTTTTCCCATCGCACAATACCATCGCAGAAAAAAGTATTTCCGCTTCAATCCCTAACGCAAATAGAACATCAATTAAACTACAATTAAAATGGAAACTTTACAATCAAACAAAATTGTATTTGCAATTACTGAAGATGATTTGCAATATGAAGCAAAAGAAAAAATCGGACGAGAATTAACCGATGAGGAAATTTTAATTGCAAAAAAAGGTCTAGAATGGGGATTAAATACCAATATTGATACAGTGTACGGTACTATCTTCAACGAAATGCTAAAGAAATGAAAGAAATAAAATCTGATATTATTCTTGGCGATAGCAAGGAAGTATTAAAAAAAATTGATCCAAATTCTATTGATTTAATTGTTACATCACCACCTTATGCTGACCGAAGAAAAAATACTTATGGTGGTATTAAACCGGAAGAATATGTTGATTGGTTTCTTCCGATAAGTCAAGAATTATTGAGAGTATTAAAACCAGATGGAACTTTTATCTTAAATATTAAAGAGAAAGCAGAAGATGGCGAAAGACATACTTATGTTCTGGAATTAATTTTAGCTTTAAGAAAGCAAGGTTGGCTTTGGACTGAAGAATTTATTTGGCATAAAAAAAATTGTTACCCAGGGAAGTGGCCAAACCGTTTTCGGGATTCTTGGGAACGATTGCTACAATTCAATAAAACTAAAAAATTTAACATGTATCAGGATGAGGTTAGAGTGCCGATAGGTGATTGGGCAAATAACAGATTAAAAAATTTAAGTGAAGTTGATAAGATTAGAGATACTTCTAAAAATGGAAGTGGTTTTGGAAAAAACATTTCCAACTGGTTGAATAAAGAAACTGTTTATCCAACAAATGTTATTCATCTCTCTACTGAATGTAATAATAAAAATCATAGTGCAGCGTTCCCTTACGCATTACCCGAATGGTTTATTAAATTATTTACAAAAGAATTTGATACTGTATTAGACCCATTTATGGGGAGCGGAACAACAATAGAAGTAGCAAAAGATTACAAACGAAACTCAATAGGAATAGAAATTCTACCTGAATATGTAGAAATGGTAAAAAAAGAATTAGCCGAGAAAGAATTTATTTTATTTGAACCACAAACGAATTATGAAACAGCTAAACATTAAAGATGTTTATGATTATGTTGAAACGCATATTTCAATTTTTCATCAGAAAAGATTGGAGTATGTTCAACATAATATTGACCTGAATAAAATTCTAAAACAAAAAAATCCTTATTTATTCAGAGCCAAAAATATTTTAACAGCTAATGATTTAGTTAAAGGGTTTATAGACGCTTTTCTAATTTCACAAGAAGAAACTTTGTTCGGTCAATTTATTGAAGGGCTTGCAATTTTTGTATGTGATAAGGTTTATGAAGCAAAAAAATCTTCATTGGTAGGAATGGATTTAGAGTTTGAGAAAGAAAATACAATTTATATTGTGGAAATAAAAGCTGGATGGAATTGGGGAAATTCAAGTCAAATAAAACAACTCCATATTAATGTCGCGAATGCAATAAAAAAAATGGAAAGTGAAACAGGAAAAAAAGTTATTGCTGTTAATGGTTGTTGTTTTGGTAGAGATAAAAAACCGTTAAAGAAAGGAGGATATTTAAAACTTTGTGGTCAGGAATTTTGGGAACTTATTTCCGCAAAGGGAAATTTATACATAGAAATTATTGAGCCAATTGGTCATAAAGCTAAAGAGAAAAATGAAGAATTTCTTATTGCTTATTCAAAAATAATCAATGTACTAACATTTGAATTTGGTAAGGAATTTTGTGATGATGGTATTATCAATTGGGCGAAATTAGTAGAGTTTAATTCAGGCAAGAATTAGTTTTACATAAGATTGTTAGGTAAAGATAGGATGGCTTTATTCTCCTTTCTTCAATCATTAAACACCACTTTCGGAATTTCTATTTATGAACCAGTAGCAATGGAGCTCGCTAAAATAAATTTCAAGGAAGTTCATACTCAATTTAAACTTGGAAGTTTGATTACTCATGATGCCCAAAATGAAATTCAAAAAATAATGAATCATCTTTCAGTTGGTGGAGATGTAAATAAGATTGAGGAAACAGAGAGAATAAGAATAGTTGCACAATCAGGAGCTGAGAACAAATTGAAATCAGTTAAAGTAGATTTATTTCTTGTGTCCAAAGAAGACGAAGTGTTTATGTTTGATTTAAAAACCGTAAAGCCAAACAAAGGAGATTTTATTTCTTACAAACGAAATATGCTTGAATGGTTGGCTGTTTATTTTTACCAAAATCCCAAAGCAAAAGTCAATACGCTTATTTCAATACCTTACAATCCATACGAACCAAAACCTTATGCACGTTGGACAATGAAAGGAATGCTTGATTTGAATAAAGAAGTAATGGTTGCACAAGAGTTTTGGGATTTTCTTTCAGGAGCAGGAACATATAACGACTTGCTTGACTGTTTTGAAAAAGCTGGAATTGAATTACGACCAGAGATTGATGACTATTTTGCCAAATTCAAAAAGTAACCCCAACGCATTTGCAGGCACATTTGTTTTTTTACGACGCACATGCTAATCTATAAAAAACAAAAGAGCCAGCAAGCCTTCGCACGTTATGTTTAATTGCCTCTTTTATTTTAAAGACTTCTACGAAAATATTATCTTTGTATAAAATTTGAAGAATATGAATATTACCGCTGAAATTACCGGAATTGAGTATAAAATATTTTTTGCAAATGAATTAAAGAAATTTGACTTTAAAGACTTTGACATAAACAAAATTCCAGCTTCCTGTTTAATTACAGACAAGAAAAAATCTTTTGCAATTTCAAAATGGGTTTCACCTAAAAGAACTCGTTCATATCCATTTGAAAGGGTTTATAACACTTTAAACATTTCAAAGAAAATTACGGTTATACCTATTATAAAAGATGAAGGTGCAGATGGTGACAGAGATTTTGTTCAGTGGGACACTGTTTCGTTAATGAGTTTGCTTGATGTTTATGTAATTTTTGCATACTATAACAAAGCATCAATTCACAAGACAAGAAAAAATAAAATTACTAACCAACAATTTGACAATGCCAATGTTTTAAGTAAAATAAAAGAAATAAGCACTTATCATAGCTCCGCATTACATTGGAATCTTAAAGAGATAAATACAAATTTATCATCAATCATTGATAAAGTAAAAAAATCGTACAACCTAATTGAAAGTAAAACTGGAATAAAATTTCATAGTGCAAAAGGTTTGACAGACTTTAAAAAGCAATTTGAGGAAGATGTTAATAATTTCATGAATATCTCTCGTAAAAAAGCAAAAGAAGCTGCAAACAGAGAACAAAAAACATTACAGCCCAAAGAGATACTTCAAACATTAACAAAATCAACAATTACAATAAAAAATTATTTAGGCGGTCTCTACTTCCTTACCACTGATGAAATTTCAATAAAGAAAAAAACAATTTCTTTAATTGAAAGCAAACACAGCAAATCTGCATTATTACCGAGCAAAAGCGATATAAAAGATGGTTTGCTTAAAATGATTTTGTACTCCAACCTTTCAAATGTCAAGGTTGACAATATAAGCTACAAACCTATACCAATATTACAACTTACTTCAACAAAAATAAAGGGTTGCATCTTATCTACTGACTTAAAAGCAAAAATTGATAAGTTTATTATTGCGAATAAATTAAATGCTAATCAGAAAAACAACGTAAATAAACTTATCCAAGAAGCAAAAACTAATTGCTTTGTAATTGTAATTCAAAATAGTTGATTATGATTAAAAGCCCATTACGATACCCTGGTGGTAAAAGCAGAGCAATTGATTTAATATCTACACTCGTCCCTGACTACGATGAATTTCGTGAGCCATTTGTTGGAGGCGGTTCTCTATTTGTTTATTTAAAACAAAAATTCCCAAACCGCAATTACTGGATAAATGATTTGCATTCCTCATTATTCAAATTTTGGGAAAAGTGTCAGACGAATGTTGATGATGTGATAAGCCAAGTTATAAAATGGAAACAGAAATATGAAACAGGAAAAGAACTGCACCGTTTTTTAATTGACAATATTGAAAAGTTTAATTGTATTGAAAAGGCAAGCGCATTTTTTGTTTTTAACCGTATTACATTTTCGGGGACAAGCGAAAGCGGAGGATATTCAGAGGCTTCGTACAATGGTAGATTTACGGATTCAAGTATAAAAAGAGTCAAAGATTTATCTACAATACTTCACGACACAAAAATTACTGACTTGGATTATCAAAGTGTAGTTGAGGCAACAGGAGAAAATGTATTTATCTTTCTTGACCCGCCTTATTATTCTGCGACTAAATCCTCGCTTTATGGTAAAAATGGCAACTTACACAAATCATTCGACCATTACAGATTTGCTGAAGTAATGAAAAACTGTAATCATAAATGGCTTATCACTTATGACGACTGCGAATTTATTAGAAATTTATTTTCATTTGCTAACATTATAAGCTGGAATTTAACTTACGGAATGCGAAACCAGACACCGACCTCTGACCAAAATGGCAAAGAACTTTTTATATCAAACTATTTGGAAAGACTTCCGAATAACAATCAATTAAGTATGCTATTTGAACCGAAAGCAAAATATCAGACAAAGGAAAATAGAAGGGTAAAAATAAAAAGAGGCAACTAAAACATAACTTCGCATTGCTTTAATGGCTTGTAGCAAACGTGATACAACAGTACAATAAAATAATATTATTTCAGTGGACAGGAACGGCACTTGTCGGACAGCCCGCCACTTAAAGCAATGCGTAACCGTTATGCGTCAGGCTAAAAAGACCGAAAACAAGACTTTTAATTACTTATCAACAAGACGAGAAACCGAACCAATAAAAATGTATATTTGTAGTCTTTGGAAAATTAAAAATGAAAATAAAGACAGACATATATCTTGGTGACAGTAAAGAGCAATTAAAGCAAATTCCCAACAATTCGGTAGACTTAATTGTGACTTCCCCTCCATATGCAGACCAACGTAAAAACACTTACGGAGGCATTAACCCTGACAATTATGTTGAGTGGTTTTTGCCTATTTCCAAACAACTTTTGAGAGTGCTCAGCCCAACGGGAACGTTCATTCTAAACATTAAAGAGAAAGTCGTTGATGGAGAACGAAGCACTTACGTTATGGAGTTAATTTTAGAAATGCGTAAACAGGGTTGGCTTTGGACGGAAGAATTTATTTGGCACAAAAAAAATTGTTATCCAGGTAAGTGGCCGAACCGCTTTCGTGATGCTTGGGAAAGACTTCTTCAATTCAATAAAGATAAAAATTTCAATATGTATCAGGAAGAAGTAATGGTTCCAATGGGCGACTGGGCGAAATCCCGACTTAAAAATCTTTCTGACATCGACAAAATTCGTGATAACTCAAAAGTTGGAAGCGGTTTTGGAAAAAATATTTCTAACTGGTTAGACAGGGACAAAGCTTATCCGACAAATGTTCTCCACTTAGCAACAGAGTGCAACAACAAAAATCATAGTGCTGCATTCCCTGAAGAACTTCCCGAGTGGTTTATTAAACTCTTCACAAAAGAAAACGATACAGTCCTTGACCCGTTTATGGGTTCGGGGACAACATTAAGTGTTGCAAACAGAATGAAACGTAATTCAATCGGTATTGACATTGTTCCCGAATATTATGAAATGGTGAGAAAACAGTTGAAGCCCGTTGAACTTTATTTATTAGAGCCAAAAATAAAATATGAAAAAACTAAACCTGAAAGACGTATCGCAGTACGTTGAGCAAAATATCGGGACATTTCACCAAAAGCGTATTCAAAGTCTTGACAGTTTAAAACTTTCACAGGTTCTCAAACGCAAAAATCCTTATCTTTTCAAAGCAAAATATGTTTTGACCGCAGAGCAAATCATACGTAGTATTGTTGATGCTCATATTTCATCGAATGAAGAAACAATTTTTGGCGACTGGCTTGAAGGACTTGCTATTTTCATTAACAGTAAAGTTTATGGTGGCTATAAATCAGGAATTACGGGCATTGACCTTGAATTTGACTATAACGAAATTAGAAGTATTGTAACCATAAAATCCGGTCCGAATTGGGGTAATAGTTCGCAAATTGCAAAAATGATTGCTGATTTTAAAACAGCCAAAAAGACTTTAAGAACAAGCAATTCACGACTCAATATCATTGCGGTAAACGGTTGCTGTTATGGCAGGGACAATCAACCTGACAAAGGAGATTATTTCAAATATTGTGGACAAAGATTTTGGGAATTTATTTCCGGCAACACAAACCTTTACACCGAAATCATAGAACCTCTTGGATACAAAGCCAAAGAAAAGAATGACGATTTCGTAAAATCGTATTCGCAAATGATAAACAAATTCACCAAAGAATTTGCAAACGAATTCTGTAAAGACAACGGAGAAATCAACTGGGAAAAATTGGTTCGGTTTAACTCTGCTATGACGGACACGAAGAAGGAAGGGTTGATATAGCCCGAACGCATAACTTGTAGCTGCTTTCATGCCGCGGGAATTGCGTGTTATACAGGATTGTGCTATACATGAATCATTAATTTAATCGGACAGTGAAGTGCTTTAAAAGCGGCACGAAAAGCAGCTACTAACCGTTAGTCAGAAGCGTATGACGACAGAGTAAGCCACCACCATCTGACAGTATATATTCTTTTTCCTAAAAAATTGTTTTCATAAAAGAAAACTATAATTTTGCTTTTTAAAATCAGTTTGAATTAAATTTCCCGATCACCTGATATTTGAGGGATTAGCTTTTATATTGAAAACGGGATAAATCCGTACATTTTTTCAAACAGGTAATCAGTAATCGGTAGCCGGTAATCGGTCTGTTTTACTGATTACCGATTACTTATTTTCACCGATTACCAAAATTAGAAATGTAACAATTTATCCCTTGTAAAGTATAATATGGAAAGGAACGATACGGCAACGGAAGGAAGAACATCGGCGATTAAGTGGGTATGGAATAAAAAAAATGTACTTCTTCGCTTACCGAAAAAGTTTATCTTCCGTCTCATTCCTTACTTGCAAAGAAATGTGTGGCATGCTAAAGTGTTAAGGAAATTTATCAAGTACTTATTTTATTTCATACTCGGGATTTTCATTTATTTCCTGGCTTTAAGCATCAACTTTTTATGGTTGTTTGGTTCCTCTCCGAATATAGAAGCCGACAAAAATCCTGAAATGTCCGTAGGTTCGGAATTGTATACGTCCGATGGGGTGCTTATAGGAAAGTATTACAAAGAAAACAGAGTACCCGTAGAATATGGAGAAATATCCCGAAACATTGTGAATGCACTTATAGCTACTGAAGATACCCGTTTTTTTGAGCACAGCGGGATCGATATAAAAGCTACATTTTCTGTTTTCTGGTACATGATGAAGGGAGATCAGCGTGGCGGCAGTACCATTACGCAACAGCTCGCAAAGAACTTGTTTAAAACAAGAAAAACGTCAAGGGGGCTTCTTGGCTATATTCCTTATGTGAGAACTGTCGTGTCAAAAACAAAAGAATGGATTACTGCAATGAAGCTCGAAAACAATTACAGCAAGGAAGATATTCTTACCATGTATCTTAATACAGTTGATTTCGGCAGCAATACATTTGGAATTAAAGTAGCTTGCCGCACTTATTTTAATAAATTGCCCGGTCAGGTTAATATCCAGGAAGCTGCTATACTTATTGGCATTTTGAAAGCGCCTACTACGTTCAGTCCCATTTCTCATCCAAAGAAATGTCTCGAAAGAAGGAATATTGTCCTGATGCAAATGATGAAGAATAATTACATCGATCAGCATCAGTATGATTCTATCAGTAAATTACCCATACAACTTAATTATAATGTGGAAGACCCGACGGAAACTGAACTTGGCTCTTATGTGAGAACGGCTGTTGTCAACTATCTAAAAGACTGGTGCAGGGAATCGGGTTATGATATTTATACAAGCGGATTGAAGATATATACTTCCATTGATTCCAGATTACAGAAATATGCAGAACAAGCCTTGGCAGAAAATATGAAAAGATTGCAAAGCAGATTTAACAACCACTGGGGAAAGAAAAATCCATGGATAGATGCGAAAGATAAAGAGATACCTGATTTCATTGAAGATTATGTTAAAACGACCCAACTCTATAACAGGCTGAAAAAACGATTTAAGAACAATGAAGATTCTGTCAATTATGTTCTGAACACAGCTCGTAAAATGAAACTCTTTTCGTGGAAGGGAGGATATATCAATGCCATGCTTAGCCCGATGGATTCTATCAGATATATGAAAAAATTCCTGAATGCCGGTTTTATTGTGATGGATCCTTATACCGGTCAGGTGAAAGTATGGGTAGGCGGAATTAATTACAGGTTCTTTAAATACGACCACGTAAACCAGGCAAAACGCCAGCCCGGCTCAGCATTTAAACCCTTTGTTTATTGTGCTGCTATTGATAAGGGATGGTCGCCCTGCGATAAGATTGTTGATAAGCGGATAACAATTAAGTACGTTGAAGATGGTGTTAACAAAACCTGGTCCCCTCATAATGCCAGTTGGAAATATACGGGCAAAAATATGACTCTGCGCAATGCAATGGCACGTTCAATTAATTCTGTAACCGTTCAGCTTTCAGAAAAAATAGGTTACCAGACTATTGCTGATTACGCCAATAAATTAGGTATTTTAAGCAAATTGAAACCGGTGCCTTCAATCGGGCTTGGCTCCAATGATGTATCATTGCTGGAAATGGTGGCTGCATATTCCACTTTTCTTAACCATGGCATCTATACTGATCCTTTTCTTGTATTGAAGATAACTGACAGGGATGGTAATATTATTAAAGAATTCAAGCCGGAACAAAAACGTGTATTAAGCGAAGAAACAGCCAACCTGATGGTTTATATGCTTAAAGGTGGATTGGAAGAGTCGGGTGGTACGTCGCAGGCATTGTGGGATTATGCAGAAATATTCGGAGACAATGAAATAGGAGGAAAGACAGGCACTTCATCAAATTATTCTGATGGCTGGTTTATTGGTGTTACCAAAGATCTTGTTGCAGGTTCGTGGGTAGGAGGGGAAGACCGCTGCATCCATTTCCGGAAGGAAGAAAAAATGGAAGGCTGCCACACTGCATTGCCTATCTTCGGTATATTTATGACAAAAGTTTATAAAGATCCTAAAACCAAAATTACAAAAGGACGATTTCCGAAACCTATCATCGATATCGGAAAAAAATATTATTGCCCTACTCCATGGGAAAAGAAAGATACCACTGAAGAAGGTCTGGATGAAAATATTCTGCAAGAAAATGATAATCCCGTCGAAAAACAAAAAGCCAAGTCTTTGATAAAAATCAGGAATGGATTTTAATTAGAGATTCCGAATACAGAAAGAAAATAATATACAGAGGCGCCTATAATTGCCGAGACAGGAATTGTCAGTATCCATGCCCAAAATATTTTCCCTGTAACGCCCCACTTCACTGCAGATGCACCTTTCCGCGCTCCCACTCCTATTATGGAACCTGTAATCGTGTGAGTAGTACTAACAGGTATGCCGAAAAGGGTGGCTCCGAATAATGTTAAAGAGCCGGCTGTTTCAGCACAAAATCCTTCAAATGGCTTCAGATTGGTAATTTTTTGTCCCATGGTTTTTATGATTCTCCAGCCACCGAATAATGTTCCCAAGCCCATAGCAGCGTGGCATGTTAACACAATCCATAAAGAAATGGGATCATTTTTTGTAACATGACCGGTAACAATCAATGCCACCCATATTATGCCCATTGATTTCTGAGCATCATTGCCTCCATGTCCTAAGCTGAATGCGGCAGCCGACAGAAACTGAAGCCTGCGGAAATATTTATCAACATAAAAAGGGGACGAATTTTTGCATATAAAAATTACCACGCCGGAAATAATAAATGACATAAGCATACCTAATACAGGAGCAACTACAATAAATATTACAACTTTAAGGATGCCAGATAAAACTATTGAATTAAAGCCCGCACATGCAATAGCTGCGCCTGCCAGACCGCCCACCAATGTATGAGAGGAACTGGATGGAATTCCCCGCCACCATGTCAATAAGTTCCATGTTATGGCGGCTACAATGGCGGCTGCTATAGTTGTCAGATTAATAACATCAGGATTAACAATGCCTTTGCCCATAGTAGTTGCTACGGTTAAAGGGAAAATCAAAAAAGCTATAAAATTAAAAAACGCCGCCCATGCAACAGCAGCAAATGGTGAAAGTACTTTTGTAGAAACAATAGTAGCAATAGAATTTGCACAATCGTGAAATCCATTTATGAAGTCAAATATTATTATAATACCGATTACTATAATTAGAAATGTCATATAAATTTTATTGATGTATAAATATTTTTGATTTTCTCACTTCCTTCTATAATTATGCACTTTTAATAATTA
>Ga0265296_1004547_pt1 | contig 12002 bp, 9 predicted proteins | sample MunlanPumphouse1_FD_189073 | JGI IMG/M metagenome (GOLD analysis project Ga0265296, IMG submission 189073) | Groundwater microbial communities from a municipal landfill in Southern Ontario, Canada - Pumphouse #1 | ecosystem: Environmental > Aquatic > Deep subsurface > Groundwater | place: Canada... | reverse complement strand
TCTTCGTGACGTCGTTACGGCGCTCCAGACCATCGCACGCGAGACGCCGGTCATGTTCCCTCTCCACCCGCGGACTCGTGGGAGACTCGAAGCGTTTGGTATTTCTACGGAGGGTCTCCATGTGATTGCGCCAGTCGGTTACGTCGATATGTGCGCGCTTCTTCGCGCATCGGCGGCGGTATTTACAGACAGCGGGGGGCTCCAGAAGGAGGCGTATTGTATGGAGCGGCCCTGTGTTACGCTCCGTGAGGTTACCGAATGGAACGAGCTCGTCAATTGTGGTGCAAATATCCTCGCGGGTACCTCGCCGGACCGCATCCTCGCGGCGGAGCAGCGTATTCGGACACAGATTGTGCGTTGTGATCCCGTGGTCTACGGTGATGGGCGTGCGGGAGAGCGCATCGTTGAACTGCTTACAGCATGCGACGCATCACCCTCGGCGATAGAGGCAAGCGGAGCGCGGAAATTTGTAGTGGCTCCGTAGATCCATCTCAATGTTCTCGCGCGTACGTGTCGTTACCAAACAACACGAAGGCATGTCGTACGTCCTCTTGACCCGGATGTTCTCCGGCTTGTACGAGACGATTCGTACTGGCGTGTGGCGTCCGACCGGAATTCCAGCGATCGTTCACCTCGCGGAGCATCTCGCACGTTCCGCGCCGGTGCATTGGTGCGTGGTCGCGAAAACGGTGGAGGAATCCGCGGTCGTCGCGCATCGGCCGCGCGTACTCCACTTCCCGAATGGAGTGACGATGTTCGTTATCCCTCGTCGGCCGTTTACCGGCATCGTACGCATTGATGCGATGCTCCATGCAGTACCGGTCGCACTTCGCTCACTCGCGTACGCCGTGCGGCTCGGCGATGCGGTGTGTTACTGCGATCGATCGCACATCGTGATCGCCGCATTCCTCAAAATCATATTCCGTCGGTCGGTCGTCATCCGTGTGCTCGGGATGTACCCCGATCAGAAAGCGCTCGTCGAATCACGGTGGGCTCGATTCCGTGCGCCACTCACCACGTTCGCGTACCGCGTCCGTTACGACCTCGCAATCTGTTCGCAGGATGGGAGCGGGTCCGAGTACTACTTTGAGCGCCTCTTGCATGCGACCCCGAATCGATGGGTGCTCGTGAATGGAGTGGGCGTACGTGCGCCAGCGAGAGCCCTTCCGCGTTCGTCGGGACCACTTCGCCTCCTCTTCGTGGGGACACTGACGCCAACGAAAGGGGTTATGGAGTTCATTGAGGCGCTCGGTCAGCTCCGGGCTCGAGGGCACGTGTTCTCCGCATCGATCGTGGGGAAAGGACCGCTGGAGGCGTTCGTGCGAGAACGCGTTCGGATGCTCGCGATCAACGACGTCGTCGAAATCGTTCACGGGGTTCCGCTAGACGAGATCGCCGCGTCCTACGCGCGTGCCGATATCTACGTATCGTTGAATGTGCTCGGGAATCTCAGTAATACGGTTCTCGAGGCTATGGCCGCTGGGAAGTGCATCGTCATGCTCGGGCCAGAACCGGAAACGCATACCGATGAAGCGACGACGCGTCTCGTTCCCGACGACGTGGTGGTCCGCATCGATCGTGGGCGGGTGGTCGTGCATCTCGTCGAAGAACTTCAGCGGCTTCTGGATCACCCGGACCGTATTCGCGACTATGAGGAACGCATGCGGCTGTTTTCGAGGCAGTTCCTCTGGTCATGGCAGGAACGCATTGGCCACGAGCGTCAACTCCTTGAACACGTCAAGACGCGGGGGCTTTCGAACCGTGTCGGTGCACTCACGTGCAGCGCGGGGAGTGAGCGTCGATAACGACGGTACATGTACGCTCTCGGTGCGTGTTTGCTGGATAGGATCGTATATCTGGTGAGGTCGGCTTCTACGCACGGCGAGACACGCGTGTGCGTGTCGGATCGCATCGCGATGTGGGGAGTGTAGCGACGTATTGGGTATGAAGATCGTGCACGTACTCCACGAGCGATGGTTCAACAGTAATGGGGCGGCTTTTCTTTTTCCATTACGCTTTCATCAGCGACGGTTGCGCGAACGCGAGATTGCGCTGCAGTTTTTCGCTGTGGCAACACCTCGGGCACTTGCCTGTGACGTGCTGTGCGTGAGCAGCAAGTTCTTTCGGACGTGGTGGGATGGAGAGACGGGCACACGTGTGGAGCAATTCCTCGAGCGCGCGCGGAGGTACGCGACGCGTATCGTGTGGTTTGACATTTCCGACAGCACCGGGACGACGCAGTTTCGCGTTCTCCCGTATGTTGATCGGTATTGCAAGGGTCAGGTCCTGCGTGATCGTACGCGGTACCGTGAACGGCATTACGGGTCGCGGGTGTTCGCTGATTTTGCTCACCATCAATTCGGTGTGTGCGATTCCGATGCGGGGCCCGCACACCTGAATCATGCACCAACGGATGATGAGCTAGTCAAGGTGGTGGTCGGTTGGAATTCCGGACTCGCGCACTACGGGGCGGTGGGCGTCCGTTTGGGAAAACTCTGGCACGCGGTCCCATGGATGCCACGGTGGTATCCTGTGCGATGGACGCCACCCGAATGCGCGCGCACGATTGCAGTGAGCTGTCGCATCGGAACGAGATACGACCGCAATACCATTGCCGAGCCGCGTCGTCGCATTCAGACGTTCCTCCACCATCGCGGCGTTCCGACGGACAAACTCAATCGTCGTGCGTACTTCGCGGAACTCCGGCGATCGCGCATCGCGGTCTCGCCGTTCGGTCTCGGTGAAATCACGCTCCGGGATTTTGAGATCGTCCTTTGCGGTGCTGTGGTGATGAAGCAGGACATGTCGCACATGGACACGTGGCCAAATCTTTGGACTCCGGAGCAGTACCTTCCGTTCCGTTGGGACCTCGAGGACTTCGATGCGCAGCTGGACTGGGCCAGTTCCCATCCGAAGCATGTGGCAGCATTGGCACACGAGGCGCAATCGCAGTATCGTCATGCGCTGTGTTCGGAGGAGGGGTATAATGCATTCCGTGATCGTTTCGTGGCATTGATGAGGTGAATGGGTATGGTCCAGCGCGCTATTGGTCTCATTGGGCTTGGGTATTGGGGGAAGAATCTCCTCCGATGCCTTCACTCGCTCGGCGTGCTCCGCGTCGCATGTGACGCGAGTGCGCAGACGACTGCGCAGTACCAGCACGAGTATCCCGATATCCGATTCGTTACCGATGCGGAGCGCGTGTTCGATGATCCGGACATCCATGCGATGGTAATCGCAACGCCAGCCGTGACCCATGCGACGCTCGCGCGGAGAGCCATTGCGGCGGGGAAGGACGTGTTCGTTGAAAAACCACTCGCGCTCTCCTACGAAGATGGCGAAGCAATCGTTCGAGAAGCGGGGTCTCGAGGTCGCGTGCTCATGGTGGGACATATCCTCCAGTACCATCCTGCCGTGGTGGCGCTGCATGCACTCATTCGCGATGGTGCGATCGGGACGGTACAGTACTGCTACTCGAATCGTCTGAATATTGGGAAGCTCCGTACGGAGGAGAATATCTGGTGGAGCTTCGCGCCGCATGACATCTCCACCATGCTCTCCCTCCTCAATGCGGAGCCGGTATCCGTGCAATCCTTCGGTGGTTCGTACGTGAGTGAGGGAGTTTATGACACCACCGTCACAACGCTCGCCTTCCCGAATGGCGTGAAGGGGCACATCTACGTGAGCTGGCTCCATCCGTACAAGGAGCAGCGATTCGTGGTAGTGGGATCTTCGGCGATGGCGGTTTTCGATGATTGTGCCAAAGAGAAGCTCGTCCTCTACGAACACCGCATTGATTGGCATGCGGGTGTTCCCGTTGCTCAGAAAGCGGATCCACACCCGATACCCATTCGATCGGTGGAACCGCTCCATGAGGAGCTTTCGCACTTCCTTGGGTGTACGCGCACGCGGGAGGTACCTCGAACGGACGGCGCGGAAGGGCTTCGCGTGCTCCGCGTCCTCGAACGTGCGCAGCGATCACTCGATGGGTTTGTTGTGGCTCCTACGCATTCCGTCATGTATGCTACTCCATCCTAGCGTGGTCATTCATCCCACTGCCGTAGTGGACGACGGCGTCACCATTGGAGCGGGATCACATGTGTGGCATTTTGCACACTTGCTTTCCGGCACCGTGCTTGGTGCGCGATGTGTCGTCGGACAGAATGTCATGATCGGGCCTGATGTTTGCGTCGGCGACGGGTGCAAAATTCAAAACAACGTCTCCCTCTATAAGGGTGTGGCGCTCGAGGACGAGGTTTTCTGTGGCCCTTCGTGCGTGTTCACGAACGTGAAGACGCCTCGCGCGCACGTGAATCGACGCGAGGAGTTCGCGCGGACACTTGTGCGGAGAGGCGCGACGATCGGGGCGAATGCCACAGTGATTTGTGGCGTGACGATCGGTCAGTACGCGCTCGTCGGAGCGGGTGCGACCGTCACGAGGGACGTACGTGATTTTTCGCTCGTCGTTGGTGTTCCCGCACGCCAAGTGGGCTGGGTCTGCATGTGCGGCGATGTGCTCGCCCGTGCGTCGGATGCGGTGTGGAAGTGTGCGCGGTGCAGCGATGAGTATACCGAGCATGCGGGGGCGCTTACCCGTCAACCGATGATTGCATGCGCATGAAGCACGGTATGGTATGATCCTCCTCCCTCGATGCCGGGAACTTGTCCGCCAATGTTACACGATGCCTCCCCGGGACAGCGTGCGGAAACTGCAAAAAAAGATGCGGTTGGTGATGGGACGACAAACGGCCGGTGATCAGTTCGATCCCGATGAGGTTTTTTCGTCCTCGAAGGAGCTCCGTGCGAGTCGGATGATGAATTTTCTTTGGCGGTACGAGCGCATCGTGCAGCGTCAGTTCCCGAAATGGGAGTTGGACTTCGCGGGGAAGCGAGTGCTCGAGATCGGTGGGGGTCCCTTGCTCGGCTTCGGTCCCGTTGCGGTTTTCTTTGGTTGTACGAAATATGTGAATGCAGAGCCATCACATAATCCTTCGATCCTCACACATCCGAAAGCAACGTGGTATTTCACGTGCGTGTACCACGATCTCTCTGCGGTGTTCGGTGCTCGAATGACGCAACGCGCGTTTCTCGATGCGCTCGCGGAGCGAGCGCATGCGAATCGAACCCCAGTCGAGACGTTCGCACCCGAACGGCAGTTTGATGTCGTACTATCCAATTCGACGCTCGAGCATATCCGCGACCTCGATCACGCGCTCTTCCGTCTGCGGACTGCATCGGTACCAGACGTCACCTTCATCCACCTCGTGGACTTTGGGAATCATCGCGACCCCATGCAACCGTTTCGTGGGATCTATGCGCAGCCAAGGGATGCGTACATCGCTGCGCACGGTGATATGATCAACCTCCTTCGTCCGTGCGACGTGCTCGAACGCTTCGAGCGCAATGGGTTTCTCGCTGCCATGGTTCCGTACTACGCATGGGAGACGCTTTCCGATCCGATTCATGCGTGGTGGGAATCGCGGTATACGCGGGAGCATCTCCTCCTGAAAGCGGTACTGTTCGTCAACCGACCCATGCACTAGCATGCGAGACAGCGCGCGTGCACGCGATCGCGGTCCTGCGTGTCGCTGCAGCGCATCGGAAGTACCCACGCATGGTGTCCGGACGACGAGGCAGCAACACGGTGAAAGGATTGCAGAAGTGGTCGGAAGGATGCGCGTTGGTCGTCGAACGATGTGCGATTGTCAGTGCGCCGTGCACCTGAATTCGCCGCTATGCTCACGCTCTCCATCGTCATCCCGGTGTACAATGAACGGCATACGATCCTTCCGCTCATGGATGCGATTCGTGCGGTGTCGCTCGAAGGGGTTACCACGCGCATGATTATCGTGGATGATGGTTCGACGGACGGTACGCGGGAGTTGCTTCACGATATCCGTGACCCCGATGTTCGCGTGATCCTCCACGAGCGGAATCGCGGGAAAGGAGGAGCGGTGCGGACGGGTCTCGCCGCTGCGGTCGGTGATTACGTCGTCATACAGGATGCGGATCTCGAGTACGATCCCCGCGATTACCCGCGTCTCCTCGCGCCGCTCGTTGCAGGGCAGGCGGATGTGGTGTACGGGTCCCGCTTCCTTCTCGATCGTCCGCGGCCAGTCGTTCGGTACTGGCATTCGCTCGGGAATGGTGCGATCACGTTTCTCTCGAACGCGTGCACGAACCTCCGGTTCACGGATATTGCGACCTGCTACAAGATGTTCACGCGCGACGCGGTTGCCCGCATACTCCCACACTTGACATCCGAGCGGTTCAATATCGAGGCCGAAGTAACCGCACTCATCGCGAAGGAACGACTCCGCGCCTACGAAGTCGGTATCTCGTACGTCGCCCGTACGTACGCCGAAGGCAAGAAGATTCGTTTTCGCGACGGCGTTTCCTTCGCGTGGGCGACCCTACGGTTCAACTTCGTGACGCACCGGCGTCGTTCGTAATCTCGTATGCCCATCGCTCCGTCATTTTGGTTCGGAAAACGTGTCCTCGTGACCGGAGGGGACGGGTTCGTCGCGTCGCACCTCATCACGGAGCTCCAGCGGCGCGGCGCGGTCGTCGTGGTCACCGTGCGTCACCAGCGACCGGTTCGGACGATTGACCTCCTCCGGACCGCCGCGGATCACGATCTCCGGAGCCCGGACGTCGAGCACTGTGACCTCCTCCAGTTCGATACGCTCCGTCGTGTCTGCGATCGACACCAAATTGACACCGTCTTCCACCTCGCGGCTTCGGCAATTGTGAGCGATGCCGCGAATTCACCCGTTTCCACGATCGAAAACAACATCATGGGGACACTGAACATCCTTGAGGTCGCGCGCATCAACAAGATTCCGCGCGTGCTCGTGGTGTCGTCGGACAAAGCGTACGGCGATCACGCCGGAGACGCGCGGGAAGGACTCCCGTACCGTGAGGACTACGCGCTCCGCGGACTCGACGTGTACTCCGCGTCGAAGGTGTGCGCGGACATGCTCGCACAGACGTACGCGTACCAGTTTAAGGTTCCGGTGCTCGTCGCTCGCGCGTGTAACATCTACGGTCCAGGCGACCTCAATTTCTCGCGGCTCATCCCGAAGACGATCATGTGCCTCCTCGCAGGTCAGGCGCCCATCATTAACCTTGGTAACGAGCGCGTCCTCCGGGAGTACCTATACGTCGGCGATATCGTTCGGGCGTACCTCCTCCTCATGGAGCGCGTGGCGGACTACTACGGAGCAAATAACGCGAACATGCCGACTGCGGGACGCGCGACGTACGGTTGGGCATCGTTCAGCGTGGGGAACTACACAACTGCGGAACTCCGCGATGTGACTCAATGCGAGAGCATTCGGAGCGTTGACTCCATCATCGCGCTCCTCCGACAGAAAGTACGCGACATCAAGCCGGCCACTCGTGCGAAACCCGCAAATTTTATTGAAATTCCCGATCAGTACCTCGATACATCGAAGCTTCATGCGCTCGGATTCCGACCACGCATGCGCTTCGTGGAGGGTATTGACCATGCGATCGCGTGGTATCGCGCGAACCTGCCGTACCTCATCCCGCTCGCGTTCCGGTACATGTCGGGGGAGGATCTCGCGGAGACGCCGATATCGCGTACGTCAGAACGAGAGGCGGTCTACGTGCAGGAAGTCGTGGCATAGGTATCCGGGCTGTTGGGGAAGTGCGCGTGGGCCAGCCGGTAGCGCTGTTGACCTATGGAGGTGACATACCCGAAGACGGGGGACGAAAATTTGTACGTCATCGAACATGCCGACAAGTTTACCGATTGGCTGTATGACCAAATTGTGCCGTACCTGCGCGGCAATATTCTGGAGATTGGGAGTGGACATGGAACGTATAGCAGGAAGATTATTCGTGATTTTCCAGACCGCATGGTCGTGCTTAGTGATATCGATCGGACGTACGTTGATGCGTTGCGGGACGAGTTCGGAGGGCCAACGACATTCGTGCGTCGGATCGATCTCGGGCGGAGAGACGATCTCACCAGTTTGCCATGTTCCATTGATTCGGTATTTGCCCTCAACGTCCTCGAGCACGTTCAGGACGACGTTTGTGCGCTCCAGAACCTCTGCGGTGTCTTGAACCCCGGAGGGAGGTGCGTGCTGCTCATCCCCGCGCACCCGTTCCTCTACAATTGCATTGATGCGAACGTGGGGCATTACCGGCGGTACTCGAGAGTGAGCATCCTTGAGCGGGTCTCCCGGACGCCGTTCATCATTGAACGATTGTTCTCCTTCAATGCGCTCTCCATGCTCGCGTGGTATTGGCATGGAACGGTACGGAGACGAGCGGTACTGGGAACGAGTGCCATGAAGGCGTTCAATGCGTTGGTCCCACTGCTCCGTCATGCGGAGAAGGTGCTCTTTCGGCAGCGCATCGGTATTTCCCTCGTCGTGGTGTTGAGGAAATGACCGGCCCACTCCTCGTGGAAGTCATCTATGCGAGCGCTGGATTACCGTCGCCATTGGCCGCACATCGTCCTCGTACTCGTTGTATTCGTGGTGAATGGCGCGTACTCCCTGTACGCGCAACACGCCCCCGCCATCGGTCCGGATTTTGATCGTCAGTACTCACTCATCGCAGAACACATCGTCCGAGACGGCGTGTACTCCCGGGGTGAGCGAGATGCGACGGGTCAGCTCCAGCAGACCGCAACGCTCCCCCCGCTGTTCGTGTTGCTCTATACGGCGAGCTTCGTACTGTTCGGATTTGGAGGCGCTGCGCATGAGGCGATACGTATCCTGTTTGTCCTCGCGAATATTGGGACGATCCTCGTGAGTTGGCGCATCGGAACCCTGTTCAGTCGGCGCGCGGGATACTTCACGGTGGCCATTGCGGTGCTCGATGTGACTGCCTTGTACTTCACGCAGAATTACGGAATTCCCGATAGTCTATTCGGATTTTGGATGGCGCTCATGGTGTTCTATCTTACGAAGGTTTTCCTTGGCGAAGCATCATACAGGAACGTATTTTTCGGCTCGCTCTTCCTCGGACTCGGGATGTGGACGAAGGTCGCACCGTACATGCTTTGGGTGCCGATTGCGGCACTCCTCATCCCCTTTCTCTGGCGTCACCGCGCCGTGTCTCGAGATCGGAAGGTTCGGATATTCTCGATTTTCGCTGTCATGATGACGCTGTTCTTTGGCGGTTGGAAGCTTCGGAATTACTTCGCAATTGGGTATGGGAATTTCACCACGGTCGGTGCTACTGCCTACCGATGGAATGCGTCGCATCTCATTGCTCGTCAGGAGGGTATTTCGCGCGAAGAAGCAAGCGATGCACTGGTTCGGCGTTATGTCAAGGAAGACGTCCTGCGACTCGATGAAGGGGCGCGCAATCGGTACCTCTCGAGCGTGTACATGCCGTTTCTGCTCCGTTCCCCAATCACGTTTAGCTACGTGACGCTTCGGGCATTGCCGGGATTCTTCCTCGGCACGTTTCCTCCGCACCTCTTCTCGACTGGAGAAGAGGCACGGGCATTCCAAGAGCGTGTCGAGGATGCGCGTGGGTATCGGGCGCTCCTCCCCCAGCTCTGGTCCGAGGGCCACTCCCGGTACGTTGCGATCTACGTTGCTGCAAAAACGCACCTGCTCGTCCTCTACAGCGCCGTTCTCATCGGAGCGATCGTTCTGTTCCGTCGTTCGAGGGAACGATTCGTGCTGGTATTTTTTTCCCTCGTGGTGGCCTACCTCGTCGTGGTGTCCGGAGCCGCAGCGCAGGCGCGATACCGGACGATGATCATGCCGATCATGTACGCACTCGGAGGCGTTGGCATTGCGTACGTGTGGGAGCGTCTGTCTGCGCGACGCACATCGTCACGCGGAGCGTTACGCGCACCCTCGATATCCACGATGGACACCCCGCAATGATCGCCTACGCTCGGCATCGGTGAGGGGTGCATACTGTACGACGCACCTGTGTTCAGCGCGAGACTGCTGCGGGTGACGTCACACCGTATGCGGACGATGATTTCCTTTTGACGGTCGTCCTGTTTGGTACAGCGGTCATGCGCATGCGTATCCTCATGGTCATTGGACAGTTCCACCCCATCGTCGGTGGAGCGGAACGGCAGTGCGGACTCCTCGCCCGCGCGCTCACTGCGCGCGGGCACGTGGTGTCCGTGCTCACGGTACGTTCGGAGCGCGTGGTACCGCTCCATGATGTCATCGCGGGGATTCCGGTGGAGCGTGTCGCGTATCCCATCGTGCACGTGCACGGGCGTCGCATGGGGTTCGGATGTCTCGCGCCGCTCGTTCTCGCGTGGCGCGTGTGGCGAATGCTCCCGGCGTACGATGTCGTCATCGCGCATCAGGCGCTCTGGCCTGCATTCGTCGCGTGCGTTGCCGCGCATCTGCGTCATCGGCCGATCGTTGTGAAACTCGGGAATAGCGGGGATCGTTTCGATCTCGATGTGCTGCAGCGAACGCATTGGTACGGTGCGTTCGCGCGTCGGTTCCTCCTCCGACACGTCCATCGGTTCATCGCGACGAGCAGCGTAGTGCGTGAGGACCTCTCCCGCGCGAGAGTTCCCGCCGAACGGAGGGTGGACATTCCGAACGGCGTCGCGCTCCCGCGCGCACAACCGACCCGCGTCGCATCGGACGTCCTCCGCATCGCGTTCGTGGGGACGCTCACGCCGAAGAAGAACGTCGCCGCGCTCCTCGATGCGATGGCGTGCTGCACACCCGCGGAGCGCGGGCGGATCGCGCTCACCATCATCGGCGATGGTCCCGAGCGCGTCGCGCTCGAGCAACACGCAGCCGTACTCGGCGTCGCGGATCGCGTGACGTTCCGCGGTATGGTTGCAGACCCCACGACCATGCTCATCGCGTCCGACGTGTTCACGCTCCCCTCGCGCACCGAGGGCCTCTCGAATGCTGCACTCGAGGCGATGGCGCAGGGATGTGCGCTCCTCGTGAGCGATGCGGGCGGGAACCGCGATCTCGTTCCCGATGCGCGATCGGAGACGGGGCAGTCGTTCACGCGTGGGAGTGCCGGCGTACTCATTAACCCCAATGCACCCGAGACCATTGCCGGAGCGTTTCGGTGGTTCCTCGCGCACCCCGATGAGCGGATACGGATGGGAGCACATGCGCGGCGGTTCGTGGAGGAGCGGTATGCGATCGATCGTGTTGCCGCAGCGTATGAGGCGCTCCTCCGAGAGATCACGCAACCACGAGTGGCACACTTCCTCACGTTCCTCGATAGTCGTGGCGGCATGGAGCGCCAGGCGCTCCAGCTCGCGCACGCGCTCGCGCGACGCGGCGGCGCGGCGTTCTTCATCACGAGCGCGCACCTCGATCGCATGCGACGGGAGCACCTTCCGATTGTCGGGGTCCTCGACGGTTTTCGGGTGTACCGCATCCCGTTCCTCCGCGGGTGGCGTCGGCTCAACGCCACGCTCTACGCGCTCGGCGGCCTCCTGTTCCTCTCCGTGCTCCGATCTCGCTACGACATCATTCACGCGCATCAGTTGCAGACCTCCGGGCTCATCGCGAGCATCGCGCGCTGGCTCCTCCCATCGAAACGCGTCATCGTGAAGAATGCCTGCAGCGGTCTCTACGGCGATGTGGGGGAACTCGCGCGCTTCGCGGGTGGCCGTGCAGTCGCCGTACTCCGACGCGGCGTGTCGACGTTCATTGGGGTGAGTTCGGAAACGGTCGCGGAGATGGAGGAGATCGCGCTCCGTCCGGCAGTCATGGTGCCGAACAGCGTGCGGACGGACGTGTTCGCGCCACCGGAGGCCGCACAACGTGCGCACGCGCGGCGCGCGATCCTCGATCATCATGCGGCGGATGTTCGCCTCGTGCTCTCCGTAGGTCGCCTTCACGAACAGAAGAATCTGCGGACGCTCATTGACGCGTGCGCGTTGCTCGATGATGCGTACGTCCTCGTTATTGTGGGGGATGGTCCTGATCGGATCGCACTCGAGCGGTACCGCGTGCAGCGCGGGCTTGCGCGACGCGTGCGGTTCATCGGCGCGGTGGATG
>Ga0265296_1004546_pt1 | contig 12005 bp, 11 predicted proteins | sample MunlanPumphouse1_FD_189073 | JGI IMG/M metagenome (GOLD analysis project Ga0265296, IMG submission 189073) | Groundwater microbial communities from a municipal landfill in Southern Ontario, Canada - Pumphouse #1 | ecosystem: Environmental > Aquatic > Deep subsurface > Groundwater | place... | reverse complement strand
TATTTGCAAACATACTAAAAGTTGTATTACTGGATCCTTCTTTTGTTAAAAAACAAAAATAGCCATTGTTTGGTATTTTATGGCTTTAATTATAACCACAAGTTTTTATATAGTCAAGAGAGGAAGTTCTTATTTGTTGAGATAAACTAAAAATTCTGATAATGATAAAGTATTTAGAATATCCTTTTTTTCCAACCAACCACGACGAGCCATTGCTACTCCGTAGCGCATATTTTGTAGATGCTCGATATGATGAGAATCTGTTGAAATAATAAATTTAACGCCGAATTTTTTCGCTAGCAAAATTAGATTGTCATCTAAATCTAAACGGTCAGGTTGGGCATCGATCTCCATTGCGACTTTGTTTACTGCAGCTTGTTTGAAAACTTTTTCCCAGTCGATACTTAATTCATGTCGTCTTTCTAATAATCTTCCTGATGGATGTCCGATTATATCCACGTTCGGATTTTGTATAGATTTTATTAGTCTTTCGGTAATTTTTACTCTATCTTGACGAAAACCACTATGGATTGAAGCGATCACAAAATCCAGTTTTTCTAAGTACTTGTCAGGCATGTCAATTTCACCATTTGCCATGATATTTGTTTCAGCTCCTGCCAAAACTTTTATTCCCACTTTTTTCGATACTCTTTTTGTCTCGTTGATATAATTATCAATATCTGTTTCTCTGAGCCCATGCGTAACTCCCAATCCAAAAGTATGATCAGTAATGGCAATATGAGTGTATCCTAATTTTTTACAAGCAGTTGCCATATCTTCGATTGAGGTTTCGCCATCTGAATGAATGGAATGAAGATGAAAGTCGCCTTTAATATCCTTTATTTCTACTAATTTCGGAAGCTGATGTTTCAAAGCCAGATCTATTTCCCCGCGATCTTCACGTAACTCCGGAGGAATATAGTCCATGCCAAGTGTCTTATAAACCTTTTCCTCTGTTTCACATTTGATAATCTTCCTATCATCTATTTGATTATTGTTTCTTGTTTCTTGTGATTTGCCACGTAGCGGCTTAATTCCGTGCTCGGAAATAGAAAATCCGTGTGCTTGCGCCCAAGTTCTAAGTTTTACGTTATGTTCTTTCGAACCAGTAAAATGTTGTAACAATGAACCGTATTCCTCGCTTGGCAATATTTCCAAATCAATCTGTGGGCCTCTTTTGTGAATGACTGTTGCTTTTGTATCACCATGGGAAATTATATGTTCTATAAACGGTGCTTGAATGAATTGTTGAATTGTTTGGGTAGGATTATTGGAGCTGGCGACAATATCAATATCCCCAACAGTTTCTTGCATTCTTCTTAAGCTTCCCACTGCATCGCAGGAAATAACTGCATTATCTTTCTTGAGTAGTTCGATGATTTCCAACGCAATCGGTTCTGCAAAAGATAACAACATTCTGCCGGTAAAATGTGATAGTAATTCAATTCCCTCTAAAATATTTTGCTTTGATTTTTTTTTAAAATACTTCTCCGTTTGATCGGTTTTAACTTTCTCCTTAAGTTTTTTTATTGTATCAACTTTATAACTTTCAAAAATTTTAAGAGCTGTTTTTGGACCAATCCCGGGAATTTTAGTAAATTCCACAATTGCTTTTGGTACTTGTTTAATTAGATGTTCGTGATAACTTATTTCTCCCGTCTTAATTAACTCTTCAATACTTTTAGAGATCGATTCGCCAATACTGCTAATTCCCTTTAAGCCATCTGCTCCTTTTTCTTTATACACATCTTCAAGCTCAAAACTTAACATTTCAATTTTTCTTGCTGCATTATGATAAGCAATAATTCGAAACTGATCCTTTCTATTTCCCAGGATCTCTAACATATCGCCGATATCACTAATTTGTTTTGCAATTTCTTTATTGGTCATAGTTGATAGTTGTTAGTCGTTAGTCGTCAGTCGATAGTTCTTTTACCATTATTATATCATCGATATATTTACCTCGTCTAAAAATTCCTTTGGGAACTTTTCCTACTATAGTAAATCCCATTTTTTCATAGACCCTCTGGGCACGTTTGTTCGTGGAGAAAACATCCAATTTAACAATTTTTATTCCAGATTCCTTTGCCAAAGAAAATAAACATTCCATCATTTTACTACCGATTTTTTCTTCGCGGAATCCTTCTTTGATCGTAATCCCAAAAACCGCAACATGATTTCTTCTATCGTCTTGACAAAAATTAAGATCACAATTGCCAATAATTTCATCGTTATGGAATGCAGTTAAAGATATTCCCTGCTTATTTTTTATTTTTTGAATCCAACTTTCCACAAATTCTTCTTCATTTTCAATGGTTTGTTTAGTCGATAAAATAATATAATCATCTTCACTAATTACACTATTAATAAAATCCATATATTTTGCTTCCCAACCATACTTGGGAATTTTTAGTTCGATTTTCTTACCTTTAGCACTTTCGAATTCGCAAATTGTTTGACCTGGCCTTAAATTCATTTTACTCCTATAATTTAAATTCTTTATTAGCTTCGCGATCGAGCTTGGCAATATAGTTCATCGTCTGCTTTCCGGTAAATATAGTTAATCCTAATTCATGACAAACATCCCGAATTGTTTGTTCTGCCTCTTTTACATCTCTTTCATATTCTACCAATTTTTCTGCCTCAAAATAAGAGCTATGATTAGGCACATCAATTATTGCCCATTCTATCTTTTTATAATTGTAAATATTGGCATTTCTAATCGCAATTACACCTTCATTATGTCCAAGATGTTTTAAAAGTGACATTGAGCAATCGAGATGTTCTGACCTAAACGGTAGCGCAATTTCTTTACGATTAGTTTTTCCCGGCAAACCAATTTTCAAATGGATTTGATAATCACCGTTCGTTTCACGAACTCTTAAATCTAAATTATCTTTCCATCCATTTTTAAAACACCACTGAGTTCGATTATAACTTTTAGCCAACTTTCCGTTTTTCTGAAGATATTTTTCTAATTTTATTTTATCTTGAGGTTTTAATAATCCTCTTAGTTCGACTTCATATTGTGACATTTGCCCTCACTTCTAATAAAAACTATTTTCCATGACATTTTTTGTATTTTTTTCCTGAACCACATGGGCATGGTTTATTGCGACCAACTTTAGGATATTGGCTGGTTTGGGTAGAAGTTGATCCGGTTGCTTGATCAGCTCGCTGACGGACCGAGACCGTAACCCCACCTTTATTATAACTTTCCACAATCGGAGGTGCGACCTCCGATTGTATATTTGTTGATTGTTGAGAGTTGATGGTTGACGGTTGCTGGATAGCACCACCGGCCAAACTTTCATCGGCACCCTTCATTTCCATCTGACGCTGTTGGGCAATAATCGGCTGTTGCGGTTGAGTTCGAATTTCTAATTTCATCAACATATCTACTACTTGTTTTTCGACAGCGTCAATCAAACGTTGAAAAAGATGATAGGCCTCTTCTTTATATTCTACTAGAGGATCACGCTGGCCATAGCCACGTAATCCAATTCCTTCGCGCAATTCGGTCATAGTATTTAGATGTTCAATCCACAAAGTATCAATAGTTCGTAAATAAACCATTTTTTCGATTTGGCAAATATTTTCCATTCCCACATTTTTGGTTTTTTCTAAATATTTTGGTCGCTCTTCTTCGGACAACATTTCTATTATTTCTTCATGCAGCCAATCTTCTTCGAGTGGTTTTAACTCCAAGATTTTTCGGCGTTTGCGATAAATAACTTCGCGATGTTTATTCATTACATCATCGTAATCAACTAAATGTTTACGAATATCAAAGTTGTGACCTTCCACTTTTTTCTGAGCTGATTCAATAGAGTTAGAAATCAATTTATGATGAATTGGTTGGTCTTCAGGCAATCCCAATTTATCCATAATTGCTTTCATTCTCTCGCCACCAAAAATACGCATCAAATCATCTTCCATTGATACGTAAAATTTTGATTCGCCAGGATCACCTTGACGTCCAGCACGACCACGAAGCTGATTATCAATTCTACGAGCTTCATGTCGTTCGGTGCCGATAACATATAAACCACCACATTCTAAAACTTTTTCGTGTTCTGCTTCCCATTCTTTTATTTCTTCTTTTGATGATTTGTCTGGCAAAGTGCCGCCAAGGATAATATCAACACCTCTTCCTGCCATATTAGTAGCAACCGTAACCGATCCGGATTTTCCCGCTTGGGAAATAATTTTTGCTTCTTTTTCATGTTGCTTGGCATTTAGAAGTTGATGTTTGACGCCATTTACTTTTAACAGTTTTGATAATCGTTCATTTTTCTGGATGGAAATCGTGCCGATCAAAACTGGTTGGCCTTTAGCACTTCTCTGTTTGACGTCTTGAATAATGGCATTGATTTTTCCAGTTTCAGTTTTGAAAATATCGTCTTCAGTATCGATTCTAACCATTTCGCGATTGGTAGGAATTTCCACCACTTCCAATTTATAAATTTTGAAAAATTCTTCGGCTTCGGTGGCGGCTGTTCCTGTCATACCAGCTAATTTTTTATACATTCTAAATAAATTTTGGAAGGTGATAGTAGCTAAAGTATCAGATTCGCGTTTAACTTCCACACCTTCTTTGGCTTCGATTGCCTGGTGCAAACCTTCGCTATAACGACGGCCTTCCATTAATCGCCCGGTAAATTCATCGACGATTACGACTTCGCCTCCGCCAGAAGGGGCGGATTTAACAACATAATCTTTATTTTTCTTAAATATAGCATGAGCTTTAAGCGCTTCTTCCAGATGGTGAACAAGATTGGTAGTTTTAGGATCGTAAATATTATCTAAGCCCAGCATCTTTTCCATTTTCTTCATGCCTTCATCAGTAAGAGTTGCGGCGCGATCTTTTTCATCAACTTTATAATCTTCTTCGATTTTAAGAGTTTTAACCAGTCCAGCAAATTGGGCATAAAGAGAAGCAGATTCTTCGGCTGGAGCAGAAATAATCAAAGGAGTTCTGGCTTCGTCAATTAAAATCGAATCGACTTCATCGACAATGGCAAAATTCGATTCTCGTTGTGCAAGCTGTGACATATCAGCTGCCATATTGTCACGCAAATAATCAAAACCAAATTCGTTGTTTGTTCCGTATGTAATATCGGCCTTGTATGCATCCAGGCGAGAAACTGGTTTCCAGTGATTTAATTTATCATCGCCATGATCGGTGGGATCAAGATAATCAGGATCATAAATAGCCGAAAATTCGTGAGCAATAACAGCAGTTGATAGCCCAAGCGCATAATATACTGGGCCCATCCAACCGCCACCAACTCTAGAAAGATAATCGTTTGGAGTAACAATATGACAACCTTTGCCTTCCAAAGCATTTAAATATAATGGAAGAGTGGCAACAAGAGTTTTTCCCTCTCCCGTACGCATTTCGGCAATTTTACCTTGATGCAAAACCATTCCCGCCATAAGTTGAACATCAAAATGACGCTGACCAATTTTTCTTTTAGCCGCTTCTCTAACTGCCGCGAATGCCTCGGGCAAAATATCATCTAATGAAATGAAGGAGGTCTCGCCTCCTTCATTAAGTCGAGATTTGAATTCAGCAGTTTTATTTTTTAGTTCTTCGTCAGAGAGTTTTACAAACTCCGGTTCGATATCGTTAATAATTGCCACAACCGGCTCAAGTTTATTTACTTCACGTTCGTTCAAATTGCCAAATATGTTAGATAAAAAACTCATAGATGTCCTTTCAGAAGTTGATATTTATTCAACCTTATACTACCATATCGTTTTGATAAAAAAAAGAGGGGAGCACATTCCGATTTGCTGTGATGTTCTTTCCAGCTAATCTTCATGTACTCCCATGACCTTGTTCAGCCGAGAGAGGGGGCCTGATTTCCCGCCCTCGGCTGTGTGGGGTCTTTTTGCTCGCAAAGGCAAAGGGTGTGATATGCGAGCTCAAAACCCCACGAAAAGTGATTTCTATAGGAAGGAGGTGGACCCCTAGGCGAGAACGAGCGATCTGTTGGTCGCCGCGTTTCTCAGCTCTGAGACGTTACCCTCACCGAGTAACTCCTTGATTTCCGACGCGCTCATCACCTTGTTCAGGCGATAATATGCACCGTAATCTCCGAGCTCGACAAAGGTCTGGAACGCCTTTTCGGACTTGGGAATGTGAATCCCCATCCGAAAAACTGCGCAGCGTTTCCCCGTGAGGAAGTCTTCGAGACCTTCCTGCAGGATGAACACCGCGTCGCACTTCTCTGCATGGCGCCGAGCCGACATCTTGTCCACCACCCTGAAGGTAGTGATCAAATGTCCCTGCATTCTCGCCATACTGACGAAGTTCGAAGGAACCGAGCCCATGAATGCGAAGTTGGGCAAAACTTCCACCTCTTTCTGCATTATAGTCCCCTTGCCTATGGCAAATATAATAACATAAAAAAAGAGAAATGTCAATCCATTTCTCCCTAAAAAGTGAGTTTTTGTTTTAAAAATCACATTTTATTTATAGCTCTCCCGCCTGCTTCTCAAGTTGTTTAGCAATATACTGCTTGCGTGGACGGCGGGCTTGTTCCACTCTTCTTTCTTTATTATCTCTTAAAAAGTCATCAAATCTATCCTGAATTAAATCTATTGCAGCTGTAAAACTGGTTGATATTTCTTCCAAATGCTCGGGATTTTTCATCCTCGGCATTGTTACTGTTAGATGCACAACTTTATCCAATGTTTGTTTACTCTTGTGGCTGTGTTCGAAGGTAAATTCCAAAACCGTTGGCTCTTTAACCATCTTTTCGTACTTCTCAAATTTTTCTAGCAAATAGTCCTCTGTCTGCTCGTAGATGTCAAAACCCTTCAGCCCCTTTATAATAATTTTCATCATGGCCTCCGTTAACCTAACTAATTACCTACTTTTAACCTAACTAATTACTAATTGAATACTAATGTACTAATAATACACTCAGAAAGAGATTATCTTACATTGACTATCCTTTTATATCTTACTCCGCTTTTAGTAAAATTCGCCAAAATTCCAAGTTTAAGATTGTTTGCCTTTAAATAACCAAATACTTGATCGATATGTTTTTTATAAAAGATTGAATCTTTTTTAATTTCTAGGACTACTTTATGGTCAATTAAGAAATCAAGGAAGTATCTTCCGACAACTTTTTCATTAAATAATAAGGGAACATACAATTGTTCCTTGAAGATAAAATTCTTTCCTTTTAGTGCCAATGCAATTGCATTTTGATAGAACTTTTCCTTATGTCCAAATCCAAGCTGATTATACACATCGTATAATATGCCAACAATTTCATAGCTCATTTCAGGATAAATTAGATCATCCCGTTTTTTCATATTTTTATTGTCTTATTCGTACTTTCGTAATTAATTAGTACTTAGTTAGGTTTTATTATTTTTACGATGTTTAGGTTTAATCTCAGTAAAACCAGTATACTTGTGCAAAACTTTCGGAATTTCGATTGAGCCGTCCTTTTGTTGATAATTTTCCATGATTGAAATAAGACCGCGACTAAATGGAAAAGCGGTGCCATTTAAAGTATGAACATATGCTAAGGTTCCGTCTTTTTTTCTGTATTTGATATTTAATCTGCGCGCTTGGAAATCTGTGCAAGTAGAACAACTGGTTACCTCGCGATATTTGTTTTGCGAAGGGAACCAAACCTCCAAATCATATTTTCTTGCTGCTGGTAAACCTAAATCGCCGGTACACATTTTTACCACTTGATAAGGAATTTTCAACTCTTTCATTATTTTTTCTTCTAACGCTAAAATAAATTCATGTTCTTTATCGGAATCTTCCGGTCGAGTAAAAGAAACTATTTCTAATTTATCAAATTGATGTAAACGAATTAAACCTTTTGAATCCTTGCCGTAACTACCGGCTTCACGACGGAAACAAGTAGAATAAGCAAGATATCGTTTGGGAAGATCTTTTTCTTCCAAGATCTGATCCATATGATAGGGAACAACCGATTGCTCAGAAGTGCCAACCAAAACTAAATCATCTTCGGTGGTATGATAAGCATCATCGTAAAGTGCTTCAAAATGGCCAGTGCCACGAGCAGTTTCAAATTTTTCTAAAACAGGTGGAATCATCGGAACAAATTTTTCTTTGATAAACATTTCCATTAGCCAGTTAATGATTGCGAATTGTAATTGCACGGCCTCGTTTTTGTAATAATAAAATCTGGCGCCACTAACTTTACTGGCTTGATTCATGTCGATGATATCAAGGTTTTCTCCAAGTTGAAGATGATCTTTGATGTTTTTTCCTGATACTTGACACTTGATACCTGACACCTTCTTGATGACGATATTATCTTCTTCATTCTCGCCAACCGGCACGTCTTTGGCCGCAGGATTAGGAAGAAGATACATTAAATCCATAAATTCATCGTTTACTTTTTTTAAATTTGGTTCAAGCTTTTGCAATTCATCTTTAATTTCTTTGCCCTTTTCAACACCTTTTTTACCTATCTTGGCAATTTTATTTCTTTCCGCTCGCAGTTCCTCATCTTTTTGTAAAAGTGATTTGCGCTTGTCATCAAGTTTTAGAACTTTTTCCAAATCCAAATCCAAATGGCGATGTTTTATCGCTTGTTCAACTTTTTTCTTATTCTCACGAATGAATTTTATATCTAACATTTAAGCTCCTTGAAAACCAATGTTTTATAATTAAGCTGCCAATGATTCTCTAGCTTTTTTCATAGCTTCTAACCTTGCTACTTCTGCTTCTGCGGCTTTGATTTGGCCGTCTATATCTTGCTTTGGACCTCTTTCGTTTGCTTGTTTCTGAGCAAATTCTCTTTTCTCTTTATTAATTCCAGCTATTTGACGTTGAGCGTCTTCAAATTGAACTTCTTGATCTTTCTCAAATAATTCAAAAATGTCTAAAACTCTTTCAATCTGACTTATATCGCTAGGCCGCAAAGTAAGGGATATCGCGTGTCTCTTTGCTCTACTTTCATCTCTTTGTTTGAAAAAAGCATTTTCATCTTCAAGCATTTTCTTAAGCATTTGTAAACTTTTATCATATTTATCACTATATTTATCATGTAACTTATCCTGCAAAATCGGCATTTGTCCTAGTGCTTTGTCTACTCTTCCTCGTAATTGTTTATCATATTCTAACTTTTGCTCAATTCCATCATCATGTTCTTTTGGATTGTGTCCTGGTTGTCCTTCAACTCCATTTGGCATTTTTACTCCTTCCTTATTTTTTGTTATTAGTATTTTTTGGTTTCATAAAAGGAAATAATAAAACTTCACGAATTGCATGTTTGTCGGTGAGAATGGTGATAAATCTATCAATTCCCATTCCCCAACCGGCAGTTGGCGGCATGCCATATTCAAGAGCTTCGATGAAATCATCGTCCATTCTTTGCGCTTCTTCGTTGCCTTTTTCGCGCATTTCCATTTGCTCTTCAAATCTTTCTTTTTGCTCCACTGGATTATTTAACTCTGAGTAAGCGTTGAGCACTTCTATCCCAGCCATAACTAGTTGGAATCTTTGGGCGGTTTTGTCATCGTTCTTTTTAGCTAACGGCGAAATATCTAGAGGATGATTAATGACAAAAGTCGGTTGAATAAGTTTTTCTAGTCCAACTTTAAATGCTTCGTCTGTCATTTTACCATTGGATATCTCCTTGAAAGTTTTGCGATCGAATTTTTTGGAAAAATCAATTTCATTGCCATTTTTTTCAATAATATACGAACCGGTAACTTTTTTAACCAACTCGCGAATCATTTTTTCAGTGAAGTCCATTAATTTTTCGTAATCCATATAGGCAGCATAAAATTCTACTTGGGTAAATTCAGGATTATGCGACCAATCAGCACATTCGTTACGAAAACACTTTGCCACTTCATAGACTCTTTCAAAACCACCAACAATTAAACGCTTCAAATAAAGTTCCGGCGCCACTCGAAGATATACATCAGTATGGTACTCGTTGAAGTGAGCCATAAATGGCTTGGCTAAAGCACCACCAGGAACTGGTTGAAGGATTGGTGTTTCCACCTCGATAAAATTTTCTTTTTCCAGATAGTTTCTTAACTCACTAATAAATTTTGCTCGCACTTGGAAAACTTTTTTTGTTTCCGGATTCATGAGCAAATCGAGATATCTTTTGCGATACAATTCCTCTTTATTTTTAATTTCCTGATGGGAAGAAGGAATTTGCTTTATTGCCTTAGTTAAGATTTTCAATTTAGAGGCCTGGATGGTTGGCTCACCAGTTTTGGTTACAAAATAATCACCCGTAACTTCGATAAAATCGCCAACATCTAGTAATTTCAAAAGATCAAAACCTTTTTCACCGATAAAATCGTATTTCATTAAAATTTGAATTTTGCCCGATTCGTCTTGAATATCAAGAAAACCAGCTTTCCCATGCATACGAATTGAAATAATCCTTCCTGCAACAATCATATTCTTTGATTTTTTCTTTTTTGCTTCCGAAGCAGTCAATTGTTTATCTGTTTTTGCTGGATATGGATCGATATTTAGCCGTTCAATCTGTGATAATTTTTCCAAACGATCTTGCGAAATATTTTCTGATCTATTCATAGTTACCTCGATGTTTTATTAATTTTTCTTAGTTTTACTATACTAAAAAAATTCTCCTATTACAAGGGGAATTTTTTCAATTGAACACTGGAACATGTAACATTAGAACAACCGAATTATATTTTTGTTTATTTGTTACATGCTCTATTGTTACATGAGAACTATTTTATATCCAAAATCTTACACTTCATGGTACCATCAGGAATTGGCACAACGACTGTCTCTCCTTTTTTCTTTCCCAATAGAGAAATGGCGATTGGTGATTCAGAAGAGATCTTTCCGCCAACTGGGTCTGACTCGGCTGAGCCAACAATTTCATAACACATCTTATCACCATCGCAATCAACACAAACTTTATCACCGACTGACACCTGGGAAGTGTCATGATGGTTAGAAATTATTTTTGCTTTTTTAATAGTGTTTTCCAACTCTTGAATTTTTCCTTCGATAAAAGACTGCTCATTTTTGGCATCATCATATTCCGAATTCTCGGAAAGATCGCCAAACTCTTTAGCAGTTTTAATTCGTTGGATTATGATAGGTCTTTTATTCTCCTTTAAATCCACCAATTCGGCCTTTAGTCTTTCTAAACCATCTTTTGTTAATAAAATTTCTGACATATTTTTACTCCAATTGATTAATACTCAACATACAATATCATACTATTGATATTTTTGTCAATGCTCAATAGACATTGAGTTAGGTTGCACTTATCCACAGGTTTTTTTAATCCAGGAAATTAATATCAATGATTAAAATACCATTGTAAAATTTTTTTAACAACAGGAGTTGCGGTAGAACTATTTTCTTCGCTCCCTCCTTCTATTAGAACAACTATGGCTATTTGCGGATTGTTATAAGGGGCAAAAGCGGTAAGCCATGAATGAGTGGCATCACCAGTGCCAAATTGAGCTGTACCGGTTTTTGCCGCTACTTCTACTGGAAGATCACCAAGCGAACGCGCCGAACCTCCCGTCACCGTTCCTCTCATACCCTCCCGAACAATGTTAATATTATTTTGGCTTATAAAATTACTACGAATTATTTCTTTACCAAATTCTTCGACAGTTTTCCCTGTAATGTCTGTTTCTTTAACAGCCAAATGGGGTTTTAATAATTCCCCGCCATTAGCGATGGCACTGGTGGCATTAAGCAATTGAAGTGGAGTAGACAAGAAGTCACCTTGACCAATTCCCAAGTGATATGTATCACCCAAATACCAGCTTTCATTCTTAACCTTTTTCTTCCAAGCCGGATCAGGCACTAAACCAGAACCCTCGCCGTCAAGATCAATTCCAGTCGGTTTCCCAAAACCAAATAGATTTAGATATTTTTTAGCTTTTTCTACACCAAGACCTTTTATCTTGTCATAGCCACCGCTAACAGCATAGAAAAAAATGTCATTCGACTCGGCTATTGCACGAGTAACGTTAGTTAT
>Ga0265296_1004544_pt1 | contig 12011 bp, 13 predicted proteins | sample MunlanPumphouse1_FD_189073 | JGI IMG/M metagenome (GOLD analysis project Ga0265296, IMG submission 189073) | Groundwater microbial communities from a municipal landfill in Southern Ontario, Canada - Pumphouse #1 | ecosystem: Environmental > Aquatic > Deep subsurface > Groundwater | place... | reverse complement strand
CTTTTACCGGATTCTTGCTTAATCCGGCTATAGCTGCTCTGGCGATGGCCTTCTCGTCCGTTTCGGTTGCGGCAAACTCGGCGTTGATGAAAACGTATAAAGCTAAGGTCTAATTAAAAACGTCTTTCTTGAATCCGTAACTTGGGGCGCGGCCTGTGAAATATAAGTTCACCAGCGAAGAGCGGACGAGGATTTGCCCGCCGGATTTACGATTGATTGAATCTGTGATCTTGTCTAAAACTATACTTTTTTGCCATATGGAAGAAAAGTATAGTTGGTCGTTGTTGGGCGAGAGATTGCCGACATAAAGACCGATTTTTCTAACGGATTTTTGCAGCGGAAAACGAGAGAGTATTTTTTTGGCGTGGAAATAAAGGTCGCTAGTTGAATAGCGGGTGGATGATTGACAAAAGCACGGCCTTGCGCTATATTCTCATAAACCGAAAGCAACAGTACGCGCTCTCGGACAATACAGTCGTAGGAGGTGCCGCCATGTTGCCGTACGTGAAGTATCCGTGGAAAAGCGAAGAGGGACTAACGACGATTGAGTACGCGCTGCTGTTCGCTCTGCTCGTCGTGGCCGCGCTCGGGGTGTGGACGGCCTTCGGCGGCCGCGTCCCTGTGCTTGCGCCCTAGGCGGGCGCCGGCGGTTCCGTGGTCGGTGCGCTTGGGAAACTCCCCGAGCGCACCGACCCAACATTATAAATTGGTTTTAAGGCGTTAATAATTCGACTATTTTCTCGCCAAACGCTTTGGCTGAACTTGGTCCATCCCCCTTCGCTCGCCCTTCGCATAAAGCTACGGGCGACATAGTAAAGCTACGGAGGGACAGGGCCCGATCTAATACATCTTTATGTTTTTCCCAAGAGATACTGAACTATTTTTTCCCCGAAGATTTTGACTGAAGTCGGCCCGTCTGCGGTAATGATTTTGCCGTCAATCTCAATCGGTTTTGCTCCGTAAATCGCCCCGCTTGTTTTTAGAGTTTCGGCAATTCCGGACCAGCCCGTCGCCTTTTTGCCTTGCAAGATGCCGGCATTGGCTAAAATTGCCGGAGCTACGCAAATCGCGGTTGTGAGTTTGCCGGCTTTATAAAATTCATCGGCTAATTTTCTAAATTCAGCATCATCAACGAGTGCGATCATTCCCGGTCCGCCGACAAAAACTACCACGTCAAAATCTGCCACGTTAACCTCGGCAGTTTTTATCGTTGATTCGGCCACGCCGCCGTCGGCACCGGTAATTTTACCGACAACTTTTGACGCAGTCGTAATCTCAAATTCGTTTTCTTCAAAAACCTTCTTTGGGTTAAAGTACTCCGCATCGCGAAAATCACTTGGCGCGATTATCATTAAAATTTTTGCCATTTTTCCTCCTAAAATAATTTTCCGTCGTTAAACTCATCGTCTTTTGATGTTTGAGTTGCTGTTTTTCCTGCTTTCACTTCTTCAAATGCGATTCCTCGATTTTCGAGCTTTAAAGTAGTGGCGCGATATTTACAGTAATCGCAATCTTTTGAGGGGACAGGAATTTTATCAGATAATAAGCAAGTTTTTATATCTGCCAGTGTCTTTTCAATCCACGAATCATCTCCTTCGTAGGGAATCAGTTTTATATTAAATTCGAGTTTGGCATCGAACGCCTTTTTGTTGCGGATACCGTTGCAATAGACAAAATAACCGGTCTTTGAAACATTAAAATCATTTTGGCGAAAAAGCCATTGATAGATTTCCATCTGGCGTTTGTAGCCCTCTTGCCAGTCGGCATCGAGCGTTACTTCGGCGTCTTTAGACGTAGCTTTGTAATCAACGACGATAAGTTCTTCATTTTTATCAATCCAAAGATCATCGATCGCGCCGGTGATAAGGAGATTAGTTTTTTTATGCAAAAATCGGATTCCTTTAAAATTTTCGCGCCATTCATCTAACATTTCGTGAGAATATGGAATAGCATCAACTTTGTAATGTTCCATCAGGGGATGAGCGGTGTTATTGGCGCGATGCAGGTCAAATTCTTTTTTAAGCAAATGGTCAACAGCGGCGTTGAGCGAAAACGGATATCCCGGCGGTTGAGCAACGCCAAGACGTTTATCTAAATAAAAGCACCGCGGACACGAGCAGTATAGGTCGATTCCAGAGCGCGAAACCTTAAACGGCTCTTTTGATTTGGGGTCGAAATTGTATTTTGGCGGTTTTGGGGGGTTGTAATACATACGTTAGTTAAAAGTGAAAAGTGAAAAGTAGAAAGTGGGAAATGAAAAGAAGTAAAAAATTAAAAGATTGAACAAAAATAGGATAGCAGAAAAGTTATACTAGGCCAATTTAATGAGTGAGAGCATAAGTGAAGCAGAAATGAGTCCGACAGTGAAATTGTCGTCAATGCCGAAAATTGAAATTGCCTCTGTAATGGCGGCCGTAAGTGCTCCTAAAACTAAGATCCAAAAGGGAATTGGTAGGAAAAATGTAAAAACAAAACCGAAAAAGAGTGAGACTACAAAATATGCCAGAGAACCCTCGAGCGTTTTGTCAAAAAAGTGGACTCGTCCGAAAATGAGACCAAAGAATTTTGCCGCTAGATCGCCAATTATTAGAAATACCGAAGCAATCGAAGCAATGTTTTGCGGGAAGACTAAAAATAAAATGAAAATTGCGGTTAGAAAAAATGTCATAGAGGAAAAACTGCGGCGTTCTTTTTCCTTAACCAAGGACGGAGTTTTTTTGAATAGAAACACATTAAAGCGTCCGATAATAAGTCTGACTAAATCAAAGGCAATAAATATTCCGGTAATTGAGCCAGTTATTTCCAGAAAGATATTTTTAGGAACAAAAAAGCAGGCAATCGGAAAAATCAAGGCTAATGGGCGGGCCACAGTGCGCCAATGAAGAACGCTTGCGCTAGCTTTGCCGAGTGTAAGAATTTTTTTGTGCGCAATGTTATAGATTTGCACAATCATAATGATTAGAAATGTTGCCATCAAAGCGACAAGTTCCTGGGTGGCTTTAAAGTTTAAAAGTAAAAGAAGGGCGAAGGGCGGTACAGTAAAAATTCCGACTAATTCGCCACGTTTTACAATATAAAAAATTACCCCAGCGACTAAGGCGATAACAATGAGCGAGGGAATTAGCAAATCGGGGCGGGCAAAACTGTGGTCCCAAAAAACGAGAGCGAGAAAATAGAAAAGAAGGCCTAGGTTTGTGGCCATGCCCTGCCCGCCGCGAAATTTAAGATAAAAAGGATAAATGTGGCCGATGACAGCTAAGATACCGGCAAGATAAGCAATATGGTTTGGCGCACCAAATTTGAAGGCGATAAAAACAGCGGCAAGGCCTTTTAACAAGTCAAAAACGGCGACGATGACCGCCGGAGCAATGCCTAGAACTTTTTTAGTGTTAGTCGTGCCAAGATTTCCATCACCCAAAGTACGGAGGTCTTTTCCCTTTAATATCCAACCTAATAGATAAGATGGGCTTAATGAGCCCAGTACATAACCGATGATTAGGGCGGTTACCCAAGTGTAGTTCATTTAAATTAAAGATTACTATTTTATTTAAGTAAAACAAGATTTTTTATGCCTTCGGCGGGAAATATTTTGCGAGCCTACCGGCTCGCAAAATCCTGTGGGCGAAACCCACAAAATCAACAAATCTATATTGGAATATTGAGAAAATCGTCACTTTAGGATAAGATAAAACGCGATAGGCAAGCAATCGGTAAGGATGTGGGCGTATTCCGAGATCGTCTAACGGTAGGACAGTGGCCTTTGAAGCCATCAATCATGGTTCGAATCCATGTCTCGGAGCCATATAATATACAAGAACGTCAATTTTAATCCAAATAATTAGTTTATTTTGAGCTAGCTGCTTTCACGAATGCGCTAAAGAGAGGATGAGGAGAGAGAAATCTAGATTTAAATTCCGGATGAAATTGGGTTCCGACAAAAAACGGGTGGTTTTTAATTTCGATTATTTCAACAAGATTTTTTTGCGGGTTGACTCCGGCAACAACAAGACCTAATTTTTCAAAGTTACTTCGGTAGTCATTATTAAATTCAAAACGATGGCGATGGCGCTCGGAGATTGTATCGCGGTTCGTTGTGCGTGGTGCGTTATGCGTATATGCGTTGTATGAAATCGTTCCCTCTTTCAACTTACAGTCATAAGCCCCGAGGCGCATTGTCCCGCCATAATCCTTCTTGGCTATTTTCTCTTTTTGGTCTCTCATGATGTGAATAACGGGATCGGGAGTTTTTGCGTTTATTTCCTCGGTATGTGCTTTCGCCAACCCGGCGACAGATCTGGCAAACTCGATCGTGGCGATTTGCATACCGTAACACAATCCGAAATAGGGTATTTTGTTTTTTCGGCAATATCCCGCTACTGCAATCTTCCCTTCAACTCCGCGCGAGCCGAATCCTCCCGGCACGACAACGCCGTTTAGCGACTTAAGCTCGCTTAGGGTGTTTTTATCATCCTCAAATTTTTCAGACGCAATCCACTCAAATTTGACTTTAAGATTTTGGTGCCAGCTAGCAATTTTTATTGATTCGATAATGGAAATATAGGAATCAGCCAAGACATAATCGCCGGTAGCAAAGTATTTACCGACTATGCCAATTTTAATTTCTTTCTTGCTCGATTTGGCAATGTCAACAGTTTTCTTCCACTCGCCAAGATGAGACGGCCGGGTTTTAGTGTGAAGAGTTTTGAGAATTTTGTCGCCAAATTCTTGCTTTTCAAAAATAAGCGGTACTTCATAAATCGAATCAACGTCTGGACAAGAAATTGCATTTTCGGCTGGTATCATACAAAAAATTGCGAGTTTCTCGCGTCTTTTCTTGTCAATTTCCGCTTCAGCGCGGCAAACGATAAAATCCGCCTGTATTCCGGCGGAATTTAATGATCTAGAGGCATATTGTGTCGGCTTTGTTTTCATTTCCCCGACTTTTGAAGGAATGGGCAGATAGCTGACCAAAACGAACGCAACGTCATCAGGGTTAGCCATTTTCATCATTCTGGCTGCTTCGAGGAAAATGAGATTTTCATATTCACCGACAGTTCCTCCTATTTCAATTATAGTGATATCGGCAGAACTTTTCCTTGTTGTTGACTTTATTCTTCTGATGATTTCTTCAGGGACGTGAGGAACTACCTGAACGCATTTGCCTTCATATTCCAGATTTCGCTCTTTGTTTATCATTGTTTGGTAAATCCGCCCTGTCGTCATGTAGTTGTCGCGCGAGAGATTCTGATTTAAGAATCTCTCGTAGTTGCCCATATCCTGATCGGTTTCATCGCCGTCATTTAAGACAAAAACTTCGCCATGTTCGGTTGGGTTCATGGTCCCGGCATCAACATTTATATAAGGATCCGCCTTGATCGCCGTAACATTAAACCCCTTTGATTTTAGAAGGTAGGCGATTGAGGACGAGACAACACCTTTGCCGACAGAGCTCATCACACCGCCTATCACGAAAACATACTTTGCCATTGATTTATCTATTATTTTTTGCTATTATCCCCAAGATACAATTAAATCACATTTAATGCAAAAAATTCCAATCGTCGCCATTATCGGACGAACTAACGTTGGCAAATCCACCTTATTCAATCGTCTAACGGGAATTCGCCAAGCGATCACTTTTGATGAGCCCGGAACAACCCGAGATAGAATTTTCTCTGAAGTGAGGTGGGGCAATAAAGTCTTTTACTTGGTTGACACAGCCGGTTTTATTCACGAGTTTTACGGATTTAATGAGGCGGAAATTGAAAAAAAAGCGCAGGATAAAATCCACCAATCCATTGTAGAAGCAGACTTGGTTCTCTTCGTTGTGGATTCAAAGTCGGGTCTCCTGCCGGAAGATGAGAAATTGGCCAAACTTATACGATCTGAAGGAAAAAATATAATTTTGGTTATAAATAAAGTAGACGACGAACAAAAAACAGTGGCTTTCCACGAATTTGCAGAGTTGGGTATTACCAAAGTATCGACCGTATCAGCAATTTCAGGCAAACGGTCGGGAGATTTGCTCGAGATGATTTGTAATGAAATTACCCCTCCTGATTTTGAACGTAAAAAGAGCAAGATTTTAAAGTTGGTTATCATCGGACGGCCGAATGTGGGCAAGTCGACGCTTTTTAACGCAATAGCCAAGTCAGATGTTGCGATTGTCAGCGATATTCCCGGAACAACCAGAGATACCCAAAATTTGCTTGTTAGTATCAAAAATAAAGATGCGGCGACGCAATTTGAAATAATTGATACCGCCGGCCTAAGGCGAAGGGGCAAAATTGGTTATGGCCTGGAGAAATTCAGCTACTTAAGAACGCTGGAGTCGATAAGCAGGACTGACATTGTGGCTTTAGTTGTTGATGCAAACGAAGGGATTACAAGGGGAGACGCGCACCTCGGACAAATTGCGTTAGAGTGTAACAAACGTCTTATCGTAGTTCTTAATAAAATAGATTTACTTAAGAAAAAAACCAAAGACGAAATAAAAAATCTTGGACGATTTAGCCATCTGGCGAAATGCACAATCGTTGCAATCTCGGCGAAAAATAAAGAAAACATTAAACTTTTTGAGAACGAGCTGGCTAAGATTTCCTAAGCTTATGGTAATTGACCATAAGACACAGCTGCAAATGCGCGGACATTGTTTATCGGCAAAAGCCTAAACCAGACGCGACTGACGATATTGTGAAGCGGGATTGCCCCGAGTTCTCTTGAATCCCGGGAGTGACTGCGATTATCACCCATAACAAAGTATTCACCCTCTTTTAGTGTAGCGGTAAATCCTTGGTTGCCGACTGAACTTGTTTGGTCATTTGAACTAAGATAAGGTTCACCTAATTGCTTGCCGTTTAGCATAACCTTGCCGTTTTTTAAATTTATTGTGTCGCCGGGAAGGCCGACAACTCTTTTAATGTAGTTTATTTCCGTATTCTCCGGCGGATGAAAAATAACAATCTCACCCCTGCCTATTTGCCGCATCCTAAGGGAAATCTTCTCGGTAATTAAATAGTCGCTGTTGCGAAAGCTGGGTTCCATGGATTGCCCTTCGACAATAAAAGGCTGGATTACAAAAAGACGAATGGCATATGTCAAAACAGCAATAAGAACAACCGTCTTAATTAAATCAAAAAAGCCAAGCAGAAATTTTTTACCGGCTTGGGACTTTTTAGGGTCCTCAAGAAGTTCCTCGTCCTTATTTTCAATGTATTGTGAATCGTTTTTTTCGTGTTCCATAAATCTTATTCTAACAGCAAAAGTTGAAAAAGTAACTTTCCGCCACTATCTGGTGCACCTGGCTGGACTTGAACCAGCGTGTTTATATGGTGCATCCGACTGGACTCGAACCAGTGACATCATCGATGTGAACGATGCGCTCTAGCCAACTGAGCTACGGATGCATGTAGCGGATGCACGATTTTTAAGGAATAGCCGAGAGCTCCACTCTCTCGGCGCTTGAATGTGAATCAAGCGCTCTACCGCTGAGCTACAGGTGCGTTTTGGCGGGCGGGTGCGCCAACGCGACCAGAACCGTTCTCATTTTACTTGAGAAGAAAAAATTATCAAGTTTGACAGTCAGTTCGATAAAGGTAATATTCTAATTACTAAGAGATAAGAGAAAGGAGAGTTATGCGTGATCAAAAATTCGTCACAAGCCAGAAAAAAATTATCGAACGGGAAATAGATCGTCTTGAAAAAGATATCGCCAAGAGCAAGAAATTTCAAGAAATCGGTTCGACCAACGAGGATAATGCCCTGGAGTTTGAATCATTCGAAGGAAAGATGGCACTGCTAAAAAATTCCGAGAAAGAACTAGTGGAACTTAAGTCTTCTTTAAAACAGATTAAAGACAACAAGTATGGCCTATGCCGAAAATGCGGCCAGCCAATTGAAACGGGGAGACTAAAGGCTTATCCTGCGGCACAATATTGTGCCACCGACGCGGTAAAAAAATAATGCTCTATTTCGGTCTGTTTATAATACTCGTTGGCGTGGATCAGACCATTAAATATATCGTATTGAGATTCTTTAATTCCTATGCTCTGATCAATGCTTCCGGTCCGTTTTCAATAAAGGGGCACTCATATTTGTTCGCTTTGTTGGGCTTGATAATTATTGGCGTCTTTCTGTTTGCAATAAAAAAACAAGCTTCAAAAGACAAAAATCTGATTCTACCGATTGTTTTAATTATTTCCGGCGGGATAAGTAATATAATTGATCGGACTTGGCGCGGCGGGGTTGTTGACTTTATAGACCTTAAAATCTGGCCAAGCTTTAATCTTGCCGATATTCTGATTACTTTTGGAGTTGCGCTGGTTATCCTCAATGAGATCAAAAGGGTCTGTCGGTAAATGTGCTTTTGAAAGCGAAATTTGATAGTTTCGTAACGAGAATTTATCAAAAGCGACGATGTTTATCTGGAGGATAAGCAGAAGAGCTTTTGTAAATTCGCAGTAGAAAATATCAAATTGCAGCCAAAATGATATTTGCCGGCAGACCCCGAAAGGCTGAAAAAGAACTAACTGTTCTTGGCTGTTTCTACTATCTTGGTAAACTCTTCGGGGTTGTTTTGGGCAAGTTCACAGAGTTGCTTACGGTTTGGCCCTCCATTTTTGCCCTGCAATTTTTTGATCAGCTCGGAGTACTTAATGCCATTCTTTTTGCAGGCAGCATTAATCCTAATAATCCAGAGTGATCTGAAGAATCGTTTTTTTTGTTTTCTGCCAATATAAGCATTCTTTTTCGCCCTATTGACTGCCTGGTTAGCCAGGCGAAAAATATTTTTTCGGCCGTGGCGGTAACCCTTGGCCAATTTCAGAACTTTTTTGTGCCGCGCTCGGGCGCTGACGCCTCTTTTTACTCTTGCCATTTCGTTATTTCCTGTATGGATTAAGCTTTATAATTTTTTTACCTTCTGCGGGGGAAAAAGATGTATTGTCACCTGAATTTTTGACAGTTCGCTTTGATTTTTTTCTAACCAAATGCTGCGATACAGTCTTTCTTCTAACCGGTTTTCCACTCCCTGTTAGTTTCACCAATCTCTTGGCGGCTGTTTTTGAGGTTTTAATTTTTGGCATTTTCTTTTCCTTGATCTTTTTCTTGTTCTTGCGCTGGTTTATTTTTACCTTTTATTAATGTGGCTGAAAATCTTGTTCCAAGTCTTGATGGCATTTGTTCGAAGTCAAGCGACAGGGTGTCTTTGAATCTTCGGATTTGGGCGATAGCTCTGTCTGAATATATATTTTCTCTTCCTATCATTTTTACTACGACACGAATCTTGTAACCCTTTTCGATAAACTTGGATGCAAGCTTGAGCTTGGTGTTAAAATCATGCTCATCTGTCTTTACACCGAACTGAACTTCCTTGATTTCTCCAGCATGGCTTTTTGACTTTCCCTTTCCTTGGCTTTTTTCCTGCTCGTATTGGAATTTACCAAAGTCAAGGATTTTACATACCGGCGGCTTGGCGTTTGCCCCTACTTCAACCAAATCCAACCCGCGTTCTTTCGCGGTTGAAACAGCGTCTCGGGTCGAAACAACTCCCATCGGCTGCCCTTCTTCATCAATCAGCATTACTTCGGGCACTCGAATATAATCGTTTACGCGATATTTAAACCTTGGCTTATAAAATCTTGCGTCTATTGGCTGCTCCTTGACTGCTCTGAAACAGTTTCTTTATGATAATCGTTAGATAACTTATCACGTCTACAAATAATATTCAAGGCATTTGGCTTTCGGTAGATATTTATCGGTGTTTGCGCGACCACTTCGTTTGATACCATCACCGGCAGGGGATCGTAGGATGAAATTCTGACGATTTTTGCCTTAAAAATACTGCGATCCGCAGTGGTACTTTCCTGACCAACCAACCAATTTATTGCTGTTTTTATAACGGATTTCTCCCTTTTGAAGGTTTCAAGCAAAATATACAAATTTCCCGATATCTCGGCGCGGTCGATAATTGCCTCGGCTTTCCATCGGTCGACTTCGAGAATGATTCGCGAGGGTTTGGAACATTCAATTCTTGCGCTGGTTAAAAAGTAGTGATTTGGCTCAATCAATCCGACATCGAAACGTTCAAGCAAACGATATTTTAATGTTTCGCAGGCTTCTTCGGGTTTTTTAAAACCCCAGCGCTCATAAAGCATTGAATTTGGATCGACTGAAATTATCCCCAAAGCGACCGTGAAAGGGGGATTCTGATTAATAATTTGGGCTACTATTTTGTTAATATGCTCATCGGATCCAATTCCAACAATCGTGGTGTAATTTTTGTTAATTGCCATTTGGGTTAGCTCCCCCGGCGAGCGTGCGGGCGAGGACTGTGTAATTTCACCGTATATCGAAAATTCGCGGGCAACATCTCTTATCCTCTCGAAGTACGCTCGCTCATTTGCGTTTCTGGGTTGCTCGAAGATGTAGTAGTACATTCTTTACTCTTCTTCTTGCTCTTCCTCGTCTTCAGGCGAAGTTTTTGTGCTGTCATCTTCCGGATTCAATTCATCTTCAGCTGCGATACTGCCCCCGTCTGCTTTTTTATCAGGCATATTACATTTTCCGATGAAAGTAGCGCCGGAGTGAATCAAGAGTTCGCCCGTATCGATATTGCCCTTGATCGAGCCGCTGGGATTTAGCTCTATCCTTTGTTTGGCTGTAATTGTTCCGGTAACCTGACCGCTCACAATTACTTCGGCAGCGTTAATCGGCCCTTTGACAATAGCGCTCTCTTCGATGATTATCTTTTGTTCAGAGTTAACTTCACCGTCAACACCACCGAAAATAGTTATATCGCTAGTGTCCTTAATCGCTCCGGTCAAGTGAACGCTTGATCCGACGATAGTTCCTACCTGTTGCTGTTTCATATTGCCTCCGCTTATATCTTTTGTCTGCACTGTAGCATAAAAAAATTCAATTTCAAAATAGTTTTGAAGAGACAGGGCTTGATTTGTTTTAAATTGATTGCTATAATCCCATAAGCATATTTGAATACCCATGCGAAATATAAAAATCTCGGGTGCTAGAACCCACAATTTAAAAAATATCAGTCTGGAGATTCCCGCCGAGAAAATTACGGTTATCAGCGGTATTTCCGGCAGCGGCAAGTCATCGCTTGCTTTTGATACAATTTTTGCCGAAGGTCAAAGAAGATATGTCGAAAATCTTTCAAGCTACGCGAAACAGGTAATAGGCGTGATTGAAAAACCCGATGTTGATTCGATCGAGGGGATCCCGCCGGCAATTTCGATTGACCAAAAAAGCGTTGCGCGATCGCCAAGGTCAACAGTCGGAACCTTGACCGAATCTTATGACTACTTGAGGCTTTTATTTGCCCGTTTTGGAAAAGCATACTGCCCGAAGTGCGGCAACGAGATCTTTGCCGGCGAAAGCCATAAAATAATTCAAAAAGCTCTAGACATTTTGAAAAGCTATGATTCCGCAGAGTTAAAAACACTAAAGGTTTTATCGCCGATCTTATCCAATATTAAAGGGCAGCATACTAACCTAATAAAAAGATTTTCCAAATCCAAATTTAGTAGTTTCAGGATCGATGGAAGTTTCTATACTGCAGGAGAACTGGAGACATTAAAACTAAAGCCGACGGCAGCCCATATGTTCGAGGTCGTTGTGTCGGATTTTGAAATTTCCGGCAAGGCGCTAAAGAAAGAAACGCTTGAAAAATTTGAAAAGGGGGTTAAGACTGGCCTCGATCTTTCCGACGGTATTGTTAGTGTAATATTTAACGATAAAGAAGAAAGAATTTTTTCCAAACTGCCATATTGTGAAAAATGCGAGATCCATTTTCCGCAAATTCAACCGAGACTGTTTTCTTTCAACAGCCCTCATGGCGCCTGTCCGACCTGCCAGGGCTTGGGCGTAATAAAAAAAGTATCTCCGCGTAAAGTTCTTCCCAACGGTAACCTGACAGTAGCAGAAGGAGCAATAAGGCCGTGGTCGCGCCTTTCGGGGCAGAATGGTTTTATGATGAAATCCCTTCTAGAAGCAGC
>Ga0265296_1004543_pt1 | contig 12011 bp, 5 predicted proteins | sample MunlanPumphouse1_FD_189073 | JGI IMG/M metagenome (GOLD analysis project Ga0265296, IMG submission 189073) | Groundwater microbial communities from a municipal landfill in Southern Ontario, Canada - Pumphouse #1 | ecosystem: Environmental > Aquatic > Deep subsurface > Groundwater | place: Canada... | reverse complement strand
CGGAATTTAAAATAAATAAATGGCCGGCCAAATTGCCCGATTCTTTTATATTTAAAAAATATCGGCCCCTTTGAGTCAAATTTGATGGCCAGAGCGATAATTAAAAAAACCGGCGAAAGTAAAATTATCAAAAAAGTGGAAATAATAATATCAAAAATCCTCTTGTTTATCTTGCCCCAGCCGTCAAGGCGCGTTTTTTTCACTTCCACTATGGGCAAGCCGGAAATATTATTTATTTCAAAATTACTAATGGGAAAATCAAAAATATCGGCGATATATTTCAGGGTGATATGATTAACATAGGAAAAATCATTTAATTTATCCGATTGCTCGGCCTTGAAATCAGGTGAGGCCACCAAAATTTCGTCAAATTTATCATGGCTAATCATGGTCGTAAGTTCATTTTCCGTGTTGTCATTAAAATCCGCAAATTGATCCACGACTTTATAGCCGGACATTACATTTGATTTGAATATTTCCGTGGCTTCTTTGGCGATTTGGCCGTTTCCTAAAACAACAATACGATGAACGCCAATATTAAACTTATATAAAAAATGTTGAAAAAAACGAATCAGTCCCCGGCCGATAATTATAAAAATAATACTAAACACCCAGCCCGCCAAAATAATAAAACGAGAATCAAATAAATTGCGGCTGAAAAAAAAGACAAACATTAAAATCATCACCGCCGTTGAACAGCCCAAAATAATATGGGAAATTTCATCAATGGTGCGGCGCGTGCCTTGCATTGAATAAAGGCCAGCCAGCCAAAAACTGAAAAGCCAAATCAAAGCCATCAGCCAAAGGATGGCCAAAAACGGCTCAAAATGCAAATTAAAAATTATGGGCCTGATTCTCTGTACCGGCTCCCAAAAACGAATATAATAAGAAGCGATGCCCGCCAAAATCACCATTAGATAATCAATGGGCACTAAGCTGGCGGAAAAAGCAATTTCTGATCTCTTCATATATGGTTATTTATTAGAGTAATCAAGATTAACTGCAATATACCATAAATTAACAAAAAAAATCAAAAACCCCATTTCTGAGGTTTTTGTTTGTTCAAGCAAATAATAAGCCGAATTCTGTTTCCCCCACTTTCATAGAAAGTGGGGGGCGATAGCCATCTATCTAGCCCCGCCATTACTGACGAGGTCAAGCCCCCTACAATTTGGGGTTGCACCAGGTAGAGTTTACCACGGGCAGGCCATCACTGGCCGCCGAGTCGCTTCGCATTATATTGAGGAGATATCTCTTTCCCAACTTAATACCTAACGACACTTTTCACCTTTCTCCAGCTCCGGTTTTAGCATTTAATAATTCATCTTATCGTTGATCATTTTCTCAACCAAATCAAGTGTAAAAATTCAATGCTAGAACCGGGGCTGGATAGTATTGTCTCTGTGGAACTGGTCCTCTCCGTCTGTTACCAGCCGGAGGGTGGGCGTTACCCATTACCGCGACATCCCCCACATTATTAATGTGGCGGGAAGGGTGTTCGGACTTTCCTCCCCCCACTTTCTAAATTTAATTTTCCTCGAGGCAATTTAAAATTCTTTTCTTTAAATGCGTGTAAGAATTTTTAAATTGTTTTAAAACTTTCTCTCGCTTAGCCGCATCTTTCTTTGAAAGATACGCCTCGTAGTAAATTAAACTTAACGGTCTATGTGTCTTTGTGTATTTTGATTGCCCGGTCTGATGCTCAATAAATCTCCTTTTTAAATCCTCCGTATAGCCTATATAAGTTTGACCGTTATTAAGCTTCAAAACATACACATAGAACATAGTTTTAAATTTAGAAAGTGGGGGGCGGCTATCTAATTTGCTTGAACATTAAAATGATAGCACACAAATTTTATTTTGTCAACCAATCATCAATTGCCTCATTAACCAATCGATCGGCCAATTTATTCTGCTCTCGGAAAATATGCTTATAACTAATTTTTTTGAAGCCCTGGGCTAAATTCCAAATTTTTACAAATAACGGCGACAAGCCCTTGTTTTTTACTTTATATTCCCGGTTTAATTGCTTAACCACTAATTCCGAATCCAAATAACACTCAATTTCTTCCGCGCCAGCCGCTTTGGCTTTTTCCAAGCCCAAAATCAGCGCCTGATATTCGGCTTGATTATTTGTGGCCTCGCCAATATATTTCTTGAATAATTTTTTTTTGTCGCCAATTTCCAAAACCGCGCCAATACCCGCCGGCCCCGGATTACCGCGCGCTCCCCCGTCAGTGTGTAAGATGGCTTTAATCATAATAGTAGTTTTATTATAAAAATGTAGCAGGCTACAACCGGCTCATTTTCAAATCAATAATCTTCAACTGCAATTCCCGATTCCCGTTCCATTCATTCAAGTCCAATTCAAATACAATATCAATTTTATCTCCTATATTCAATTTAGCGCACCATTCGCCAAAAGAAAATCCGATCAATTTATGAAGGTTGGGATTATCATCTTGGGTAACCATCACCCGCATATGCTTGCCCTCGTTGCCCACGGCTTGAATTTGTTCAATTTTTAAATTATAAGAAACAAGCCGCGGTTTTAAATTGCCTTCGCCAAACGGCTCAAATTTTTCCATATCCTCCCACAATCCCCAATTGATATCAATTAATTTCACCTCGGCTTCTATTTCTAAAATTGGCTTTAAATCCACATTAGCCAGTCCAGCCGCGGCGATTTGATTTAATTTTTCTTGAAATTGTTTAAAATTTTCTTCGCCAATAACCGTGAATCCGCAGGCCTGTGAATGGCCGCCGAACCGGAGTAAAAACTTTTCGCATTGCTTTAACGCATCGGTAATATTAAATTCATCAATACTGCGGCCGGAACCGACATATTTAATGGACTTGCTGTCATTGTTGCTTTCTTTTGAAATTACTAAAGCCGGACGATAAAACATATCAGTTAATCGGCCGGCCACCAGACCGACTACGCCCGCCGGCCAATTTTCGCCTACCGCCCATAAAATTTTTTTCTCATCGGCCGGCTCGCCTATTTGCAAAATAGCTTCATTTAAAATTTTTTCTGTTATCTGTTGTCTTTTTTTATTACTTTCTTCCAACGCCGAGACCAATTTGTCTATATCCTCTTCTTTTTGCGCTATTAACAGATTAAACGAGGATGAAGCGTGGTCAATCCGGCCCGCCGCATTAAGCCGCGGCACTAATCGCCAACCGATAAATTGGGTATCTAAAATACGATGATTATTTATGGCTTCAATTATTTTTCTAAGGCCCGGCCTTTTGGTTTTTTCCAAAACCATTAAGCCATATTTCACAAAAACCCTATTTTCTTTGACTAATGGCACCAAGTCGCCCACAGTCGCAATCGCCACTATATCCAATAGCCACTTATCAAAACCGGCCGGCAATTTAATGGGGCTATTTTCTGCTTCTTGTTTTATTAATATCGCCTGAACAAATTTAAAAACTACGCCCGCGCCGGCCAGACCGCTAAAAGGATAACCGGAATCATCAAGGGCCGGATTGATAATCGCCAGCGCTTCGGGCCTGGCCATTGGTTCCTGATGATGGTCTAAAACAATGGTCTCAATGCCCGCGTCTTTAAGGGTTTTTATTTCTGCCGCATTGGCCACGCCGCAATCCACCGTAAAAACCAAATTAAATTTTTGATCAATAATCCTTTGCGCCACTTCTTTATTCAAGCCATAACCCTCGCTTTCACGAAACGGTATATAAACATCCACATCCAACCCCAGCCCCTTTAAAGCCGAATATAAAATCACGGTAGAACAAACGCCGTCGGCATCATAATCGCCATAAACCATTAATTTTTCTCTATGGCGAATGGCCTTAAATAATCGCTCTACCGCGACCGCCATTTGTTTAAACAAAAAGGGATCGTAAATATGATCATCGTAATTCGGATATAAAAAATCATCAATATCATCTTGGGCGGTCAGGCCGCGATTAGATAAAAGCTGGAGGACAATATTATTAACCTCGGGAAATTTATCAATAAATTTTTGATTGATGGACGGCAAATTGCGCCAATTTTTTTCCATAAAAATTTAAAATAATATGAAATAATTATGCCTGGTCTTTACCATTTTATCAAATTATTAATTGATTGACAATTCTCAGTTATGATATTATCATAAAGATATGAAAAGGCACAAAAAACTCATACAAATCGTTTGGATCTTTATTGTCCTACTAATGGTACTTTCCATGGTAATTTTTACGATTGCGCCTCTGCTTGGGTAATCTCATTAGACAAAAGGCGGTGTTAAAATTAATACTAACAAAGAGGACTTAATAGGTGAAATCCAAGAATTAAAAAGACGATTAAAATCGGCAAAAAAAAGAGCGGAAACCTGGAAAAAGTTAGCGCGCATATTGCGAGACAGAATAAACGAGATGGAAAGCGATTTTAACGAATTTAAAAATGTCTGGCTGGATTGCTTGATTGACTGCGCTAATTACCGCACCCGACAATCTGCCATAAAAGATTTTTTCCACTTTCTGCAGGATGTTATTCCGCTTACTCCCGAAGAATGGAAAAAGGTAGAAATTTTACGTGATGATTTGTTAAGACAAAAAATTAAAAACGGAAAACAAAAAAAATAAACGGGCCAGCAAAATAAATTGTGAGCCCGTATTTATTTCTTCTTCAGCACCGATAAAAATGTTTCCGTGGGAATATCCACGCGGCCGATATTCATCATTTTCTTTTTGCCCTTTTTCTGCTTTTCCAATAATTTAGCCCGCCTGGTCCAGTCGCCGCCATATAATTTGGCAGTCACATCTTTGCGCAGAGCCGAAATTCTTTCGGCCGCGACAATTTTGCCGCCGATTGACGCCTGAAGCTTAACCACGAATTGCTGGCGCGGCAAGCTCTCTTTTAAAATCTCTACTATCCTTCGGCCCACTTGCGGCGCCGTGTCTTTATAAGTAATTAAAGATAATGGCTCAACTTTTTCCTCGGCCACTAAGATATCCATTTTTACCACCTCGGTCGGCCGATGGCCATAAAAATCATAATTGAGCGAGGCGTAGCCCGAAGAAACCGATTTTAATTTATCATAAAAATCAACAATTAATTGGCTTAAAGGAATATGATAATGCAATATGGCCACGTCCTCGTCAATATATTCGGTATTAATATAGTCCCCTCTTTTTTCTACGGCGAGTTGCATAATCGCGCCCAGATACGGCTGAGGCGTAAAAATATCCAATTTCATTATCGGCTCTTCCACGCGGTCAATAAAGGTGGGGTCGGGAAAATTAATCGGATTATAAACCATTTCCTCGCGGCCGTCTTTAAAAAAAATCTTATAAGCCACGCTCGGCGTGGTCACCACCAAATCCAAATCAAACTCCCTTTTTAAGCGCTCCTGAAAAATTTCCAAATGAAGCAAACCCAAAAATCCGCAACGAAAACCAAAACCAAGCGCCGTGGAATTTTCCGGCTCATAGCTTAAAGCCGCGTCATTTAATTTTAATTTTTCAATGCCCTCCCTTAATTTATTAAAATCACTGCCGTCTTTGCAAAAAATTCCCGCGTAAACCATGGGCTTTACCACCCTAAATCCGGGCAAGGACTGGGACTGGCTATCGGCGAGGGCGATCGTATCGCCCACTTTGCATTGCGAGACTTCCCTAAAACCGGTAACGATATAACCGATTTCGCCGGAAGAAAGATTGCTGCTTTTTTCATATTTTGGACTGAAATATCCCACTTCAATCACCTCGGCTAATTTGCCATTGGCTAAAAATTTAATTTTTTTATCAGCCGATATTTCGCCGTCAACAATCCTCACATAAGCGATCACGCCCCGATACTCGTCATAAATGGAATCAAAAATCAAAGCCCGCAAATCAGAACCGATGTTTATTTTTGGCGCGGGAATTTTTTCAATGACTTCTTTTAAAATATTTTCTACGCCTTCGCCGGTCTTGGCCGACGCCCTTAAAATTTCCTCCGGTTTACAGCCAAGCAGTTCAACCACTTCTCTGGCCACTTTTTCAATTTGGGCGTTGGGCAAATCAATTTTATTAATCACCGGAATAATGATCAGATTATTTTCCAGCGCCAAATATAAATTCGCCAGGGTCTGGGCCTGGATGCCTTGCGTGGCGTCAACCAAAAGCAAAGCCCCTTCCACCGCCACGAGCGAGCGGGAGACCTCATAAGTAAAATCCACGTGCCCGGGCGTGTCAATCAAATTTAATTCATAACCGCCGTAATTCATTCTCACCGGCTGGAGCTTAATGGTAATTCCCCTTTCCCTTTCAATATCCATCTGGTCTAAAATCTGTTCTTTCATTTCTCTTTTGCTGACCGTGCCCGTGATTTCCAATAACCGATCAGCCAAGGTGGATTTGCCATGGTCAATGTGGGCGATGATACAAAAGTTGCGTATGTTATTCATAAAAAATTAAAAAATATTAGCAAGAATCTTTATTATTATAGCTTGTTTTGATATTTTTTTCCATCATCAAATATTGAAAATATAAATTGAGATGGTTACAAAACTATTTTAGCTATAAATTTAGGACTTTTTGAGCGAGACCAGGAGGACCAGCAAAATGACTTTCACCCTGTTAAATTGCCTTTGGCACTATTTAACAGGGTGAAAGTCATTTTGCGCCCGCCCGACGAAGTCGCAGCCAAGAAAGATTGCTTCCCCCTCGGGTACTCGGGGTCGCAAGGACAAATTTAGAGGAAATATAGTTTTGTAACCATCTCATTGAATAATTAAAAAATGATAAATAATGATTTTTAGCTAAATTTAGCTAATATATTCAAATTTAAACAATTAACCATTGACAATCTTTGACCAATATGATACAATAGCATTATCGTACAATTTACAATTTTAGAGAAAGGAAAAAACACTATGTTTCGTGGCCGCTGTACATATCGATCCGATAGGTAAGCGCGGGTAGAACCCAACCAACCACGGTCGACCCTGGCCTAAACATTGGGTCAAAAAAATTCCAGCAAAAGGCTAAACAGGAGGCCAAGCCAATGCCCCATCGGAACTATACAAGTGGCTTTATCTAGTGTTTTATAAAATTAAGATGTGGAGGAGGGTGAATCGACGCCAATGAAAAACACGTGGCAATCCACGGCAACGCCGCGCGATGCCACACTAACGGCTTAAGCTGGGGATTATGGTTCGTTTTGACCGACGTCGTGGTCACCGACCCATTAATATCGCCATGTCGCCGTATGCCTCACCGGCCCCGCCACCAAGATGGCTATTGAATGTTGCAACTTTGACCATGTTTATGGCAAGATGCAAATTACGCCTTCCTTGGGGGACCGCGGTAGGCAACTGAAACGGCGGAACGAGGACGCGGCGGCTTCTATTCGTCCCCTGAACATTTGGGGACGGTATATTTTCGCCGCGCACAAACGCCTCAGCGGCCTCGGGCAAAACCCAAAGCCCTTGCGCAAGGCCCTATTCGCCCGGAACGGCCAGCACAGTCCGCCAAAACATCGGCGAAAAAACACCTTTCTCCCTTGAACCCCATCAGCCAATCCATAACGGAAAAAGCTGATGGGGTTTTTTACTTTTATATAAAGTTAATTAAGTATTGACTCCTTCGTCAATACTGGCTTTATCAAATTTAACCGTCTTAAACAACCGCCGCTTCATGGAGCCGACAAAAATCGCCATTTCTTCCATATTCAATAAATAACCGATAACCCAATAGCCAAAGAGTCCGACTAATCCGGCCGCCACCCCCTGAATAAATATGCCGGCGAAGGTTTCGGTAATAACCGCGTAATTTATTAAGCGCAACGTGCCAAAAGCAAATAGGCCGGAACCGAGCGAAGCAAAAATTATCCTGAAAGTTGAGCTCATTATTTTTCTGCCATCAAGCCGGCCAATGTATTTTCTCAACCAAATCATCAATAAAACCATATCGAAAATGGCGGCGGCGGAAAAAGCCAGGGGTAAAGCCAAAACCCGCAAGTCAACCACTCCTTTTAAATCACTTAAATGCAACATGGCGGAAACAAAAAAAGAAAACCCATTCTCAAAACTAAAAACCCAGCGAAAGAAAAACAAGGCGGCAAAGTTTAAAGCCAAGCTGAATAAATTAATAAAAAATGGCGTTTTAGTGTTATGAATGGCGTAAAAGCCGCGGATTAAAAGCGGAAAAACGCCCTGAGCAAACAAACTCACGCAGAATATGGCCAGAGAAGCGGCGGTCAGGCGCGTATCATACCAATTAAAGCTGCCGCTGCCCAAAATGACGCGCACGACTTGCGCCCGAAGCACAAAAAGCAAAACCGATATGGGCACGATAAAAAATAGGGCTTGCCGGAAAGTGGCGGAAAACGCGCTGACAAAATCAGCCATCTTCTTTTCCGCGGCCAAAGCCGATAAAACTGGCAAAGCCGCCACGGCCAAGGAAACGCCGAATATGCCCAAGGGAAAGCTTTGCAAGTTATTGGCTAAATTAAAAATCGCCAAACTGCCGGTCGCGAGCGTTGAAGCCACAACCGTAATCACTAAAAAATTTATTTGATTAAGAACGAGAGTGATGGTGCGCGGAACCATTAGCTTGCTGACAAGCAAAACATTTTTATCGCGCCAATTAAAATCAAAAGCATACTTATAACCAACCGAAAAAATCGGGGTAATTTGAATTAGCAAATGAAAAACTGAACCAAGCACCACGCCCCAGGCCAGACCGTATATGCCCCACGGCTTAACAAAAAATAAAACGCCGATTATTATGCCGACATTATAAAAAATCGGCGCCAAGGAAAAAATAAAAAACTTTTTAAATGACTGGAGAATAGAGCTGAATATGGCGGATAAGCCCAAAAATAATGGGCTTAGAAACATTACTCTGGATAAATTTACAACCATATTCATTTTTTCCGGCGAAAAACCCGGGGTAATTAATTTCATTAACCACGGAGCAGAAATAAATAAAATCGCGCAAACAACCACTAAGCCGACCGCTAATAAATTTAAAATGCTATTGATTAATTTCCAGGCGTCATCTTCTTTGTGTCTGGCGAGCAGAGAAGTAAATACCGGTATCAGCCCGGCAGAAACCGCGCCCAAAATCAAAATATTATAGACCAAATCAGGCAGCCGAAAAGCGGCATAATAAACATCCAAAATGTCGCCGGCGCCAAATTGCGCCGCTAAGATGCGGTCGCGGAAAATTCCTAAAAATCGGCTGACTAAAGACAAGGCGCCGATGACAATCGCCGCCGAAGTAATGGTTTTTGATTGCGAGTTAATCAACCTTCTGAACATTAATATTGTTTATCATTAATCGCCCAACTTTCCTTGAACGATTACCGCCGCAATAACCGCCACGATAATTATGCCGATAATCCAGTAAGTCATAAATTTAAAAAATATTTAATTACTTTAAAAATCTAACATCAACAATGGAACAGCCCTTGCCCTTTTCTTTGACCATCACCGGATTGAGGTCAATTTCTTTTATTTCCGGAAATTGGCAGGAAAAATCTCCCAATTTTACCAAAAGGTCAATGACGGAATTAATGTCTAATGGTTTTTTGCCTCTCGCGCCCGCAAATAATTTATAAATTTTCAATTCCTTAATCATTTCCTGCGCGTCAGAGCGCGTTAGAGGCGCGAGGCGGAAAGCCACATCCTTGAAGACCTCGGTATAAATGCCGCCGGCGCCCACCATAATTATGGGGCCGAATTGCGGGTCGCGCTTCATGCCGACAATTATTTCCCAGCCCTTAACCATCTCCCCCACTAAATAACCGTCTATTTTTGCCCTGGAAAATTTTGATTTAATTTTCTTATCCATTTCTCGATAGGCCGACAAAAGTTCTTTTTCATTGGGTAAATTAATTTTGACTCCGCCCACGTCTGATTTATGAATCACTGCCGACGACACAATTTTTAAGGCAACGGGATAGCCGATTTCTTTGGCAAATTTCACCAGTTCCTTTTCACTTTTGGCCAGCTTCATTTTATTCAGTGGAAATTTAAGCGGCAATAAAAGTTCGCGCGCGTCCGACTCAACAATGGATTCTTTTCTAATAATTTTTGCGACTTCTTTTTTCTTTTTAAAAATTGATAAATTCGCCGGCTCGCCTCGCTGAGTCGAAGCGGGCTTGGGATCTACAATAGGAAGCGCCTTGTGTTGCGCATATTCCCACATCTTCGCCAGGGTCTTAACCGCTTGGAGCGGAAAATAATATTGGGGCAAAGAATATTTTCCATAAATATCATAATATTTGGAGATTTCCTCTTCGCCCATAAAGCATAAAATAATCGGCTTCCGGCTTTGGCGGCCAAGACGGCCGATGGTTTCGGCGGTTACCTTGATTTGCGTCATTTTTTGCGGCGTCAAAACCACAATAACCGCATCCACGTTTTTATCCCTTAAAACCGCGGCCACGGCCAAGCCATAATGGTCGGCCAAAGCATCGCCCAACACATCAATCGGATTATTAATACTGGCCGCCGGTGGCAATTTTAATTTTAATTTATTTTTGGTTTCTGTCGTCAATTCCGCCAACTCTAAACCATTGGCCGGCAAAAGGTCGGTCACCAAAATTCCCGGTCCGCCGGCATTGGTCACGATGGCGACCCGATTACCTTGGGGCAAGGGTTGAAGCGAAAACCCTTTGGCAAAATTAAAAAAATCTTCGGCCTCATCTACTTCTATTACTCCCGCCTGCTTGAAAGCGGCGCTGTAGGCCTGCGCCGAACCGGCAATAGAGCCCGTATGGGAACTTACGGCTTGCCGGCCTTTTTCGGTCTTGCCTGATTTCAAAATAATAATCGGCTTTTTCTTGGAGACAGTTTTTGCGAGGCGAATAAATTCTTGGCCATCATTAATATTTTCCAAATAGGCCTGAATCACTTTTACCTTTGGCTCGTCTTTAAAATAATTAAGCAAATCAATCTCATTAATATCAATTTTATTGCCAATGCTCACAAAATAAGCCAAGCCCAATTTCTGCGCCGCCGCCATATCCAAAACCGCCGCGCCTAAAGCGCCCGACTGCGAAAAAAAAGCAATATTGCCTTTGGCTGGCGCGTGATTGGCAAAAGAAGCATTGATGGGCGGGGCCGTGGAAATAAACCCAAGGCAGTTCGGGCCCATTATCCTTAAATTATATTTTTTTGCCAAGGCCTTAATTTTTTTTTCTAAAATTTCTCCTTGGCCGCCGATTTCTTTAAAGCCCGCGGAGATGATGATTAAATTTTTACCGCCCGCCCGGCCGCACTCCTCAACCACCGCGGCCACAAATTGGCTGGGTATGGCAATAATCGCCAAATCAATATTTTTCGGCGCTTTTAAAATTGAGGGGTAGGCCTTGAAGCCCTCAATTTTTGCCTCATCTAAATTAATGGGATAGATATCGCCCTTAAATGTTTTCTTTAAATTTAACAAGATGTCGTTTCCGACTTTCCCCTTTTTATTAGAAGCGCCGATAACCGCCACCGATTTCGGCTGAAAAAATGGATCAAGCCCTCCCGAAAGTTTGTTGGCCATTTTAAATCTGATTTTATTTATTATTTATATATTTTAACATAATTGCCACACAAATCAAAACCCCCGTTTAAGCGGAAGTTTTGAAATTGTTTATCAGGTTCCAAACTCTGGATCCCGGCTCCCCGCTCGCCGAAGCTCGCTTTGGCCGGGATGACATCTTATGGTGTGGCCTCGCTGTCACTCGGCCTTATTTATTCTTAATCGCGGCTTGCGCGGCGGCCAATCGGGCAATTGGCACTCTGAAGGGCGAGCAGGAAACATAAGTAAAGCCCTCGCGATGGCAGAATTCCACCGTATTGGGTTCGCCGCCGTGTTCCCCGCAAATGCCGATTTTCAAATCCGGCCGGACTGATTTGCCTTTGGCAATGGCAAGTCGGATTAATTCGCCGATGCCTTCCTGGTCTAAAACCTCAAACGGGTCTCTCTCATAAATTCCCTGCGCCACATATTCCTTCAAAAATTTTCCGGCGTCATCACGGCTAAAGCCAGCGCCCATTTGGGTCAAATCATTGGTG
>Ga0265296_1004542_pt1 | contig 12014 bp, 14 predicted proteins | sample MunlanPumphouse1_FD_189073 | JGI IMG/M metagenome (GOLD analysis project Ga0265296, IMG submission 189073) | Groundwater microbial communities from a municipal landfill in Southern Ontario, Canada - Pumphouse #1 | ecosystem: Environmental > Aquatic > Deep subsurface > Groundwater | place... | reverse complement strand
ACGCCGCCGCGGAGTTCACCTCCTGGGCGGACTGGAGAGGGCCCCAGAGGTAGAGGATCAGGAGAAGGAGGACCGCCGCCCCGCCCAGCAGGAAACCATAAAGGAGCCGGCGGGAGACTGCCGGAGGCCGTTCTCCCTCGGGACGGGTGATGCGCAAGCGGTCGAGGTCTGGAGGCACAGTCAGCTCCCAGGAAAAAATGGGCTTGCCCCCTGAACAGGGACAGGCCTTAAATTAACATATGGGCAGGGGTATGGCAATCTCCGGGGGAAACCTGGCGCTGGGGGCGGAAACGCCCAGTTTAATGTCCCTGATCTGCAGGTTGGGGAGGAGCAGGGACCATTTACGAAAAAGTCCCTGGCCCCCTTAATCCCTCCTAAACCTCTGTCACCCCCGCGGTGGTGATGGTGAGGAAGTGGAAGGGGGGGCCGAGAAATTCATCCTGGCCGGCCAGCTTGTCCATGGCCGCCTTGGCGGCTCCGGCGATCTCGGTCAGGGGCGCTTTTTTGGCGAGCATCTGGCTCAACTTGAATTCCAGGCCCAGACGCCGGGGCAGGGTAAAGATATTGGTGACCTGGTTGAACTCGATCTTAGGAGGCTGGGGCCGGTTCCAAATAATGAACAACCGACCGGGGCGCTCCGGCGTTTTGGCGGAGAAACCGGCCAGCACCAGGTACATGTTGTGAAGGGGGTCCACCGGCAGCTTTTCGCACATCTTGCGCATGACTTCGTCATAGCGTCCGGCAAAGAAGGGCATGGCCGCTTCCATCAAGGCGTCGATGCCGGTGAGCCCCTCTTCTTTGGCAAACGCGGCGAAATCCCGGCAGAGCTCATGGCCTTCCACCGCACCCGCGGAGGCCAGAACCGCGTGGGAGCCCACGGGGATGAGGCGCTCCACGGTGACAAACAGTTGTTCGCCGCCGGGTTCGAAAAACTCGGTGCGGCTGTCGGAGGCCAAAAGGATACCTGCAGGTGCGGCGCAAGCAATCAATTGTCCCATGGGGCTTCTCCTTTACTAGGCAAATACGGCGATATTCTTTTAGGTGAGATAATCATCCCCGGGGCGGAGGTCAAGGGTGGGAAAGGACATGGGGGCTGAAGGCCGTAGTATCAGCTAAAGAGACGGCAAGCAGCTGCCGGCCTTAGCCTGCGCCGGCACAAACTGGAGAGCCCGCGCCGCCAGAGATTGATCCAGGGCTGGGTAAGTACCTGAAATTTATGCCTAGGCAGATGGCCTCCGGGGCGCGCTCTACAGCAAGCCCCGGGACCCAGGGGCATTAAAGGTAAAGGCGGGGGCAGCGGATTTAAGCTTGTTTCTGCTGGGCCGAGGGGGGTGCGGATTGGCCCAACAGACCTTTCAATTCGGCGATCAGGCGGCGGTAGCGGTCCATCATCTCCTGCATCTGTTTTTGCTGCCCCAGGAGCAGGCCCTTTTCATCATGGATTTTCTGGAGTTCCGCGGTCAACTGCTCGTTTTCCCGGCGCAGGGCCTTGTTTTCCGTTTCCAGGGCCATAATCTCTTGCCCCATGGCCAGGCGTTCCTCTTCCAGGTCGGATTCCCGGCGGGTCAGGTCCTTGGCTTTGGTGGCATAGGCCTCTTCCATGCGATCAGCCAGGCGCTCTTGGGTGGCCGTCACCACCAGGATCTTGTAAAGATGGCACCAGCTTTCATATCCCAGGCAGATGTTGGCCACGTAATGGAAGCGGCGGCGCTCCTCGGCGTTGAGATTCCGGTATAAGTTCTCCAGTTTGGCTTCGGAAAGGCCCGTCAGGGCAGTCTGGAAGCGGGCGCCATCCCGCTGGGGGTCGATAATCAGCGGCGTCTGGCCGATGATGCTCTTGATGGTCTTTACAGGGTCGATGCTGGACATATGATTACCGTTTAAAATTCCGCCACCGCATCCTCCCCCAGGAGCAATTGCAGGGAGCGATGGCGGTGGTGGTGGGCTACCCGGGCATAATGGCCGATGAGGTTGTCTTCCAGGCGGTCCACCTGAAAGATGGCAACCCCGGCCAGCAGCACGGAATGTTCGACGACCGAGCCTTCCAGCCGGGAGTGGTCCCCGATACTGGTGAAGGGGCTGATGATCACGCCCAGGTCCCGGAAACCGGCCTGGGCCATATTTTCAATAACGTGAAAGAGAATGGGCTTATTGGCCACAGACACCGGCTGTTTGACCCCGGTGTGGGTCAGGGGCCGCAGCCGCGTGCCCTTGCCGCCCCTCAGGATCAGGCCTTTCATTACCCCTCCTGCCTAATTATCGTCCGGATTTGCCGAAAGATAAAACACATTTATCAATTTAGTCAAATTTTTCTGGCAATTGGGGAAGTTACCCGCCGGTGCCGGTTTGCAATTGGACCGGGAATGTGGTACGGTCAGCCAAATTTTCAGGCCTTACCTCAATCGGACAAGGATCTGGCCATGAGCGAACAGGAAGAACCCTCCCGGGAATCAGAGATCGCCGAACGGGTCCGCCCTTTGGTGAACGAAATTCTGGAGCGTTTTAACCAGGAGAAGATCGCGCCCCCGGAAGCGGGGATGGTGATCCTGGCCCTGATCAGCCGCCTGCTGGCGGTCTTGGAGGACCAGCCGGAGTCCCGGCGCTATTTTATTTTAACCCTGATTAATATAATAAATAATTATCTGGTGCAGGAAGGCGAAGAAGGCCCCCAGGGTTCTCCTGGCGAGTCCTGCTGCCCGGGGTGATGCTTATCTGTTTTGAAAAGATAGGCCTCACGCAAAGACGCCAAGGCGCAAAGCCAGACGCAAATATATATAAATGTAAGGTGGTTCCCGCGCACCAAAATTGCTTCACAAACCAGCAAGTTAAAGTAGGGTGCCCACTGCGCACCTAAAGGGCGCGCAATGTGCGTCCTACTTAAGCATTGCTTCCAGAAAGGCGGGCACGGAGGCCCGCCCCACCCAAACTAAGCTTGGTAACCAGAAAAAGGGTGGGGCGGCCGTCTCTGGCCGCCTGCAAGTCTGATGATAAAGGGCAGGTTCATACAAGAATCTCGTATTTCAATAACTTGAAATCCTTCACTCTGTTCAGGATGACAGAAAAATAGTTTATAGTATTACACAGCCATGAACGGAAAAGCCCGCAACATTCTGGAGTTGGTCGGCCACACCCCCATTGTGCGCCTCAATCGCCTCAACCCCAACCCCAAAGTGGAAGTTTACGTCAAGCTGGAGTACTTCAACCCCGGGGGCTCCGTCAAAGACCGGCCCGCCCTGGCCATGGTGGAAGCCGCGGAGGCATCCGGAGAGTTGACCCCCGGCAAGACCCTGGTGGAGGCCACCAGCGGCAACACCGGCATCGGCCTGGCCGTGGTCTGCGCGGTGAAGGGCTACCGCCTCCTTTTGACCATGCCGGAGTCCGCCAGCCTGGAGCGCAAACGCATCCTCAAGGCCTTGGGCGCGGAACTCCTCCTCACCCCCGCGCACCAGGGGACTGACGGGTCCATCGAAGAGGCCTACCGTCTGGTCCGGGAAAATCCGGATAAATACTTCCTGGCAGACCAGTTTAACAACCCGGACAACCCCGCGGCCCACCAGAGCACGGCCCGGGAGATCTGGGAGCAGACTGAGGGCAAGGTCACCACGGTCATCGTCACCATGGGCACCAGCGGCACCCTCATGGGCCTTTACCGGTTCTTGAAGCAGTTCAACCCCGCCATCCAGGTGGTGGGGGTGGAGCCCTACCTGGGCCATGGGCTCCAGGGCCTGAAAAACATGAAGGAGTCGTATAAGCCGGGGATCTTCGACAAGACCCAGGCCGACGAGATCGTCCACGTGGAGGACGAAGAGGGCTTCGAGACCGCCCGGCGTCTGGCCCGCCAGGAGGGCTTGTTTTTGGGCATGAGCTCCGGCGCGGCCGTGGCCGTGGCCTTGCGCAAGGCCCGGGAGATGGAATCCGGCCTCATCGTGGCCATTGCCCCGGACGGCGGCGAACGGTATCTTTCCACGGCCCTGTTTACCGAAAAGGAAGTTCCCACCCTCCAGTTTTACAATACCTTGTCCCGGACCAAGGAGGCCTTCGAGCCCCGCCGCGCCGGGGAAGCGGTGATCTTCACCGACGGCCCGGCTTTAAACACCTCCCTCTCCCTGGGGGTGGCCCGCCGCCTGGCGGTGGCCGACCTGCTGCAGCGCTACCTCCGTTTCCGGTCCTTTAAGGTGCGCCAGGTGGTGAGCCTCATCGACCTGGACGACCGGGCCCTGGCCGGGGCGGCAGCCGCGGGCCAAGACCTGGCCGACTTTACCGCGCACTTTCGCAGGGAATTGTTACAGGACCTGGAGATCCTGGGGATTCAAGAGGGCAACCTCTATCCCCTGGCTTCGGAGCACATCGACGATATGGTGCTCCTCACCCGCCGCTTGCTGGAGAAGGGCTTTGCTTACGAAAAGCTGCGCTCCGTTTATTTCGACATCTCCCGCTTCAAGGATTACGGCCGTCTCTCCAGGGTGGATCTGAGCAAGATCAAGGTGGGCAAAACCGTGGACCTGGATGAATACGCCAAGGATAACCCCCGGGATTTCACCCTCTTTAAAAGGGCCAAACTGGCGGAGCTGAAAAAGGGCCTTTACTTCTCCACCCCCTGGGGCAAGGTGCGCCCCAGCTGGCACCTGGAGTGCGCGGCCATGGCCCTCAAACACCTGGGAGAGAGCGTGGACTTCCACGTGGGGGGGATAGAATCGTTATTTCCCCATGAGGAAAATGAAAACGCCCTGTTCACCGCGGCCACGGGCAAGCCCATGGCCCGCTCCTGGCTCCACTGCGCCCGGGTCCTCCAGGAAGGCCGCCCCATGAAGGAGGAAGGCGCGGCCACGCTCCGGGACCTCCAGGCCCAAGGCTTCCGGGGCCGGGACCTGCGCTATTTTCTTCTGGCCACCCATTACCGCAAACCCCTGGCCTTCACCACCGCCAATCTGAAGGCCGCGGCCGCGGCCCGGACCCGCCTGGACCATTTCCTGGAACGCCTCACCCAGGTGAGCGGCGCCGGACCGGTCACCGATAATATGGAGGAACGCCTCTTCCTCCTGAAAAAAGAATTCATCACCGCCCTGGATGACGACCTCAATATCTCCCGGGCCCTGTCCGCGCTCTTCGCCCTGGTGGGGGACTTAAACGGCGACATCGACCGGGGCCGCCTGGTACACGGGGACGCGGCGGCCATCCTTGCCCGGCTCGAAGAACTGGACGAAGTGCTGGGGGTGATGACCGTCCCCCGCGCCCACCGGGACGCGGACCTGGAGGCCCTCCTGCAGCAGCGGGAGGAGGCCCGGCAGCGCCGGGATTGGGCCGCAGCCGACCGCATCCGCCAGGACCTGGCCGCCCGGGGCATTGACATCGTGGACACCCCCACCGGCCCCCATTGGCGGCCCCGGGGGGAGTAGAACGAATTTGGGGGGGCAGAGCCCCGCAGATAATCCTCCCCCAACCCCCCTCCCAACTCATACGGTTTATTAATTGGCGAGTGCCATTAACCCCAGGAATTGACGGACAGACACACCCACCACAAAGGAGCTCGGGAAATGATGGGCCAGGATTTTTTCTGGTGGACCCCTTTCTGGATGTTCCCCACCATCATGCTGGTGGTCGTGATGGTCCTCTTCGCCCTCTACCTCATTTTCGGCCGGCGCAGCTATCCATACCCTTGCGGACCTTTTCCGGAAAAAGAAACAACGGCCCTGGATATCTTGAAAAAGCGCTACGCCCTGGGGGAAATTACCAAAGAAGAATTTGACCGGATGAAGAAGGATATTTTGGATTAATAATTACGTGCAAAGAAGTTGCAGGCAGGGAAATTTAGCCGCAGGCTTTAGCCTGCGTAGAAATAAAATGGCGGAGGATTATTCTAATCCCCCGCCATCTTCGATTGACTTGATGAAACCTCAATAGACCGAGCGGAACCACCCGGTTTGCTTGTTCACCTGGATTTTATCCACCAGGGAGCCTTCCTTGGTGACAACCTCCACTTCATAGGCATTATCTTTGGGAGTGACTTTGCCCGCTTTTAAATTGGGGTTGCCGCTTATGTGTTGCTCCACCATGGCTTTTGCTTGATCTGCCGTTAGAGGCTGTCCGGGCTTAGCCACCGGAGGCCCGGTCTGGGAGCCACCCATCCAAGGACAATACCAACCGCCCTTCTGCCCGGTAGGGCCCTGCCCCATCCAGGGGCAGTAGCCACTTTGGCCGGGCCCCATGGGTTGGGCCGAGAGGGTGCCAATTATCGATATGGCGGCAAAAAACACCATTAATCCCACAAGAGATAGTCTTTTCATTTCATTCCTCCTTCCTTCCTTCGATTAGCCAAATTAAGAAATTCGGCCTGGCCGGAAAGGCCAAGCCGACTCTTGCACTAAGAGGTCAGATTACCAACAGGAGCCCCGGTAGCCGCGGGCATAACCGGAGTTTGGGCCCCAGCCGCCCCGGTAACCATTATTCCGGGAACGGGAAGCATGTTGCTGGTAGTCCTGTGTGACCGGAGCAGAATACCCATAACCGGAACCCATGGGGCAGCAAGCATAACCGCTACCGTTAGGGCCATAATAACCGCTGGCATAGTTTTGCCCAGCAGGACCATAAGAAACCGCAGGGTCGTTTTGCTGCGCCTGGGCCCCGCCATGGAAGCCCAATGCCAAGGTTAAAGCCATCACCAAGGCCAAACATAAAATCAAACAATGCCGTATGTTCATCACATAACTCTCCTTTTTTGCAGGTGGATTTATTCATTTTGCCCCTTTGCATCATTTGCGAGGGGGATGTAGTACAAATCTTGAAAATCTTTGCTTAAAGCTCACTCCTGAAAACCGGGGAGGGTTTTCAAGCGGAATAAGACAAGCAATTTTGGCTTAGGGAAACCTTTGTTGGAATGCCGAGTTATGCGCGAGGAGGATGAAAAAAAGCGGAGACCAGACGGGCCGGTGCTGCAATTACCAAAGCCTGGACATAGGTGGTCACGTTCTCATCGTTGATAATGGGACTATCGTTAATCACTCCGGCGATGTGGCAGCAGATGCAAGGAAGCAGGCAGTTGCCATCTTGGTCGGTTTTTATCTGGCAAACCGCCGCATCCGCCACCGCTGCGACCGCAAAGGAGGCCAGCAAAAAGAACGCTGCCAGTCGCAGGAATTGATATTTTCGCCAACCACCTAACATGTTTTTATTATAAACATTAAAAGAGGCAAGTCAAGCCCAGAAACTGCTCACTCCAGGCTACCCCTCCCCCCACCAAACCATCCCCCCTTTTCACGGCTCCAAAGCCGGGGTGGTCACCTTCTGATAACCGGGGGGGATTTCAAAGAGCCGGTCCGCCACCGGTCCTTCCTTGATGTCCTTGTATTCCATGGAAAAATTGCGGGACGAGGCCGCCATTTTGATGGGCCCCCCCAACTTGGCGGCTACCCAGTAAGTCTCCTTTTCCAGTCCCTCCCGGCCGGAGATGGCCACCTCGTATTTCTCGGTGTCATAGCCGGCCTGCCGCTCGTTGCCCACCAGGCGCTTATTCTTGGCGTCCGGAGGAATCTGGAGGAACTGGCCCGGCAATTTGGGCTTCAGGGGTACTTCCATATACGTCCGGCTCTGGGCGAGAAGGACCCAGATCAATTTTTTGTCCGGCCGCAGGATCGTGATCGTCTGGCCTGCCGCGTCACTGAATTCCTGGCGCATCTTCCCGTCTTTGACATAAATCTTGCCCGGCACCGTGGTTTCCCGCTGCCGGGTGAGCATCTGCGCGGAAAACTCCGCGGCCGGGACTGCGGCCGGCCACAAAACCGCCAGGGCCAGGAGAGGCCCTAGCCATTTCCCTTGCTTATGCCGATGCATCGCCACCCTCCATGGAATGAGACTCTCTCCGGCCCGTTTTATCAATGCAGGTGGGGCCTGTAAGGGCGGGTTTAAAACCCGCCCCTACCCCCCCAGACTTTCCTTATTTTTTCCGGGGCGTTCCCGGGGGCGGGCCCTGGGGCAGAGCCATCTTTTGATAACCCGGGGGTATCTCAAACAGTCCGTCAGGCACGCCCCCTTCCTTGATCTGCCGGTATTCCATGAAAAATTTCCCGTCCACGCTGACTATCTTGATGGGCAGGCCCAATTTTTTAGCGACCCACATGTAATGCTTGGCGGTCTTGCCCTGTCCCGTCACCGTGGTCTCGTATTTCTCCGTCTCATAACCGTTTACTGTTTCCGTGCCCAGAAGCTTCATTTTGGCGCTGTCCTTGGGCAACTCCATGGTCTGACCCAGGTCGGATTTATCAAAGGGTATTTCCATGTAAGTCTTCTGTCCGGGCCGGAAGAGCCACATCACCTTTTTATCCGGCCGGGCGATGGTGATGGTCATGCCCTCGCCTGAAGGGAATTCCCGGCGCAGTTTTTCTCCCTGGAGATAAACCTTGCCCTGGGACTCCCGGGAATCTGCCCGGGTGAAGACCACCGCGCTGAACTCCGCGGCCTGGGCCATCCCCGCGCCCAGCCAACACACCGTCAAGATGAGGGCCAGGATCAATTTATTTAGTCGCAACTGCATGATATTGCCTCCTTCAGGGATTAGACCGCTCCAGGCCCCGGCCGCTAAGAAAAAAATAACCCTCCCCGGCGCAGGCCGGGCATAAACTTTGGCCCTCCCGGATTTGCACCTTGGCGGCCGACACTCCTTCGCCGCAGCGGCTGCAGACCGCGGCCGCCAGGCTCCGGGCCGTATCCGGGACCTGGAAAGTCAAGGCCTGCACCACCAACTGCTCCTCTAGAGGCACCTCCAGCTCCCGCCGGGCTATGGCCTCCCAGAGGTGTTGAAAACGGTGGCGCTCTTCCTCCGTGGCCTGCTTTTGCACCATCACCTTCTCAAAGAGGGGCCCCACCACCGGATACCGGGCAAACATGCCCTCCCGGAAATCCGCCCGCACCAATAGGCGCACCCCGGCCCCATCATGCTTCCGGGCCACGGTGACCGCGGTCTTGCCCAGGTCCTTAATGATCAGGCCGCTGTTTCCCAGGGTGCAGCCGGTGACCACCTGGATGCCGTCGGTGAAACAATTGACCCCCTCCACCACCGCCACCACTTCCACCGGGACGTGGCCATGGCCGTGGCCGTGGTGGTGATGGTCATGGCCGTGGTCATGGTGCTGCAGATAATTCATGGCATACTGCCCGGCTTTGACCCCCAGGGCCAGCATGGGACAGCGGTGGCCGTGGAAGGCCTCCGCCTGGTGCAGCAATCCCTCCAGGTCCCCGCTGTGGATCATCTGGGTCAACGCTTGCCGGGCCGACCCGTGTTCGTGCATAATTGCTCCTTGCTGGTTTTGAAAAAATAGGGACACTTCCTATTTTTTTAAGCAACATCTTATACGGCACGGAAACATAGAAAAATAGGAAGTGTCCCTATTTTTTCAAAACTCCATCTGCACCCCTATTTCCAGGACCTTGGCCGGGGGGATGTTGAGGGCAGTGGAGCGGCTGACCGCGTTGCGGAGCATAAAGGTGAACAGAAACCTGCGCCACTTGCTGATATTTCTTTTCCGGGCCGGCACCAGGTTGATGCGGCCCAGGTAATAGGTCACATTATCGAAATCGATGGGCACGCCTTTTTTCCGGGCCTTTGCCAGTATTTCCGGGACATCCGGCGTTTCCATAAAGCCGTTATGGCCGGTGACCCGGTAAACTCCGTGCCCCAAGGCATGGGTTTCCACCCGCTTGCTCTCCTCAACCTCAGGGACGCCGGCGGTCAGCACGGAGAGGATTATCAGGTTTTCGGGCAAGGCCCTGGTCTGGGTCAGATAGCGCAGCAGCATGGGCGGCACTTCTTTGTGGAAGGTGGAGAGAAAGACCCCGGTCCCGGGGAGGCGCAAGGGGTTTTCCCCGGCGATCTTTTCAATAAACTTGTCCCTGGTGATGGTCATGGTCATCACTTTCAAGGCCAGCCTTTTCCAGCCTTCCCACCAGGTGACCATGACGGCCATGATGGCCACCGCGATGGCGATGGGGAACCAACCGCCGGTGAGAAATTTTCCCAGGCAGGCGCTGAAGAAGGTCAAATCCACCACCCAAAACAGGAGGCAGAGCGGCAAGGCCCTGGCCAGGCTCCAGCCCCAAATCCGTCTGGTGATGAAAAAAAACACCACCGAGGTGATAATCATGTCCCCGGTGACGGCGATGCCGTAAGCCGCGGCCAGATTTTCGGAGGCCTTGAAGTAAAAAGTTAGCATAATCGCCGCCAGCATCATCACCACATTCACATCCGGGGCATACACCTGTCCTTCGGCCATGGAGGAGGTGTGGAGGACCCGCACGCCCGGGAGGAAACCCAATTGCATGGCCTGCCGGGTGAGGGAAAAGACCCCGGAAATAATCGCCTGGGAGGCGATGATGGTGGCCATGGTGGCTAGAGCCACCATGGGATAAAGGAAGGCATGGGGCACCAGATTATAAAAGGCGTCGGTGGCGGTCCGGGGATCGTGCAAAATCAGGGCCCCCTGGCCGAAATAGTTCAACAGGAGCGCGGGCAGGGCCAGGCCATACCAGGAAATGCGGATGGCCTTAGCCCCGAAATGCCCCATGTCCAGGTAGAGGGCTTCGCAGCCGGTGATGCACAGCACCACCGCGCCGAGGATGAAAAATCCGTGGAAACCGTTACGGAGAAAGAATTGGAACGCATGCAGGGGACTGACCGCGGCCAGGATCTCGGGATGCTTGGCGATGGCCATCACACCCAGCCAGGCCAGGACCGCGAACCAGAGAATCATCACCGGCCCGAAAAATTTGCCGATGCGGCCGGTGCCATGCCTTTGGGCCCCAAAAAGGAGGACCAGGACCACGCAGGTCAAAGGCACCACCAGGGGCTGGGCCTTGGTGGTGGCCACTTCCAGGCCCTCCAGCGCGGAGAGGACCGAGATGACCGGGGTGATGAGACCGTCGCCGTAAAGCAGGGCGGAGCCGAATAGTCCGGCCAGGACCAGTCCCCGGCCCAAGTTGGCTCCCATATTCTTATGGAGCAGGGCCAGCATGGCGAAGATGCCCCCTTCCCCCTGGTCGTCGGCCCGCATGATGAACAAGGCATACTTGATGCTTACCACCAGGGTTAACGACCAGAAGATCAGGGATATCAACCCCAGGACATTGGGGGGCGTAGGAGCCAGCCCGGACTGGCTGGAAAAACACACCTTCACCGCGTACAAGGGGCTGGTGCCGATGTCGCCGAACACGACCCCCAAGGCGCCGATGACCAGAATATGCGTTTTTTCTCTGAGTTTATGGCCCATATTGCCCGGGAAATTTTTTATTTACCCGCCGCGCTCTGCAGCTGCGGCCGTTATTTCTTTTTCTTCGTCCCCTCCCACCACACCGGGGCCACCTCCATGAGCGCCGCCTCCACCAGGCTATTGATGGCCTCCTGGGATTCCGGGGTGGTGTGAAAACCCGGCAGTTGCGCCACCTGGTATAGTAGATCCACCGCCTCATCCACAGTGATGGTCTTGAGATGGATGACCAGGTCGTAGAGGGTGGCGTCCCACCAGTCGGCGCCGTATAAATGGAGGGCCCATTTGCGCCTCTCCGCGTCATCCTTCATGATCATATCCCGGGCCTTGGACTCGGAGATGCCCTCCCGCTTCACTTCGTCCGCGACCCGGGCCTCCAGGTCGGCGACGATGCGCACCTTGAGGACATGGGGTATGTCTTGCAGGAAAAAATGCCCGAATAACCCATGGTAGACCACGTTGTCCTTTTGCACATGTTTCAAGAGCGCGGCCCGGATATAGGCCACGTACTTCTCTTTTTGCCGGGTGAGCCGGTCCAGGATCGAGGGGGAGTCCTGAATGGCCCGGACCAGCTTGATCTCCGGAATATTAAATTCTTCCGAGGCATCCAGAAGAATATCCCGGGAGAGGCACTGGTATCCCAATTTTGCCGCCAATTTCTCCGCGACTTCGCGGCCCCGGTGGTAGGAGCCCCTGGAAATAGTGATGATGGCCATCTCCTGTTCCTTTCTGCCCGTGCGCGGGTGCTTTCTTATGGATCTA
>Ga0265296_1004541_pt1 | contig 12015 bp, 9 predicted proteins | sample MunlanPumphouse1_FD_189073 | JGI IMG/M metagenome (GOLD analysis project Ga0265296, IMG submission 189073) | Groundwater microbial communities from a municipal landfill in Southern Ontario, Canada - Pumphouse #1 | ecosystem: Environmental > Aquatic > Deep subsurface > Groundwater | place: Canada... | reverse complement strand
CACAATCAGGAGACGGTGGAGCGTCAGCGCACCCACGTCGGCAACCTGGCCCATGCGCTGAAGACGCCGCTGGCGGTCATGCTGGCCGAGGCGGGAACGAGCGAGGGCGTCCTGCCCGACATGGTGCGCAAGCAGAGCCGGGTCATGCAGGATCAGGTCGATCACCACCTGCGCCGCGCCCGCGCCGCCGCCCGCGCCGCCCACGGCCTGGGCGAGCGCACCCCGGTAGGCGAGGTGCTGGACGAACTGGCGGTCATGCTGGAGCGGGTGTTCGAGACCAAGGGGGTCGAGATCGACTGGCGCGCGCCCGATGAACTGGCCTTTCTGGGCGAGCGTCAGGACCTGCAGGAGATATTCGGCAACCTGATCGAGAACGCCGCCAAATGGTGCAAGCGGCGGGTGCGGATCTCGGCCGGTGTTTCGCTGCCCGGCCAGATGATCGTGGTGGTAGAGGACGACGGCCCCGGCCTGCCGGCAGATCAGCGCGACGCCGCCCTGAAACGCGGCACGCGCATGGACGAGGATACGCCGGGGACCGGCCTGGGCCTGTCCATCGTCGAGGACCTGACCCGCGCCTATGGCGGCCGGGTCACGCTGGCCGACAGCGACCTGGGCGGGCTCAAGGTCCTGCTGGAGCTGCCGGCGGCGGAGGGGTAGAAAGCCCTACCGCCCGCCCATAGCGGCCAACGCATGGTCGGCGATCAGCGTATCGGCGAGGCCATGAGGATTGCGCACGTTGTAGTTCTCGGTCGTCACGACCACCACGGCGTCCAGATCCGGCACGATCACCACCTTGTTGCCGCCGGTCCCCGCCATGGCCCAGGCGGCGTGCGGATGGCCGGCGACAGTGTAGGTCGGCAACCAGGTCAGATAGCCGTAGTCGCCGCGCTGCGGATCGACACTGGCCTGCGGCGTCGTCATGGAGACGGCGAAGGCCTCTGGCAGCACCTGCTGGCCCTCCCATTCGCCCCGATTGAGAAGGAGCTGCCCCAGGGCCAGAAGGTCGCGACTGCGCAGACCCAGACCGCCGCCGCCTTGCGGCAGGCCGGTGGGCGAGATCTGCCACTGCTCGCCCTCTATGCCCAGCGGGGCGAACAAGGTCCGCCGAGCGAAGGCGTCAAGCGGCTCGCCCGAAGCGGATTGCACGACGGCGCCCAGGGTCGTGGTTCCGGCGGTGCAATAGCTGAAGGCGCGACCGTGCGGCTGATCGGCGGGCTTGGGAATCCAGGCGGGGAAGCCCTTGATCGGCAGGTCGAAGGCGAACTTCACCCAGTCTTCGATCAGGTACATCCGCTCTTCATTGCCGCGCGAAAACTGGTTGTCGTCGTCACATTCCAGCAGCGAACTCATGGTCAGCAGGTCTTCGACCGTGATCGCGACCTTGCGCGGATCAGGATTATCGAAGGGCCCATAGGAAGCGATGAAGGGCATCACCGGCGCATCGACATTGGCGATGTCGCCCTCGCCGATCGCCGCGCCGACCAGCATGGCGGTCACGGTCTTGGTCGCCGACCGGGTGTTGCGACGCGCCTCGCGACCGCCTGCGTCGAAGTAGGCCTCGTGAACCAGTCGCCCGTGACGCGCGATCAGCACGCTGGTGATCGTCTGGAAGGTTCCGGCGCGAACGGCGGCGTTCATGGCGGCGAGCCGTTCGGTCGAGACGCCCTGACTTTCCGGGGAGGCTGTGCGCCAGGGGGTTTGCGCTGACGCCGGAACCGCGAAGGCGATCAGGGCGCAGGTGGTGACGAGTAAACGATACATGGAGGTCTCCTGAAGAGGGCCTCGGTCGCACGCCGCTTTCCGGCCGTCTTGAACAGGTGAAACCGCTACCGGAAAAGCGCCCGATAGCGCGCCGGCGTCAGGCCATAGATGGCGGTGAAGTCCCGGGTCATATGGCTCTGATCCGCATAGCCGGCGTCGCTGGCGAGGGCGGCCAGATCGGCGCCGCGCGCGATCAGGCAGGCGGCGCGGTCGGCACGTGCCTGGCGGATCGCCGCCGCCGGTGACTGGCCGTAGTGCCGGCGGTAGCGCCTCGCCAGCGAGACCGGATGAACGCCGACCTCGGCCGCCACGCTGCGGACCTCCATGCCGGGTCGGGTCGCCAGATCGCCGATGATCTCCCGCGCCCGCGAGAGCCATTCCGGCGCAGGGTCTTCATCCAGTTCGTCCGGTGAGAGGACTGAACTCGCCAGATCAAGCGCCAGACCTTCGATGACCATTTCATCGCCGACTACAAATCGCGCCGTCGTCCCGACCAGCCGTCTGACCACGTTCTCAGGCGCGCCTCTGAGGCGGAGGGGATCGCCGAGACGCGCGCCGGCGGGAGGCATGAAGCTGACGGACAGAAAGCGGCCTCCCGCCACATCGAAGCAGTCCCGATGCTCGACGCCCGCCGGGTTCCAGACCAAGGCTCCGGGTCCGAACGCCTGGTCTCTGGGGGTCAGCGGATCGTGCGCCAGGCTGCGGTAGCCCCCGTCCAGCGCCAGGACAAAATGGGCGTCCTCGTGTGAATGGGCCTGCACCTGCTCGGGCGGCAAGGACGCAACTCTCAGATCGACCCTGAAGCCATGCGCCTCGACCCCTCGTGCCTGCTCGCCGAAGAATGCGCCAGGCGCAAGTGAGGGGCTGGCCATGGCGACGGTGACTCCCAAAAAAAAGCGACGCATGACCGCCATGGCCGGGGGACGGAAATCAAGCTCTACGGTGTTCTCCGCTCGTCCAAAAGACCCTGTTAACCCGGATGCCGCACCTTTGACGGCGTGGTCGGGAATCGGTTCGGCCGAAGGGAGCGACAATGGCGGACCTGTCGGTCGCGCAACGGGCCGCCTTGGCTCAGCTGATCGCTGCTTGCCCGGATCGTCTGTTGGCCCAGCTGGAAGAGCTGGCGGCGGCGATGACGGGGGATCGGGCGTGGGCGCTGCGCGACATGGTCGAGGCCGAGGTGCTGGATCGGCGTCGGCGCGACGCCGCCTTTGCGCCCCTGTCGCCGCTGTTCCGGCCGCGGGCCGACGGGCTGGAGGGGCTGAGCTTTCCCGCGACTGTCCCGGCGCGGCTGTGGCGGCTGGCCACCGGCAATGAACCCGAGCTTTTGCCGCAACTGGACCGCGACGACGAACTGTCGCGCATGGTGGCGGATCGGCTGTGCCTGAGCGCGGCCTCGGCGGTGCGGGATCGCTCGCCAATGATCTGGCCGGGGGCGACGCCGGATCAGGTGGCGGAACTGGCGGCCTGTTTCGATCTGGCCGGGCTGGCGCGGCGCTGCATAGATCATCTGGAGGCCTGGATGGGCCGAGCCGGGTTCGAGGCGACGGCTGAGCTGAAACTGGCCCTGCGTCAGGCGGCGAGCATCGCGCCGGACGGGGCCGAGCGACTGATGGAGATCTTGTTCGCCCATCTGTCGGACGCGCGGATGATGCTGCGGATCGTGGCCCACGCCACCCCGGTGGCGGGGCGCGAGACGTTTCTGGGCGAGAGCGAACTGGCGGTCTTCATCGACCGGGTAGTGACGGCGCTGGCCCATCGGGCGGCCCAGGCCACGGCCTTTGACCCGACCGCCGAGGGCGCGGACCCGGCGGCGCTGAAGGCCGATCTGGACTGGTGCGCCGAGACGCTGTCGGAGATCGACGTCAGCCTGCCGCTGCGCAGCGACAGCGCCTGGGGCAAGGCGGTGCGGCAGGCGCGGCTGAAGATCGCGTTGCGGTTGTCGGAACTGTTCATGGCGGCCGAGCGGGCGGCGGGCGCGGTCCTGCCGGTCGAGCGCACGGCCCTGGTCGGGCGGATGACCCGGCCGTCGCCAAGGCTGGATCAGCCGGTGGATCCCTCGGCGGCGGCGCAGGCGAAGGCCCTGCTGGCGGTGATCGGGCTGGTGCGGGGACCGGCGGCGGTGTTCGGCTGCGAGGCGGATCGACGTCAGACCGCCGAGACGCTGACCGGGCAACTGGCGACCTGGGCCGACGAGGCGATCGAGCGGCTGAACGACGGCGCAGCGGCGGATGAGGGGATCGCGCGCAAGCGCATCGCCCTGACTGCTGAACTGCTGGGCCTGATCGGCGCCAAGGAGGCGCAGCGCACGGTGCGGCGTCGGCTGACGGTGGCGGGAGCGCCGCCAAGCCTTGTCGTGCCGACTGCGACCTCGGGAGCCTCGCGTCAGCGCGCCTGATCCGCTAGACGGCGGGCATGACGATCTTCTGGATCATGACGGGACTGGCCGCGGCGATGGCCGGGCTTCTGGTGCTGGCCGGCGCGCGACGCGGGGCGGACGCGGAAGGCTTGGTTGATCGCGACGCCGCCGGACGCGAACTGGCCGAGCTGGACCGGCTGAAAACGCGCGGTCTGCTGGACGAGGCGGGCTGGACCGCTGCGCGGGCCGAGGCGGGACGGCGCTTGCTGGCCGCACGCCGCGATGCGCGGGCGCCGACGGCCGGATCGAAGGATCGGCTCTGGGTCCTGGGCGGCATCGGCCTGACGACGGTCATCTCGCTGGCCCTCTATCTGGGTCTGGCCGCGCCGGGCATGGCGGATCAGGCCTATGAGGCGCGGGTGCGCCAATGGGCCTCTTCGCCCGAGACGCTGGAACCGGCGCAGGCGGCGGCGGTGATCGGCCGCATCGTCAAGGATCGGCCCGACGACCATCAGGCCCTGGTCATGCTGGGCGCGGCGCGGTTCGAGGCGGGCGATCCCATTGGTGCCGCCTCGGCCTTCCGCCGGGCGCTGGCGATCAGACCGGACGACGGGCAGAGCTGGGCGCGGCTGGGGGAAAGCCTGGTGCGAGCCAATGAGGGCGCGGTCGGCGGTGACGCCGAGGCGGCCTTTGTCGAAGCCTTGAAGCGCGACCCGGATCAGCTGGGCGCGCGCTATTTCCTGGGCGAGGCGGCGCTGAAGCGCGGCGACAAGGCCGGGGCGGCGGCGGTCTGGGGCCCGCTGATCGCGGCGCTGGAGCCGAACGATCCGCGCCGGGCGGAACTGCAACAACGATTGGGCGGGGCCGGATGAGCCTGCGCTGCAACCCTTCTGTGATGTCCTGACATGAGCTGGCTTCCCAAATCGCCCAAGGCGCGGCGGCGTCTGTGGATCGTGGCGGCGGCGGCGCCGGTGCTGGCCCTGGCGGTCGGCCTGTCGCTGTGGGCCATGAAGGATAACGTCACCTACTTCTTCTCGCCGTCCGAAGTGACCGAGGCGGCCGCGCCGGTCGGACGGGTCATCCGTCTGGGCGGGCTGGTCGAGGCCGGCAGCGTGGTCAAGGGCACGGACGGGACGGTGGTCTTCGTCGTCACCGACAACGCCGGGACGGCCAAGGTCAGCTATCACGGCGACCTGCCCGATCTGTTCCGCGAGGGGCAGGGCATCGTGGCCCAGGGGGCCTTCCGCCCCGACCGCGTGTTTGAAGCCAGTCAGGTGCTGGCCAAGCATGACGAGACCTATATGCCGCGCGAAGTCGCCGACCGCCTGAAGGAAAAGGGCGAGTGGCGGCCTGAAACGGGCGAAGCCCCGCCGAGCAACGCGAGCCGCAGCCTGTGATCGTTGAACTGGGCGCGTTCGCGCTGATCCTGGCCCTGGTTCTGGCCGGGCTGACGACCGTGCTGGCGACGGCGGGGCGGTTGAGGCTCAGCCCGGTGCTGGCGGGCGCCGGGGGCGGGGCGCTGATCGCCTCGGCGGCGGCGACGGCCTTGGCGTTCGCCGCCCTGATCTACGCCTTCGCCGTGTCGGACTTCTCGGTGTCGAACGTGGCCCTGAACAGCCACACCGACAAGCCCATGCTCTACAAGGTGGCCGCCGCCTGGGGCAGCCACGAGGGCTCGCTGGTGCTGTGGTGCCTGGTCATGACCGGCTTCGGCGGGGCGCTGGCGCTGGCGCGCGGCCTGCCGTTCGGGCTGAAGACCTCGAGCGTGGCGGTGCAGGGTGCGCTGTCGACCATGTTCCTGGCCTTCGCCGTCTTTACGTCGAACCCCTTTGCGCGGCTGGACCCGGCGCCGGTGCAGGGGGCGTCGCTGAACCCATTGTTGCAGGACCCGGCGCTCGCCTTCCATCCGCCGCTGCTCTACGCGGGCTATGTCGGGTTTTCGGTCTGTTTCTCGCTGGCGGTCGCCGCCCTGATCGAGAAGCGGGTCGATCCGGCCTGGGGCCGCTGGGTGCGGCCGTGGGCGCTGGCGTCCTGGGCTTTTCTGACGGTCGGCATCCTGCTGGGCTCCTTCTGGGCCTATTACGAACTGGGCTGGGGCGGCTGGTGGTTCTGGGACCCGGTGGAGAACGCCAGCTTCATGCCGTGGCTGGCGGGGGCGGCCCTGCTGCACTCGGCCATCGTCACCGAGCGGCGCGGGGCGCTGGCCGGATGGACGGTCTTCCTGGCTATTCTGGCCTTCACCTTCTCCATGCTGGGGGCGTTTCTGGTGCGCTCGGGCGTGCTGACCAGCGTCCACGCCTTCGCCGTCGATCCCGAGCGGGGCATGATGCTGCTGGCCATCCTCGGCGTGGCGGCGGGGGCGGCCTTCATCCTGTTCGCCTTCCGCGCGCCGGCGATCCGGTCGGGCGCGGCCTTTGCCCCGGTCAGCCGCGAAGGGGCGCTGGTGCTGAACAACCTCTTCCTGACGGCGGCGGCGGCGACGGTGCTGCTGGGGACGCTGTATCCGCTGATCCTTGAGGGGATTTCGGGGGCGACCATTTCGGTGGGGCCGCCCTATTTCAACGCCACCTTCACGCCGTTGATGGTGGTGGCCTGTCTGATCCTGCCCGCCGGGCCTCTGCTGGCGTGGAAGCGCGGCGACCTGAAGGGGGCCTTGCAGCGTCTGTGGCTGGCGGCGGGTCTGGCGGTCGTGGCGGCGTTCGCGGCCTTCCTGCTGTTCGAGCCGAAGAAGGCGCTGGCGGCGGCGGGACTGGGCGTCGGGGCCTGGCTGATCCTGGGGGCGCTGGCCGAGGTGGCGACGCGGACCAAGGCGTTCCGGGCGCCGTTGGCGGAGACCCTGCGTCGCGCCAAGGGCTTGCCGCTGGGCGCCTGGGGCATGACCTTGGCCCATGCGGGTCTGGGGGTCTTCATCCTGGGGGCCGTGGTCGAGACCAGCTTCAAGGCCGAGGCCGCAGCGGCGGTGCCTCTGGGCGGCGTGGTGGCGTCGGGGCCGTGGCGGGTGAGGCTTGACGCGGTCGAGGTGATCGAGGGCCCGAACTATCTGGCCGAGCAGGGGCGGCTGACGGTCATGCCGGTCGACGGGCGTGCGGTCGAGCGCGTCGTCACCGCCGAGCGGCGGTTCTTCCCGGCGGGCGGGCAGACGACGACCGAGGTGGGGCTCGACTTCCGCGGGCTGGACGACGTCTATGTGGTCATGGGCGAACGGGCGCGCGCGGACGACGGCCAGCAGGCCTGGACGGTGCGGGTCTATTACAATCCGTGGGCGCGGCTGATCTTCCTCGGCCCGATGATCATGGCCCTGGGCGGGGTGTTGTCCCTGATGGATCGGCGGCTACGGATAGGGGCCGGGTCGCGTCGCAACAAGGCGGAGGCCAAGGCGTGAGGCGGCTGGCTTCTCTGGTCGGGGCGCTGAGCCTGATGGCGGGCGCGGCGATGGCGGAGCCGCCCCCGGCGCCGGATCGGGCTCTGCCGGATGCGGCGCAGGAGGCGCGGGCGCGGGCCCTGTTCAGCGACATCCGCTGCGTCGTCTGCCAGCACGAGTCCATCGCCGACAGTCCGGCGGGCATCGCCGCCGACATGCGTCGTCTGGTCCGCGAGGAGATCGCGGCGGGCAAGAGCGATCAGGCGGTGCGTCAGGACCTGGTGCGGCGCTATGGCGACTATGTCCTGTTCCAGCCGCCGGTGCGGGCGGGGACCTGGCTGCTGTGGTTCGGACCGTTCGCCCTGGTGCTGGGGGCGGGGGCGGTGTTTGTGTGGCGGGCGCGGCGACGGCGGGTCGAGGTGCAGCCTCTGACGCCGGAAGAAGAGCGGGCGCTGGCGGAACTGACAGACCAGCCGGGCGACGCCGAGCGCTGAGTTCGGTCTCGTCTCATCTCCCGCTCATCCCGGCGTCCGCCGGGATGAGCGGGCAAGGGGGCGGCTCTCCAAAATGACAGGCTTCGCCGCGATCCTGACGCAAGCGCGCCTCACGGCGAACGCGGATCAGGAACAACCATTGCGGGGGCGTGCATTGGCTTTGGCCATGACGCCCTATATCCATGGGCTGACGGAGCTTTTGGAGCTCCAGATTTCACGACTGCAAGGACGACGATGCTGAAGCGCAAGGAGTTCATTCTGGGGGCGGCCGTGGGCCTGTCCTTCGCCGCTGTCGCCACGGCGGGCGGGGTTATCAGCTGGCCCGGCGCGCACGCCGCGCCGGCGGCCGCCCAGGCCGGACGGCTGGTGCCCTCGGCCGGGGCCGCGGGCCTGGCCTTCGCCCCGCCGCAGGGCGCGCCGCTGAGCTTCGCCGACATCTTCCAGCAGGTCGCGCCCGCCGTGGTGCAGATCGACGTCAAGACGCGGGTGCAACGCCCGGCCGGCATGTTGCAAATCCCCGGCTTCGGAGCCGTGCCCATCCCCGGCCAGCCGCGCGGCGGTTCGGGCGAAGAGGGCGAGGACGACAATTCGACCACGGCCCTGGGCGCCGGTTCCGGCTTCCTGATCTCGGCCGACGGTTTCATCGTCACCAACAACCACGTCGTCGAGAACGCCGAGGAGATCAACGTCAAGCTGAGCGACGGGCGCGAGCTGAAGGCCAAGTTGATCGGTCGGGACGAAGGCACTGATCTGGCCGTCATCAAGGTCGAGGGCGACGCCTTCCCCTTCGTCAGCTTCGAAGAAGCGGCCACGCCGCGCGTCGGCGACTGGGTCATCGCGGTCGGCAATCCCTTCGGTCTGGGCGGCACGGCCACGGCGGGCATCGTCTCGGCCATGTCGCGCGACATCGATCCGGCCGGCTACAACGAATATCTGCAGATCGACGCGGCCATCAACCGGGGCAACTCGGGCGGGCCGACCTTTGACATCTATGGCCGGGTGATCGGCGTGAACACGGCGATCTTCTCGCCGACGGGCGGTTCGGTCGGCATCGGCTTCGCCATCCCGGCGGCGACGGCCAAGAGCGTGACCGATAAGCTGATGCGCGGCGAGACGGTCGAGCGCGGCTATCTGGGTGTCCAGATCCAGTCGCTGTCGAGCGAGGCGGCGGCGGCCCTGGGCCTGCCCGAGACCACCAAGGGCGCCTATGTGGGTGATGTCACCGCCGACGGTCCCGCTGACAAGGCCGGGATGAAGGTCGAGGACATCGTCGTCAGCGTCAACGGCGACGCCATCGACAGTTCGACCGAACTGACGCGTCGCGTGGCCCGCGCCAAGGTCGGCGACGCCCTGCGGCTGGAAGTGCTGCGGGACGGTCGCCGTCAGACGTTGGAGGTTCGCGCCGGTCGTCGTCCGTCAGAAACGGAACTGCGCGCCGGTCTGGGCGAAGACGAGGGCGCCCAGGCGACGCCGTCGGCGCCCGTCGGCCAGGCTGTCGAAGGCATGACGGTCACCGGCATCACGCCCGCCCTGCGTCAGCGCTATTCCATCCCGGACGGCGTCAGCGGCGTGGTGGTCACAGCGGTGGAGCCGCGCTCCAAGGCCGGCCAGATCGGCATGCCGGCGGGCACCGTCATTCTGCGGGCCAATAACCGTACGGTTTCGTCGGCGGCCGAATTGAAGGCTGCGGTCGATGCGGCTCGGTTGGCAGAGCGGCCCGGCGTGCTGCTCTTGGTGCGGACGCCCAACGGCAACACCTCCATCGTTCTGGAGCTTTCCAAGTCTGAATAAGGCGTAACTCACGAGATCGGCGGCGATGCGCTAATATCGCCGCCGAATCTGTATTCAGGAGGGGTCCATGCGTATTCTGGTGGTTGAGGACGACGCTGAAGCGGCGACCGCAATGGTGCGAGGCCTGTCCGAGGCCGGGCACGAGGTGACGCACGCCGTGGACGGCGCCTTCGGCCTGCTGGAATCGCAAAAGGGCGGCTACGACGTCTATGTCGTGGACCGGATGATGCCGCGCCTGGACGGCGTCGGCATGGTGGAGATGATCCGCAAGGGCGGCGACCAGACGCCGGTCCTGTTCCTGTCGGCCCTGGGCGAGGTCGAGGATCGGGTCACGGGGCTGAAAGCCGGCGGTGACGACTATCTGGTCAAGCCCTACGCCTTCGCCGAGCTGATCGCCCGGGTCGAGGCCCTGGCGCGTCGTCGCGAGACGGGCGGGGTGCAGACCGTGCTCAAGGTCGGCGACCTGGAGATGAACCTGATCGCCCGCACGGTGCATCGCGGCGCGGCCGAGATCGACCTGCAGCCGCGCGAGTTCCAGCTGCTGGAGTTCCTGATGCGCCACGCGGGCCAGTCGGTGACGCGCACCATGCTGCTGGAGAAGGTCTGGGAATACCACTTCGACCCCCAGACCAACGTCATCGACGTCCACATCAGCCGCCTGCGCTCCAAGATCGACAAGGGTTTTGACCGGGCCATGCTGCAGACCGTGCGCGGCGCGGGGTATCGGCTGGAGGCGTAGGGCGCTTGCAACAGCATTCTCCCTCCCCGTTCGGGGAGGGTGGTCGCGTAGCGACCGGGTGGGGAGGGCATGGCGAAATGGCCATCGTCGCCAGAGCGCGAGCGATGCGGAAGGCGCTGACGCCGGCCGAGGCGCGTCTGTGGGTAGCCCTGCGCGCTTTGCGCGCCGAAGGTCTCCACTTCCGCAGACAGGCCCCGCTGAGAGGCTATATTCTCGACTTCGCCTGCGCTGATCGGTTCCTGATCGTCGAGGTCGATGGTTCGTCGCACGATGACGATGATCGGGCGCGCAGGGATCGAGTTCGAGACGCCGTATTGGCGAGAGAGGGATGGCGGACGCTGCGGTACACGAACCTTGCCGTTCGGGATGAGTTGGCAGCCGTAGTAGAGGACGTGCGGATGCATTGCCTTGCCCTCCCCACCCGCTCGGCGCTGCGCGCCGACCACCCTCCCCGGGACGGGGAGGGAGAACGCCAGCGCTCATGAAGCTGCCCTCCCTTTTCCGGCGGACGCCGTTTCGGCTGACGCTGCTGTTTCTGGCGCTGTTCGTGGCGACGGCCAGCGCGGTGCTGGCCTATGTCTATGTCGCCTCGGCGTCGGAGGCGCGGGCGCGAGCCGAGGCGGGGGTCAGGAGCGAGGTCGAGGCGCTGACGGCGGTCTATCGCACGCGCGGCGTGGACGCGCTGAACCAGGCCCTGGTGGACCGGACGCTGCGGGGCGGATCCTATCTCTATCTGCTGATGGACAGGGATCGGAAGACGATCACCGGCAATATCTCGACCTCGCCGCTGGAGGCGGGCGAGGTGGTGCAGGGCGGGCGCTGGGACGATTTCCGCCTGACCGACACCGACGAGGCGGGCAAGGTGCGGCGGCGTCAGGCGATCGGGGTGGAAATGCCCCTGTCGGGCGGCGAGCAGTTGTTCGTCGGCGAGGATATCGGCGACATCGAAGCCTATCTGGCGCGTCTGACCCAGGCCCTGTGGGGTGCCATGGTCATGGTTCTGGTGCTGGGCGTCGGCGGCGGTCTGTGGATCAGCCGTGGCGTCGAGCGGGCCATGGGCGGGCTGAACCAGGTGGTCACGGCGGTGCAGGAAGGCGACCTGAAGGCGCGGGCGCCGATCCGCCATTCCGGCGACGAACTGGACGAACTGGGCCAGGGGCTGAACACCATGCTGGATCGGCTGGAGGCTTCGATGGCCTCTATCCGCCACGCCGGGGACGCCATCGCCCATGACCTGCGCTCGCCGCTGACGCGGATGCGGGCCAAGCTGGAGGTGGCGCTGATCGACGCCGAGGCGGGCAAGGTGTCGGGCGTGGATGCCCTGGGCGTTGCGCTGGACGAGGCGGACCTGTTGCTGAAGACCTTCAACACCGTCCTGGCCATTGCCCGGTTGCAGGCCGGCGGGGCGCCTGATCCCAAGGTCTTCGACGCCGCCGAACTGGCCACCGACATGGCCGAACTGTACGAGCCGGCCAGCGAGGACAAGGGGCTGGAGTTCTCGGCCGAGATC
>Ga0265296_1004540_pt1 | contig 12017 bp, 13 predicted proteins | sample MunlanPumphouse1_FD_189073 | JGI IMG/M metagenome (GOLD analysis project Ga0265296, IMG submission 189073) | Groundwater microbial communities from a municipal landfill in Southern Ontario, Canada - Pumphouse #1 | ecosystem: Environmental > Aquatic > Deep subsurface > Groundwater | place... | reverse complement strand
ATCTACTCGATGACGGAGAGCGTCGAGATCGCCATGTGTGGGAAATACGTGCACCTGCACGACGCCTACAAGAGCATCGTCGAGTCGTTCACGCACGGGGGTGTGGCGAATGACGTTCACGTGAACATCAGATGGGTCGACACGGAGAAGGTCGAGCAGGACGGCCCCGAGGCGCATCTCGCCGGGGTTCACGGCGTCCTCGTTCCCGGCGGCTTCGGCGACCGCGGCATCGAGGGCAAGGTGTCGGCGATCAAATACGCCCGCGAAAACGGCATCCCCTTCCTCGGCATTTGCCTCGGCCTTCAGGTGGCCGTGATCGAGTTCGCGCGCAACGTGGCGGGCCTCAAAGGCGCGAACAGCTCAGAGTTCGACCAGGACAGCCCGCACCCCGTGATCGATCTCATGCTCGAACAGCGGAGCCGCACGATGATGGGGGGCACGATGCGCCTCGGCTCATATCCGTGCCGCATCACGGAGGGCTCGCTCGCGCATCGCCTCTACGGCGCGCTCGACACCGACGAGCGCCACCGCCATCGCTTCGAGGTCAACAACGCCTACCGCAAGGCTCTGACCGATGCCGGCATGGTCGTATCGGGCGTCTCCCCCGACGGCGAGCTCGTCGAGATGATGGAGCTCCCGGACCGGCCCTTCTTCATCGGCTGCCAGTTCCACCCCGAGCTCAAGTCCCGGCCCAACCGCGCGCACCCGCTCTTCAAGGGGCTCGTCGGCGCGGCGAAGGCGCACAAGCGGGAGCACGACACCGGGCAAGGGGAGCAGAGCGTGATCCACGGGGACGACTGGAGGGAGGAGCGGTGAATGGAAGCCCTTCGAATCGCCGGCCGCACGGCGGAGCTCGGTAAAACTCCCATCCTCATCGCCGGTCCTTGTGTTCTCGAGAATCTCGACGACGCCGAGCGCGTCGCGATGGAATGCGCGGAGGCGGCCGCGCGCGAGGGATTCTTCTATATCTTCAAGTCGAGCTACCTCAAGGACAATCGATCTTTTCTCGGTTCGTACACGGGTCCGGGCCTCGAGAAGGGGATCGAGATGCTCGCCGCGATCAAGGCGAAGGCGAAGGTGCCCGTTCTCACCGACGTGCATTGCCGCGAGGAAATTGCGAAGGTTGCCGAGATCGTCGATGTGATTCAGATTCCGGCGTTTCTCGTGCGGCAGACGCGCCTCGTCGTCGCGGCGGCGAAGACGGGCAAGGTCGTGAACCTCAAGAAAAGCCAGATGCTCTCCCCCGAGGAGATGGCGAACGCCGTCGAGAAGGCGCGTGCCTCGGGCGCGGGTGGCGTCATGGTCACGGAGCGCGGGACCTTCTTCGGGTACAACAATCTCGTCGTCGATTTCACGGCGTTCCCGCGGATGCGGCCGTTCGGCGTGCCGCTCATCTTCGACGCGACCCATTCGCTGCAGCTCCCCGGCGGCCTGGGAACACGATCGGGCGGCCGGCCGGAATACGTCTCTACCCTCGCGCGGGCGGCGGTCGCCTCCGGCTGCGACGGGCTCTTCATCGAAACCCACTTCGCGCCCCTCGACTGCAAATGCGACGCCGAGGCGATGCTGCCGCTCAAGGAGCTCAAGAAGCTCCTCGCCGAAACGAAGCGGCTCTTCGAGCTCGTGCGCGGGTTCGGGAAATAATCCGGACGATCCTGAATTCTTTTATTGACTGTATGTACGTTTGTGCATATAATTAGTATGTGCGGTACGAGTGGGACGGGTGGAAGGCACAGATCAATCTGGAGAAACACGGCGTCGAATTTGCCGACGCGACGGGTGTATTCCAGGATATCCATGCGATCATGGTATCTGATGAATCTCAAGGAGAGGACAGGTATACTACAATCGGAAGCGATGCCTATGGGCGTATTCTTGTCATCGTCCATGCGTGGCGGCGGCAGCATATTCGGATTATCTCGGCTCGAGTGGCGAATCGACGAGAGCGTCGACAATTCGAAGGTTGAATTATGAAGAAACACTATGATTTCAGCAAAGGTGTGCGGGGAGCCATCGATCCGTTGCCCCCCGGCAAGAGTCGCATAACCATAAGAATCGACGAAGAGATTCTGGACTGGTTTCGCGACAAGGCTGACGAGGCGGGAGGGGGCAACTACCAGACGATGATGAATGACGCCCTGCGCGAGTACATTCGCAAGTGCGATGACTCGATCGAGGATAAGCTGCGGCACGTCGTTCGGGAAGAGCTCGCGAGATACCGGACGAAGCGGCGAACAAAGTAGTTGATTTTGCCGGGGCGAATCCGCCATCCTTGATTGACCAATCCATGAAAGCGCGGGCAAGAATGGCAAAGAAGCAGGAAAATGTCGACGACATCGGGCGAGAGGTCATCGCCGCCGAGATCCTCGGGCTCGAGGAGCTGCGGCGTTCGATCGGCGCCGAGTTCAGGAAGGCAGTGGCACTTCTCCTCGACTGCCGGGGAAAAACGGTCGTCTGCGGCGTGGGCAAGTCGGGCATCGTCGCGCGCAAGATCGCCGCGACCCTGAGCAGCACGGGCACGCCCGCCGTCTATCTCCATCCCGGCGACGCGGTCCACGGCGACATGGGGATGATCACGAAGGACGATATCTTCCTCGCCGTGAGCAAGAGCGGCCAGAACGACGAGATCGCGAAGCTGCTCCCGTTTCTCAAGCGGATGAACGTCAGGATGATCGCGATCACGGCGAAGGCCGAAAGCCCCCTCGCCCGGGAGAGCGAGATCGTCCTTCTCACGATGGCGGAGAAAGAGGCCTGCCCGATGGACGTCGTGCCGACGACGAGCACGACGGCGGCCATGGTCCTCGGCGACGCCCTCGCCGTCGCGGCGTTCCAGAGCCGCAACTTCAGCAAGGAAGATTTCGCGAGACTCCATCCGAGCGGCGTCCTCGGGAAGCGCCTGAGCCTCACCGTCGGCGAGCTCATGCACAAGGGAGACGCGATGCCCCTTATCGGCGCGGATACGCTGCTTCGCGAGGCGCTCTTCGAGATCACGAACAAGAGGCTCGGCTGCGCCGGCATCACCGATGGGGAGGGGCGGCTCAAGGGCATCATCGTGGACGGCGATCTCAGGCGCATCCTCCTCAAGAACCCGCTCGCGCTCGAGATGAAGGTCTCCGGTCTCATGACCTCCCCGCCGCGCACCACGCGCGCTGCCGCTCTCGCGGTCGATGCACTGGCCGAGATGGAAATGGATCCGCGCGGCCCGGTAACCCAGCTTTTCGTCGTCGACGAGGCCGGTCATCCGGTCGGCGTTATCCATATTCACGACATCATCCGAGAGGGGCTGAAATAGAGCTCGGTCGACCTTTCAGGCGGATTTATCTGGAATTGTGATAATAACTTAGCCAGTATCATTCCCCTTGGGGCTTGATGATCCGCAGAACGGCCCCGGGATTCCTCCTAACTCCTTATTATTCCTTGAAGTTACTTATCATTCCCTATTGTTGCGACACTTTGGCATAATTGTTGCTTGACAGATGCAGATTCTTGGATTATAAAATGTAAGGTGAAGCGAAAGATACGAAGATGGGCAGCCTATCTTTTCATACAAGCGCTCATACTGTGCACGCGGATTATGCCGCGGCGCAGGGGGCTCGCGTTCTTCGCGTTTCTGGGCGCCGCCGCCTACCGGTTCTACCGGGAGGACCGGGAGCGCGCTCTCCGGAATCTCGCCCTCGCCTTTCCTCGGAGCGATCCGGTTATCATTTCCGCGATGGCGAGAGGATGCTTCACGGCTATCGCCCGAAACGCATACGACGCGTTGAGGCTCGCATATATACCGAAGGAGAAAATCCTCCGGCTTTGCACCGTCGAGGGAGAGGAGCACATGGCCGGCGTGCTTCGTTCGGGGAGAGGCGTCATCGGGGTGACGGGGCATATCGGATGCTGGGAGCTCCTGGCAGCTTATTTTTCGAGCAAGGGGTATCCGGTGAGCGTTATCTATAGGGACATGCGGGACCGAGGGCTCGAGTCCATGCTCGTGGGCATGAGGCGTCGCCACGGCGTCTCGTCGATCCCGCGCGGGGCGAGCGCGGTGTCCGCGTACAAGGTCCTCAAGCGCGGCGAGATACTGGCGTTGCTCATCGATCAGGATATCGACGTCGACGGGCTCTTCGTTCCGTTCTTCGGCGTTCCGGCGCATACGCCGCGCGGCGCCGCGGCGTTCGCGCTGAGGAGCGGCGCGGCTGTCGTGCCGATCGCGATTCACATGCAGCCCGACGGGAGCCATCGCGTCACGGTGTTACCCGAGCTCGCGAAGCCGTCCGCCGACCTCCCCGAGGGGGAGCGGATCGACGAGCTCACGAGGAGCTGCGCGCAGGCGGTCGAAGGGCTCATCAGGATATATCCGCAGCAATGGGTGTGGTTCCACGATCGTTGGAGAAAACGGGAAAAGGTCAATTGATATGGATCGCTTCAGAACAATGAGCCGCGGCGCGCTGATTCTCATGGCCCTGTGCCTGGCGGCGGCCGCCGTGTCCTGCCAGGGCCGAGACGGGGATAAGGGATCGATCGCGACGGCGGACGTTCCGGATCAGGAATTCTCCGACTTCACGACGGTCGAGAGCGATTCGGCGCTCGTTCGCTGGATTCTCAAATCCCCCGTCGCCCGCATCTACAACGCGCGGAGACTCCTCGTGACCGACGTGCCGCGTATCGAATTCTTCGACGAGTTCGGGCAGCTCGCTTCGATCCTCACATCCGACAAGGGAGAATATAACCAGGTCACGCACGATCTCACCGCGCTCGGGCACGTCGTGATCACGAGCGTCGAAGGCTACGTGCTTGAAACGGAAAGCCTCGTCTGGGTCGAGAAGCTGGGCGAGATACATTCTGAGGATTTCGTGAAATTTACGAGAGGCGCCGACGTTCTCACGGGCTACGGGCTTCGCGGAGACCCGGGGCTTCGCGACGTTGAGATCAAGCGGGACATCAAGGCGTATCTGCGGGACGAGGGCGGTTTGCTCAAGGAAGAGATCGAGAAGGATGCAAATTCGGGGGGTGCACGGGGTGAATGAAGCTCGACGTGAACCGTTGAGAAACGACGAGGAAACGGTGCCGGTGGCCGGCGGGAGCGACAGAGCGCCGTCGATTGACGGAACGGGTCTTGCCTGTGATCGCCTCCTCAAGGTCTACGGCAAACGCCGCGTCGTGAACGAGGTCTCGATCAAGGTCTCGAAGGGAGAGATTGTCGGCCTTCTCGGTCCGAACGGCGCCGGCAAGACCACCTGTTTCTACATCCTCGTCGGGATGATCCGCCCCGACGGGGGCTCGGTGAACCTCGACGGCGAGGAGATCACAAAGCTCCCCATGTACAAACGGGCGCGCAAAGGCATCGGTTACCTTCCCCAGGAGGCTTCGATATTCAGGCGGCTCTCGGTCGAGGACAACCTCATGGCGATTCTCGAGACGATTCCCCTTTCGAAGGGGGAGCGCACGCGAAGGCTCGAGGCGCTTCTCGAGGAGCTCGGCATCGCGCACCTGCGGAAGAGCTACGGTTACCAGCTCTCGGGAGGCGAGCGCCGAAGGGTCGAGATCACGCGATCGCTCGTCACGGAGCCCTCCTTCATGCTGCTCGACGAGCCGTTCGCGGGTATCGATCCGATCACCGTGCAGGACCTCCAGGGAATCGTGCGAAAGCTCAAGGAACGCGGCCTCGGCGTCCTCATAACCGATCATAACGTGCGCGAGACGCTCTCGATCACGGACCGCTCCTACATCATGTACGACGGAAAGATCTTGCGTTCGGGAACGGGCGATCAGCTCGCCGCCGACCCGGACATTCGCGAAATATATCTCGGCGAGGCGTTTCGACTCTAAATAAGAACAGGACGGCACTGCCATGGATATGAAAATCGGACTCAATATCGGGCTGCAGCAGCGTCTCGTGATGACGCCGAAGCTCCAGCAGGCGCTCAAGCTCCTGCAGATGCCGACCCTCGAATTGCAGCAGGTGCTCAAGCAGGAGGTCCTCCAGAATCCGCTCCTTGAGGAAATCGACGACGCGGACATGGAAGCGGACGAGGAAGAGCCCGCGACGGAAGAGCTCGCCGAGCGGAAAACCGAAGAACAGCAGGCCAAGCTTGCCGAGACCGAAGCGGAGAGCGAAGAGGCGAAGAAAGAGCGCGTCGAGTTCGACGACTACTTCGAGTCGAGCTACGGCCTGGGGGACGGCTTCGCGAACGAGGAGGAACGGGAGGATTTCGTCGAGCGCGTGCCCATCGCGAAGCAGAGCTTCGTCGAATATCTCATGAGCCAGATGAGACTCATCACGAAGGACGTGAAGACGCTCGAGGTCGGCGAGTACATCGTCGGGAGCCTCGACGATTCGGGCTACCTCACGGCCGGTCTCAGGGAGATCGCCGATTCGTGCCGCACGACCGAAGAGGAGGTGGAACGCGTGCTCAGGATGATCCAGGCCTTCGATCCGATCGGAGTCGGCGCGCGCAATCTCAAGGAGTGCCTCCTCATCCAGCTCACGGCCAAGGGCATGGGCGACACCCTCGCCGCGCGCATCGTTCGCGACCATTTCGAGGAATTCAAGCAGAAGAAATACCTGGACCTGAGCAAGGCGCTCAAGGTGTCCATGAAGGAGATACAGGAGGAGTCGCACGTCATCGGCAAGCTGAACCCGAAACCGGGCCTCGACATTCTCGTCGACGAGCCGAAATACGTCATCCCCGACCTCGTCGTCGATCTGGTCGGCGACCGGTACATCATCTCGCTCAACGACCGGAACATTCCCCGCCTCAGGATCAGCCAGTCGTACCGCGACGAACTCCAGCAGAACGTCGAGCTTGACACCGAGGCGAAGGATTTCATCCAGAGCCGCCTCAAGAACGCGAAATGGCTCATCCAGACGATCGAGCAGCGCCGGCGCACCATGATCAAGGTGATGGAGGCGATCGTCGAGGAGCAGAAAGAGTTCTTCGAGAAGGGAGCGGCGTTTCTCAGGCCGCTTACCCTCCAGCAAGTCGCGAGCAGGATCAACATGCATGAGTCGACCGTGAGCCGCGTGACGACGAACAAATACGTCCAGACGCCCCGCGGCGTCTACGAGCTCAAGTATTTCTTCAGTTCGAGCCTGAGCACCGAGGACGGCGACGAGGTTTCCGCGAAGAGCGCCAAGATGAAGATCAAGGGCATCATCGCCAAGGAGGATACGCGAAGACCCTTGAGCGACCAGAAGATCGCGGATATACTGAAGAAGGACGGTCTCATCATCGCGCGCCGGACCGTCGCGAAGTACCGGGAGCAGCTCGGCATACTTCCGGCCCGGCATCGAAAGCAGTATTGAACATAACCGAACGCAGGGTTATCGATAATACATGACTGTATCGACCAAGTCTCGCCGATCCGAGCGCCTTCCCAGCCGGCTGCAGAGGAGAATTCCGCTCCTCGGCGAATGCAGTCCTATCGAGAGCATCGTCCGCGGAAACAATCTTCACACGGTGTGCCGCGAAGCCCTGTGCCCGAACCGGACCGAATGCTACTCGCGGCGGCGGGCGACCTTTCTCATTCTCGGCGGCATTTGCACGCGCGGGTGCCGCTTCTGCGCGGTTTCGCGGGGCACGCCCGATCCCCCCGATCCGGGTGAGCCCATGCGGATCGTGCGGGCCGCGAGCGCGATGAATCTCGAAAACGTCATCGTGACGTCCGTCACCAGGGACGATCTGCGCGACGGGGGGGCAGGGGCCTTCGCCGACACGGTGCGCGCGCTCAAGCGCATCGAGAAGCCGCCCGTCGTCGAGGTTCTCGTCCCCGATTTCGGCGGCAGCCTCGAGTCGCTCGCGGCGGTTCTCGCCGCGGGCCCCGAGATTCTCGCTCACAACATCGAAACGGTCCGCCGTCTCTACACGAAAGCGCGCAAGGGCGCCGATTACGACAGATCGCTGTTTCTTCTTTCGGAATCGAAACTGATTCGTCCGGAGGTGATCACGAAGTCTTCATTGATGCTCGGACTGGGTGAAACGACCGAAGAGGTGCTGGAAGCCTTTCGGGATCTGAGACGTTCGTCGGTCGACTGCCTGACGGTCGGCCAGTATTTGCGTCCGGGAATCGAGCAGATCCGCGTTCGGAGCTATATCCCGCCCGAACGCTTCGACTGGTTCCGGGATGAGGCGCTCGCCATGGGTTTCCGCGACGTGGCCGCCGGGCCGCTCGTGCGGAGCTCGTACCAGGAGGTCCGTCTCGGTCTCCAGTAGGGATAACGGCAGAGTGAAGGGTAGAAGATGCGAGGAGGTATCGAATGAAGCTCACGACCACGGCACGGCATTTCGAAGCGACTCCCGAGCTCGTCACGTTCGCCGAGAGCAAGATACTGAAACTGAAGCGGTTCTGGGACCAGATACTCCACGCCGAAGCGATCATGTCGGTGGAGAAATTTCGCCACATCGCCGAGATCAAGGTCCACGTGAACGGCCACGACTTTTCCGCCAAGGAAGAATCCGACGACATGTACGCCTCGATCGAGAAGTCGGTGAAGAATCTTGAAAAGCAGATGAAGAAGATCAAGGGCAAGCTCGTTCTCAACGCCCACGGGCACCGCAAGGGCGTCTACAAATCGGAAACCCGCGAAAAGGTGATCGGCTCGGCGAGCGTCGGCTCGGTCAAGGGGCTCGAGATCATCGAGGAGGTTGCGCACGGTATTCGCGAGGTGAGCGTCGAGACGGCGATCGTTCTGATGGAAGACGAAGAGCACAACTTTATGCTGTTCAACAACACCGAATCGGGTAAACTGAGCATCGTGTACCGACGGGCCGATGGAAATTACGGATTGCTCGAGAAATTCTAGGACGGTTACGAATCCCAGGCGGTGAATATGGAGGATTCTCTTCGCTACGTGTACCCGGTCGATCAGTTCTATAACGAATGCAAGGATGAGTTCAAGCTCGAGGTGCTGACGCCGAGCCTCGCGAGCCCCTTGCAGATCACGGTGCCCGATATACACCGGCCCGCGTTCGCGCTCACCGGATTCATGGAGTTCTTTCTCCACGAGCGGATCCAGCTCATCGGCGAGACCGAGACGGTGTACCTGTCGTCGCTCAACCAGGTTCAGCAGCGCGACGCCATGATGAGGCTCTTCTCGAAGCCCCTGTGCTGCATCATCATGACGAAAGGGCTCGAGCCGATTCCGGACCTCGTTCCGTTCGCGACCGAGCACGGCATTCCGGTGATCCGCACGGCGCTCCCGACGACGCCGTTCCTCCACATGCTCGCCGATCATCTCGAGGACGTTTTCGCGCCGCGCATGTCGGTTCACGCCTCTCTCGTCGACGTGTACGGAGTCGGACTCCTGATCTCGGGGCAGAGCGGAATCGGCAAGAGCGAGATAGCGCTCGACCTCGTCGAGCGGGGGCACCGGCTCGTCGCCGACGACGTCGTCGAAATCATCGGGCGAGGCAACGTGATCATCGGGAAGGGCTCCGAGCACCTGCGGCATTTCATGGAGATCCGCGGCATCGGGATCATCAACGTCATGGACATCTTCGGCATTCGCGCGGTGCGCGTTCAAAAGCGCATCGAGGTCGAGGTGCGCCTCGAGGTCTGGGATCCGAAGAAGGATTGGGACCGGCTCGGCCTCGACGAGAAATACGTCGACATCCTCGGAACAAAGATCCGGCAGGTCGTGATACCGATCTATCCGGGCAAGAATATCACGGTTATCGCGGAAAGCATTTCCCTCAACCACATGCTCAAGGTGTACGGCATCGATGCCGCGAAACGGTTCAACAAACAACTCATCGACATGATGGAGAGCGATCGCAAGACCAGGCGATACCTCAAGTACGATACGGAATGAGCGACGAAAAATACAGCGAACGCACGGCGGGGATCGTCGTCACGCACGGGAAGCTCGCCGAGGAGCTCGTTCGCACGACGGAGCTCATCGTCGGCGCGCAGGAGGATCTCTACGCCGTTTCGGGCTCCGATCTCTGCGACGAGAGCGTCATCGACAGGATACGCGAGATCCTCGCGCGGCGGGAAGACGCGCACGTGATTGTATTTGTCGACTACTTCGGCGGCTCCTGCTGCATCAACAGCGTTCGCGCGGTCGAGGGAGAGACGGGGATCAAGGTCATGAGCGGCGTCAATCTGCCCGTCCTGCTCGCCTTCGCGACGAAGCGGGGCACGATGCCGTTCGATGAGATGATCGAGCACCTCATCCGCCGCGGCCGCGAGAGCCTGAAGGTGATCGATCTATGATCGTGCTGTTCAGGATCGACGATCGACTCATCCACGGACAGGTCGTTCTCGGATGGGGGACCGTTCTCAAGCCCGATCGGATCATTCTCGCGGATGACCTCGTCGCCTCGAACGAATGGGAGCGGGATCTCTACGCCTCGGCGGCGCCTCCCGAGATCAAGGTTTCGATACTCGCCCTTACCGAAGCGGCGGCGCAGCTCAAGGCCGGAGTCTTCGAGGGGGAAAAGGTGATTCTCCTCGTGAAGCATCCGAGGAGCGTTCTTTCCCTCATGGACCTTGGGCTTCCCGTGAGCGAAGTCAACGTCGGCGGAATCCATTACCGCGAGGGAAGGGAAAAGGTCCTCGAGAACGTATACCTCGACGCCGAGGAGCGGAGCATCATGCGAGAGCTCGTGAAGCGAGGGGTGACGCTCGACGGGAGGGCGCTTCCATCGAGCAAGACGGTGACGCTCAATTCCCGGGTCGTGTAGTCGCTTGTAATGGGTCGTGTAGCCGCCGTTTTGAAAGGAGCGCCTGAGCGACCATGAATCCCGTTTTTTCCGCATCGCTCCTCGCCGGCGCGCTCGCGTCGGATAACCGGTCCTCGCTCCGGCTCATGGTCTCCCAACCCGTATGCGGCGGGCTGCTGGCGGGATTCGTGCTCGGAAGCCCGCGCGAAGGCCTTCTCGCCGGAGCTGTTCTCCAGATGCTGTTTCTCGGCATGATCCCGGTGCGTGGAATCGGCATGAGCGACCTCGCGCTCGGGGGTGTGGCCGTCTCGTCGCTCTATATTCTCGCCCTGCGGTCGGCGGCCGTCGATCCCGCGGCAAAGGGGCTCGTGCTCCTCCTTTCGCTCGCCGCGTCTCTCGGCGTCGCGGCGGCGGGACGCTGCGTGTACCGTTTCTGGGAGAGCAGGTCGCACGTTTTCACCGACGCGGCTCTCCGGCTCGTCGGCAGGGGGCGTTTCGCTCTCGCCTCCGCGCTCCATTTCTCGACCCTGGCGATACATTTCGCCGTCGGCTTCGCCGTCATGGCGGCGGTCGTGGTCGCGGGCGTGCCGGCCGTCGCGGGGATCGTCGGGGCCATAGGAGGAACATGGGCCGAGCCGCTCGCGGAGCTACCGGTGTTGCTGCCGTTCATCGGAGCGGGCTCGCTCCTCGCGCTCAATCTCGGGAGAGTGCGCGGTTTTCTGTTCCTGGCCGGATTCTGCACCGTGATGCTGGTGCTGGTGTTCAGGAGCTGATATGGAGAAGGATCGTCCGCGCGAAGGTATCTGGATCGAGACGGCCGATGCGCCCCCCGCCCGGCGCCGGTCGCGCGCGGCGTTTGTAAAGGAGCACGGCAGCGCGATCTGGAGGCTCTTTTTCATCCAGAGCTCCCGCAACGAGCGGACGCTCGACGGACTCGGATTCTTCTCGATCGTCGCACCGTTCATATCGAAATGCTCCCGGCCCGGGGAGGACGCGAAGGCCTTCGCGCGCCGCCACCTCGGGTATTTCAACGCGGGGCTTTACCTCTCGTCCGCCGTCGCGGGGGTCGTCGTCAACATGGAGCAGAGACGCGCTCGCGGCGAACCGGTCGCCGTGGAGCGGATCGAGAGCGTCAAGGCGGCCCTTTCATCCGCCCTCGCCGCCCGCGCCAATTATTTTTTCGACGCGCTCCTCGTCCCCCTCGGATTGACAATCGCGAGCATATCTGCTATGTATGGCTCGTATGCCGGACTGATAGCCTTCCTCGTGCTCTACAATTTCTATCACTTCCAATCCCGGATTGGCGGATACTGCAAAGGTGCCGAGTTGGGTGAGGGTGTGGGAGGGGCGTTCGTCGCCCGGCTC
>Ga0265296_1004539_pt1 | contig 12020 bp, 11 predicted proteins | sample MunlanPumphouse1_FD_189073 | JGI IMG/M metagenome (GOLD analysis project Ga0265296, IMG submission 189073) | Groundwater microbial communities from a municipal landfill in Southern Ontario, Canada - Pumphouse #1 | ecosystem: Environmental > Aquatic > Deep subsurface > Groundwater | place... | reverse complement strand
TATTTTCCATTTCTTCTTTAGCATTTTCAAAATCTTGTCTAACTACTGAACGCCCTAATAAATCTTCTACAGATATTTCTTTAATTTGATTATAATTTACTTTACCATTTATTATTTCAGATAATCTGGGAATTATTTTTATTTTAACAGGATATTTAGAACATATTGAAAATATTTTTCTTATTAATTGTCCTGAACTTGAAGGGATGGCTATAAGAACAGTGTTTATATTTTGATATTTTATGATTGAAGGAATTTGGTTAATTTTCCCAATAACTTGTTTATTTTTAATAAATTTCCCTTGAATTTCATCATTATCATCTATAAATCCAATTATATCATAATCATAGGATTTTTTGTTATGTAATAATTCTTCAAGTAATTCTTCTCCTGCTCCACCAGCTCCAATTATAATTGTTTTTTCTTTATTCATTTTTTACTCTTTTGTATATCAATTCAACTTTTCTACCCGATCCGGTAACTAATATTTTCTTCATATTTCTTTATTATCCCTTTATTCTTACATCAATAAAATATCCATACTTTTTCCAATTTATATCTTCAAATTCGTCTTCTGGTATCTTTGTAATTTCAAGAGACTGTATTTGATCCCGAAGTGATTGAAATAGCTTTCTATAATTGTAAATCCAATGATTTGTGAATTTTCCTTTTGACAATTCGGGATCGTGCCATTCGAGTATGAGAACCCTCCTTGATGCAACTCTTACCATTTCTGATAAAACTTTATTGATTTTTTTGGGATCAATATAGATTAGTACTGCAAATACAAATACCAGATCGAAGCATTGATCATCAAAATCAAGTCGCTCGGCCTTTCCTTCAAATAAAGTGACATTATTTAATCCTTCCTTTTTGAATAAATCATTCCCAATTAGAACTGCTTCAGGGCTAATGTCTACTCCTATCAGTTTTGCATCAGGAAAGGATTTTGCTATCATTCTTAAGTTCCGCCCCTCTTTTGATCCAACTTCTAAAACAGTGTTAAACTCATCAGTTCTAATTTCTTCCAGAAGATATAGGCGATCTTCAGCATAGAATTCTTTAAATAAATTCGACTTACCTCTTTTATATTTATAATACCAGTACCTTTGATCTATTTTTGTACCGAAAATAAATCTTGAAATACTTCTTATTTTTGTTTTAATTCCTAAATGCATGTTCTGACCCAATCAATTATAATTTAACTACTTACAAATTACATTTCTTTAATATTTGCTTCGATCATTTTCCATAAAGAAAGTAACACTCGAGGACAAAAAGACACTAGTAAATAAAATATCCTATAGTACTTACTGGCTTATATTTTAATGATTTTTTAAATATTTTATTGCTACATCTCTTTTATTATTATTCAAATATACTTTTTTAATACGAACGTAAAAAATTTCATTTTCATTAGTCCGGATGGAGTTGCGTATTTTCTCAGTTTCTAAATAGATTTCCTTGTTCATTTTTCCATTATTAAAATAATCTATCCTTAACTCCAATAATATATTTAATTATCTTAATATATTTCTGCAAAACAATTATTGTAAAAACATCACCACTATATTTAATACTGGGATAATTATAAAGTTCTAACATAATGTTATTTCTAATTTCTTCGAACACGAATGATTCTCGCTAATATTTTTAAAAATAGTATGATATACCAATAAAATACATTTTTTGATCCATAATAAAATAATTTTTGTTTAAGACGAACTTCATCTGTTAAACTTTTATATTTTTGTAGATTTATATAGGCTACTTTACTGAAAATTCTATTTCTCATTAAAAATCCACATTTTAATAGCTCATAATGATAATTATAATCAACTATCCGTTTAGTCTTTTCTGAACATCCATATTTATCAATATAACATATTCTTTGCTCATAATCTTCTTTAACAGTATTCAATACTTTTTGTAAGTCTTTGCTATGACTTGCTGATTCTTCCAACAATCTGTAAGTTGCCATTGGTTCACCTATATAGTGAATCTTTCCATATCGCGATATAGCCAACCACATAGGAAGATCGCCGGATAGAAACCCTTTTTTTTCAAATAACTCAAAATCTGCAACCTTTTTCAATACATCTGCCCTAGCACAGACCGTAAGTGTTGCTATCGGATTGTTAATTAATATATCTTCAAAAATCTCACCTGTTGGTACGATTTTATTTTTTTTTCTATTCACCGAGCGGTATAATTTATTTTTTTTATCAATTAATACATTATAGTCGCTATGCACTAAGCAATAATCAGGATTAGCCTCCAAAAAATCCACCTGCTTTTGCAACTTGTATGGGTCTGTCCAGTAGTCGTCGGCTTCACAGAGGGCGATGTATTTCCCTTGGCAGGCATTTAGGGTTCTAATGAAATTTTGAATTGCTCCAATATTTTTTTCAGATGTAATAACTCGAATTATTTCAGAATATTTTTTTGCATAATCAAAAACAATTTCCCTTGTTCCATCTGCGCTGTAATCTTCTCCAATTACTATTTCAATAGGGAAATTTGTTTTTTGCATTAAAAAACTGTCTAATGCATCTCTGATGAATTTTTCATGGTTATAAGTAATACATGCAATGCTCACCAGGGGGTTTATCATATAAGTCTACTAGAAAATATTTCTTTCACTAAAAAATTTCTAATTGAAAATCAATATTGTATTAGTATTATAATAATACAAAAAGCATCCATATCAGTATTCTTATTTTTTTCTGAAAATATCAAAATAATCCGCCATTTAGATTAATAGAAGTCCCTGTAATATAATCTGTTTCAATAAGATAAAGGATCGTCCTGTAAATGTCGATCGGGTGTCCAAAATTCCCTGCTGGTATTTTAGAAATAATAACCTCCTTAAATTCATTAGGAATATCCTGTATCATTCCAATATCAAAATAACCGAGGTTTATTACATTGCAAGTGATACCTTTCTTTACGTTTTCTATTGCTACCGTCTTAGTTAAACCCCAGATTGCTGCCTTTGAAGCTGAATAAGCACTGGTTCCGAGTACTCCAATTTGCGGGACAACAGAAGAAATATTTATTATTCTTCCAAAGCCATTTTCACGCATGGTAGGCAATATTTCCTTAATGCAATAGTAAGATCCTAGAAGATTTATATTAATTACCCTTCTCCATTTTGCAGCATCTGATTTATGTGTAAAAGCATTATAATTAATTCCAGCGCAGTTGATAAGAACTATTTTATCATTAATTTTTATTGGTAATGATCTAATCCAATCATTCACTTCTGATTCATTTTCAACATTTACTTTATTGATGTGAAAATCATCAAATGGCTTAGGCTTAGTGTTGTTAAAGGTTCCATAAACGACATTTCCTGATTCTATAAATCGTTCGGCAAGATAATTACCAATTCCTTTTGACGATCCGGTTATTAATATTTTCATATTATTATGCTTAGATTATTTGCTCCATTTAATAATTGACGCACCCCAAGTCCAACCCGCACCAATAGCAACAAATAGTATAATATTTCCATTTTTTAATTTTCCTGCTCTATTTACTTCATCAAGTAATATGGGTATAGTGCCACCCGATGTATTTGCATATTTATCCATATTTGTCATTACTTTCTCAAAAGGCAAACCGACTATCTCAGCAGTTTTCTTTAAAATGCCAATACTTGGTTGATGAGGTATCATATAATCAATATCATTCACTGTTAATCCCGTATCTTCTAAAACTTTCATGATGGCTAGTGGTAATAGGCTCGTAGCGCTATTAAACACTTCTTTCCCATTCATCTGAAAATAGTGTAATCTTTCCTCAACAGTTTTTATACTAGCTGGTTTTTCGGAGCCACCTGCAGGAACTGTAAAGTTATATTTTCCTCTCCCATCTGAATATAATCTAAATGCTAAGAATCCTTCGTCACTATTTGCGTGCGACAGAACAGCTGCTCCTGCACCATCGCCAAAAAACACACAATCTCTTTTAGTCCAATCTGTGATTTTTGAAAATGTATCAGCTCCAATAACTAGTACATTATCATATACTCCACTCGCAATATATTGAGATGCTACCGACATTCCAAATAAAAATCCTGAGCAGACGGCAGCAATATCGAATGCTACTGAGTTATACGCTTTCAATTTATCTTGCACAAAACATGCAGTTGATGGAGCAAGACGATCAGGAGTTGATGTCGCTACGATAATTAGTTCAATATCTTCAGGTTTTAATTTTGCATTAATTATTGCATTTCTCCCCGCTTGATAGGCAAGATCACTAGTAGCTTGATGATCACTGGCTATGTGTCTCTCTTTTATTCCAAGTGTACTTTCAACCCATTGTGCATTTGTACTTACAATATCTTCTAAAAATTTATTAGTATATATTATTTCAGGTAAATATGAACCTGTCCCAATAATTTTAACATTTCTTACAAATTGTTTCATAATTCCCCATTATTTAATATTTCGTTTTCAAAACTAATAATTATTTCTTTTTTTCTGCTTTTAATAAATTTAGCAGGTACCCCGGCAAATATTGACCATTCCAAAATATCGCCTTTTGCTAATGACATTGCTCCAACTACTGCACCCTCCCTTAGAATTGTATTAGGTAGAACTACTGAGCTGGCACCGATTAATGCATGCTTCATTAACTCAACTTTACCACTTTCAACTTTCCTATATTCATCCGGAATACAAGGGCCTGTTAATGCATCCCCTAAATAGTCATCTGAGGCTGAATATATCGTAACTTTCGACGATAAACCAGCAAAGTCATATATTTCAATTCCCCCACTGCCAAATAAAGCAGAAAATGAAGCAATATGCACATAAGATCCAATATCAATATTTCCACTTAAAATACAAAAATCATCTATTCTTACGTTATTTCCTAAAGAAATATTTTTAACTCCATAAAATCGAGCGAACTGGCTAACCTTAACGTTTCTTCCTAAGGATTTAAAACCGATTTCCTTTAGTTCTTGTTCTGAATAAAATGATGTTCTATTATTTTGTTGCATTTCTAATTATATCCGTAATTTTTATTATAATTTCATTACTAAGATCTGAATAAAGCGGTAAACAGATTACCTGTTCCGCAATTCTTTCTGCAACTGGCAAATTTTCAGATTTAGCAGATTCTAAACCTTTATATGTCGGAAATTGACTAATTACGGGATAAAAATATCGCCTTCCAAAAATGTTGTGCTTTTTCAATTTATTGTAAACTTCATCCCTCGTTTTGCCAAATTTTTCCTTATCAATTAAAATTGGGAAATAGGAATAACAATTTCTCACTCTTGGCAAATCATCTAGGTAAATTAATCCTTCAATACCTTTTAACCCCTTCCGGTATTGTTCGGCAACTTGCTTCCGTTTTTCGATCACGCCATCGATATATTTCAATTGTAATAATCCCATTGCCGCTTGCACTTCATTCATTTTAGCGTTTATTCCGGGAGCAACTACTGTAGTTTCATCCGTGAATCCAAAGTTTTTCAAGTTATCAATGCGTTTTTTAGTGGCTTCGTCATGACATATTATTGCACCGCCTTCAAAAGTATTGTACACCTTAGTAGCATGAAAACTCATTACAGAAAGATCGCCATAGTTTAAAACCGGAATACCATTTATAGTTACACCAAAAGTATGGCAAGCGTCATATATTACCTTTAATCCATAGGTGGCGGCAATTTTATGAATGCGCTCAACATAACAAGGATTACCATATACATGTACCGGAAGAATAGCGGTAGTTTTGGGAGTAATTGCCGCTTCGATCTTATCAGGATCAATATTGAAATAATCTGGTTCAATATCGACAAATACAGGTTTAATCCCATTCCACCAAAGTGCGTGGGTAGTTGCGACAAAACTAAACGGTGTAGTTATTACCTCACCGGTAATCCTTAGTGCTTGAAGTGCAGTGATTAGAGCAAGTGTGCCATTGCAAAAAAGGGAGATATATTTTACACCAAGGTATTCACATAGTGCTTGTTCTAATTTTTGGTGAAATGGTCCGTTGTTAGTCAGCCATTTGTTATTCCACATTTCTTCCAGATAGGGTATAAATTCCTTAAGGGGGGGAAGAAATGGTTGAGTTACGTTAATATTTTTCATATTTTTACTTTACAATTTTATCCACTCTTTGGGTACTAAGTTTCCTTTTTCGTACATCTTCTGATATGATTTTACTTTATACCATATCTTAGGAGCAATCACAATTTTATCTGGATTCTCATTGAGCCAGGCACTCCACCAGGAAAATGTGCTATTTGCAATTATATCGTGTTTACAATTCTTCATAAGGTCAAAATCCTTATAGCCTTCGCTATTCTTTACAATAATTATTTGAACTTTATGCGTAATATTATTTTCTACCCAATCATAATCATCTGTAAAAATAAAAAATTGTGGATTATCAACGATAGAGCATATTCTTTGGATAGCATTCTCATAATATTCTATTGAACAAACTGGAAAAAGTCTTTTTGCCCCTTCAACATTTAAATAGTCACCCCTGCGAATATGAATGGATACTGAATTAACGTTCATTATTTTATTTTTTATTGCTAAGTTTTTATCGTCTAATTGCTTTCTAAGAGTAAATTCTTTTCTGACAGTGCGCGCAATATCTTTAAAATACTCTTCATTACCCCAATATCCATCAATATAAGTATTGTCTGAGACTTTATATATTAAAGGATCAAAACCCTTTTTAGGTTGTTTCACAACTCTTCTTCTATGATTTGGTAATACTTTATCTATAAATTTTAATGCAAGTCCTGACAACCCTCTTTCAAATTTGCCATAGATGAATTGGTTTACTTCTTCGGGTGAAGCAATGTTTTCAATGATATTAAAATGATTCAATTCATAATGTCGGTTATAGACTTTGTCATTATCAAAATGTGATATATCAAACTTTACCTGTATGTTTTTCATTAATGATAATTTTCGTGCAAAAGCATATTGAAACATTTGGTTGCCTAAGCCGCCTTTGAGTTTAACTATGATCATCAGTTTTTCCCATTTTGATCTGAATGTAATCGTACATCTTTTTCCATTCCTCACGGTGAATGATTGTTGCAACAAGCCCTACTGAAATAATAACTAATGTAATACGCAATATTATCATTTTGTCAGATGATAATATAGATCCTATAAGTGTTACAGCTGCAATTAAGAATAATTGTATTACATTGTGATTGAACCTTAAACCTATACGATTTCTTAAATACAACCAGTTCAAAAAACCACCCGATAATCCTCCCAAAATAGATCCAATACCCAGGGCGCCAATTCCATAATTGCCAATTAAAAGAACCGATACAGCCACACTTAAAGAATGCATTATTATACAAGACGTTGCATGCATTTTCAGTTTTGCCATACCTACAATAGTAGATTGAAATACACCGCCAACACTGGCTAAAAACTGTCCTATCACAAATAAAAAGAACACTGAGGATAATGGAGTAAACTCAGAACTATAAAGTATCAAAATCGCCCATTTTCCAAATAATATTGCCATCACAGATATTGGAATAATGAACATTAACATAAAACGCAGGTATTCATTTATTTTCTGACATCTATGCCTGTTATCCATAACTTCCGACATCTTAGGGAAGAAATAAAAATCTGCGCCTCTATTAACAATTCCTAAATATCCTATTAGACTGACAGCTGCTTGAAACAACCCAACTGAAGCAATATCCATGTTATGCATTATGATGAAACGCTGGAGATATTGACCGCCAAGATTAACTGCCGCTAACATTAGATTTACGCTACCAAAAGACAACAATAAACGGATTATCGGTTCTTGCCAGGAAAATGTTTTTAGACGTAACCCATCTTTTCGTTTAATCCCCCAATAGAGAATACAAACTGCAAATATTACATCAGCCAATAGACTTAAAAAGAAACCAGTCAATCCCAAAAACCATACAAGAATTAATGTAAATAATAGATTTAATACGGCAATACCCCAGCGACTAATTACTACTTCTCTAACTCTCCGGGAACCCTGCAACACTCCTAAAAGTACAGGTCTAATCGATATACCAATAAATGCAGCACAGAAAATCAGATAGTAGATTTCGTTCACGTCACTAGATAAAAAGGTATTGATAAACCATTTTCGCCATATTACTAGTATAATCGTAAGAAATATACTTATTCCTCCAACTATAATTGTGGAAATACTGAAAATACTATTTAAACTATCTTTATCGTTTTTTCCGTGATATTCAGAAATATATTTAATAGTTCCTGTCACCATCCATGTACCGGCAAATACAGCTATCATCATAAAGAATGAATTTAATAGTCCAAAAATACCAAAGCCCACCGGGCCAATTGTGACAGCTAAATATTTATTACGTGCTAGGGCAACAAACATAAGTAGAACCTCAGTTGAGCCAATGGCGGCTGTGGTTTTTAGAAGTGCACGCATGTTACTAACTTTTATTATGTTTCACAGATGATTTAGCAAACTTTGGATTCAATGAAATATGTCTCAAAAAAAACTGCTTCGTTCCGTTCTCAAAAAATGAAGGAACTGGAAAAGATCAATTATTCATTTTTTGGGTTAAAAATATTGCCAACCCCATTTCAATAGTTATAAAAGAAGTTGCTGATATAGGGCTACCTGCATAATTAATAAAAGAGGTATTTAAATAGATAACCCAGGAGGATAATGCCAATATAATCCCACCCAGTAAGATCTTCTTAGAATATTCTAAGCCACTCCATTTCTTTAACGTAAAGGAATATATATGATAAAAACAACCTAAAAAGCCGATTAAAGCTGCAAGGCCGGCAGTAGACCAAATAGCGAGAAGTCCCTGATGTACGGAATTCACCCCTGCAGTGCCACCAATGCCAACATTGTCCCAATTTTGATATGTCCCTTTTCCGAATCCTACAAAAAAGTTTGGAAATTCAGTTAATAGCCTTTTAAGTGTATACCAAGCGCCTTCAAAACGACCATGAACATTTGCGATACCAAAAAAACGACTATCAAAATAAAACTCTCTGGCTGTTAAATAAAAAAATAATTCATCTCCAAAAACAGAGACTATCATCACAATAATGGCAATTGCAACTAAGGCAAAAGAAGTTCTGTCCTTTTTATTTAATAAAAACAGATATCCCAAGATTGGTAAAACAGAAATGTATGCGCCCCTGGTCATAGTCATTGCTAATTGCATGACGAAGAAAACGAATAACACTCCAAGAAAAATACGTTTGAACCAGTTAGATTCGAGGAATAGAAGCATTGGAATCAAACAAAGGGCTGAAGCTAAGACTGCACCATAGAAAGAGATAGCATTAGAAGCGAGTCGGAAGGTGCCTAAAGACCCCTCCACACTCTGTTGAGTAGTAACTGTTAGCAAAGAACTAATTGTTACCGCAATTATGATACCCCAAAGTATTTTTATTACATCATCCTCGGTCTTAACAGACGCTATAACCAATAATATCAATAAAAATTGAGGTACAACAACCAAATACGCTAAAGGAATCGCTTTGAAAAAGGATGTGAAAAAAAATTGACAAAATATCCCGGAAACTACCAATAATTTATACCATTGAATTGAGGGAAGATTCCAACCAACACCTTTCCACCGAAAGCCATATCTGAAAACCGCGTACACCATAAAAAATGGCACTAAAAGTTCTAAACCTCCGATTCCTACTGGAGTTCCATACCAACTTGTATAACCAGGAAGACTAAAAAAATTGGCTGAGCGAGTAATTAAAGGAAATAAGGACACGACCACAGCAGTAAAAGTTGACAGTGAAGCATGAAATAATAAATGAATCATAAAAAAAGGTACAACAATGATAGCAACAAAAGCTATAATTACATTTATTTCGCCGCCATAAGTTGCCGCTGACCGTTCTATAAGCTTATCGCTTAAAGATATGAAATAGGGCATTAAACAAATACATAAAAGACTGCATAAAACAATAACAGCAAGTTGAAACCTATTTTTCTTAATATACTTAATATACCGTTGCTCTCGCATAAATACCTTTGCCTGCAAACCATAGTCTCTCAACATTCTAATTTTATTTACAATATTTCAGAGAATTTATAATTCCTTATTCTTAATCCAACTTTTGTATTCCAACCTAGCTTATTCAACCTTTCTACATCAAGCAGTTTTTGCGGCGTTCCCCGTAGAAATAAGATTAAACCCCTGTAAAATATGCTTCGCATTTAAAAGGGTAAACATTTCACGGGGTAAACCATCCGGTTTAGATGAATCCCATTTAAATTCGCCTTTAAATCCGACGATATTTTTTATCACTCCCGCCAATTCTCTTATAGTCAGATCTTTTCCTGTACCGATATTAATAAATTCGACGATATCTTTGGCATTATAATTGTTCATAAGAAAAAGTATAGCGTCGGCGAGGTAGTAAATGTAGAGGAAATTCGCTTTTTTAAGTAATGTACACTATGAGAATATTATACAAATAATCCAAATTCTCTTTTAAATCAGTCGAATTATTCCCAATAAAAAAACCGTTTTCATGAATATTATCTGCGTTTTTCAATTTATCATATATTCCATAATCAAAATATCTTATAACTGGATTTCGGGTAAAATTACCTGTAACAATAGGACGAACTTCAATACCATTATTCATTAATTCTTCTATTATAAGATTTCGTTTTCCCTCTAGTTCATTAGCCAATATTAGTGCAAAACCAAACCATGAGCTTTCTCCGATTTCCTTCTGTATTTTAATATTTTGTCTATTTCCAAAAACATTTTTTAAATAAGACGCATTAATACGTCTTGTCTTTATTATTTCATCAATTTTATCAATTTGCTTAATACCAATTGCTGCTTCAATCTCCAAAGGTCTAAGATTATAGCCCGGCAATATAAAATTAAATGATTCATAAAATGCATTGTTTGATTTTTCATATATTTTACTATTTCGAGGTAGGTCACGTGTCCAGCCATGTGCTCGGAGTGAGAGCATGTAATGATATAATTCTTCGTCATCTGTTACTGCAATACCACCTTCCATTGTGCAAATATGGTGTGAATAAAATGTAGAAAATGTGCCTATTATCCCGAATGTACCCGTATATATTCCATTATATTTTGCACCCATTGCTTCACAATTGTCTTCTATTAAAAGAAGATTATATTTATTACATATTTCAGTAATCGGATTAAAATCATTCGGATTTCCTAAAAGGTTAACAGCAAATATTGCTTTTGTCTTAGATGAAATCGCCCCTTCAATTTGTTCAATATCGATATTCAGTGTGTTTATATCAATATCAACAAATATTAATTTTAACCCATATTGATGAAGTGGATAATAAGTCGTACTCCAGGATACAGCAGGAACAATGACTTCATCACCTTTTGCCAGTTTTCCTGAATAACATAGCGCTGCGATTGCGATTAAATTTGCTGAAGACCCTGAGTTTACCATGACCGCGTATTTACTGCCGAAATATTCTGCGAATTGTTTTTCAAATTTCTTTGTAATAGCGCCCATCGTAAATTTTTTAGTAGCAAGTACCTTTTGTACTGCTTCTATTTCTTCAGGGCCCCAAGTGTCGTCAGATAAAGGATATTTAATCATTTTTATTACACGTATTTTCAATAAACCATTTGAATGTCTTTACGAGCCCTTCATGTAATGTATGTTTCGGTTTCCATCCTAATTCAAATATTTTATGTGAATCTATTAACTTTTTGGGCATCCCGTCTGGTTTACTTGAATTCCAGATAAATTCTCCGTTATATCCAATGATTTCACTGATAAGCATTGCTAATTTGCGGATAGATACATCTTCACCATAACCAATATTTATAAAATCAATTTCATGATTGCAGTTCATGAGAAAAATTAACCCATCAACAAGATCTTCATTATACAAAAATTCCCTTCGGGCCTCGCCCGTTCCCCACATTTCAACACTTAGCTGATTATTAATTTTTGCTTGATAAATCTTTTTTATCAAAGCAGAGATAACATGGG
>Ga0265296_1004538_pt1 | contig 12024 bp, 10 predicted proteins | sample MunlanPumphouse1_FD_189073 | JGI IMG/M metagenome (GOLD analysis project Ga0265296, IMG submission 189073) | Groundwater microbial communities from a municipal landfill in Southern Ontario, Canada - Pumphouse #1 | ecosystem: Environmental > Aquatic > Deep subsurface > Groundwater | place... | reverse complement strand
GCTGCCTTGCGCGCAAGGGAGGAAAGGTGAAAAAGATCTCGGCCCTGATAGGGATTCTCGTTTTTGCCTTGGGCTTAAACGCGGCTCTGGCTGCTGAGAAGGGAACCAAAGAGGAGGCCGTGGCCATGGTGAAAAAGGCCGTGGCTTTTCTTCAGACCAACGGCCGGGAAAAGGCCCTGGCGGAGTTTAACAAACCCAAGGGTCAATTTGTCGACCGGGACCTCTATGTCTTCGTGGGCGATATGCAGGGCAGGTGTCTGGCCCATGGCACCATGCCGGAATTTGTGGGCAAGGACATGATGGAGGTCCAGGCCCCGGCCGGCTACTTTATCACCAAGGAACGCCTGAAGCTGCTGCAGAAAAACAACTCCGCCTGGCAGACTTATAAATACCTGAATCCGGTAACCAAGAAAATCGAGGACAAATCCACGTACCTGGAGAGGGTGGGAGACCTCTATATCGGCGTGGGGGTCTATCAGTAAGATACCAGTGGAAATGGGGCGGTGGGCCGGGGGCTGCCAGCCTCCGCCTCCTTGCTCCCACCACCCTTGTGTAAGAATCTCACGCCAAGCCGCCCAGGCGCAAGAATATTTGGCTCAGGCCTTTGGCCTGGGCCATAATTTTTTTGAAAAACAAAAACTAGGGGGATGGCTCTGCCGTCCCCTTACTTATTTTTCTTGCGTCCTTGCGTCTTTGCGTCTTGGCGTGAGGTTTTCTAATGCGCCCCGCCTCCCAGGTTCAGGCCGATGACCCCGATGATGACCAGGGCCAGGGAAACCAGCTTCAGGGGGCCCATGGATTCCTGAAAATACAGGATGCCGATGGTGGCGATGATGGCCGTGCCCAGGCCGGACCAGACCGCGTAGGCGATGGACACCTCGATCTTCTTGAGGACCAGGGTCAGGCAGGTGAAGCTTAATCCATAAAAGATAAACAGCAGCACCGACGGCAGCAGCCTGGTGAAGCCCTGGGACAGCTTCATGCAGGTGGTGCCGCTCACTTCCAGGATGATGGCGGCAAGGAGATAGAACCAGGCCATATGCTTCTCCAGTTCAAAGTTCAAGGTTGATGCTGGGTACGCAACTTATACCAAGTCGCAGCCGAAGAATTAATATTAGGTTGTCATTCTGAACGGAGTGAAGCGAAGTGAAGAATCTAGATTCTTCACTTCGCTCAGAATGACAATGCCACTCTTATGACCGCCACTTGGTTTTATACCGAGTCGCAATCAAGCTACGCAGAATTGTAGGGGCGCACCCGTGTGTGCGCCCCTGGGGCATGGCGGACCCAAAGGGGCGGACACATGGGTCCGCCCCTACAGAAAAATTGCCGTTTGATTGCGACTTGGTATTATACAAAATGATGGCGGGGGGAACGGATGGGCTCCTCCATAAAAGTAGGGGCGCCCCGAGGGGTTGCCCCTAGCAAAACTGACCTTGGGGCCCCCTTGGGAACCCCCAGGATTAATGGCGAATTTGAGTCTTTTTAACGTTCCAACAACCGGGGCAGCAGGTCCGCGCCTTGCTCCAGGAGCAGGCCGGTTGCCTGGGCCGCGGCTTCGCTGTAGGGACGGTCCTGGTTCTGCGAGACCCGGGAGTCGTAGAGGACATAGGGCACCGGCTCCATCGTGTGGGTACGCAGCGAGATGGGAGTGTAGTGGTCGCACAGCACCAGGACCCGGTGGTCCCCCAAGGCTTTCAGGCCGGTCATTAAAGGCCCCACCACCTGGGCGTCGAAGTCTTCAATGGCCTGGAGCTTTAACTTTAGCTCGCCGCTGTGGCCCGCTTCGTCCGGGGCCTCCACGTGGATGAAGACCAGGTCCATGGACTTCAAGGCTTCCAGGGCCGCGGCCACTTTGCCCGCGTAGTTGGTGTCCAGATAGCCGGTGGCCCCGGGCACCAGGATGGGTTTGAGGCCAGCATAGAGGCCGATGCCCCGGATCAGGTCCACCGCGGAGATCACCGCGCCGGTGAGGCCGAAGCGCTCCTTTAAGGTGGGCAACTGGGGCGGGCGGCCCTGGCCCCAAAGCCAGATGGAGGTGGCCGGTTTTTTCCCGGCCGCGATCCTCCGCCGGTTGACCTCATAGTCTTTGAGCACCGGCCAGGAGGCCCGCACCAATTCCCACAGCGGCGCCGCGGCGCCGGCGTCCATGAGGTGGCCCACCTCCTTGCCGCTCCAGTCATGGGGCGGATAGGTGCGCCAGCGGCCCCCGTCCGTGGCCCAGACCAGCAGGTGGCGGTAGCTCACCCCGGGGTAGAAGCGGCGTCCCTCCCGGCCCAGGGCCGAATCCAGGACCTGGATGATCTCCCGGGCCTCTTCGCTGCTGATGTGCCCCGCGGAGTAATCCTCCATGAAGATGCCGCCTGGCTCCTGGCGCAGGGTCACCAGGTTGCAGCGGAAGGCCACTTCCGCCGGCTGCAGGCGCACCCCCAGGGCCGCAGCCTCCAAGGGGGCCCGGCCCGTGTGGTAGCGGGCCGGATCGTAGCCGATCACGGCCAGATTGGCGATGTCGCTGCCCGGCTCCATGCCCGGAGGGATGGTGCGGGCGCAGCCCAGCTCCCCCTGCCGGGCCAGTTCGTCCAAATGGGGCGTAGCCGCGGCCTCCAGGAGGGTGCGCCCTCCCAGTTCGGCGATGGGGTAGTCCCCCATGCCGTCGCCCACTAGAATGACATATTTCATCTCAGTAACCTAAATTTTCAGGAAATTGGCTCCGGCTGCAGGTCCCGGTTGTCTTTCCCCAGGGTCGTGGCCAGGTAGCGGTCGTACTTCTCTTTTTTATCAGGAAATCGTCTTTTTAGCAAAATGGTATCGATGTTCCAGGTCCGGGATCGGGAAAGCCCGAAAAAGATGCGGCCGTCGCTGGAGAAACGGTATTCCCAAAAAAGGCCCTGGAAATACTCCAGATCGTGGGTGGTGAACCGGACCAGACTCTTGGGGGGCAGACTTTCTCCGGTCTTCAGGGCCTCCGGGGTGAGGCCGTTGATCATAGTCAGGGCGTCCGGCAGAGAGGGGAAAACCTCGGGCGCGTCCTGAATTTCATTGATATTTTGCAAAGCCCGGGGGGAAAACGACAAATTTTTATAAAGAGAGGCCAGCCAGAAGGAATTGAGCCGCAGGCGTCCCCTGGCCTTTCTGATTTTCTGCCCGTAAAGGCCCGCTTCCGGCAATTTCTCCGCCTCCACCAGGCGGGAGAGGATGTCCGTCTGCTCTGCGGCAATTTTTTGCCGGTCATCCTCCAAAACATGGAGCAATCTTAAGGCCGCCTTTTCCTCCTGCCGGGCTTTCTGTAATTTCCCCTGCAATTCTTCATTGCGGTCAGCCTCGGACTGGAGCTTCCCTTCCAGAGCACCGATGGTTTTCTGGGCCTCCCGGGCGGCCGCCAGGGCTTTTTCATGGACCTGATCCAGTAACTTGAGCCTCAGGTCCAGGGTGTTGCGGCCCTGTTCCAGCACCTGGATGCGCAGGTTCCGGGCTTCGATCTCAGTCTCGAATTGCTCTTCCTGGGATCTGCGGAAATGGTTCTGGTAAAGCGCGGTGATGAAGCAGATGGCCCCGAAACCGACCACAAAAAGAAGATAACTGAGGATGGTAAAGAAAAAGCCCGCGTGGACCTGGCTTTGCCAGGCCTTGAGCCAGTTGTGTTGATTCCACACGGCATCCAGAAGAGAAGGCGGACCTGGGGGCCAAAAATAAAGGTCCTTACCCTCCTCCTGGCCGGTTTGCGGCTCCGGCAATGAGGGTAAGGAGGGTCTGTCCGGGGACCACGGTAAAGTGTCACGATAAATGGAAGGGAATTGGCGACGCTCCCAGGGTTCCGGGAACAGACCGAATCGTTGGGCAAATGTGCCATAAGAGCCGCGGCAGCTTAGCAGCCGCTCTCTCTCCAGGCCCGCTTGCCAGTATAATTTATTAGTCTGTAAGGAGATTAATAAGACCGCCAAACAGATGAAGAGCCAGATGCCGGACCAGATGATATAAGGATTATAGAATTTGTCTTTCATGATATGAATATTCTATTCTTGGCATTACCGGATATAGCGGGGTTATCCCGACAACTGTTCCTTAATCGCCCGGCCCAGTCTTGCTATTCCTATTCTGATCGTCTCTTCATCAACACAGGAAAAATTAAGCCTCAACGTGTTAACTTGTTATTTTCCTTCTGACAGAATAATCACCGTCACCTCCCGGACGTCCAGGTATTGGGGGGTGGAGCCGGACATTTTCGCGTCCCCGATGTAAGGACGCTGCACCTTGGCCCGGCGCCGGGAAGTCACCAGGTCTTGCGCGCCATCGGAAATAAAGCAGGCTTCCTTAATTTCCCGGCCGCCGGGCAGTTTTTGGAGAGCGCGGGCCTGGGGCCCGGGCATCTTATACTCCCGGGCCTGGCCCCGATGGAAAGCCGCCACCTTTGCAAAGGGGCGCCGGTCAGATAAATGCCGGGAGTCATCTCCTGGGGCTGCAGGGGGCTTTGAGCCGCGGCCCGGCGGGCCGGGCGTGTTTGTCCGGGCCCAGGCAGGGACTCACTGCGGTGTGGACCGCCTCTCTTCAATGATGTTCTTGACCTCGGTGAGGGTCTCGTTGATGCGGAAGAAGATGATCAGGGTCTCGCAGAAGATCCGCACGCCAATGGGCCCCAAAACCAGCAGGAACACGCCTTTAAGAACCGTGGGGCCGTCCCCGTTCCGACCGACGCCCGAGAGGATGAGCATCAGGCCGACGATGGCGCAGATCACCGCGCCCAACCAGAAAACGGCCTGGATGATGAGGGGGGTGAGCATGGTGCGGAAGGCCAGAAAGTCCTTCATGGTTACTCCTATTGGCAGTGGCCAGGGGTCAGGGGCCAGTTATCAGTTTTTGTTTTTCGATTTCCGGGATTGGCGATCATGATCGATTGTCTTCTCTGGCCACTGACCACTGACCACCGGCCACTATCTTCAAATCTGCGCCGCGTGGAGGTGGGGGTCTTCGATGCGGTAAAAGACCGTGGGCGGCGAGACCAGCGGCAGTTGGTCGACCTCCAGGAGGGCCTGGCGGGCGTTGGCCTCCCTGGCTTCGTGGGTGATCATGACGATGGGCACCGCGCCCCTGACTTCCCGGCCTTTCTGGATCACCGCGGCGATGCTGATGCTGTGTTTCCCCAGGATGCCGGAGATTTGGGAGAGCACCCCGGGGCGGTCCAGGGCCGCGAAGCGGATATAGTAATTGGTTACCACCTCGTCCAAGGGTTTGATCATCCGGGGGGATTCCAGGGCCGTCTCGCAGCCCAGGGGGGGCACCCGGCGTCTGACGCCGTGGGTCAGGTTCCGGGCCAGGTCCAGGATGTCGCTCACCACCGCCGAGGCCGTGGGCATCATGCCCGCGCCCTGGCCGTAGAGCAGGATGGGTCCCACCGCATCGCCGGTAAGGTGCACGGCGTTAAACGCGCCGTTGACGTTGGCCAGCATATGGTCCCGGGGGATGAGGGTGGGGTGGACCCGGGCCTCAATGGCCCGGTCGTGATTCCTGGTAATGGCCAGGAGTTTCACCGCGTAGCCGAATTCCCGGGCGAATTGCAGATCCAGGGGATCGAGCTTGCTGATGCCGGAGACCGATATGGGGTCCAGGTTCAGGGGGATGCCGTAGGCCAGGCTCACCAGGATGGCCAGCTTGTGCGCGGTGTCGATGCCCTCCACGTCCAGGAAGGGATCGGCTTCCGCATAGCCCTGCTCTTGGGCTTCGGCCAGGGCCTGGGCATAGGGCATGCCGTGTTGGGACATCCGGGTGAGGATGTAGTTACAGGTGCCGTTTAAGATGCCGAAGATCTCCTGGATGCGGTTGGCGGCCAGGCCCTGGCGCAGGGCCAGGATGAGGGGCACCCCGCCGCAGACCGCGGCCTCGAAGGCCACTTCCACGCCCTGTTTCGCCGCGGCGGCCAGGATCTCGTTGCCGTGCAGGGCGAGCAAGGCCTTATTGGCGGTGACCACGCTTTTGCCCCGGGCGATGGCCTCCAGGACCAGTTCCCGGGCGACGTCGGTGCCGCCGATGAGTTCCACCACCAGGTCGATGTCCGGGTCGTCCAGGATGTCCTGGGCCCGGGTGGTCAGGCGCGCCGCGGCCAGGGGGACCCCGGGCAGCCGGTCCGGGTTGATTTCCGCCACCTTCGCCAGCACCAGGTCCGTGCCCAGACGCCTGGTCAACAGATCCTGACGGTCGGTGAGTAGACGCGCCACGCCGGTGCCCACGGTGCCCAGGCCGATGAGTCCCACCCTGACCAATTGCTTAACCCTTTTTCTCGTATTTTTTGGTGATCACTTCGATCTCCTCGGGAGTCATGCGCAAGACTTTTCTGAGGCCGCGGATCGCCTGGTTGGTGCGGTGCACGTTCTCCACCAGGGCGAAGCGCACGTATTCGTCGCCGAACTCGCCGAAGCCCAAGCCCGGGGCCACGGCCACCTTGGCCTCCTCAATGAGCATCAGGGAAAAATTGATGGAGAGCAGGTGGCGGAACTTCTTGGGGATGCGGGCCCAGACGAACATGGTGCCCTTGGGGGGCTCCACCCGCCAGCCGATATTATGGAGCCCCCGGCACAGGGCGTCCCGCCGCTCCTTATAAACGGAGACGATCTGCTCCACGCAGTCGTAAGGCCCGTTCAAGGCGATGATGGCGGCGATCTGGATGGGCTGGAAGACCCCATAGTCCAGGTAGCTCTTGATGCGGGTCAGGGCGTGGACCAGGCGTTGGTTGCCCACCACGAAGCCCATGCGCCAGCCGGGCATGTTGTAGCTCTTGCTCAAAGAGAAGAGCTCCACCCCCACTTCCTTGGCCCCGGGCACCTGGAGGAAACTGGGGGCCTTGTAGTCGTCAAAGACCAGGTCCGCGTAGGCGAAGTCATGGATGATCAAGACGTTATACTTTTGGGCATACTCCACAATACGCTTGAAAAAATCCAGATCCACGCATCTGGTGGTGGGGTTGTGGGGAAAAGAGATGATGAGCATCTTGGGCCGGGGCCGGATAAGCTCGGTGATATTGTGCAAGTCATCGAAAAAGTCCCGGTCGTGGGTCAGGGGGATGGACACCAGCTGGCCCCCGGAAATGACCACCGAAGCCGCGTGGATGGGATAGGTGGGGTTGGGCACCAGGACCACGTCCCCGGACTCCACCGTGGCCAGGACCAGGTGGGAGAGCCCTTCCTTGGCGCCGATGGTGGCGATGGCTTCCGTCTCCGGGTCAATATCCACGTCGAAGCGGCGTTTATACCAGTCGGAGATGGCCACCCGCAGCTTGGTGATCCCCCGGGACGCGGAGTAGCGGTGATTGGCGGCCTTGCCCGCGGCTTCCACGAGTTTGTCCACAATGTGCTGCGGGGTGGGCATATCCGGGTTGCCCATCCCCAGGTCGATAATGTCTTCGCCCCGGCGCCGGGCCATCATCTTCAAGGCGTTGACGGTGGCGAAGACATAAGGGGGCAGGCGTTTCATGCGGGGGAATTCTTCGATGGCCATTGATCTCTCCTTAAGGCTAAACAGCCGATATTTCCAACAAATGATTATCCCAAAAGAGCCGGTTTTGTCAAAGGATTTGGCGAGCGCCCGGTTCTGAAAACGGGGCCGGAGGTTATAGGGGCGGGTTTTAAACCCGGACCTTACGCTCCTTAGCCCTTATCCCCACCCCCTTGATATTTCTTGTCTAAGGCGATAGTAAAGGAGTATATAAATGAGTAATTATTTTATACCGGGAACGGCCGCGGTTGGGGCGGCCTGGAAAAAGGTATAATCCAACCTACCCAGAGAGTTCTGCGAAATACCCTTTTGTCATTCTGAGCGCAGCGAAGAATCTAGATTCTTCGGTCGCTTCGCTCCCTCAGAATGACAAAATGGGCCACTTTTGCAGAGGTCTTGCTCAGGTCACGAAACTGCAAAGGAGGTATAAGATGGCAAAGGTAGCAATAAACGGTATGGGCCGGATCGGCAGGGCCGCGTTCAAGGTCATCCTGGACACCCCGGAATTTGAACTGGTGGCGGTCAACGACCTGATGCCCCTGGATAACCTGGCTTATTTGCTCAAATATGACACGGTCTACGGCCGGTATGAGAAAAAGGTGGAAATCGGCGATAAGACCCTAATAGTGGACGGCAAAACATATCAAGCTCTCAGCGAGAAAGACCCGGCCCAGCTCCCCTGGGCTAAACTGGGCGTGGACGTGGTCTTTGAATGCACCGGCTTCTTCACCAGCAATGAGGGCCTCACCAAACACGTGCAGGCCGGGGCCAAGCTGGTCTATCTGTCCGCGCCCCCCAAGGGCGAGGACGTCTGCACCATCGTCCACGGCGTGACCAAGCCGGACGGCGGGGTGAATATCGTCTCCTGCGCGTCCTGCACCACCAACTGCATCACCCCGGTGGTGGAGGTCATGATGCGCAGAATCGGCGTGAAGAAGGCCATCATGACCACCATCCACGCCTACACCTCCAGCCAGGCCATCGTCGACAGCCCGGCCAAGAAATGGCGGCGGGGCCGGGCCGGGGCCGCCAATTTCGTGCCCACCTCCACGGGCGCGGCCAAGGCCACCACCAATTGCCTGCCCCAAATGAAGGGTAAATTCGACGGCGTGGCGGTGCGGGGCCCGGTGCCGGCCGGGTCCATGGCGGATCTGGTCTTTGTCACTGAGAGGCCCACCACCGTGGAAGAGGTGAAACGCATCTTCCAGGAAGAAGCGGAGTCCCCCCGGTATAAAGGCATCATGGGCATCGCCGAGGCCCCCCTGGTCTCCTCGGACATCGTCAAAGACCCCCGGGCCTCCATCGTCGACCTGGAGATGACCCAGGTGGTGGACGGGGACCTGGTGAAGGTGATGAGCTGGTATGACAATGAATGGGGTTATACCAACCAGATGATCAAGGAGGCGGTGCGCGCGGTTAAGGAAGCGAAACTCTAATTGGCTGCGCGTTCAGGGGAGGAGCCGCAGGCGCCGGTCCCTCCCCACCCCTCCTTATCCCCACGCTTCCACCTTCCTGTATTTGAAATCGGACCGGTAATTTAAAGCAGCAACATGAGCCGCCCCAAACTTTTGCAGATCCGCCGCCTCACCGCCGGGGGCCTGATCACCAACTATTACTGCACCTCCAGGTGCCGCCACTGCCTGTACGCCTGTGGCCCTAGCTGGGAAAAGCGCTACCTTGACTCCGAGACGGCGGTGCGCCATTTGCGCCGGATTAAGGCCATGGGCTGCGCTTCGGTCCATATCGGCGGCGGCGAACCCCTGCTCGATCCCCAGGGCCTGGGGGCCGTTTTGACCGCGGCCCGGGAGGTGGGAGTAGGGATCGAGTACGTGGAGACCAACTCCTCCTGGTACACCGATCCGGAGGCGGCCGCGGCCCTGCTCACCGGCCTGAAGAAACAGGGGTTGGCCACCCTGCTCATCTCCATCAGCCCCTTTCACAATGAACACATCCCTTTCCGTAGGGTCAAAGGGGTCATCGCCGCCTGCCGGGCCGCGGGGGTGCAGGCCTTTCCCTGGGTCAACGGCTTTTACCGGGAAATCGATTCCTTCGACGATGGGAAGACCCACAGGCTGGAAGAATACGCCGCCAAATTCGGCGACGATTATTTAAGCAGGGTCCCGGGGCGTTATTGGATTCAACTGGGGGGCCGGGCGGTGCAGGCTTTTCAGCAAGTCTTGCCCCCGCGCAGTCTGGAGTCCGTCTGCGCCGAGACCCCGGGATGGTGCCGGGAACTCCTGGACACCCGCCACTTTCACCTGGACCTGTTCGGGAACTACATCCCCGGCCTCTGCGCGGGCTTGGCTATCCGCGGGGAGGACTTGGGAAAGCCTCTGGCAGCCGCGGATTATCCCCTCCTGACCGCCTTGTTCAACACCGGCGTCCAGGGTTTATTGGACTATGCCGCGGCCCGGCAGGGATTCCAGGCCGCGGCCTCTTATATCTCCAAGTGCCATCTTTGCCTGGAGATCAGAAGCTACCTGGTTCTTAAAAGACAGGTGCAGACCTGGGAATTGCAGCCCCGGGCTTTCTATGAAAATTTAGCCAGTTAAGCAAAACGACCTTCACCTAATTTTTCCGCGCTCCTTCCGCAATCCACTGCCTGATGGCCAGATAATCAGGGGCCCTCTTGCTCCAGAAAGCTCCCCCGGCATGCCCGCTGGACACGGTCTTGCGCAGCAGCTGGCTGTTATCCGGATCGGCCGGGTCCACCACGCCGAGAATCCCCTGTTTGACAAAGCCGCTCACCGTCGAGCCCTCATAGGTCATGAGGTCGAGGCTGCTGCTGAAGTCGATGGAGGTGGAGGGGGTGTCGATATCGGACTTGGTGACCAGGCGGGTCTTCGTGCTGCCGGGGAGGTGGCACGGTGAGCATTTGCTGCGGAGAATGGGGTAGATGTGCTTCTGGTAGCTCAGGTCCCGGTGCGGATAGTCCGGGAGGGTGGGCCCGGGGGAAACCCAGAGGCCGCCCCGGGAACCCATGGGGCCGTGGTGCATATTGCAGGACATGCGCATATTCATGTCCCCCGCGCCCGCGCCCGGGGCGATGGTCAGCATGGGCCGGACGTCATGGCCCCGGCGCACCCAGGCCTTGTATTGCCAGGTTTGGGGGTTTTCCGGGTCCGCGGGTTGGATGAGGTTTCCCTGGCCGTCCAGGACATAGAGCGGCTCCGCGGGGCCGCCGTGGGCGACCACGGCAAAGGGGTTGCTGGCAATGGGCGCGGTGGTCCAGAAGTTCCCGGCATCGTTGCTGGTCATGCTGATGACGTTGCCGTCCCGGTCCTGGAGGATGATCTCGCCGCCCTTGAGGACCGACCGGGCGGAGCGATCCTGGTAAAGGGTGCCCGACATAGTCCAGAGGAAGGCTTCGGCCCTGCCGCCCATGCTGTGGCAGCGGGCGCAGTCCTCGCCGGCGTGGTGCCTTCCCAACCCGGGGCCGTTGTCCTTGCCGACGATATGCCCTTGGGGCGGTGGCTGGTGCATCCTGCCTTGGGCGTTGAAATTGGCTTCGCTATATACTGCCGCCAGCGCCAGGCCGGCAAGGCCGCAAACCGCGAGGCAGATGATAAACAACTTTTTCATGGGAGACTCTCCTCTCTTGGCTGCAGTGGTCAATGCCGGTTCAACGGAGGTTATAAAGCCGGACTTTGCCGATATTGGCGTTTTCCGTGGGAGCCCCCGCGGCCAACCGGGTCCCTTTGGCCACCAGGGCCAGGAAGGAGCCCAGGTGCATGTCTCTGGCGTCTCCGGGAAAGGCCCGGGCCGTGGCCACTGCAGCAGTGGAGGTCAGGGCCCCGCCGCTAAACAGGAAGATCTTCCCGGTTACCGGCCAGGGGTTCCCGTCGGCGTGCACCGCGCTCACCGCCAGGTCGGGAACGCCGTCACCGTCTTGATCCCCCACCGGCAAGATGGTGGACGCGAACCGCCCGCTATTGGGCTCCCCGTCGATTTTGGCCAGAAGATCGGCGGTAGGGGCATCCCCATTGACCGTCCTCTTGCCGACGCCGCCCTTGAAGATGAAGAGCCGCCCGCTATCGATGACCTCATTAACCGTGGCCTGGGGAGCGCCCACGGCCACGTCCTTGAAGCCGTCCCCATTCAGGTCCCCAAGGACCGCAATGGACCGGCCGAAGCCGGCATCAGCGCTTTTAAAGATCGTGTCCGGTCCCCCGGGGTTAGGAACGAAGGAGCCCCGGGTGCCATAGTAAACGGCCACTTTGCCGGAAGCGCCCAGGAGCAGGTCGTCAATACCATCGCCGTTGATGTCCCCCGTGGCCAAAGAAAAGCCGATGCCCCCGTGAAAGGCGGACGCGGGAATCTTGACGGCTTGGGCGGGGTCGTAGGCGGGTCCGAAGAAGATATACACCGCTCCTTGCTGGTAAAAAGCGGGGCTGGGTGCATGGAAGGGAGCGCCGACAATGAGGTCGGGGATGCCATCGCCGTTTAAGTCACCTACGGCCAGGGCGTAGCCGAACTTATCCATGGCGTTCTCCCCTGAGAGGACGGCCAGTTTCCGGAGTTTATTGCCACCATGATAGATGG
>Ga0265296_1004537_pt1 | contig 12025 bp, 14 predicted proteins | sample MunlanPumphouse1_FD_189073 | JGI IMG/M metagenome (GOLD analysis project Ga0265296, IMG submission 189073) | Groundwater microbial communities from a municipal landfill in Southern Ontario, Canada - Pumphouse #1 | ecosystem: Environmental > Aquatic > Deep subsurface > Groundwater | place... | reverse complement strand
AGTTTGAAATTGAAGATTTTTGTCCAGAAAAGAGTGTAGATTATAATAAAAATCAAGCCCACAACTCCAAATAAAATAGGTATCATTGCATTTTTCTTTTTCACAACCATAGTTTGAGTTTGAGGTGAAGGCATTGAAAAATTTTGAGGCGAGGAAGATGGGACTTCTGAATTCATCTGGGCAAAGTTGTTTGTCTGTGCGGAAGGTGCCGGCGTAGCTGCTTCTGATGTGGGTCCGCCAGCTGGCGGAGATTCAGGCTGAGGGGGAATTGCAGGTTGAGGCTGCGCAACAAGGGATTCTGGCATTGTTGGTGTAGGTGTTGGAATCGGCTGCGGTTCAAGTGCCGGAGTAGCTTGAGGCTGGGGCGTGGGTGTTCCCATTACACGCTCATAAGCTTCTCTTAATTTAGGATCAAGCTGGGACAGTTTTTGTGGGTCCATAAGAATCTCCCATAAATATAGTCTTTTATTTTGTTAAATTTGTCAAGTGGAGATTCGTAATGTATACTAGCTCTAATGAAAATTATTGTCACCCATACTTCGCCCGATATGGATGCGATTGCATCGGTCTGGCTTATTAAAAAGTTTTTGCCGGGATGGGAAACTGCATCGGTAAGATTTGTTCCTGCCGGCGAAAGAATTGATAGCGGAAAATGGAAAAATAAAAATGAACTATCTCCAATAGAGCGTATTGAGGATGATGAAGTAATTCATGTTGATACGGGTTTGGGGCCTTTGGATCACCATCAAACGGCTAACGACAAGGTGTGCGGAGCGAGTTTAGTATGGGATTACGTTAAAATTAAAAATGAAGCCCTTCGGCTCCGCTCAGGGCAAGAATTTGAAATTCAGAATGATAAAGTAAAAAGCAAGATAAAGGCAATTTCCAGAATGATTAAGGTGGTTGTGGATGTAGATCATTTTAAAGAGATTTTTTGGAAAGATGCAACCGCAGATTATCACGAGTTTGATCTGGTAGCAATTTTGGATGGGCTTAAGTTTCAATTCCCCAATCAGGATGATTATTATGTTGAATTTGTCAGTAAAGGCTTGGATGCGGTTTTGCACGAATTTGAAAATAGAATCTGGGCAGAGAAGGAAATCGCGGAAAATGGGCAAAAATTTGACACGAGATTCGGAAAAGGAATCGGTTTTGCAACTATTAACGATTCGGTTATCAAACTGGCCCAAAAAATGGGATATGTAATAGTACTCCGAAAAGATCCAAGGAAAGGATACGTTCGTATAAAAGCAATGCCCGCAACTGGCAAAATAAAGATAGATTTAACTTCTGCTTACGAGAAGCTGAAAAAATTGGATCCCGATGCCACTTGGTATTTGCACATTTCAAAAAAAATGCTTCTTAACGGATCAGTAAAAAATCCAAAAATGAGGGCAAGCAAGTTGGGAGTTAGGGAGATAATTAAAGTGTTGGAGAAGATTTAGAATCTTTGAAGTTGGATATTCGGATTTTCTTGACCTTGAGTTCTTGAATTCTTGACATCAAGATATCAAAAAGTCAAAGTCAAAGACGTCAAGAATATCTCATTTCAAGAGTTCATCTTATGGAAAATTGTATTTTTTGTAAAATCAGAGACAGAATTATTCCAAAAAGATTTACCTACGAGAATAATGATGTCATGGTTTTTCCCGACATTCATCCGCTTAAGCCAATTCACCTCCTGATTGTTCCCAAGAAACACATAGGAGACTTTTCAGACCTACAAGATGATGGTTTGCTTGAAAAAATTAAGAAAGTCACACAGGAGATGGTCGAAAAACAAAATCTTAAGAATAAGGGATATCGTATTGTGGTAAATGGTGGAGGAGCGCAGATTATAGATCATCTTCACCTTCATCTACTAGGACCTCTAGGTAAAGCTGTGGTGATGAAATAGTTTGGCTATTTACTCTATTTTGGGTTTGGAGTAAGATAGGAGGTAGGCAAGTTTCTGTCCGCCTTATTCTTACTTCTCGCCTTATGCTACTATTCGTAGCGCGGCTCAAGGAACGAATATGGGCGGATTTAAAAAACTGTAATTCCAAATTCAATTTGGAAACAGTTTATAAAAGAGGTGATTTTTTATGGTAACAGTTAGAAGAATGCCGGGAGATAGCGATGATACGCTAATCCGCAAATTTCAAAGAAAAGTCTTGAACGAAGGAATTATTCCTGAGGCAAAAAGACGTGCTTTTTATCTGAAGCCGTCACTTGCCCGAAAACAAAAAAAAGAAGACGCGAGACGTGCTAAGAAGATGTGGGCATAATTGAGTAGATATGGAGAATGTTTCAATCCCCATTTTTGTAGAAAGTAGATATAGGGTTAACAGGCAACGTATTAAAAAAGCCATTTTCAAAGTTTTAACAGAGCATGAAATTAAGGGGTCAGTTGAAGTCTCTGTTGCAATCGTTGGAGATAGGAAAATGCGTGCCTTGAGCAAGAAATACAAAGGCGAAGATAAAACAAGAAATATTTTATCCTTTTCTTTGTCTGAGGGTGAATCAACATATTTACCAAGTGAAGTATTGAGACTTGGGGATATCGTCATATCTTACCCTCAGGTTATAAGAGAAGCATCAGTTGAAGAAGTGCTTGTAGATGACAAAGTTGATGTGCTCATTCAGCACGGAATGCTCCACCTATTGGGCATTAATCACGAATGAATAATTAACGGATTAACGAGTTAACGAATTAAAAGTAATACGTTAATTTTTTAATTCGTTAATTAATAATGGTGTAATTATATGGTATATTACCGAAAATATCGTCCCCAAACAATAGAAGAGCTGGATAGTAAAGAGGTCAGAGACAAACTCTATAATGTTCTGAAAAGTCCCGAAATTTCCCACGCATTTCTTTTTACAGGTCCCAAAGGCTTGGGGAAAACATCAACGGCTAGAATTGTGGCAAAAGTTTTAAACTGCGAGAGAAAAGCAAAAGATATTAAACCATGCAACAAATGTGAGCAATGTGTATCGATAACTAATGGAACGAATATGGATATTCTGGAAATTGATGGCGCATCGAATAGGGGAATAGATGAAATCCGCGACCTTCGTGATAAGATAAAATTATCTCCAATGAATGCCCGCAAAAAAGTTTACATTATTGATGAAGTGCATATGTTAACGCAAGAAGCTTTTAATGCGCTCCTCAAAACCTTGGAAGAACCGCCAAGTCATGTTGTTTTTATTCTTTGCACGACTGAGCCTCACAAAGTACCTCCGACAATTTTGTCCCGTTGTCTTCACATGCAATTTAAAAAAGCAACTGAGGAAGAATTGGTCCGATCGTTTGAAAGAATAATTAAAAGAGAGAAATTAAAAGGAGAGAAAGAAGCACTGTGTTTAATTGCCAATCTTTCGGATGGAAGCTTTAGAGATGGAGTAAAAATTCTGGAAGAAATGACTTTAATCGCCAAAGATAAAAAAATCACGAAGGAATTAATTGAGAAAAATTATTCAATTGCCAGCATTCAATATCAAATAGCACAAATGATAAAGTCTTTGGAAAACAAGGATACGAAGAGAGGGCTGGAAGTAGTTGCAAAACTCGTAAGCGAAGGAGTCGGGATGGAACATTTTATGCAGGGACTTGTTGAGACTTTACATAACGGTTTACTTTTCAAAGCAGGAGTTGAAGTTGTGTCAGAGAATTCAGCGCTTGCAATAGACAATTCAAAACTGGAGATTCCCGAAATAAAGAAACTAATTGAGCTGTTGTCGGAGGCAAAAAGCGAATTGAAATATGCTGTTCTTCCTCAAATTCCTTTGGAGTTAGTGATCGTGGAGTGGGGTTTGCGGTCCGTTTCTGAAGAGGTGGGTTCTGTCGAGCTTCACCCCCGTCCGACATCCTCAGTCGCTTCGCTCCCTTCGGGTGCTCGACAGGGGTCCCCCGCGCTCGTCACCCGCCCTTCTGTGCATGAAGCACAAAAGACGGTGACGGTTAATGTTCAATCTAAAGTAACTCAGCAGGATATGGCAAAATATACCGAGAATGATGCGTTGTGGAATGCTTTAATAGATAAGGTAAAAACTTACAATCATTCTGTGGCTGGAGTATTACGCGGATGCAGTATAAAAAGCTATGATGGCAAAATATTGTTACTGAAAACAAATTTTAAATTCCACAAAGACAAATTGAACGAAAGAAAAACGCAGGAAATACTTGAGCAATCGTGTAAAGAAATTACGAAAAAGAATGTTAAGATAGAAGTTGTATTGAAAAGTAGGTAGTCCGCCTTATTCTTACTTTTCGCCTAACCCCCGCCTTGGCGGGGCACGGCTCAAAGAGCGAATATTGGAGGATTCAAGAAACTGTATTTCCAAATTAGATTTGAAAACAGTTTCTAGAAGGAGGTGAGCTTAGATTATGTTTAATCCGTTTCAAAAAGTAGGAGAACTCAAAAAAATGCGTGATCAGGCAATGCAAATTCAAAGAGAACTTCAGGGAGAAGAAGTAACTGTTGAAAAAAATGGCGTACGCATTGTTATTTCAGGAGACCAGAAGGTAAAAGAGCTTTTATCCAATGGACAATCGGATAATGACGTAAAAGAAGCAGTGAACGAAGCAATCAAAAAATCTCAAGAAGTTGCAGCCCGAAAACTTTCGCAAATGGGCGGAGGACTAGGAGGGCTTTTGGGAGGAATGGGAGGGCAATAAAATAGATCTAAACAATAGAGCTTGACGGAATGGGATTAACCATGCTATTATTTCCGTCATGGCAGAGAGGGTATCGTCGTCGGCAGAAAGGGGGCAAGTGTACCTTTTTAAGGTGGCTCAAGAAACCGCAGAAAAAATTGCGGAAGTCGTGCACACATTAAGAATGAAAAGAGAATACCCATCAAAAATTTCCATAGATTCCTTAGAAGGTGCAATGGTAAACTTTAAATTTCTAGTAGGTCCTATTGCGGATGCTCTTAAAGGCCTTCAAAGTTGTTTGCCACAGAAAATGAAGGAGAGTCGTTCAATAACGTTTGGTAAAAAAGGATTGACCCTGCGGCCACATTTAGAGTATAAATTGAAAGATCCAAGAACAGTTATGGTGTTAGATTCATTTCTGGCTATTGTTCCCACTTTGCCTCAAGGCGCAAAGGCCATAAGAGAACCGCAAGACTTATTGAGTTTTTCAGAGCAAGGGGGAAAGGATGCGATACATTACCTTGGGAGGTTATCTAGGGAAAAACTGGCAGGAAAAGTATTGGAAAAGTTTGTGCATCCCTTTGTGAAGAAAACTCAGCTGGTTCAAAACCCCAACTTTCCTGTTGCTTAGAGAGTTTTGTAATAGTAAAATAGAGGAAATGAAGATTTTTAGCGGAACTTCCAATCAGCCACTTGCGGAAAATATTGCAAAAAATTTAGGCCTTCAACTTTCCGGTCTGGAAGTGTTTGTCTTTCCTGATGGAGAAAAACGCATTAGAATTCTTGATAAAGTTTTGGATGAGAATGTTATCGTAGTACAGTCAACTTCCAGCCCGACGGATGAAAATTACATGCAGTTATTTTTTATCATAGACGCTCTGAAAAGAAGCGGTACGAAATCCATAACTGCAGTTATTCCATATTTTGGTTATCAGAGACAAGACCACGTGTTTAGATTTGGAGAGGCAGTTTCTGTGAAAGTTATTGCCAAAATTTTAGAAAGTCTTGGAATAAATAAGTTAATTGCGGTAGATTTGCATTCGACAAAAATAGAAGAGGCATTCAATATTCCCGTTATTCATCTATCCGCGCTTTCTATTTTTGCAAAATTTATAAAAGATCGTTTTGAAAAAAAATCTGCGACTTTGGTATCGCCTGACATGGGGGGAGTAAGAAGAATAAAAATTCTATCAGAAATGCTGAACAATATGCCTTATGCGGTTATTGAAAAAAACAGGGATTTGGCAACGGGATTTGTATCTGCGGAAAAAATTACAGGAAAAATTGGTAAAAAAGCAATAGTAGTTGACGATATGATTTCCAGCGGAGGAACGATTGAAACAGCAACCAAGCTCTTGAAGAAAAATAGGATAGAGGAAATTTACGTTTTCGCAACTCATCCTGTTTTTTCCAATCAGGCGCCAAAAATTCTTCAGGAATCAGAGGTAGAGAAGATATATGTGACGGATACAATTTTTGTTCCAAAAGAAAAAAGATTTCCCAAACTCGAAATTTTATCAGTAGCAGAATTGATAGCCGAAAGTATAAAATCCGCATGAAGATTCCCAAAGCTATTCAGAATTTAATTGAGTCTTTTGAAAAACTTCCAGGTATTGGGCAAAAAACAGCCCAAAGACTCACTTTTTATCTTTTGCATGTTCCTCAAGGTGAATTAGATAATTTCTCTAATTCAATTCAGAATCTCAAAAAAGGAACAATTATTTGTTCTATCTGTTTTGCGGTAGATGAAACTGATCCGTGCAGTATTTGTTCTAATTCAGAACGGGATAAGTCTATTGTTTGTGTAGTGGAGGAACCTTTGGATGTTTTAGCGCTTGAGAAGAACGAGAAATTTAAAGGCGTGTACCATGTATTGCATGGGAAAATAGATCCATTAAATAATATCGGTCCGGATGAAATTTACATAAAGCAATTATTAGAAAGGATTAGTGATAAAGGATTAATGATTAAAGAAGTGATTTTAGCTACCAACCCGACAATGGAAGGGGAAGCAACAGCAATGTATATCGCCAAGCAATTGAAAACTTCCTCCTTCGCTAAAGCTTCGGCGGACAAGCAAAATTCAGAATTGAAAATTACTAGAATTGGGCGGGGATTGCCGACAGGAGCAGACATTGAATACGCCGATGAGTTAACGCTTCAGCGGGCTATGGAAGGAAGGAGCGAATATTAAATATGGAAGCTAGTAGAAACGATTTGTCAACAAGAGTGGAGCAATTAAGCCCCAAAATTTCTATAACTATTTTGTTTGGTCCGCACAAAACCGAAGCAGATGTAAGGCCGCTTGAAGATAAATTTAAAACAGCTGACATATATATTCCCGAGACCATCGGATGGTCCAGTGTAGACTTGGAATTATTTAAATCCGTTGCTGAAGGAAAAAATTCCCCCGCCCAATTATTTCAAAATCTGGGCTGCAGAAGAATAGATTATCAATATCATTACGCAATGTTAGGGATGGTTAAAAATTCACGTAAGCCAATTGTTTTTATTGATGTTCCGCTGGAACACGAAAACTTAGAGGTTTTTCTTCGAAACCAAAAGGAATTCAAAATACAAGAATCTTTTGATGATCAGCTCCGGTTGACAAAAGCGACGTTCAAGGATGAAGCTAAGTTGCAAATTGAGAGAGAAGCATATATGAAATCTATGCTGCCAATAAAAATAAAAGAAGCTTTAAATGAATATCCAGAGTTAAAGAAAAAAGATACTCTAAATATTTTAATTTCGTTGGGTACTCTACATGCGAATTTATACGGCGAACTAAAAAAAGCAGGTTATGATGTCAAAAAAGAAGAAATGCCTTCTTACGGATATTCTTACGAAGGGTTCAATGCATATAAACTAGGTAAAGAGATGAGCGACGAATTGGCAGCAAAAATTTTTCTCGAGCTAACGTTTAAAAAAGCTTATAGGAGGGTTTTTGATGGTTTGACTGGGGACCATACAGATAGGTTGCATCTGATGCAAAAAATAATCTCGCAATTTAGCTTTGAAGAGGCGAGGGAAATATTTGAAGTGGCAAAAAGAGGAGAAAATCTGGGAATTATTTTTGATAGCAAACTTAGGAGCAAGGGCATAAAATTTCCGCAATCTGGCAGACAGCTAGAGTATTTCTTAAAGAATTAGATATATAAAAATGGCGTAATTTCGGAAAGAGCCATGGAGGGAAGGAGCGAGTATTAAGCTTTTTGGAGGAATTCAGGGACGCTAAATTTCCAAGCGAGTAAGCCTTCCTTATCTGCTATTTCTTTTTTTAATCCAACAGTTACAATTCCATCTTGTCTTTCTTCGTAATAACCAGCTTTTTTAATGATAGAACTATTTTTACCAATTTTAAAAATAGCTGCATAGTCAAATCCGTGGCCATTAGCAATAGCGAATCTTACGCTCGGTTCATTGATTTTATTATACATACCTTCTGTTATTAATCCTGCAGTTTCATATGGCTGATTAATGTCAGTAGGTATGCCTACTATTACTTCGGAAGTTTCTTTTCGGGATAATTTTTCTGCGTATGCTATAAATTCGCTACCGGAGATTGAAACGTTTACTTCGGTAAGACGGTTACCGTTTTCGAGATCGTAGCTTAAAGCGACAGCCCTGTTGTTTTCTGGGTTTTTATCATCCTTGATGACGCCTCCAAATCTCATAGTAAAGGGAACTATATTTTCCGTATCTTGAGAAAGATCAATTCTTCGAGCAACCTCAATAGTGGCAGTTGCCTTGTTAACATCGGTCGTCATATAACCGTCTTCAATAGGTCTACCTATGCGTAGAATCGGTAATGAATTCATGTGACCTGCTCCGCACCATGTCCATTCTAAATCCTCTAATCCTAATTGATTGATAAGGCTAGGTGGAATACTGGCAAGATTTGCGTCGGAAATAATAGCCCTATGAGCAAGGCTAAATGGACGTTTATCGTTTAATTCTGGAGCCCTCTTTAGTAGAAGACTAAGGTAATAATTGCCTATTGCTCTGTTTCTGGCTTCTGCTGTTGGGGGTTGAATTTTCGGTCTTTCTATGAAACCTGCCATATAGCTTGTGTTTATATCATATTGCTTTTTGGATTGTCAAAAATGGAAGCTTAAGCTAACTAGTTGTTTTTTTAACAAAGCAATATTGCGTAGTGGCATTAAGGAGCGTCTTGACAAAATACTTTAATAATATATATCATTTAAGTATTGTATGACGCAAGTTTCCAGATACCCGATTCATAAGGATGTTGAGAAAAGAATGTTTGAAGTCCTTCAGGAAACGATTGCCCACTTAAAAACTTCGGAGGAGATTGAAGATTTTTTACATGATTTTCTTTCTCCTGTTGAAAAGATTATGTTGGCAAAACGCCTTTCGATAGCAGTTTTACTACATAAAGGATATAGATATGAATCAATAGCGCAAGTTTTAAGAGTTACTCCTCCCACTATTGCCACAGTCAGTTTGCTGCTTAAGTATTCGGGTAAAGGATACAAGAGGGCGGTAGAAAAGATTGCAAAAGGGGAAAAAATGAATGCGTTTTGGGAAAAAGTCGAGGACGTTTTAGCTAAAATACCACATGCGAAAGGAAGTGACTGGTCATACCAGAGAAAAGAATATGAGAAGAAGAAAAGAGCCCGCAAAAAAGCCTTCTAATCCATTCACTTTAATAATATATATCATTTAAGTAATTGTAATATTGGAGTTTTTTGAATGATTAGGGTAAGATAAATATATCTTATTTTAAATTATTTATGAACGATGATAGCGTTCTGGGTGGAGTGTTGAATCAGTTGGGGCAGACGGCAAAGCAGGCTGTAAAGCAGGCTGTAAAAATACCCGAAGAAATGGTTGCGGATTTGAGCGGACAAATTGGGGCAGTCTCGCAACGCCCGGGCCCCGAGGGACAGGCGAAATCTCAGGAAAAACCTGCGGAAAATCTTAAACAACAATGGCAATCAGATGAAGAGAGAGTGAAATTCTTAAGAGGTCTCTACGGCTCCGATAAAAATGCAAATCCAAACCTGCCTGCGGACAAAAAACCTACTGAATTTCAGGAGCAAATCAAGGATAAATCGCCTGAAGAACAGAAAAAATTAATCGAGCTTAGGAATCAATTACACAAAGATTTTTATTATAATCCGACCTTTAATCCAGTTAAAAAACAAGATGAACAGCGACCTGCGGAAAAAGTAGAGAAGGAAAAGAAGCAGGAAATGCAGGAATTAGAACAAAAAGAAGCTAAAAAACCGCCTCCATTGGCAGTTGTCAGAGAGCAAAATAAAGCAGAAATGTTCCGCGGCGCCTCGGGGTAACTTTCGCTCAGTAATCACGCGTTTCAGATGACGCTCGGCTGCAATCATCTGGGAATCAACCGTTATCTCCGCCTCGCTAAGTAAAATTCGACACCAATCAGAAGCGCAGTCGAATTTTAGTTCATCTGAAAGCGGATTACTTCGCTGTGCTATAATCTTGTTATGTTGCGTTTATATAACACTATGTCTCGTAAGGTTGAGGATTTTAAGCCGCAGAATCCGCCATTGGTAACAATGTATGCTTGCGGACCGACTGTTTATGACTATCAGCATATTGGACACATGAGAAGATATGTCGGAGACGATATTTTAGTAAAGGTTTTGGAATTTAATGGTTACAAAGTAAAGCAAGCGATGAATATTACAGATGTTGGACATTTGACATCAGATTCCGATACCGGGGAAGATAAGATGGAAAAAGGAGCCCGGAAATTTGGAATGAGCGTTTGGGAAATTGCGAAAAAATTCGAGAAACAATTTTTCAATTCCATGGACGCTTTGAATGTTCAGCGTCCGGACAATTTAATGCATGCGACGGATTATATTCAGGAGCAGATTGTTTTTATTCAGATTCTGGAGCAAAAAGGATTTACTTATAAAATAGAAGATGGAATTTATTTCGATACCTCGAAAGTCAAAGACTACAACAAGCTTTCCCAGCAAAATTTGGAAGAGCTAAAAGCTGGGGCAAGAGTGGAGATGGTGAAAGGCAAGAAAAATCCGACAGATTTTGCTCTTTGGAAATTTAGCTACCAGAATGGAAGACCATTTGATTTAGCCAAAGATACAACTCTTTCGCGCCGTCAGATGGAGTGGGCAAGTCTTTGGGGTTTGGGTTTTCCCGGCTGGCATATTGAATGTTCAACAATGGCAATAAAAGGTTTGAATACGGAAACTTTGGATATTCATACCGGCGGAATTGACCACATTGCAATTCATCACACCAACGAAATTGCACAAAGTGAAGCCGCAACCAGCAAGCAATTTGTCAAATATTGGGTCCATCATAATTTTTTACATGTTGATGGGAACAAAATGAGTAAAAGCGTTGGAAATATCTGGACAGTTGAGGATGTCATCAAGAAAGGGTTCGACCCACTCGCTTTGCGCTACCTCTATCTACAAACTCATTACAGGCAGGAAATGAATTTCACTTGGAATGCTTTGGAGGCAGCGCAAATTGCCTATAAGCGTTTAATTGAAGAAGTTGCAAAGCTTAGAAATCCAGAAATCGGCTGTGCAGAGCTTGAAGGGAATTTTTTAGACGCAATTAATGATGATCTAAATATGTCAAAAGCTTTGTCTGTTGTTTGGGAATTAATTAAGTCGGATAATCCGGATAGTGCCAAAGCAGAGAGTTTATTAAAAATGGATCAGGTTTTGGGTCTGGATCTTGAAAAGGCGCGGGAAAAGAAAAAATTAATCAAAATTGTTGTCCCCGGCGAAGTGCAAGCGCTTATTGAAGAGCGTAATAGGTTGAGAAAGCAGGGGAGTTATACTCAGGCAGACCATATCCGCAACAAGATCAAAAAACTCGGCTACAATATAAAAGATACGGAAAAGGGAGTACGAGTTGAAAAAATTTGATAATTTAAGTTTTGTAAAAGCTTTGGCATATGGATTTGTGATAGTCTCCATCGGTATCTCGATTGCAGTTATAGGATTTTTATTAACTTCAAAGTAATCTTAGGAAGTTGAGGGTGTCGGCTGCGGTTTTAAGCTTCATAAGTTCCATCCGCACATTTTTTGCGTTCGGCATGCCTGATATGTAAATTTTGTAAAACTTTTTCATTATAGAAAAGTTTTTAGTCCCGCCATGGCGGGATCCCCAGGTTTTGTCAAAAAGCGTTATGTGTTCAATTAATAGTTTTAATTTTTCCTGATAAGAAATTTTAGCAGGATTAATATTTTTGCTGAAAATCCAAGGATTATCAAAAATTCCGCGTCCGATCATAATACCATCTAATTTATATTTTTCAGCTTTTTCCAGAGCTTCTTTCCGACTTTTTATATCACCGTTTCCGATAATCAATGTTTTAACTTTCCTGGAATCTCTTAATTTAACGAC